>Ga0207702_10000949_pt1 | contig 29806 bp, 19 predicted proteins | sample KBSCornC62_FD_184302 | JGI IMG/M metagenome (GOLD analysis project Ga0207702, IMG submission 184302) | Corn rhizosphere microbial communities from Kellogg Biological Station, Michigan, USA - KBS Corn C6-2 (SPAdes) (version 2) | ecosystem: Host-associated > Plants > Roots > Rhizosphere > Soil ... | reverse complement strand
CCATATCTGGAGAGGGCAAACCGATGGAGCGGCTCGGGCATTCGACCATGTGGACTACTTTCGATTTGGGTCCGATCTGAAGAAAGCGGACGGGCTGGCGAGTGCCGTGAAAGGTGGCGCACCGGCTCCAGACACCCGGCTTTGGTCCGCGATCGAGCAAACGCTCGCTACCTCGCCCTCGGCGATCGTTTGCATCACAGATGGCCTGGATACAAGTGGGACGAGCAATGCCACTGTTTTGGGCGAGGCGCAGAGGAAGGGTATACCGCTCTATTTCCTTCCGGCCACCAACCATAGCCGGGCGGCCAATTTACTGGCCATTCGGGATCTGAAGATGCCGTCGCGGGTATTACGCAATACGAAGTTCGCCGCCTCGGCAGTTATGGAAATCTCGACGCCGGCGCCATGCGACGTGCCTGTCGAGGTATGGAGTGGCCAGACGATGCTCGCGTCCGCGACCCTCACGGCCCGACCCGGCTGGAATATGCTGCCGTGGTCGGCGGAAATTGTCGCGGGCGAGGCAGGTCCGATGCCGCTGGAATTCCGCCTTGGAGAAGGGCCGACGCAGGAGATCGCGTCGAGTACGGTGAGCGTCGTCGAGAAGACACACGTGGACGTTCTCTATTACCAGGGAGCACTGCAATGGGGGTTCCGTTTCCTGCGTGCGTCATTGGAAAGTACCCCGAGTTTTCACCTCACCGGCATTCTGAATCCGGCGCTCGGCGTGCGGCTTAATGTCGCACAATCCGCCCAGGAGACGCTTCCCGATCTGCCGGATAATGCCAGCGACTTGAAGCGCTTCCAGATCGTCGTCCTTGCCCACGCGTTCGCGGACATGCTCACCCAAAGGCAGCAGCAGGCGCTGGTGGAATATGCGCGCGGCGGTGGCGGGGTGCTCTTCATTACCCCCGATACCGACGCCTCACGTTTCTTCGCGAATACTCCGCTGGAGGAGATGCTGCCCGTGGTCTTCGAGCGCCAGTCGCCCCAGGGAGTCGGCGAGAGAGACGCGCAAAATTTCCAGGAAAAGATGATGGAGCTCGGGACCGCCTCATCCGACGAGAACGCGGTCTTTGGCGACGGCTCCGAGCGCTCACAGAATCTGCCGGTGCTCACTCCCTTCAAAGCGAAGCCCGGCGCGGCGGCGGCGAAGATTTTTCCCCATGGGGGGCCCATGCCGATGTTCAGCACCTTCGCCCGCGTGCATGCGGTGAAATCCGGCGCGGAGGTACTCGCTGTGAATCCGGACAAGCTCTCGAGCGGCGACGGCAAACCCTGTGTGCTCGTCGCCAGGCAGCGGTTCGGGGACGGCTTCACGGCAGTGCTGAATACGGATCTGCTCTGGCGCTGGAAAATGTCGCTCCCACATGAAAGCCACGCTGTCGAGGCATTCTGGCAGCAGCTCCTCCTCTCGCTCACGGGTGATTCCGGCGAGGGCCTGCGGATTGTTACGGAAGAAGGACGATCCGCAGTGAATCGGCCGACGCGAGCCGTCGTGATCGGAGCCGCGAACGGCGATATTCCGGTGGTGAACGCTTCTTCTCCGTCGGGAAAAGCCCTGCAGCTCCTCGTGACGGCGTCGCCGAAAGGCTGGCTCGTGTCGTTCATTCCGGACTGCGAGGGGCGCTGGCAGGTCACGGCGACGGACTCAGTCGGCAACCAGGCGCGGGTCACGCAATTCGCGGATTCGGAACAGCGGAACGCGGAGAATTCCAATGCACCGGCCGATATCGATGGAATGCGCGAGGCGGCCGAGGCGGCCGGGGGAGCGCTCATTGGTCCCGATTTCGATTTCAAGAGCACGATCGCTGCGTCGAGCACACCCAGCCAGTTGAAATCGGCTCAGCCGCTTTGGGACAGATCGTGGATCATTGGATTGCTGCTCGGGGTTTATTCGGTCGAACTCATTACCCGGCGAATTTCGAAACTTTTATGAAAAGCGAGTTTTCACGACGCAATTTCATGCGGCTGCTTGCCGGTGGAGGGTTGGCCCTCGCAACTCCGAATCTGCTGGCGGCGGCACTCGACGAACTGCGCGGTGACCGCGTGGGGTGGGCGCGACTGAAGACGAAGAGCCCAATTTGGATGCGGCATGCCGGGAGCGATCCGAAGCTCATGCAGTTCTTTCGTGAGAAGACGACGCTGAACATCGATCCCACGTGGTATGCCGCGGATGTCGAGAGCCTTGGCGAGATGGTCAAATATCCGTTTCTGTTTTGCCAGGATCTCCGGCCAGCCCAGAGCAGGAACGCCAGGCAGAACCTGGTGGAATACATCCGCCGGGGTGGCTTCGTACTGGTGGACTCCTGCATCAATCCCAATACGCGCGATCCATATGCCGAAACATTCAGCCAGCAGCATGCCCAGCTCTTCACGGCATTATTGCCGGAGGCCAAAGTGCTGCAACTGAATCCCGATCATGAGCTCTTTCGTTGCTCATTCGACTTTCCCGACGGGCCACCTCATACGGCCGTCGAGCCGGGCTGGGATCGCGATCCATTTTACGCGGTTTATATCGATCGCCGCCTCGCGGCTGTCATCAGCACGAGCGGGCTGCAATGCGGGTGGGATGGTATGCGGAGACTTTACGGCTTCGACGTCACCTGCATGCAGATGCTGGTGAACATCTACGTCTACTCAATGATGCAGGGAGCATGAACGAATGACGAATGCTCGCATCATATCGCGCGTGGCCGCCCTGGCTTTGGCGGCGGCGGTACTGCTCGGCTCCGCGATGGCGGCAAATGCCGGTGGCGACGCCCTCCGTGGCGACCGCGTCGGATGGGCGCGCTTGAGGACGCATGATCCAGATAACATCTGGCGTCGCCATGCCTCTGGCGATCCCACGCTCATGCAGTTCATCCGGGAACAGACGACCCTGAACATCGATCCGACCTGGTATGTGGCCGACATCGGCAGCCTCGAGGAAATGTGCCGCTATCCATTGCTATTCTCGCAGGGCGTCCATTACGTCACCGACGAGCGGCAGCGGGCGAACATCGCCGAATACATCCGACGCGGAGGATTCCTGATCATCGATGTCTGTATCAATGCCGACCTGAATCCGGACTGCGACGAGCGGCTCGCAAGCAATATCGCGGTCCTCACCCAGGCCCTTCCGGAGGCTAAGGTCATGAAGATTCCTCCCACGCACGACATCTATCACTGCTTCTTCGAGATACCGGCTGGCGTTCCACCGCACACTTATTTTAACAATGTTTACAATCCCAAGCTGGCCAGACACGGGCTCTACGCGCTGATGATCGGGAGCCGGATGGCTGGCGTAATCAGCCTGTGCGGACTCCAGTGCGGGTGGGATCGGATGATCGCACCGCCGGGGCACGATGTCGCGTGCATGAAGATGCTCGTGAATATCTACGTCTATGCGATGAGCCAGGGCGGAAAGTGATGGGGCGCGCGGCATTTGCGCGATCCTTCCCGTTTGCGCGTGCGCCATTCCTGGCCGAGCGTAACTCGTGAAAACCGATGTACCGGAAAGAATTACGCGCCGGGTGGTGGTCTATTACTCCGGAGCGGACGGATTGGTGAAGCCAATCGTCATCCCCATCGAATCAGGCTCCGACGTCAGTTCCGCCGACTGCCTGAAGGAAGCGGAGCGGATCTTCCGTGAGCGCTTCCACGGATGGCATTTCGATAGGGCGTTTATCGAAGGCGAAGGCTTGGCTTGATCTTTCCTTCGCCATCGGCGCGGAGGCAGCCGTCATTCAGGAAGTCTGCCATGGTCTCGCGAAGTCTCTGCCCCGGGTTTTCCGACCGCATTTGAATGGCGATGGACGCACAGCGATCCCGTAGAGGGATGTCCTTCAGCAGGCGGTGCAGCTTCCTTTCGAAACTGCGTGGGCGGCAGGTTGGCAGGAGGTCGCCTGCGCCCAGCTGGCGGACCCTGCTTCCATTGTCCGGTTGATCATGTGCATGAGGCATTACGAGCTGGGGAATGCCTGCCGCCAGCGCCTGTGCAGCGGTGCCAATGCCGCCATGGTGCACGATGGCCGCACACCGAGGCAGGATGCGACTGAACGGGACGTAATCGAAATATGCGGCCCAGATGGGTAGCGGAGAGGGGAGCTGCTCGGGGTGATGGGTGAGGAGGATCGCGCGCGTGCCCAGTCGGGCGCAGGATTCAAGAGCCACGCGAAAGAATTCCGAGGCATACCGCATGGCGGTGCCTGCCGTAATCAGCACAGGTGGTTCTCCGTTTGCGAGAAAATCATCCAGACCGGGCGTCGGAGGCAGGTCCGCGCCGAGATCCTCGAGTGGGAAACCAATGCAGTGGGTGTTCCTCGGCCAGTCGGGCTGCGGCGCGGCAAACCACTCGGGAAACAAGCAGATCACCCCGTCGGGCGATTGCCACCAATCGCGAAAGGGGTTCGGCGGCGGGACGAGGCCGGCACCTTCGCAGGCCCGGCGCACGCCCGGATCGATCTCATGGCTCACACGCCGGTTGATCTCGGCCATGACCGACCGTTTGATCCAGTGCGGCAGATGGCCAAGGAACTCGAGGCGAGGATGAAGAACCGGCAGTTCCCATGAGCTGAGCAGGGTGCAGGGCTGCAGATTCACGGTGAGCAATTTCAGGCCCAGCCGCTCGCGCGCAAGCCGCGCTCCGAAAGCCGTGGCAGGTGCGATGATCCGCAATGGCTCAGCGCTTCGACGGGACTCCGCCTCGATCCACGAAAAGTACCGCCCCGCGATATCCCCCGCATAGCGCAGAACCCGAGGCGTGGCACGCGTGGGGTGCCATATTTCCGGATCGGCGGTCAGCGCATGGTATTCGTCCACCGTGCCGATCGGACGAAAAGCCAGGCCCGCCCTCTCCATCGCTCGTGCGAAATGGGGATTCGCTCCCACAATGACATCATGACCATCCGCCTCGAGATGCCGCCCGATCCAGAGAAATGGGTTTACATCTCCGGAGCTGCCGATCGGGAGAAGAAGGATGCGGCTCATCGCGTGCTATTTGCGGAAAAGATTCAGGAGCACGGTAAGCACGATGCTGATGACTATGCAGGTGACGATCGGGAAGCCGAATGAGAAGCTCCCGCGCTCGACATAAATGTCTCCGGGCAAACGGAATCCCTTTCCAAGCCAAAGTAGCGCGCCGATGGCCGCGAGGGCGAGACCAGCAACGACGAGCATTTTTCCGAGATCCTGCATGCGGAGAAAAGTTCCCCCCGGCGTCCACTCGACGTCAAGCGCGCGCCGAGCGCTTCCCGCTTTTCTTACGCCCTCGACTCTGGCAAAGGTATGGCGCATTACGATGATTCGCGCGTGGATTTGCCTATTGTTGTTGGTGCTGGCCCCCATGATTCGCGCGGAGCAGGCGCCATTGCGAGTGGCGCTCGCAGGTGCTCCGCCATTCGTCATGGAGAAGAACGGGGTGCCCGTAGGATTTGCCATCGACCTCTGGCAAAACGTCGCAACCGACCACGGCTGGCAATTCAGCTATAAGCAGTACGATACGACGGATGCCGCTCTCGACGCCCTCGCCAAGGGCGAATGCGACGTGCTGGTTGGAAACACGAGCATCACCAGCGAGCGGGAACAGCACGTCGAGTTCTCACAACCGTTTTATCGCTCCGGCCTGCAAATCATGGTGAGCGAGCAGCGCGGCCCCGTCTTGCGCTTCATGGGAAAGCTTCTCGAGCTGCAGAATCTCGAAGTTCTTCTCGGCGTCGCGCTCACGGTGATCGCGTTCACGATCATCGTCGAAGCCTTCGAACGGCGGCACAATCCCGACTTTCCGAAGGGACGGGCCGCCGGTTTTGCCGAGGCCTTTTACTATGTCATGGGTCTCATGACCGGTAAGTCCTCGTACAAGGGATTCTCCGGAGTGCTCGGGCGCCTCGTGCTCGTCTGCTGGATGCTCGCGAGTCTGTTCGTCGTCTCCTACGTCACAGGCGTGATCGCCTCTTCGATGACAGCTGATGCCCTGAGCAAGATCAAGGGCCCCGGTGATCTCCAGGACAAAATGGTCGGGCTGATCGGCGGATCGGAAAGCGAAGATTACGCGCGCATGAGGAACCTCGATTACGTGACTTATCCCGATATGGATACGGCGGTAGCTGCGCTCGTGAAGGGCAAGGTCGAATGTCTCATCGGCGACGCGCCGGTGCTCGAATACTACGACTTCACTCACCCTCGCATTCCCATCCACGAGGTTGGTGCCGTCTTCCAGCCGGTGAACTACGGCTTCGCCGTGCCGCTCAATAGTCCGCTGCGCGAACCGATCAACGTCACCATCCTGCGACTTTTCGAGGGCGAATTCTTCAAGGAACTCGGTACGACTTACTTCGGCGAGTCGTACCAGAAGTAGCCGGTCGGCAAGGAACCGGGGAACAGTGCATCCCCTAGTTCCGGCAGCATTGGACGAACGCAGTTGATCGTCCAATGCGCCCCCGGACTGATTCCCCTGAGTCTTTTCAAGCAACGTGCCGATGCACCTGGATCCGGGTCGTCCGGACATGACCTTCGGAATCCCTGGTGCGGATCGTCACGTGCGTGGTCCCGACCGGCAGATTGGCCAGGTTGAGCTTGAAGCTTCCGTTGGGGGATACGCGCACCTTTTGCCAGGATTGCGCGCCGGTGGTCTTTACGGTCACCGTGAATCCGGGTTGGTAGGCGAGCACTCGTCCGCGGATCGAGACCTGGTCATCGGTCGTATCGACGCGCTGCTGATTCACGACCACGGTCGGAGGAGTCGAGACGGGCGTGGGCGAAGGCGAGGGCATCGCATCCGGTTGCGGTGCGGGGATGCTCTGGTCGAGCTGGCGGATGTTCAGAGTCAGCGGAACGGTTTCCGTTCCCTGGTCGCTGGTGGCGGTGAGGAAGAGATTGTACGCTCCTGCCGTGGTGGGGGTACCCGAGAGGGTCCACGAACCATCGGCGGCCTTTCCGAGAGTCACTCCATCGGGCAAACCGCTCGCGGTGACGTTCGTCGTCGAATTTGCGGCGTTCAGCGAAAGATGGATGGGCTCTCCGGCGAAGCTTACGGTGCTCGCTCCCAGGGAGCCATTCGTGCCAAGGATCTGAGGAACGGCCAGTTGCTGATCGGAAATTGTGATCAGCACGCTCGCGGACGTCGTGCCGCCTGCATTCGTGAGGGAAATCGGCACAACATAGGAGCCCGCCGTCGTCGGCGTGCCCGTTATGTAATTACTGGATGAATTGAACAGTAACCCCGGCGGCAGGCCGGAAACGTTGATCATGGAAGTGCCTTCCCCTGTGGCGACTCCGTTATTGAGGCTCACACCTGAGTTTGTGCCATAGCCCGAGCCGTCGCCGACATAGTAAGAGAACGGCCTGCCAACAACTCCGCTCGCCGCGAGTGATCCGGAGAAGCTGGGTAACTCCGGGGTATCGGGCACGACGATTGTCACCGTGCCGGACGCAGTATTCTTGGAATTCGCGAATGTGAATTTTACTGGATACGTGCCTGCCTTGACCGGTGAGCCAGTGATTGCCGCAAAGGTGGTTTGGACCCCGTTAGAGCTTCCGGAAGTCTTCTGCAGGCCCAGCCCCGGCGGCAAATCCGTGCAGTTTACATCGGTCGCCGACCCAGATGGCACGACATCCAAGGTGAAAGGAGAACCAACCGCCCCAAAGGCATTCAAGTACACACTGGAGGAGACTCGAAGGTCATCCGTTGAAGAGATCGGTATCGCGGCGACATGAATGGTAATCGACGTGGTTACATCCGAGAGGAGAGTGGCGGCTGTGAGCGTTACCATGTAATCGCCGGGCCGAGTTGCGGTACCCTCGATTTCTTGTGTCGCGGGATTGAAAATCAAACCAGGTGGCAGGCCTTTCGCTGTGATTGTCGTGGGAAGCGAGGGGATGGTGGAAGAATGTCCCGGGCCATAGTAGGGGTATCTATTATACCAATACGGGTAATATAGATAAGCCCTGGCATACGGGGAATTGAACGGATTAAAACCGTCCGTATTGACGGAGATTGGCAAATTCGAAGCGCTATTGGCTGTTACGTAAATATTTGCCCCGGTTGTGATCGAAGGGACAACGGGCGCCACAGTCTCCAACATAACGACGGCGGTGCTTGTTCCTGCGGAGTTTGCCGCCGTAATTGTCACCTCGTAGAAGCCTGAAAGCTTCGGTGTGCCGGAAATGGTGCCCGTTTCGGAGTCGAATGTTAGGCCGTCAGGTAAATTCTCGAATGTAACGTGAGTGGCCTGATTAGATGTGCCGACATAACAGATGTATCCGGATCCGACCCACGCTGAGAGAGGGCTGTTAATTACTGGCGGTGCCGAAGGTGCCTCCGCGACATCGATCGAAAGAATCGATTGGGTTTCGATGTTGCCGGTTTTGACGTGGACAGTAGTTTCGTAATGACCTGCCGTCGTCGGAATCCCGGTGATCGTCGCGCTTCCCTCGGGAAGCGTTAAACCTGGTGGGAGACCCTCCGCGGTGAATGTCGAAGTCTCGTTGGAAGAGAGGCTAAGCATCGCATTTGCACCTAGGGTGCACGTCGCCTGTGCGGCGGAGGAAAGCTGGCCAGCGCTCTCTGAGGGGATGTGGATCGTAATTGTCGCCGATCCGGTGAGGGCGGCATTTGATGCGGAAACGAGAACTTTATAATCTCCGGTGGTAGTTGGTGTGCCAGTGATTTCTCCTGTCTTGGAATTCAGATTAAGGCCGGGAGGGAGATTTGATGCTGCAAATGAGGTGGGAGATTCGGAGCCGGTAATATAGTAAAAAAAGAATCCTCCAAGAGCCCCCGTAACATCTGCGCGACTGGAAATCACGGGAGTTTTGGCTTCAATAATGTCGATCGAGAGTGTCGCCATGGTCGTTCCTCCGGCATTCGTAGCGGAAACGGGCACTATGTAATGTCCCGCGACTGTCGGCGTCCCCGAGATATTTCCGCCCGTTGCATCGAGACTGAGGCCCGGTGGCAATCCAGTCGCGGAATAAGACGTTGGCGAATTTGTCGCAGCCAAGGAATGGGAAAACTTTTCTCCGACCGAACCTTGGAAGCCCATCGAGCTATTTAAAACCGGGATATCCGGCGCGGCTGCGATTTGGATTACGAGATCCACCGTGCGGGTGCCAGCCGCATTCGTGACGCTGGCTTTTACGAGGTAAGTTCCAGGGACGGTCGGCTTGCCACTTAAACCTCCCGTGGTGGAGTCAAAGAAGAGTCCCGGCGGGATCGGGTCCAAGGCGTAGCTTGTTATTTCGCCGGTAGCATTGATATCAAAAGGCGGCCGCTGACCGCAGATTGCATTGAGGATGCTATTCGATGTAATCTGCGGGAGGTCTGGCGCGGCGGTTACGAGAATGGTGAGCGTAAATTGGACGGTCGCATAACTACTATGCGTCGCTGTGATATTTACCGGGTAAGTGCCCGGGGTCGTTGGGGTTCCTGTGATCTTTCCGGTGGAAGGATCTATCGCGAGCCCAAGAGGAAGGCCGATCGCAGAATAAGTCCGATTAGCCATGAATGCGTCGCCCCCCCAATAGAGATCATAACTAAACAACTCATTCACAACAGCGGATGTCATTGCGGAATTGAACCCGTAACTCAGGCTCGAATTGGTCGTGAAATTTACGACCTCAGAGGAGGAACCAGTGCGATTGGTCGCCGTGATCGTTGCAGGATAGGTGCCTGCCGTAGCGATGGATCCCGAGACATATCCGTAAGACCCGTAATTCGAGAATGTCAAATTTGCAGGCAATCCTTGCGCCGAAAGAGAGGTGGTCGCATTGCTCGCGGAAATATAGGTACTGCTGGACTGGTAGACCACCAGAGGCGCTGAGATAATCGGCAGAGGCTGGTTAACTACATAGAGCATGAACGGAGCGGTTGTGGAACCGCCTGGACCTGTAGCGGTAATCTGCGAGGCAAACGAACCGACTTCGGACGGCGTGCCGGTCAATCGATGGCGGGTGGAGTCGAAAGTCATCCCCGCCGGTAGCTTGCCGGAGATTTCATATGAGGTGATGTCATTTGAAGCGGGAATTGAATAATCAAATATCTCGCCCGCATAGATCAGTATCGATGCGGGGAGGGTCAAAATGGGAGGAGCGGGAGGATCGATCCGAATCGTAAGTGTTCCCGTACAGGTACCTCCATCATCTGTTGCAGTGACACTTACCGGGAAAATGCCAGATTGGGTTGGTGTACCCGTAATCTGCCCACCGCTCGCCACCAGCCCCGGAGGTAATCCGCTGAATTGGATGGACGGAGAATTCCCACTGGTATCCACAGAATAATAAAAGGAGTCGCCTGTATGGCCGATCGTCATTATCGCGGATGAGAGAACGGGAGGCGAGGGCTTGGCCGCGATGATAATATTTTCTACGACACTTGCGGTGCCGGATGCGTTGCTAAATGAGATGGTGACAGGAAATGTTCCGGCGGTCGTCGGCGTCCCGGAAATGTCTTCATATGCCGAAAACGTCAGGCCGGGCGGTAGCCCGGACACGCTGAATTTGGGCGAATCGGAGAGGGGGTTGGAATATGGAATGTATTGATAGAATGATCGCCCAACGGTGCCGGAAATAGCAGGAGGAGCTTGGATATCGACGAGTTGCGCCGCTTGTATCGAGATCGTGAGTTTCGCGTGACCGGTACCGATACGATTTGTCGCTGCGATATCGACGATATAGGTGCCCTTTTGTGTTGGAGTTCCAAAGATTGCGCCCGAACTGGTATTGACACCTAGACCGGGGGGGAGGCCGGTTGCAGAGTAGCTGGCCGTCGAAGTCGAGCCCGCGATGGTATAGGAAAAACTACGGCCTACATTTCCTTGTGCAGTAGCGGCGCTGGTTATGACGGGCGCTTGGGTTACTGAAGCGCTTATGACGAGCGTGAGTGTCGCAGAGATCGTGGTATATTGATATGTGGCAGTGAGGGGGATCCGATAAATCCCGGGAGTTGTTGGGGTGCCTGAGATTATGCCGATTGGCGAGGCGGGGCTGCTGTAACTTGCAGGACTATAACTTAAGCCGGGCGGTAGATCGGCTGCCTTGACGGAAATGGTCGGACGTTGCGAGGAGGAGGGTATCTGAAGACCCGATGCTACAAATGAGTACGAAAAAGTAGTTCCCGCGATACCAGCGGCCACGGCGGGACTCGTCAACACAAGCGGACTAAAGCCTTGGATCGACAAAGTAAGCGGGGAGGTCGTTGAGCCGATCGCATTGGTTGCAGAGATGCTTGCTGCATAAGTTCCTGTGGCGGTTGGACTACCCGAAATCAAGCCAGTAGAAGGATCGATCGATAGGCCTGGAGGGAGACCCGTTGCAGAGTACCGAGCATTTGGATCACTCGAATGCGTGAAATAAGAGAAGTTCGTGCCAGCCAGACCGCTCACCCCGGCGCTACTTGTAATAACAGGCGCGGTCGTCGGTGCGGACGGTTGGGGCGAGGTTTGATTGTCGGCGACCACTATAGTGAGAATGGCCGATATTGAACCCGCAGGGTTGGTCGCCTTCACTGGGATTTCGAATGTTCCAGATTGAGTGGGGGTACCGCTTATATTCGTGGTTTCACTCAGTCGAAGGCCTGGAGGAAGGGTGCCGACCTCATAGGATCCATCTTGCATGTCCGACGCATCGATCCAGCACGAGAATGGTGTGCCAACGGTCGCATAGTTTACCGCAGATCGGTAGAAGACCGGAAGCGGCGGCTTATCGCGAATCTGGAATACCGCTTTGGCGTCGGTCGTACCTATGGAATTCGAGGCATGAATGGGGACCGTGAACGTACCGACTTGTGTAGGAGTGCCTGACAAGATCGCGTATCCGCCTTGTGAGTGATCGCTCAATGCGAGACCGGGAGGAAGCGTGTCGGCCGTGATTTGGGTCGCGCCGGTCACATATACGGAAATGGGAAGTAACGCTCCGACAGTTCCTTTATTGATGGCGTTACCGGAGGTGAATACCGGCGCTGTGAGCGGCGAACTAGCCTGCGTGATTTCAAATCGGACCGTGGCCTGGCCCGTTCCGCCGGGACCAGTTGCAGAGACGATCGAGTCGAACGATCCGATGGACGCGGGCGCTCCGCTAATGATGCCGGAATAGGGATCAATGGTGAGCCCATCTGGAAGGCCCTGGGCGCCGTAAGTGGTGGGCCAATTGCTAGCGCTGACTTGGTACGAGAGGGAACCGCCTGTGGTGCCGGAGACGACTGATCCAGAGAGAATGGTCGGCGCCTGATTGATTCCCAGAACGACGCGACCGATGGATGCGGCGGAAAAAGCCGACGCGCCGACAATGATCTGGTAGGCCGTTCCACTTTCGACGGGAACGTTAACCGAGTCGCCGGTCATCCACTGATAATAGTAAAATCCATAGCGCAGCGTCCAAGGGCCGCCGTTCGACACCCCGACCGAGCTCAGCTCGGGCAACGAGTCTCCTGTGAACACCCCCACAACCAAGGGGCCATCACTCCCGAAGGTGCTGAAGTTTGCCCAGCCGGTGTAGGGTGCCGTCCAGGACCACCACAAGGTGTGGGTAAGGGTGCGATTCCCGAGGGATGGATCGCCCGGCTCGACAGTCGCATTGGTATTGTAGGTGGAGACGAGGGTGCTCTGCCCCGTAAGAGCCGTCCGGTCGGAGAAATTATCGTTTGCAGGTGGGCCGCCTGCCCATGCGGGGAGGGTGGAAATCGCCAGGGCGAATCCTGCCGCGATCAAAAACTGCGCAAATTTGCTTCCGGAGGCGGCAACGATTTTCATTCAACTCCCACGTCGTATCAACGCAAGGAGTCGAACTGTCCGTTCAGCAAAAAGCAAGCTGGCGAATATAAAAATCCACCAGCTTATGACCGGAGTCCTACTTGCGGTGGTATTCCTGCAGGCTCTTCACACCGAGGCCGTGATCGCGGATGGCGCGGATCGCGGCGGCACTGGCGCGGGCGGCGCGCAGGGTCGTCATGGTGGCGACCCGGCTGGCGACGGCGGCGCTACGGATGATGACTTCATCCTTCCGAGGCTGCTGACCGCTGGGCGTATTGATGATGAACTGGATTTCTCCGTTCTTGATCATGTCGAGCACGGTCGGGCGGCCTTCTGTGAGGCGATAGAGTGCCTTGGTGGCGATGCCGTTCTCCTCGAGGACGGCTCCCGTGCCGGCGGTGGCATAGATGGTGAAGCCGAGATCGGCGAAATCGCGGGCGATCTCGACGACAGCCGCCTTATCGCGGTCCTTGACGCTGATGAAGATGTTGCCGCCATCGGGCAGTGCGGGCTGGGCGGCCATCTGGGCCTTGGCGTAGGCGCTGCCGATGTCGCTGTCGATGCCCATCACTTCGCCGGTCGAGCGCATCTCCGGCCCGAGGGTGATGTCGATGCCGGGGAACTTAATGAACGGGAAGACGGCTTCCTTGACCGAGAAATGAGGCGGGATGATCTCCTCGGTGAAGCCGAGCTCTGCGAGTGTGCGTCCGGCCATGATCTTGGCCGCCAGCTTCGGCAGCGGCACGCCGATCGCCTTGCTGACGAAGGGAGCGGTGCGGCTGGCGCGAGGGTTGACCTCGAGCACATAGACCTGCTCATCCTTCACGGCGAACTGCACATTCATGAGGCCGCGCACATTGAGCTCGCGGGCCATTGCTTTCGTCGCAAACTTGATCGTCTCGAGCACCTCAGGCGAGAGCGAGAAGCTGGGGATCACGCAGGCGCTGTCGCCGGAGTGGATGCCAGCCTGCTCGATATGCTCCATCACACCACCGATCACGCAGGTCTCTCCATCGCTGATGCAATCGACATCCACCTCCGTAGCATCCTCGAGGAAGCGATCGACGAGGATCGGGCGCTCGGGGCTGGCTTCCGCGGCGCGGCGGATGTAGCCGCGCAGATCTTCTTCGGCGTACACGATTTCCATCGCGCGGCCGCCGAGTACGAAGCTCGGGCGTACGAGCACGGGGTAGCCGATGCGGGAGGCGACAGCGACGGCTTCCTGCTCGTTCGTGGCAGTGCCGCCCGGCGTCTGCTGAAGGCCGAGCTTGTCGAGCATCGCGGCGAAGTGCTTGCGATCCTCCGCCATCTCAATGCTCTTCGGCTGGGTGCCGATGATGTTGCAGCCGTTGGCCTGGAGCGCGGCGGCGAGATTGAGCGGCGTCTGGCCGCCGAACTGCACGACCACGGCGTCGCACTTCTCATTCTCGTAAATATTGAGCACGTCCTCGAGCGTGAGGGGCTCGAAGAACAGCTTGTCGCTGGTGTCGTAATCCGTGGAGACCGTCTCGGGATTCGAATTCACCATGATGGTCTCCCAGCCCTCTTCCTTAAGGGCGAAGGCGGCATGCACGCAGCAATAGTCGAACTCGATGCCCTGGCCAATGCGGTTCGGCCCGCCGCCCAGGATCATCACCTTCTTCTTGTCGTTGTGGCGCGCTTCATCCTCGTCGCCGTACGTCGAATAGAAATAAGGCGTGTAGGCCTCGAATTCCGCCGCGCAGGTGTCCACGAGACGGTAGGTGGGCACGACTCCGGCTGACTTGCGAGCAGCGCGGACTGCGGCTTCGGTCTGGCTGGTGATCGTGGCGAGCTGGCGATCGGAAAAGCCGAGCTTCTTCGCGCGACGGAAATCCGTGGCGTCGGTGATCGGGCCGCCGAGGCCCGCGATCTTGCGCTCGGCATCGATGAGTTCCTTGAGATTCTGGAGGAACCAGGGGTCGATCCCGGAGAGCTCGTGGATGCGCTCGACCGTGTAGCCGAGCTGGAAGGCATAGCGGATCTGGAAGACGCGCGCGACCGTCGGGACGCGGAGCAGCTTCTCGATCTCGGCTGTATCCGGCGTGCCATCGGGCAGCGTCGGAATGGCATCTTTGCCATCCGCGCCGAATCCGAAGCGGCCGATCTCCAGCGAGCGCAGCGCCTTCTGGAACGACTCCTTGAACGTGCGCCCGATGGCCATCGCCTCGCCCACGCTCTTCATCTGGGTGGTGAGAGTGGGATCGGCTTGCGGGAACTTCTCGAAGGTGAACCGCGGGATCTTCGTGACGACGTAATCGATCGTCGGCTCGAAGCACGCCGGGGTCTCGCGGGTGATGTCGTTGCGGATCTCGTCCAGCGAGTAGCCGACTGCGAGCTTCGCGGCGATCTTGGCGATCGGGAATCCGGTCGCCTTGGAAGCGAGGGCGGAGGAGCGAGAGACGCGGGGGTTCATCTCGATCACGATCATGCGCCCGGTCTGCGGGTGGATCGCGAACTGGATGTTCGATCCGCCCGTCTCGACGCCGATCGCTCGGATGACGGCGAATGACGCATCGCGCATCGACTGGTACTCCTTGTCGGTGAGCGTCTGAATCGGGGCGACCGTGATCGAGTCGCCGGTATGCACGCCCATCGGATCGAAGTTCTCGATCGAGCAGATGACCACGCAGTTGTCCGCGCGGTCACGCATCACTTCCATTTCAAATTCCTTCCAGCCGAGCAGCGACTCCTCGATGAGGACCTCGCTCACGGGCGAGAGATCGAGGCCGCGCTTGACGATCTCTTCGAACTCGTCGCGGTTGTACGCGATGCCGCCGCCCGTGCCGCCCAGGGTAAAAGCGGGCCGGATGATGAGCGGGTACATGCCGATCTTTGCGGCAACCTCGCGAGCCTCCTCGATCGTGTGCGCGGTGCCGGAGTCCGGCACATCGAGCCCGATCTCGAGCATGATCTCCTTGAACTTCTGCCGGTCCTCACCGCGGTGGATCGCCTCTGCATTCGCGCCGATCAGGCGCACGCCATGCCGCTCGAGTGCGCCGGATTTGTGAAGTTCCATCGCGCAGTTCAGTGCGGTCTGGCCGCCGAGCGTCGGCAGGAGGGCGTCTGGCTTCTCCTTTGCGAGAATCTTCTCCACCACGGCCGGGGTGATCGGCTCGATGTAGGTGCTATTGGCGAACTCGGGATCGGTCATGATCGTGGCCGGGTTCGAATTCACCAGCACGACCTCATAGCCTTCCTCCTTGAGCGCCTTGCAGGCCTGCACGCCTGAGTAATCGAATTCACAGCCCTGGCCAATGATGATGGGGCCGGAGCCGATCAGGAGAATTTTACGAATCGAAGGGTCTTTGGGCATGGCAAGAGAGACGCCTCACGGGACGTCGGTATGGGAGCGCCCGATATCGAGCGCGCGGCAGCGTACGAAATGCCCGGCGATTCAGGCAAAGGATTTCCGAAAATTACGCGTTCCCATTTCGTCCGCCGGGGTGCTATCGAGGGCTCGATCCGTCTACGGGAGGGATGCTCGGTTTGCGGGATCCCGGCTGCCGCTGGTTCCCCGACACGCCTTCGGAAGCGTGTCGAGGGCATATATTCCAACTCGTGAGGTCCTTTACGCCAAAGGGGCGGCCTGCATCCGGAGGCTCCGACGCCGCTGCCAGATCGCAAGGAGGAACAGAATGCCCAACATCGGCAGGACGGCCGTCGCAGGTTCGGGAACCGGGGTCACCGCGTTCACAGTGATGGAATCGCCCGACCAGGAAAAGACGAGGCTGGCCCCCGGAGTCAGGCCCAAAGTGGAGAAGTCGGTATTATTCCACGTTGCAGTGCCGTTGAGCTGGGTCCCGGAAGTGTAATTGTGGGGCAGAAATAAATAGCTGTCCGCCTTGTCTGCCTCGGTGAGAGTGCCGGTGTAGCTGCTCGCGACCGTGAAGCCTCCGCTGCCAAGGCTGCCGACAGTGCTGAAGCCGGTATAGACGGACGAGGATCCAGGGGTTCCCACGGCAATCGTACCGCCGGTGGGATACAACAAAGCGATACTCGTCGAGCCGCTTGACGTCACAAGGCCGAGGCCGGACAAATCGAGCGAGCCGGATTCCGATGCGACCACATCGCTTCCGAACTGCTGGATGTTGATAGTCAGGGCTGCCCGGGCGGGTGTAGCCAGGGCGATAAATCCACCGACGAGGAGGATTTTGCCCAGCGAGGAAGCCATCCTGCCAGCGCGGCGATCAGACAGTTTGGCCTGGAGTTTCGAGACAATATTCAGCCTTGGAGAGGGTTTCATTTGGGGTGTTCGGATGCTAACGAGGAACATTTTTGTCACAAGTCAAAAAAGGGACGGAAGGGAAGGAAGAAAGGCTCCCTCTTCCAGTACTCGCCATTTCCTATGCGAGTCCTTCCGCCTCAATGGGATAAGTCCATTCTGCAGAGCGGGCAGAAACACGAAGATGGCCTTATATCTTCAATAGTGAACGCATCCTGTTCGGTCGATCCATTACCAGGGATCAGGGGATCTACCGATTGTGCTCCGCGGTCGGGAGGTATGGTCTATTCATTGTATGAACGCCGAACCCCGCGTCGCTTATTGGAAGGCTTCCCAGCCGGTCATTCACGCAATGTACGCTTTGGAAAAGGCGGCCAGCTCCACAGGCTTGGAACGTTCGCTCCATGAGCTCGTGAAGCTTCGGGCATCGCAGATCAATGGCTGCGCATTCTGTGTGGATATGCATACGCGCGATGCGAGGAAGGCGGGCGAGACGGACGAGCGCCTGGCGATGGTATGCGTATGGCACGAGGCGACGTGCTTCACTCCGCGCGAACGGGCGGCGCTGCATTGGACGGAGGTGCTTACCCATCTGGCCGGCAGCCACGTCTCGGACGAGGACTTCGAGGCAGTGAGCGCCGAGTTTTCCGAAGAGGAGATCGTGAATCTCACGCTGGCGATCGTGACGATCAATGCTTGGAACCGCTTCAGCGTCGGCTTCGCCGTGCCCCCGGGATATTCTTTTGCGTAGAGGGACAATCCTTCTGACCTGAAAATTCGTTTCCGACGGGATCTGCGTCACAGGAAAATATAGGGAACCCGGCGGCGCGGCTTCCCTACCGCCGGAAACGAGCCCGGCAACCGGGCATCACCCGGCGCGAGCCGTCCTTTGGATGGGAGGGCGAGGCTCCGTCCGAGCCGTCGACTCCATTTTCATTCGGCGCGGAGCCCCGCTTGCGGGGCATGCCTATCTACCCTACGCATTGTCCAGACGCACAGCTTCGTGGAAGGCCTCGAAGAATCCCGGTAGCGCCGAGTCCACGCGATTCCAGTTTGGGATGAGCGGATCGCCGAGCGGGTCCTCCATGTATTCCTTCGCGGCGGTGCGGATGCCGCGCACGAAGGTTGAGACAGCCAGCTCTTCCTCATGGCGGTCGTATCTGAGTCCATTCAGCTCGGCATCGGCGGCATAGAAGCGCATCGTATCCTCCGCCTTGCGTGAATAGGCGCTCAGGAGGGTGTCGAAGAGTCCTCGGTCGAGCTTGATGCCATGCCCGGCGAGTGTGCGGAAGACGCATTTCACGATATCGATCGCCATTTTGTTGAGGCCCTTGCTTGCATCGCGGGCGGAGAGTTCCTGGTGCTTGTGATCATACCGGTCCGCGACATCGACCTGGCAGATGCTCTTCGACGAAGAGACACGGAAGACTTCGGCCAGCATCCCGATTTCGACGCCCCAGTCCGACGGCATGCGGATGCGCCGTGCGATATCGAGGTCCATGCACATTTCTCCTGCGAGCGGATATCGAAAGGTATCGAGGTAAACGATGAAGGGATGAACGCCGATGATGCTCTCGAGGGACCGCAGAAGCGGGGAGACGAGCAGTCGCATGACGCGACCGTTTAATCGCGTTCCGAACCGGGCGCTGTATCCCTTGGCAAAATCGAAGCCGAGATTCGGGTGGGCGACGGGGTAGCACAGGCGAGCGAGCATTTCGCGGCTGTACGTAATGATGTCGCAATCGTGCGCCGCCACCATGCGGGCCTCTTCGCTGGCCAGTACATAGCCGAAGCACCACCAGAGATTGCGACCCTTTCCCGGTTCACCGGGATCCAGGTCGGAATCTTCGAGCTGAGCGATGAGTCGCTTCATTCGCGGGCCGTCGTTCCAAAGAAGGACCGGCTTTGGGATGAGTTGCGCAAATGCCTGTCTTGCCTTCTGCCATTGCGACTGGTGTGTGGCGCCATCGATACCCACGACAATCTGTTTGATGTAGTTCACCTGCTGGAGAGCGCGCAGGATCCCTCGCAGTGCGGGGGTGCCCAGTTCCTTCACGTGGCAGGGGAGGACGAGAGCTATCGGAGTTTCGGTGGAAAACTCGAGCAGTTCACGCTCGAGACGGTCGAGGTCGGGTGTGCCAAGCATATGGAGCGTGGCGATCGAGCCCGTCTGGAAAAAGTCGGCCATGAGGCCGCATAGTGCCCGGAAAATCCCCTGTGCGCAAATCAGGGAAATTCCCGGTCTTCCTCTCGCGACGCATTCCCGGTTTAATGGGCAGCGTGCTCAGTCGTATTCTTGTCGTCCATTACCACCTGCGGCCTGGTGGGGTGCGGCGGGTGATCGAGCTCGCGCTGCCGGCGATTGCCCGCTCCGCTCCCGACCTCCGCGAGATCACGCTGGCCGTGGGAGAGGGGAGCGATCCGATGTGGATCGAGAACCTGCGGAAATCGCTCGGGAAAGTGGCTCTTCGGCTCGTAGTCGAACCATCGTTCCGTTACCTTGCGGAGCAACCCAGTCCCGCGAAATCCCTGCGTGCGCGGCTGGCTCCGGCGATGGAGTCTTTGCTCCGCGCCACCGATGCCGTCTGGATTCACAATCCAGCGCTCGGTCGCAATCTCATGCTGGCGGACGTGCTCGCCTCCACAGCGGCGCGGTACGGACTTCCGGTAATCTTTCACCATCACGATTTTTGGTTCGAGAACAGGTGGGCGCGCTGGCCCGAGATGCGCGCTGCCGGCTACTCCACGCTCCGGGCCGTGGCGGAGGCGTGCTTTCCCGTCGGTCCGGGAGTCGTCCATGCGACGATCAATCGACTCGATCATTCCGCCCTTCGTTGCGCATTCGGTGAGCGAGCCATTTGGTTGCCAAATCCGGCATTCCGCGCCGCGGTGCCCTCGGCCGGGCGAGTGCGCGCCGCCCGCACCTGGCTGACTCGGGAACTGGGCGACTCCGGTCCCGTCTGGCTTTGTCCCACACGGCTGCTCCGCCGCAAGAACCTGGCCGAGGCGCTCCTGCTCACGCGCTGGCTGCGACCAGAGGCATGGCTGGTCACTACGGCAGCGGTCAGCTCGGAGGATGAGCGCAGCTACGCGCGTCGCTTGATGGACGCCGCGCGGAAGAATGGATGGCGTGCACGATTTTCGATTTTGGCGGACCGCGAGGGGGATGCGCCGCGGGTGGAAGAGCTCAAGGCTGCATCGGAAGCCGTCCTGTTGACCTCGATCCAGGAGGGCTTTGGGCTTCCCTACGTGGAGGCGGTGGCGGCGGGGAGGCCGCTTCTGGCGCGGCGATTGCCAAATGTGATGCCGGACCTGCGTAGATGGGGATTTCGGCTGCCGCATACCTATGCGGAGGTCTGGATCGATCCGCGATGTATCGACATGCGTCGTGAGCGAGAGCGACAGATTGTCCTCTGGCGGCGATGGAAATCCTCGCTGCCATCCTCTTGCCGCAGGCTGGCCGAGCCTCCACCCGTGGCCGCGCCGCGGATCGAAGCTGGCCCGATCGCATTCAGTCGTCTCACGCTCGCCGCGCAGATGGAGGTGCTCTCCCTGCCGGCGGAGGAGACATGGAATCTTTGCCGACGATGGAATCCGCTGCTGCGCAAATGGAAGCCGCAGGCGGAGCGCGCAAGCCTCCAGGTGGCGGCCTGGCCGGCGGCCGCCGACAATGAGCTTGGAATCGAGGCGGCCGCGGCACGCTTCCTCCATGCGCTCGATCACGCACCCGGGAGAACGCCGCCGACTGCGTCGGATCTTACCCAGCGCACGTTTATCGAGCAGCGGCTTGGCCGGGAGTTCCTTTTCCCGTTGCTTATGGATCCCATATGAATTCGATCCGAGTCGTCATTTGCGATGTCTATCGCACGATCCTCGATGTGCTTCCCCCTCCACCGGATGCCGCTACCCGCTGGCGCGAGCTGGCGGCGATGGTGCCCGGCCTGGTCGAGCCGCCGCGTCTCGAGGACGTAAGCGTCCGTTGCAGGGAAATCGTCGCGCGCGACCACGCGGCCGCGCATGAGCGTGGGATCCACTTCCCGGAAGTCATATGGCCAGATGTCATGCTCCGAGCGCTGCCGCCGCTCGCCTCGCTGAATACCTCCGAGCGAGAAGAGTTCATTATCCGGCACATCCAGTTGCTGAGAGAAGTCGCTCTGGCCAGTGGGGTGACGGAATTCCTTCGCGCTTGCTGCGAGCGGGGTTGGCCGCTCGGCATCGCCTCGAACGCGCAGCATTACACATTGCACGAGCTCGAGTCGGCACTCGGGTCCGTTGGACTTTCGTCGAGCATCTTCGACCCCGACTTGGTGGTGTGGTCGTTTCGCAGCGGATTCAGTAAGCCGGACCCGCACGTTTTCCAGATTCTCGCGGCGAGGCTGGCCTCGCGTGGAATCGAACCCGCGGAAATCCTCATGATCGGAGATCGGTGCGACAATGACATCGAGCCGGCGCGTGCCTTCGGCTGGCGTACGGCATTGATCGGCCCCGATGGGACGAGCTGGCCGGAATTGACCGAGCAGCTATTTGGCAAGCCATAGCACACCATACGGCGGGAGCGTGACGCGCGCGCCGGGCCGATTCGGGCCGCCGAGGATTGCCGTCCACTCGCCCATGATGGCAGGGAACTCAACCGAAACCGCGTGCGAAGTAACATTCGTGAGGCAGAGGACGCCTATTCCCCGCTGGATGGCGACAACCTCGCGTCCCAGGTCGAGGATCTCCTGTGGACTGAACGGCGAGAACATGGAATGCGCAGCCCTCGCCTCCAGCATGCTCCGCAGGCCATCATAAATGCGCCTGCGTAGGCTCCGCGGCGAGTCCAGCTCCTGCTCGAGTTTGTGAAGAAGGGGCTTCTCTCGATTGATCCGGCGTGGAATGCCGCTGGCCTCCGCCCCGGCGCGATCTCCCCGGGATCCAAAGAGAGAGTGAAAATAAACGCCCGGCACGCCCGCCAGGGCGAACATGATGGCATGTGCGGCGAGGAACCTGGCGACCCGGACATCGTCGGCTTCGTCGCCGACTGGATTGGATAAGGCATCGAAGAGGTTCACGTTCAGCTCGTACGGCGCCTTCGAGCCATCTGGCAGGTGCTTGTAGGAAACATACCCGCCATGCGCGATCGCAGTCTGTACCAGACCATCGATTTCCGACTCGGAGAGCAGGCCGCGGACGGGGTTCAATCCGATGCCATCGTGCGAAGCCAGGAAGTTGAAGAATGTTGCGGCTCCTTTCGGGGTTTCCAAAGATCGGGCCCACGAGCAGAAGGCCGTTGCATCTCCCGTGCGCATCGTGTGAAAGATGAGGGGAGGCAGCGCGAAATTGTAAACCATCTGCGCCTCATTCGACCCATCACCGAAATAGGAGACATTGTCGGCATGCGGGACATTCGTCTCCGTGATCAGCACCACCCATGGCGCGACCTCGTCCAGGACTGCCCGCATGAGCTGGATCACGGCATGCGTCCGGGGCAGATGAATGCAGGCTGTGCCTGGCTCCTTCCACAGGAAGGCAATGGCATCGAGGCGAATGTACCGAGCGCCGCGCTCGACATAGAAAAGCAGGGCCTCGAGCACCCGGAGCAGCATGCGCGGGTCAGCAAAATTAATATCCACCTGATCGGCGCTGAAGGTCGTCCAGATTCGCTTCGGGCCAGCCATGGTCGAGAAGGACGTGAGCAGAGGCAGAGCTCGCGGCCTTACGACGGCGCTCAAATCCGGATCGCCTTCGACCTCATAGAAAGCACTCTCCCAGCCGCGCTCCTGTGCAAGGAACTTTCGGAACCAAACGCCGCGCGCCGACGCGTGATTGAACACGGCGTCGAACATCAGGTCGAATCGCTCGCCCAGCGCCGAGATGTCGTCCCAGCTCCCGAGCGCAGGATCGACCGAGAAGTAATCCATTACCGAAAAGCCATCATCCGACGAACTCGGGTAGAAGGGCAGGATATGCACGGCGCTCACGACCCCGACTGCCCGCGCGGAGAGAAATGTGTCGAGCGTGCGCAACGGTGACTCGGCTTCTTTCCTTACCTGGTCGCCATAGGTGATGAGGATCGCATCGCGCTCGGACAGCGCCTTTGGCTGGCTCTCTCGCACGGCCAGCTGGGGACGCATACTTTCGAGGAGCGCATCGATGGCGTCCCGAACTTCCTCGGCGCGCGATTCACCATAGAGAAATGAGAGATGATCCCGTATGCTCTGATTCACGCGTCTACGGTAACCCAAAATCAACGAGCGCCAACCCGTGAGCCTGACTGTCGCCCTTACCCGCGTGCCGAAGCGTATCGGCTTCATTTCCACCCGATTCCATGGGACCGATGGTGTGACCCTGGAGGCTGCCAAGTGGGCGCACATTCTCGAGCAGGAGGGCGCGACATGCTTCTGGATGGCCGGCCTCCTCGACAAGCCGCCCGACGTGAGTCATCTGGAGCCTCTCGCATTTTTCAATCATCCGGAGGTCCTCGATGTCCAACGGCAGCTCTTTGCGGTGACGACCCGCTCGCGCGCGGTGACCAATCGCGTGAATGCGATCAAGGAGAAGCTCAAGGATGCAATCTACGCCTTTATCGATCGATACAGCCTCGAGCTGCTCGTTCCGCAGAACATTCTCGCCATTCCGATGCATGTCCCCCTCGGCCTGGCGATGACCGAGGTGATCGCCGAGACAGGCATCCCGACGATTGCTCATCACCATGATTTCACCTGGGAGAGGGAGCGCTTCACTATCAGCAGCGGAGCCGATTATCTCGCCGCGGCATTTCCTCCCACCCTTCCGAATCTGGAGCATGTCGTGATCAACTCCATGCAGCAAAAGGAGCTCGCCCGCAGGTATGGACAGGCATCATCCGTCGTGCCGAACGTGATCGATTTCGAAACGCCACCGCCGGGTATAGATGACTACACCCGGGATTTCCGGGCCGAGATCGGCATTGCCCCGGGCGACGTTCTCGTCTTGCAGCCGACCCGCATCGTGGCGCGGAAGGGCATCGAGCACTCGATCGAGCTGCTGCGGCGGATGAGGGACCACCGGTTCAAACTCGTCTTCTCGCACCCGCCCGGCGACGAGGGAGATGCCTATTTCCGGCTCGTCGAGGAACGCATCGCCGATGCGGGGATTCAGGCAATCTATATCTGGGATCGCGTGGGAGAACGCCGAGGGCTGAATGCCGCCGGACGAAAGGTCTATACGCTATATGACGTTTACCCCCACGCCGATCTGGTCACCTATCCCAGCCACTACGAGGGATTCGGGAATGCATTCCTCGAGGCGGTCTATTTTGGGAAGCCCGTCGTTGTAAATACGTATGCCGTATACGCGAGGGATATCGATCCCTTGGGGTTCCAATGTATCGAGATGTCGCAGCTCGTGACGAATGAAGTCGTCGAGCAGACGCGGGAAGTTGTTCAGAATCCCGATCTCCGGGGCGAGTGGGCGGCGCGGAATTACGAACTGGGGTTGAAGTTCTTTTCGTATTCGGTGGCGCGGCGCAAGATTGCCGGACGGCTTGCCAGTCTCTTCGGAGAGGGCTAGGCTCCGCCGCCATCCATGCTGGCTACTCTCCGACGCCTCGCACTTGGCATCGCGCTTATCGTAGGCGCGAGCACGTTGCTGCTTGTCTCCGACCTCGGTTCGCGGGAGCAGCAGGCGCCTGTTTTGGGAAAGAGGAGTCATATGGCGCGGGTGGCGCTCGTACAGCCCGCATCGCAGACCGTCCTCGACGATGGTGTGCGAGGGATCGTCGACGCGCTGGCTGCGAGGGGCTATGTCGACGGGCGAACCTTGGCCCTGCGGAAATTCAATGCGGAGGGGGACGCGACCGTCTCCAGTGCGATTGCGAAGGAAGTCGTCAATGGCGACTCGGATCTCCTGATCACCGTGAGCACTCTCTCGTTGCAGTCCGTGGCCAACGCCAACCGTGCCGTGCGCAAGCCGCACGTCTTTGCCCTGGTAAGCGATCCCTCGGTGACAGGTGTCGGCATCTCGAAGGACAATCCTCTCGATCATCCGGCGTGGATGGCCGGCTATGGCACCATGCAGCCAGTCGAGCCGGCATTCGAAATTGCGCGCGAATTGAAGCCCGATCTCAAGCGGGTGGGAGTCGTGTGGAATGCCGCCGAGGCGAACTCGGAGGGACAGCTCAAAATTGCCCGTCGCGTCTGCGCCCGTATGGGCATCGACCTTCTCGAGGCGACCATCGATTCGAGCGCCGGTGTGGGTGAAGCGGCAGGCGCCCTCATTGCTCGGGGAGCCGAGGCGATCTTCGTGCCGGGAGACGTCATGGTGATGGTCGGGATCGACCCGCTGATCGCGGCGGCCCGGAAAGGCAACGTCGCCGTCTTTACAGTGACTCCGCCAAACGCCCTCAAAGGGGCGCTTTTCGATATAGGAGCCGACTACTACGAGGTGGGCCTGCACGAAGGGGACTTGGCTGCCGATGTGCTCGATGGGCGCGATCCGGCGAAAGTTCCGATCGTCAACTATCTGCCCGAATCCCTCTTCATCAATGAGCAGAGCCTCTCCGGACTCGAGGCAAAGGGCTGGCACTTGCCGGAGAGTATCCGCAATCGGGCGAAGGTCATCGTCGATCGAGACGGCAAAGCGCAGGCAGGGCCGGCTGCCTCTTCGAAGGCTCCCGTTGCCAGCAACGCGCGCAAGCGGACTCGACCATGGAAACTCGAGGCCATTCTTTACAGTGAATCGCTCCCGGCAGAGCAGTCCGTCGCCGGACTGAAGGAGGGAATGAAAAAATGGCCGCTCGTGGAGGGTCGCGATTACACATTCACGCTGCGGAACGCGCAGGGCGACATCGGTGCGTTGAATAGTCTTATCGATGCGGCTCTTACAGACGGCGCGGATATCGTGATTCCCATTTCCACGCCCTCCCTGCAGGCCGCGATCCGGAAGGTGAAAGACCGCCCCATCGTCTTCTCGCTTGTTGCCAATCCCATGGCTGCGGGGGCGGGAAAATCTTACACCGATCATCTGCCGAACGTGACCGGCATCGCGGTCCTCGCGCCCGCCGATACGCTCCTCGACCTCCTTCGCAAATATTTCCCGCAATATCGCCGGATCGGGACCCTTTACTGCCCCGCCGAGGCAAACTCCGTGGACCTGAAGGACCTTGTCGTCGCTCACGCGCGTGATCGAGGTCTCGAGGTGGAAACCATGGCAGCCAGCTCTCCGGCTGAGCTGCCCGATGCCGCGATGGCGCTCGCAAGCAGGCCGATCGATGCCATCGTCCAGATTTCCGACAACCTTTCCAGTGCTGGATTTGCGGCAATCACCCGCGCGGCAAATCAGGCGCGCAAACCTTTGTTCTCTCTTAATAGCGCGGCCATAGCACTCGGCGCGCCCGTCGCCTTCGGCCGCGACTATCACCAGGCGGGTCTCGACACGGCGGCGATGGTGCTGCGGGTGATGAATGGCGAGTCGCCCTCGGGAATTCCCTTCGCGCTTCCCGGTCACGTCGTGCGGGAAGCGAGTTTGCCGAACGCCCGCGCGAATGGACTCGAGCTGCCGCAGGGATTCCTCGACCAAATGGAGACCGTCATCCACTGAGACCCCATGGAAATTCAAAAAGATCATGCTGGCGGTGCTCTCGTCCTGCGACTCGCGGGGAGACTTGATGCAAGCTGGGCCGATGCGGTCGAGCGGGCGCTCGCCGACGCCGTGCGCGGGGGAGAGCACCATCTGATTCTGGATCTTGCGGGCGTGGATTACGTCAGCTCGGCCGGCCTGCGGGTGCTCATCGGCGGGTGCAGCCAGGCCCGGGCCATCCGGGGCAGCTTCGCGGTGCGCAATATGCAGCCAGTTGTTGCCAAGGTCGTCGAACTATCCGGCCTGGGAGTACTATTCATCGAGAAGACTCCGTCGGAACCCGCGGCTGCCGACGCCCGGGAGAGTTCATTCCATGCCCATGGCGCGAGCTGGACTGCATACGGCGCATCGGTTCCCGTGCGGCTCCGGACCATGGGTGCAGTCTCGCCATTCGACATCACGCAGGGCTCGGTCGTGGAGTTTCCATCCGGGATTGTGGGGCTCGGTATCGGCGCACTGGCATCGAGCCACGAGCAGGCGGTGGGGCGTTTTGGAGAATTCCTGGCTGCGGGAGGATGCGCCGCGCATCTCCCGCCGGGCGGAGTCCGACCGGACTTCCTCATTGCCGAGCAGGAACTCGTGCCGGCCGCATGGATGTCCAGCGGCCTCGTCGCGGAGGGCGATCCCGGCTTATTGCTACGATTCGAGGCGGAAAATCGGTCCGTTTCCTTCGCCGCGGTTGCGTCGGAGGTTCTCGAGCAGACTGGCGGCCAGCCGGCTCTCGTCGTTTTGGTTGCGGAAACATTGGGACTCGTGGGAGCTTCGCTGCGCCGGTCTCCGGAGACTGGCGGAGAGGATCCTCTGGCATTTCCCGGCGTGCGGGATTGGCTGAGCTTCACGAGCGAGCGCTCCTATCGTGATACCACGAGCGTGGTCACGGCGCTGATCGCCCGCCCGGGGTCCGCATGGGATTCCCATTTGCGCCCGCTGGATCGCTCGGGAAATCTGCTCGGGCATGCGCACGCGGCCGTTTTCCCATACCGCCCGCTCCGCAAGGGCCTCGTCCCGCTTGCCGAGACGGTGAAGGAGATTTTCGCAAACGGTGGCGGTCCCCAGACTGTTCTGCATTTGCTCAACGACACGCGCGAGCCCGATGGCAGCGGCGACAGCGAGTTCACTCGCGGCGCATGCTGGATCGCGCCCATTATCGATCGCCCGGCCAAATGACTCTTCTACTCGGAGCTCTCACGATCGGCCTTATCCTTTCGCTGCTGGCGATGGGAGTGATGGTCTCATTCCGCATCTTCTCAGTCCCGGACATCACGACCGACGGATCGATCACGCTGGGCGCGGCGGTGGCCGCCACGCTCATCACTGCCGGCGTGCCACCCTTTCTGGCTACTCTTGCCGCCCTCGCCGCGGGATTCCTCGCGGGAGCGACGACGGGCGTCATTCACACGAAATTCCGCATCGATGCGCTCCTGTCAGGCATCCTGGTCATGACGGCTCTATACTCGATCAATCTGCGGATCATGGGGCGCAGTAACATTCCGCTCATGTCGAATGGGACGCTTGCGAGCGAGGCTGGCGCCCTGGGCGTCAGATTCTTCGGAAGCGATCGCGTGCTCGTCATGGGCTGGTCCATTTCCTCCTCGGATATCGCGGTTCTTTTCGGTGCGCTCATGTGCGCAGTCATCGGCGCGGCAGCAGTCTATCTATTCTTCCGTACCGAGATTGGCACCGCGATGCGGGCGACAGGCGACAACGCTCAGATGGTGCGTGCCATGGGCGCAAACGTGGAGGTTTACCGCATCTTCGGCCTCGCCACGGCAAATGGTCTCATCGCACTTTCCGGCGCCCTCCTGGCGCAGTACCAGGGCTTTTCCGACGCACAGATGGGCATCGGCATGGTGGTATGGGGCCTGGCCAGCGTCATTATCGGAGAGGCGCTCACGGGCGATACCCGCAGCCTCGGCCTTACCCTCACGGGAGCGATTTTTGGCTCCGTCCTCTTCCGCCTGCTCGTCGCCATCGCATTGCGTTGGGGACTCAATCCGAACGACCTCAAGCTCATCACGGCGGTTTTCGTGTTCCTGGCGCTTATTCTTCCGGGACTTGTTTCGAAAATGAAGAGGAGGTTGGCGCAGTGAGTCAGGCGGAAACCGGCAGGACAATGCTCTCGCTCAGCGGGATTCGGAAGACCTTCCATCCCGGCACGGTCAACGAGGTCCGCGCGCTTCAGGGCGTGGATCTCGAAGTGGCCGAGGGATCGTTCGTGCAGCTTCTCGGAATGAATGGTTCCGGCAAGTCGACGCTGCTCAATGCCGTGGCAGGATCTTTCTCGCTCGACGCGGGCAGCATCCGCCTCGACGGCATCGACATCACTCGTTGGCCCGAGCACCGGCGGGCCGCATTCGTCGGGCGCGTGTTTCAGAATCCCTTCAGCGGCACCGCACCGGGTCTTTCCATTGCGGAGAATTTCGCGCTCGCCTCCCGCCGCGGGCTGGGCAGGGGATTGCGCTGGGCGCTTAATCGCAAGCTCATGGACGAGCTCCGTGGCCGTGTGTCCACTCTGCGGATGGGGCTCGAGGATCGCCTCGGGAATGCCATTGGCTCGCTCTCCGGCGGGCAGCGACAGGCACTCACTCTCCTCATGGCGACCTGGCTCCGGCCGAAATTGCTGCTCCTGGATGAGCATACCGCCGCCCTCGACCCGAGGAGTGCCGATCAAGTGATCCAGCTCACGGAAGAAGTCGTGAGCCGTGAGAAGCTCACCGTCCTGATGGTGACCCACTCGATGCAGCAGGCGGTGAATCTTGGCGATCGCATCATCATGCTGCACCACGGCCGTGTGGCGCACGACTTCCGGGGGGCGGAAAAGTCCCGTCTGCGACCCGAGGACCTCGTGGATCGCTTTCACGAGATCCGTGCCCGCGAGCTGCTGGACGAGCGCGCGGCCGCCCTCCTGCGGGCGAACTACGTATAGAGCTGTCGCCTGTAGAATCGCTCGTCCCCGGAGCGGATCCGGAGACGAGCTGTACTGTGGACTACAGACCCTTGAGCACTTCCTCGATCTTCTCGAAGCTCGGGAGATCCTTCGGCGTGGGCGTCTGCTCGCTGTAAACGATCTGGCCGGCCTTATCGATGACGAACGCTGCGCGTGCCGCCGTGTCGCCGATGCCGGCGAGACCGGGGAAAACGACATCGTACGCTTTCGTGACCTCTTTGTTCAGATCGCTCACGAGCGAAATCGTGATGCCTTCCTTCTTCGCCCATGCCTGCTGGGCAAAAGGGCTGTCCACGC
>Ga0207702_10000945_pt1 | contig 29836 bp, 27 predicted proteins | sample KBSCornC62_FD_184302 | JGI IMG/M metagenome (GOLD analysis project Ga0207702, IMG submission 184302) | Corn rhizosphere microbial communities from Kellogg Biological Station, Michigan, USA - KBS Corn C6-2 (SPAdes) (version 2) | ecosystem: Host-associated > Plants > Roots > Rhizosphere > Soil ... | reverse complement strand
CGGTGACTTCTGCGCCGATATAAACCTTGATCCCGATTTTGTTTGCGATGAGATGGAAGCGTGGGGCGCCGTAGAGTCCGTCGGTGTCGAGCAGGGCCATGGCGGGCATCTGGAAGTGCTGGCACACGCCAACTAACTCCTCGGGGAGGGAAGAACCTTCGAGGAAGCTAAAGGCGGAGCGGGCGTGAAGTTCGATGTACAAGTTCAGTACCGTACTCAGTACTCAGTTAACGCAGCTTTAACTGACGACTGAGTACTTTTCAGTCATACGTTCCTTCCAAAAACCACATGCCGCTTAGCAGGTCGTGTACCAGGCGGTAGAACAAGATTGCTTCACCGTTGCGCAACGCCAGATCCCATTCGTCGCGGGACCAGGCATCGCGATCCCACCAGTCACCAGAGAAACGCCAGGGGCCGGCCTTCCAGAGCACGTCCCCTTGCACGTCTTTTCTTTTTGCACAGCTCACACGCGTGGGCTTGCCATTTTCCAGAGTGACATTGACACGCAAAGGTGGGCGGAACCGGCGCAGGGCTGTGACCGTGGATTGGGCTTCTTCCGCATCTGGAGTTCTTTTCCGCGGAACTTTGCGTGCCACCTCGGCGACGAACCGGCGCATCCGGAATCCTTCGGGATGATGCGTATCGAGCAGTTCCAGAGCTCCGACTCTTTGCTCGCCTACTATGCCGGCAATGCGGGCTAACGTTAGTTCCAGCTTTTCCGGTTCGGGGGAGGGAGGCAGGAACAGGCCTCCTTGGGCTGAACGCGGGCGCGCGGGTTCAGCGGCTAGATGAATTTTTACGATGGGGGCTCCCGGGGGATGTGCATTGAGATCCAGTTGCAGGAGTTTGAGAAATACTTTGGGATCGAGCATGGGCAGAGGAAGCGACAGGTTGCGGGTGAATCTTGTTTGAGGGCAGCGAGCCAGCGGAACTTCGCTCCGCCGGACAGCCCTTTCGACTTCGCTCAGGGCAGGCTTAGGCGGCTGCCCCCACATAGCCCTAGTTACTTCATCAGATTTATCGCTCTCACTGGGAATGCCTGCGTTTTCACATTCATCATCAATGCCCGTGTAGCTTGAGAGATCCAGCGTGAGACGCAGTTCTTGCGTGCATAGCGCACGCGAGCCCAGGCGGGCGCAGAGTTGGTCTAGAAGGCGATTGAGTAAAAATGCCAGAGGCTCCAGCAGAACGATCGGGTGCTCCAGTTCAATGGCTTCTTCGAACACCATCGGCGCTTCGACGGGAACCAGGGTGCGGGAAACGGAGCCGCGGGCCAATTGCTGCAAGCGCAGGCCTTGCTGTCCCAAACGTTCGGTTAGGGAGACTTCGGGCAATGCCGCTAAAGCGCGTAGGCTGCGGATGCCCCAGCGACTCAGAGTTTCCACTAAAGCGTTGGCGGATTTTTTCTCTTCTCCATCGAGGCGTTCGCTGAATAGAACTTCTACGGGCAACGAGCTTAGCTTCTCGGCTTCTTTGCCCACAGAAATTACGGTGATTCCGCGAAAGCCGCGTGCTGCAAGCAAGGCGACGTCGGGATTGGAAGCTACAGCAACATTCGCCTGTAGACCAAGTGCGCTGGCGCGATCAGAGATTGCCTGGGAAATCTTAGTCAGCGATCCAAACAGAGATGCCATGCCGCGGAGACCCAGCAGAGCAGTGTCCCATGCGGCATCCTCTACACAGGGAGAGAACGACTGGGCGCAGTCGAGCAGAGCGGCGTGAGCGGAAGATTCCTGCAGTGCGGAGCGCGGGCGTAAAGCGAGTTCGGGGCAGAGTTCGGCTTGCGCTTTGGTTATCCCGGGTGTGATGCCTATGTTTTTGGCTTGTTCATTAGTAGCAATAATTTTTTCCAGCGGAGGTTTGCCTTCAAAGATGGCGAGGACGCGGGCCTGCAGATCCGGTTCGGCGCGGAACGCGGCCGCCACGGAAAAATTCGGGATGTAGATGCAGGCGAACATGGGTCATTTTGTAATTTTGTAATTTGGTAATTGAGTAATTTGTTTCCTGTTTGATACAGCCCATTCAGTTGTGGTTTCGAACCTGACGGAGTGTGCGGGTTTGCGGTCCAGACGTGAACGGGTACGTTCGGCTCTGATTTGAAGCCCGCTTAGGAAATGGGCATGAAAGGGTTCCGCATGGTTCGTGGAACTGAGAGCTGAAAGGTGAGAACTGGGCACTTGCAGATTCAGCAGCAACGACGAGCAACTGCCCGCGATTGGCTGTTGCTCAATAGCGAGCAGGATCGTCGGCTTGTGCTCAACGGAGCGGCGAAAGCGGAACCATGTGGTCAGCGGAATGCGGCGGGCGGATTGCGAGGATACCTCGGCGAGGTCGAGGATGATCAGGCCGAAGCCTCCGCTTTCGAGCAGGAGGTCGGTGGCGCGGAGGACTTGCTCAAGACGATACTCGGATTGGCTTGATTCCGATTGTGCGAATCTGTAGTGCTTGAAATCTACATGCAGATGTTTCCTGGCAGGCAATGTTTTGTCTCCGCAGCGGACCCACAGAAAGCGATCGAGGTCGACTCCGGCGGCCGCCGCGGAATAAGGATCAAGCGCGTCGCCGGCATCGAGAAGAGCGCAGAATTCTCCACGGCGGGTGGCGGCGGCGAGGGCGGCCAGCATCACGCTAGTACGTCCGGAAGACGCGGCGCCGCAAATTTCGGTTAAACATCCGCGGGGGAGGCCTCCGGTGAGGTGATCGACGGCGGAGATGCCGCTGGAGACCATTTCCGGGGCGGGACCAATCTCAAGACGCGAGGCGGAGGTCAGGGGGATGGTTGATTTTCGATCACTGATTGTTGATCGAATAATCTCGATTCCAGATTGCTGGCCGGCAGGTTTTTTCAGATCCTCTGCAACCGCGGCTGCTTTCCCGCTTCTCGCAAAAGCGGCGGGAACTGGGGCACCCCCAGATTCAGCATCGTCATCAAAAAGAAAAGGGCGGCCCAAGGCCGCCGAAGTGGAACCCACTGCGGAAGACATAGAATCCTCAAATTTCAGGGAACGCCGTGGCCGGGACCGCGGAGGCTTTCGCTTTTTATTCGCCTATCAGTATTGTGCGGAAACGTGATGTGGTTGTCAAGCGGGAAACGAGCCGCGCTGCTTTTATTCGCCTTCGGAAACTCCGCGAAGACCCGAGATGGAATCGATCTGCATGCGGAAGAAGATCGGGGTGATAGCCTGGTCCGGCAATTGGGTGCGGCGTTCCGCCAACGCGTTTAGCCACCAGAGATGCTGTTTTTCCAACAATTTGCGGGCGTGATTACGCTCGTCAGTGAAGCGAGGCTCTTCCAACTCCTGATAATGGCCATTGGCAAGGACACTGACCCACGCTGAGCGGCCGTTGATGTCATCGATTTGAACGCACACCTTGGGGTTTGTGCGCATCCACTCGATCTTCTTTCCCAGAGTCGAAAAGAAGTAAATGTATCCCGGTTCGTAGGCAATGCAAATGGGTACTACGTAAGGTTGGTCGTCAAGCGAGCAGCCTAACCTGCCAATGGAAGCTTTCGCTAACAACTCGCGGCATTCTGCGTCGGGGACTTTTTTGATCAGCATGGTGAGGACCTACGGTGATTGCTCAATAAGTATTTTAAATGGAGTCTTCATGGGGAGACGGACTTTCGGAATTGTATTCATCAGAGTGTCATCCTGAGAGAAGCGAAGGATCTGTGTAGTTTGCTCGCAGGAAGATGCATAGATCCTTCGCTTCGCTCAGGATGACAGCGCTGTGGAGTAGGAGGGAATCGGCTTTAAGCTGCCATATTCAGGGAACGCTCGTCCGCGACATCTGGAAGAAGTGAGTTATCCGTGCAAGCGCGAACTGCCTTAAAAATGCCCATCCGGCGACTCAGCCAGTGAGCGACTACTTGGTTGGCCTTTACCAGGGAACTCAACTGTTGAGGCGTAAGCCCATGCCAGTCCCGTTCGACGACAAGTGATTTTCCATCGTGCACGCGAAGGCTACGGCTTTGCACGGAGCCATCTTCGATACGGTAATCCAGCACAGTCGAACCATCCCCCAGATCGATACGAAGCCGGTTGCATTCCAACATTGTGGCCTCACTCCCGCGCCAGAGATGCAAATACTTTGCCACGAGCTACAGGAGGTAATAATCGGTTGAAATCTGCAAGTTGCGACTATGGAGTGCTGAGTACTTCGGGGAAAACCGGAAAGTTTTTCGTAGTCCGCGCAATTGTTGACCGCAGTGCAGAGAAGAGGAGTCGGCTACATTCCAACTACAGTGCTGCTGAGGGCACGATACAGGGTTTTCCTGATCATTTAAGTAAGCCTCGACTGCGCCGCGAAAATGGCAGCAGTTGCTCACCTCAAATTCCTCGGTCCGTCTAAGGGGCCAGCAACGCTTACGCGTGCTCGATCCCATTTCACTCCAGAGCTTGAGAATTGTCAGCTGGGCCATGTGCAGAGCAAAAAGGAGCCATGTATGCATCGTTTTCGTGTATTTGCCGTGTTGTCCGGTGTCTTGTTGCTGGCCAGTTTTAGCCAGGCGCAGACCGCTACCGGAGAGACCTTGATGCTTGATTTGCCGCGAGCGAGCCAGCATGCGCAGGTGATGCAGCGAATTGGCATTACTGACATAACTGTTAACTACCACCGCCCTCTCGCCAATGGACGGCAGATCTGGGGCAAGGTGGTTCCTTACGGCCAGGTATGGCGGGCCGGTGCCAATGAGAACACAACCATTACATTTAGCGATCCCGTCACCGTTGAAGGGCAGGCACTGGAAAAGGGCACGTATGGGTTGCATATGATCCCCGGGCAAGAGCAGTGGACCGTAATCTTTTCGAAGAACGCGACTTCGTGGGGAAGCTTCACCTACAAGCAGGAGGAGGACGCGCTGCGAGTTAATGTGAAGCCGCAAGCGGTCGAGATGCACGACGCTCTGGCTTACGACTTTGATGACGTGAAACCGGACTCGGCGGTGGTTACCATGCGCTGGGAGAAAGTAGCGGTGCCATTCAAGGTTCATGTCAATGTAAACGACCTTGTGACGGCGAGCATTCACCGGCAGATGCACGGTTTGAACCAGTACTACTGGGAAGGTTGGGACGATGCAGCGGGATATTTTCTGGCGAACAAGATCAACTTGGATGAGGCGTTGAAAGACGAAGATCTGTCGATTCAAGCGGAAGAGCGCTATGACAATCTGATGAACAAATCGAAAATTCTGGATGCGATGGGCAAGAAACAGGATGCGGAGGTTTTGCGGGCGAAGGCACTGGATAAGGCAAATGCATTGCAGCTTTACATCTACGGGCGACAGTTGCAGGGCGACAAGAAACAGGAGGAAGCGCTGGCGATCTATCGTTCGAATGCGAAAAAATTTCCGGATTACTGGACTTCGCATCTGGGACTGGCGCGGGTGTACAGCGCGCAGGGAGATTTTGACAATGCAGTGAAGGAACTGAAGTTGTCGATTCCTGGAGCGCCGGATGCGAATAGGAACGCTTTGGAGGGCTACGTGAAGCGGTTGCAGGCTAAGGACGACATAAACCGCTAATCAGTGCTGGCAGGCACTGCGCTGCGTGCGCTGGGACAGTCCAGGGAGCCGTCCCTACCTTAGTGTTTCTAACCAGTGTTGTGCAGGCCGGCGGCAATCCCGTTGATGGTGGCGCCTAGCGGGTACTCCAGGTCGGAAGATTTTTCTCCGTTCTGTTTGCGGCGCAGGAGTTCCACCTGGATGAGGCTCATGGGATCGACGTAGGGATTGCGCAGGCGGATGGAGCGGGCGAGGACTCGATTTTTTGCCAGCAATTCACGCTGGCCGAGGACACGAAGAATCATGCGGCGCGTGCGGAAGAATTCGTCTTCGAGCAGAGAGAAGACGCGTTTTCGCAGCGCCGCATCTTTTACGAGTTCGGAATAACTGCGAGCGATTCCGAGATCGGCTTTGGCCATGCCCAGTTCGACATTGCGGACAAGGTCGGAAAATATAGGGAAGCCGCGCGCGATCTGGCGCAGAAGTTGTTCACGCCCCGGAGCGCTCCTGGAAAATTTCTCGAGGGCGTGACCAATGCCAAACCAGGCGGGAACGGCGTGGCGGCTTTGCATCCAGCCGAAAACCCAAGGGATCGCCCGGAGGTCTTCCAAGTTGCGTCCTTTGCTGCGACGCGCAGGACGGGAGCCGATGCGGGCGGTATCGAGTTCGTTGACCGGGGTGGCTTGCTCGAAATATTCGAGCACATCGGCATTTTCGGCGATGTCTCGACGATAAACTCGATAAGCCTCTTGCGACATTTCCTCGATGGCTTCTTCCCATGCCAGGTTTGGGGCTGGCCGCGAACGGGTCACGGCTTCCAGACTGGCAGCGATCATCAATTCCAGATTCCATTCAGCCAGCACCGGGTCGGAATATTTCCAGTTGAGAACTTCTCCTTGCTCGGTGACGCGAATTTGTCCGGAGAAGCAGCCAGGGGGCTGCGCGAGAATCGCAGAGTGTGTGGGACCGCCGCCGCGGCCAACGGTGCCTCCGCGGCCATGAAACAGGCGGAGCTTGACAGCATGTTCGTCGGCTGCCTGGTGTAATTCGCGGTGAGCTTTGTAGAGTTCCCACGTGCTGGTCAGCATGCCTCCGTCTTTATTGGAGTCGGAGTAACCCAGCATGACTTCCTGCCAGCGTCCCCAGGAATCGAGCAGGGGAGCGTATTCCGCATTCGCCCAGAGTCTACGCATGACGTTGGCCGCGGCGCGCAAGGAGTCGATGGATTCGAAAAGAGGAACGGGCATGAGCCCGGGATCGTGCGACGAGGCTGAGAGCTGAACGCCACTTCCTTTTGCCAAACGGACGACGGCTAAGACATCCGCTTCCGATTCTGCGCCACTGATAATGTAGTGCCGAATGGACTCTGGTGGATAGGTTCGCTTCAGATCTTTCACCATCCCCAACGTGTCGAGCAGTTCCTTGCTTTCGGCGGACTGCGGTTCGCCATCGAGCGAGGGGCCGAGTTCCTTGGCAATCTGTGAGTGAACCCGGGCGTGCTGGCGGATGTCCAGGGTGTAAAGATGGAAACCGAACTTGCGGACTTTGCGCAGCAGGGAACCGAGATAAACCTGGGCTAGGCGTTCTCCGTGATTGGAACCCAGGCTTTCCTGAACCAATTGCAAGTCGTGCTGGAATTCGGCAGCGTTGGCGTAAGCGGCAGCCGCCTCGACGGACTCTCGAGTCCTCTGCAACTTGTGGAACATGTAGGAAAGGACACGGCGATAACTCTCAACGCGATTCTCTGGGCCCCATGCGAGGTGCACGCCAGAAATTGTTTCCTCGTAGTGTTTGAGACGGCGTAAGAGGTCCGCGGAAATTTGGGTCTGGCGACGGGATGAACTGAGCCGGCTGCTTAGAGCCTCCACGTCGTGGAGATATTCCTGAAGGATCACGGCCCGGGCCATGTCCAGGGCGTCACGGATACATTTGGGCTTTACCAGTGGATTGCCGTCGCGGTCACCCCCAATCCATGAGCCGAACTGGATGACGTTGGGAACCGTGAATTCGTCGAGCGTCAATCCGTAGACGTCGCTAAAAGAATTCACAATTTCGCTGTAGATTCTGGGCAGAGAGTCGAACAAGGAAAGGCGAAAATAGCGCAGACCCATTCGGATCTCATCGCTGACAGTGGGTTTGGCGAGGCGGACTTCATCAGTCTGCCAGAGCGACGTGACTTCAGCGCGGATCTGACTTTCACTGTTTTCTGCAGCTTCGTCGGTGAGCGGCAGGTGGTCGAGCCTCTCGAGTTGTTGGGCGATGCGACGCCGTTTTAGAAGGACCGTCTGGCGGGCAACCTCGGTGGGATGGGCCGTGAAAACTGGAGTGATTTTGATCTGTTCGAACGCGGCCAGCGCGTCCTCGGCCGAGATGCCGGAATTTTTCATTCGCAGCAGCGTTCCGCGGAAGGATCCGGGGAGTGCAGCGCGTTCGTAATCCAACTTGCCGGCGCGACGGCGGCGTTTCCGATGGTTGGTCTCTGCCAGGTTGGTGAGTTCGAAATAGATCGCGAACGCTTTGGTCACCTGATACGCGGTGGATACGTCCATGGAGGACACGATCTGCTGGGCTCGCTGCATAAGTTCAGACGAACTGGCCTGCTCCGGGTTACGGCGAACCGCTTCCCGATGCTCGATCAGCAAGCCGCGCAGTTCCTCTACCGAGTCGAACAATTCTTGTCCGACCTGCTCGACCAGCGTCTGCCCGAGGATCGCCCCGAGCGAACGCACGTCCCGACGTAAAGGATTATCTTTTGCGGGTTGATCGGAGGCGGCGGTCAGTTCGGAAAGACGAGTTTGCTGATCCTCAGCTTTCCACAGCGGTTTGGGTTTGGTCACCATTTCTGGGGATGAGGGACAGAATAAATGAGAGGACCGAGAATAGCGAAAATCGGAGAGGACAAAGCCCCCCACATCCGTGGAGCGCGAAATCGGCAACCCGTGGGAGATTGATCAGCCACTGACAGCGCGATGTCCTTGAGCCAAAGCGAAGCTTCCGCTCAGATTTTCAAGAACAATTTGCGACGATACATCCAGAACAGGATGCACCAGAAGATCAGCACGATGACAAAGCCGTGGAGCACGGGCTGAAAGGTCGGGCCTGAAATCCATTCGATGGCTCGCCCGAAGTGACGGTCCAGGGCTTTGCTGAAGAAATCAGTCATGGTCCAACTCATTACGTAAACGGCGATCGAGTTCATCCCAACGACGACGAGGGGGAAGGCCCAGCGCTGCCCGCCTTTCCACTCCATTATTGCGTAAAAAGCTGCGAGAATGAACAGCACCAGACCGCCGCTATAAAGGGTGTATGAAGAGGTCCAGACTCTCTTTACGATGGGGCAGATGCCGACCCATTGGCAGATAAGCCCAAGCAACACCAATGCCGCTCCCGCAACGAAAAGTCCTTGAGCTTTGCGCTGTTTGGAACCTTCGGCCTTGAGCCATTCCCCGGTCAATAATCCCAGGATCATGGTGGCGAGCGTGGGAATGAAACTTAGAGTGGACCATCCGCCTTCGTTGAAGACGAACGGATGCTCACGCGGGAAGAGGTTGAGGAACCAAACATCGAATGCCCATGAGAGGTTCGAATTCTTGTTCCAATGGGAAAGAAATCCGGTGTAGTTGTGAGTCCAGTCCGGGGGAACACCAACGCGAGCGTAATCGAAAGCAGGACCCGGCGCGGGATAGATTGCGAAGGCAGCCCAGAAGCAGATCAGGATCAAAATGAAAGCAATCACTTGCGTCCGTACGCGTGTGAATCCCAGCAGAAAGAGGAATACATAACCCAGCCCGATCTGGGTGAGAGTGTCTTCGAAGGTGAAGTAGGTCTGACGCGACCACAATGACCGCAGGAAAATGCCAAGGAAGATGAGAATGAATGCGCGGCGGACGGCATGGCCGAGCATCTGTTTGAAGGATTGCCCCTTGGATAGCCGGCTGGCAATCGAAAATGGAAGCGCCGCTCCCACCAGAAAAGAGAACGCGGGTTGGATCAAGTCATGCAGTGAACATCCCTGCCAGTCGACGTGCTCGGTGTTGTAGGCGATCAGCGCCCAGATCGCGCTATGGGGAAAGGAGCGAGCTACCTCGGGGAGGCGCATCCGCTCGCCCAGCATCAGGACCATCACCAGCCCGCGGAATGCATCCAGAGAGAGAATGCGCGCAGGGCCGCGACGGCTTTGTTCCGGTTGGCTTGTGCGGGACTCCGATACGGGGCTCTCAAGCTGTGCGGTCTCGACCATAAAAGGCTCCTGCGAGTGCTTGGCCTGTTGCAATCTGCTTACTTTACTCCAGATGCCGAGGATTCAGCTCATCGTGCGGGACCCCAGCGGCTAAAGCCCTGTTTTCTGAGGTCTGGTCTGGACGGCACGCCTAAAGGCCGTGCCCTTTCCCACATGATGGACGGCACCCGGTTACGTATTGAGCGCAAAGCCTGTCGAGTTGGAGTTGTTCCACTTCCCTCGGGTGAAATCAGGGAACTTCTGGGAGGCGCCGTTCGCGGCCACTGACGCCTCACTCAGGGGAGTCGGGGCGCTCCAGGCAGCCGCATCATAGACATCAATGTCGGGAGGCAGACCTCTTTTTATGCAGTCCATCAGGCGGTAATTCATGATGTAGTCCATGCCGCCATGGCCGCCCATTTTCCGGGCTAGTTCTCCAGTTGTCTTCCACAACGGGTGTTGATACTTCTCACGAAATGCGTCGAGGGTCTGCCATTCCTCTTTCTCCTGGCCGTCAACGAAAATGCGCGGCGGATAGTCGGCGAAGATCCCCTTGGTTCCCGAGATCTCGTTCAGCCGGCTGTAAGGGCGTGGGTTAACGACGTCATGCTGCAGGAGAATGCTGCGTCCCTTCACGGTTTTGATGATGCTGGTGTTCATGTCACCGCACACGTACTTCTCCGAACGCTTCGCATCGCCCTCGGGAAAATTCGTTTTGACGAACTCACTCAGCGAGGCCTCCGCCGAACTGATCGAAACCATGTAGTCAAACCTGTCGCCTCGATGGATGTCCATGTAATGGGCGACGGGGCCTAGTCCGTGGGTGGGGTAGAGATTTCCATTGCGCTTCACATGGGGGACTCGCCGCCATAGGCCTTCGCTTTCGCTGGAGGTCAGAATTTTGCGGAGGTCGTGGAGGTAGGCACCCTCTCCGTGCGTGATTGTGCCGAAAAGTCCGTCATGAACCATGGCCAGGACCATCATTTCGGTCTCGCCGTAGCAGCAGTTCTCCAGAATGATGCAGTGCTTGCGCGTGGTTTCTGAGGTATCGACCAGATCCCAGCACTCTTGCAGAGTGGTGCAGGCGGGAACTTCGACAGCCGCATGCTTTCCATTTTTCATGACATCAACAGCCATGGGGACGTGCCAATTCCAGGGAGTGGCGATGTAAACGATATCGAGATCGAGCTGATTCAGATTTTTGAAATCGTGTTCGCCTTTGCTGAAGCCCGCGGGTTCCGGCTGGCCTGCGTTCGTAACGGCCTTCTGGGCGTGCGCGACTTTTTCCGGGACCAGATCGCAAATGGCCTTAACGTCCACTTTTTCAACTCCCAGCAGATCGTTCAGCAAACTCGTACCGCGTCCGCCCACGCCGATGATTCCGAGACGGACACGATCTTTCGTCTCGAAGGGAACGCCCATCATGGTCGCGTTTCCGGCTTTGGGGGTGCTGGCCAGAACCGCTGGATGTTCAGTAGCGATCACGAGCGCCGCGCCGCCGAGCGCTGTGCTCTTCATGAAAGCTCGTCGCGAGATTTCGTTCGATGGCTTATGGGAGTCCACAGCATCACCTCCGGGGATAATTGACGATTACGTTCCGGCGCCCATTCTACAAGGACGGGCAGCCAAGAGGTTGGCCCTTTTTCGACAGCAAGGACTGCGGTGAATTGTTGGATGGAGATGAACCTATTTTGGCAGTTCGAACCGGTAGCCGATACCGTGGAGCGTCTTTAAGCACTGTGGGCGCTGGGGATCGGGTTCGATCTTTTCACGGAGGCGGCGGATGTACACGTCGAGGGAGCGCGGCATGACAAAGGTTGGCTGGTACATGCTGGTACGTCAGGTTGCCTACGCCGCCATGGCTCTCTCGAGCAGAAGAACACATGCTTGCCCATGCTGGCCGCAGCGGAAATCGTGCGAAACTTCGTTTGGCTCAGCTGACAGTGACTTGAATGTAGGGGCGGAATGTTGCTGCAGTATTTCGTTTGGGCTAAGGAAAGGTGAATTTCTTCGGGGCGTTAGGACGATGTCTTCCTTTTGGGCACATGCCTGAGACTGCGGCCCTCGATCAGGCTATAGAGATCTTCGGCCAGATTGGTGGTGTGATCTCCGGCGCGTTCCAGAGCTTGCGCCATGAGCAGGATCTCAAAGCCAGAGGTGTCGGCCTGGGGCACAGTTTCGGCGAGATGTTTTTGGAAAAGCCCGTGGCAGATGCGGTCGATGTCTTTATCCATCTGAAGAACCTTACGGGCGCAATCCAGATCGAGATCTGAAAAACCGTGATGAATGAGCTCGAGCATATCGTGCAGGATGGAAGACATTTCCACCAAATGATGCATATCGGAGGCAGGAACCTTGGTCGTCCTCGCCTGAAAGCGCAGTGCAGCGCTCATGATGAGGTCTCCGATGCGCTCCAGGTCGGTGGTCGATTTCAAACTGGAAAGCAGCTGGCGGGCACGGGTTTCGTTGACGCGTGTGATGGCTTCGGGCATGCGCTCATCAATCTGGCGTTCGAGCAGGTCGAGTTCTTTTTCACAGTCTTTGATGGCCAGAAAGGCCATTCGGGACGATGTGGTCAGCAGATCGCGAAAGTTGAACGCGGCATCGCGAGCGATAAGACAAGCTTTCAATGCCAAACGGACCAGATCGTCTGGGGCAAGGTGTTTCCGTTTCGCGGGCCTGGAGGGACGCGGATTTAGGTCTTCCTCTTCCAGTTCGCTCTTCTGCGTCGTTGGTGTCTTGCGTGGCATCAGTGGCTGAGAGACTCGAGGCCCAAGAGCCATCATCAGTTTATCTCTGGAATGTAAAAGAACGGTTACAACGTTGTGTCATAAAATTCGTACGGGTTACAGTTGCAAAAAGCACCTGGGAATGGAGATACATTCGTGAATGTTGCTGATTATCTTCGACGCCAGTTTATCTATAACGGGTGGGCGAATGGGGAAGTGTTGCACGCAATCCGGGTTGCAGCCGGGGAGAACAAGCGTTCCCTGCAACTGATGTCGCATATTTTTGCTGCCGAGCGAGTCTGGTTGGAGCGCTTGAAACAACAGCCACAAAGCGTTCCCGTGTGGCCGGAGCCGGACTTCGCCTGGTGCCAGGCGGAAGCGCAAAGCCTGGAGAAGCTTTGGCTTGAGTATCTGGCCACAGTGGCGGATTTATCTCAGACGATTTCGTACAAGAATACCAAGGGCGTGGCATGGACCAGCAGCATCGCCGATGTTTTGACGCATGTGGTGATGCACTCGGCGTATCACCGCGGACAAATTGCGAGCCATATGCGGGAGAAGGGGCAGACCCCGGCGTACACGGATTTTATTCATGCAGTGCGGCAGAAGTTCGTCCGCTGATCGAAGAAAAATCCCATCCTGCTCCTGATGATGCGGTTGAGAACTCCCGCTGCGTCACTCCCAAGCGGGCAAGCCCTACTCTTATGAATGCGAAACACGTAATATCGGAGCGATGAAGAAACGCCTCTCTGTGCTGTTCGCAATGCTCTTTGCGCTACTTGTGCTCGCTGCCGATCAGCCGAACATTCCTCCCATGCCCGACGCGGTCACCAACAATGCCGTAGCCTCGCTAAGAAATGGGCTTGAGCTGTATTCGTTGATGGGACTTGGCACAAAGAAGACTTGGGACACTATCACTAACAAGGTATTCATGATGAAGCTTTCTTCGGGGAAGTGGATTGAGGAAAAGCCAGTGCCCGGAGTCGCAGGAAGACTCGGGGCCTCCGCGGTAGCAGCCAGAGGACAGATATTCGTGTTTGGTGGATTCGTGGTGGATGGGCAGGGCAGCGAACTCACGGTGGGGGACGTGAACGCTTTTCCTCCGGAAGATCATCGGTGGTACCGCGCGGCGGATATCCCCGTTCCGGTAGATAGCGCCGTGATCGGAGTGACGCACGACCGTTATGTATATCTCGTTGGGGGAAGATCGAAGAACGGACCTGTGAACAACGTGCAGGTCTATGACGCCGAGAAGAATACGTGGACTCAGGCAACGGCGATGCCGGGTACTCCCGTATTCGGTCATGCCGGGGGAATCGCGGACGAGACGATTGTGTACGTCGACGGCGCGAAGAAGGAGGGCACGGGATATGTGGCTTCCGACGAGTGTTGGATGGGGAAAATCGACAAGAAAGATCCGAACAAAATTGAGTGGAGCAAACTTCCCGCCCATCCTGGACCAGGTCGCTTCGGAATCGTGGCCAGTGGTTGGGAACGGGAGCATCGGGTGTTGTTTTCCGGAGGCACGACAGTGCCGCACGACTTCAAAGGGCTCGCGGCGGATGGGAAACCAACTGAGCTTTCGGCGGTAACATTCGTCTACCAACTGCACGGGAATCGTTGGGAAACTATCAGCGAGGACACTTTCGATGTGCGCGCCGACACTCGCGGGATCCTTTTTACGCCACTGGGTCCCTTTGTTCTGGGAGGCACGTTGAAGAACTCTGCCGTTTCGGCGCGCGTATTAGTGCTTCCTAAGAAATAGTTGAGGTCACGGTGCCGGTAATCGATTTCTGCAACTTTCCGCCGTGTACAGACTGTAAGAATCTTCGCTGCTTCGGAACAGGCAAGTTTTCCCTTTTGGGAATTGCACGCCGGCGATTTTGTTAAAGAGTACCTTGGTGATCTGCTATTTCTACGCCGGCGGACATAACATGAAATCGTTGTACCGAGCGAACATCACTCACCTCCTGATGAGGCGGCGGATAGACCGGCTATCCGCCGCTTTCTTGTTGGAAGCAGCCACCATTTTGCGATAGAATCCGCCTAGAAAGTTATCTCCTGGGGACCTGCGGTCATCGATCCATGCAGAGGATCCAAATGTTTATCCCTCGTTAGTTTGCCCCCTGCTCTTGCCCATTGATTGGGGCTTTCCCACAAAGTTTTGTCTCAGCAGCGTCATCACCGGACCGCTGCGTGATCGTGAAAGGCAGAAGTTTATGGAAGCGGAAGCGATTGTCATTCCGTCTGGGGAGCCGCAGCGCTCGCTTTGGTCGTCGCTGGTGGAGGCGGTGCGTGGATCGCATCAAGACTTCACCAGCGTCAGCCTGAACCGGGCCATTCTCCTGCTGGCCGTGCCTATGGTTCTGGAGATGGTGCTCGAGTCTCTGTTTGCCGTCGTGGACGTGGCGTGGGTGGGGAGGCTGGGAGCCAACGCGGTGGCAACGGTTGGACTCACCGAGTCGATGCTGAGTCTTGTATTCGCAGTTGGCATGGGCCTGAGTCTTTCCACGACGGCCATGGTGGCGCGCCGCATCGGGGAGAAGAATCCGGAAGGTGCAGCCGTAGCTGCGGTCCCAGGCCATCATTCTCGGACTCGTCATTTCGGTGGCGATCGGAGTGCCCGCCTGATTTATGCGCCGCAGCTCTTGCGGCTTATGGGCGCGACTCCGGAGATCGTTGCGATCGGCAGCGGTTACACCAGAATCTGCCTGGGCGGAAGCTGCGCCGTGTTGCTGCTGTTTCTGAACAACGCAATCTTCCGTGGCGCGGGAGACGCGGCAATTGCCATGCGCCTGCTCTGGGTATCGAACATCATCAATTTGATTCTCGATCCCTGCCTGATTTTCGGGTGGGGTCCGTTCCCAAGGCTGGGAGTGACGGGCGCGGCTTTGGCCACATTCAGCGGGCGAAGCATCGGTGTGCTGTACCAGTTCTACCGGCTGATGAAGGGGACAGAACGCATTCGTGTGCTCGCGCGGCAAATTCGGGTTCACTTCGACGTGCTCTGGCGACTGGTGCGAGTTTCCCTGACAGGCATTCTGCAGTTCGCCATTGCGCATACAAGCTGGATCGGATTGGTACGGATCGTCAGCACCTTCGGCGCAGCTGCCTTGGCTGGCTATACGATAGCGATCCGCATCGTTATCTTCGTGATCTTGCCGTCGTGGGGCCTTAGCAATGCGGCCGCCACACTCGTTGGACAGAATCTCGGAGCGGGCAAGCCGGATCGCGCCGAGCGCGCCGTTTGGCGAACTGGACTGTACAACATGATCTTTCTGGGATCGGTAGGGGTCTTTTTCGCGCTGTTTGCAGAGCCGGTGGTGCGCCTTTTCATCAGCGATCCCGCGGTCGTGCCCCTGGGCACCGCGTGTTTGCGGATCGTGAGCTATGGAAATATCGGCTATGCCTATTTCATGGTGATGATGCAGGCGTTTAACGGCGCCGGGGATACGATCACGCCGACGATCGTGAATTTTTTTGGATTCTGGCTATTCGAGATACCGTTGGCTTATGTATTGGCAATGCCGCTAGGCATGAAATCGAATGGAGTTTTCTTTTCCATTGCGATTGCGGAGTCGTCCATGGCGGCCGCCAGCGCGATCCTGTTCAAGCGAGGGAAATGGAAGAAGCAGAAGATTTGAAGCTGCTACCGGGCGCGTGCCAGCACTAGCGTTACGTCGTCGGGTTGCTCATTGTCGCCGATCCAGTCATCGACCGACATAGTGACAATCTGGCTGATCTGTGGCAAGGGCAGATGGCGGTTGGTGCGCACCAGTTCGATGAGGCGTTGTTCGCCGAATTCTCCAAAATCATTCTCCGGTTCGGTGACACCGTCGCTGTAAGCGAGGAAGATCTCGCCGGGGTGCATTTCGACGGAGTCTTCGTCGTAACTCATCTTGTCGAAGAGTCCAACTACCGTGCCTCCGGCTTCGAGCCGGCGCACGCTGCCGTCTTTGGCGATCAGGATGGGAGGTAAGTGTCCGCCATTGCTGTACGTGAGGCGATGGGAGTGCCCGTCATAAATCGCCAAAAACAGGGTTGCGTATTTCTCTGGCGGAGTGCTGTCGTAGAGCTGGTGGTTCAGCAAGGAGAGCAGCGAGCCGGGAGAAACCTCCATACCTTCGGGCCAGGTTGCCATTACCCGCCCTGAGCCGCTGACGGCGCCCACTGCTACTGGTTCCCGCATCTGCGGCAGGCTCTCCACACTATAAGCACGGACTGCCGAGTGAATGGTCGCCATCAGCAAGGCGGCGGAAATTCCTTTTCCGCTGATGTCGCCGACGGCAAGAATCATCTTTTGTGAACTGGCCGTAAGGAAGTCGTAGTAATCACCGCTGACGGTGCGGGCTGGACGGCAGAAGCCGTGAACTTCGAGCGATTCCAGCTCGGAGATCTGGCGCGGGAATAGCTGCGCCTGGACTTCCTGCGCAATGGTCAATTCATTTTCCAGGCGCTGCTTTTCTTTCTGCTCTTCGATGAGCTTCTCAATGGAAGCGGTCATCGAGTTGAAGGAGAGCGCCAGGTCCGAGAGTTGATCGTTTGAGCGGATGGGGATGCGGTGGCTGAAGTCGCCGCGATCCACGTGGCGGGTTGCGTTGTGAAGCTCCGCGACCGCTGCCGTGACCGTGCGTGTCATTCGTGTGCCGATGATGAGCGCGACGAGTTCGATGATCGCGAAGAAAATTCCGATACCGAGCAGGATGTAAATAACACCGCGCACGAATTCGCCGAGCGCCGCGAAAAGGTGAGCATAGAGGACCGCTGGGCGGGTCGTCACCTGCAGAACCGCGCCCATTTCGGGAGCCCCAGTCTTCCAGTCGATCACCGAGAGCGGCGTACCGAAAGTGATTTCGCGATCGAAACTTCCGCTCGATTCCGGGATCGCTCCGACAGTGAAGCGTGCAGGCAGTTCTTCCTGCTCACCCTTGTTCGATTCTCCCGTTTTGCCCTTGCTGATAACAATTGCGTTCTTCTGATCGGGACCGGCCGAGCCGGAGGATGCATTCGACGCGGTTGAATTCGAGGCCGCATTCTTCTTTGCATTTCGGCCAGAATTCATTGACGGGGTGTAAAGCGTAATCTCGCCGAGATCAGAAGCGATTTTGCTGACCAATTGTTTGTCGAAGGGCTCCCCGGTCATGACCGTCAGTTTATTTGCCCCTACCTGCAGGGATGAGCCAACGCGCAAGTAAAATTGATCGCCGTCGCGAACAATGTCGCGAAAGCTGCCCTTCATGAAGCCGGGAAAGGTGAGCGACGCTCCATCAAACTCGTTGCACAGAGGTAGCGGCTTGTCTGCGTACCAGGCGCACACATTGCGCCGTTGCCAGGCAGGGTCGCGCTTCCGCAGACCGGCGAGGGATTCTGCGGTCGGGATTTCGCCCCGTTCCAGGCGTGATGCCAAGGCGTTCGCCACCGCTTCGTTCACGGATTCCATGCTTCTGAGTTGCGCATGGATTTCAGAAGTGACTACGAACACGGCAAATTGTCCGCCCAAGCCGTAAAGGGTGATCAGTCCCATGGCCACTAGCAGCACAGCGGGAATCACGCCGATGAAGACATAGGTAACGATCAGGCGATTTCGGAGTCGCCACAGAATGCGTCTTTTGATCCAGCGGAAGCCAAGAATGAAGAAGAGCACCGCGGCAATAAAACTGAGAAAGCCGACCCAACCTCCCAAATGCGCCCCCCAGGATGGCGCAAATAACCCCAGAAGTTTTTCCAGCGCATACAAGACGACGGCTGAGCCGGCTAGATAGCAGGCCAGTCGCGCCATGCGACCCTGCGGCCACAGATCGGTCTCGATCAGCCTGCGCCGTAACTCGAGGTAAGACCATTGCATGCGTATCTTCGTGCAATCAGGAAATTAAAAATTATACGGCGACTTCGAGGTCGCCGCCCCGCGCGGGAACGATGTTGAAGCAGCAGTGCTCAGCGGGAAGCGTGCATAAGTCACTGACTCATCCCCACCATAGATCACTGCGCAATCAGATCTCCGGATAGAGTTCGAAGAATGCTTCCAGGCTGTTGCGCAACTGCTTTTCGATCTCTTCCTTGCTGCCTTCGAGCACGTGCATAGCTACGTGAGCCTCGCGGCCGTTGGTGAGCTTGATCGACGCCTGGCCAACTTCAGTCACCTCTTCCGAGGGCAGCAGCCTCATGCCATAGACTAGTGTCAGATTCGCCATAAGCTGATTCTACGACTTATGGCTGGATCGCTGCGAACCTGCACCATTTGAGATTTAGATTTATGGGAAATCTCGTTTAGAATTCCGGCGTGCCCAGAATCAAGCTTTTGATCCTCTGCCATCTTCTTTTATCAGCGATGTTTGCCACACAGGTTGGCGCGCAACAGCAACCTGCGGAGAACCCCAGTCCCCAGCAGCCACAGGTGAAGGTAAACATGTTAAACGTGTGCACGCCGTCGGCGGAGGAACAGAAAGAAATCGCCTCGGCGCTGGCGCGGGTTCCCAAGCAGCCGCTATTTGGCAGCGACTTTGAAGTATCGCGGGGGCGCTCGACCCTGACGGATATGCCGGCCATGCTGCAAGCCGGCGCACCAGGCCACATTGCCGGCGAGCCCTCGGTTGCCAGCTATGTCCGCATTCGGCGGGAGTTCTCCGTGCAGGCGCTGTTTTCACTAGTGCAGTATTCCTTCAGCAACGACGGGCAGACGATGGTGGAGACGTTGGTGCTGCACGTGCGTGATCCCAAGGATTTGATTCAGGTTGCGCTTGAGGACAGTGCTTCTGCGGTGACGAGTTCCGATGCGATGTTGGGTGCGAACACGCCGGTGAACCGCATCCGCCTTGAGCGATTCGGCAAGCCTTCCGTGGCGCTGGCGCGTTGTCAGGCAGCAGACGGTGGGCCCGCACCGGATCAGAGCGCGTACGAACCACTGTTCCGGAGCGCGTCCCAGGTATTAGGGACCTACCGAGGCTTGCTGGGCGTGAAGAGCGTGGTGCCGGAAGAGCTGGCGAAAATTGGCGGGACACAAAAAACGGCATCGACGGCGGGGAAACCTGCCACTGGCACTTCCAAAATGAGGAAGACAGTGCCGCCGCCCAAGTGATTGCATTTTGCGCCGATCTCGCGCGTATGTGGAACTCGAATCAAAATTGCAAGGCCGCCATCTAATCTGCAGACAAAACATCCATGAGTGAAACTCGCAACGTTGTCATCATCGGCTCCGGGTGCTCGGGACACACCGCGGCACTTTACACTGCACGCGCCAACCTGAAACCGTTGGTCATCGAAGGCCACGAACCGGGCGGTCAACTCTCGATGACTACGCTGGTCGAGAACTTCCCCGGATTTCCGGAAGGAATCATGGGGCCCCAACTGGTTGAGAATATGCGCAAGCAGGCCGAGCGCTTTGGCGCTGAATATCGCATGGCACACCTCACCAGCGCGGATCTGAGCCAGCGTCCCTTTCTGCTGCACCTGAGCCATCATGTGGTGCACGCACAGACTCTCATCATTGCAAGCGGAGCGTCGGCGCGCTGGCTGGGTTTGCCGCATGAACAGCAGTTAATCGGGCACGGAGTTTCCTCCTGCGCGACCTGCGATGGTTTCTTTTTCTCCGGAAAGGAAATTGTTGTGATCGGCGGGGGCGATTCCGCGATGGAGGAGGCTTTGTTCCTCACCCGTTTTGCGACGAAGGTGACGATCATCCATCGACGGGACAGCTTTCGAGCTTCGAAGATCATGTTGGAGCGCGCACAAAAACACGAGAAGATCGATTTCCTGCTCGATACCGTTGTGGAGGATGTGTACGACACTCACAAGCAGGAGGTCACTGGGTTGAAGCTGCGCAACGTGAAGACAGACAAGGTTTGGGATTTCCCTACGAGTGCGCTTTTCCTGGGAATCGGGCACGAACCAAACGCAAAAATGTTTGAAGGCCAGCTAGATATGGACTCCGAGGGATATTTGAAGACTCATAATTACGTCTTTACGCGGGTGCATGGCGTGTATGCATGTGGCGACGTCCAGGACCGGCGCTATCGTCAGGCGATTACCGCCGCCGGCAGTGGGTGCATGGCGGCCATGGAAGTGGAGAAGTTTCTGGAAGAGCAAGGGAAATAGACGGCGGCGCCCACCAAGCAGTTCTCCAGGGCTTCTTTTCAGACATTGCAGCGCTATCGAAGGCACGCAAGAGTCACTCCCATCTACGTTCTACTAACGATAGCCTGAGTCGTACTTACTTCGACTCCGAGCACGTTGGTAATGTCACGGGGGGTTACCTGCATGTTGACTCGCTTCGTCTGTATTCTGATCTTATGTAGTAATTTGTTCGCGCAGCAGTCCCAGCCTTCACTGACAATCTATAACCAGGATTTTGCGGTAGTGCGGCAAGATCTACCACTGGATCTGAAATCTGGCGAGAACCAGGTCAATGTCAATGAAATCACTATGCATCTAGAGCCGGATTCGGTTGTCCTGCGCGATCCGAGCGGAAAACATTCCTTGCAGGTGCTCGAGCAGAATTACCGTGCGGATCCTGTGTCGCAGATTTCGTTGCTTGCGCTGTATGAAGGTCGGACCATCGATTTCGAGCAGCCCGATCATAGCCTGATCAAGGGCAAAGTCATTCGCAGTGGATACGTACGGCCGGATTATTTCAACCCTAATAACTATGGGGCAGGCGCTGAAGAACCCATCATCGAAGTGGGAGGACAACTGCGCTTTGGGCTGCCCGGCATACCCATTTTTCCGGACCTCACCGCCGAGACTATTTTGAAGCCGCGGCTGGAGTGGCTGATAGCGACGGATAAGCCCGGAAGAGTTCCCGCTGAATTCTCTTATGTGACAGGCGGAATGAGCTGGCAAGCGGATTACAACATCGTGGCTCCGGAGAAAGGCGATGTGGTCGACGTCGTAGGTTGGGTGACGATTGACAACCGGACGGGCAAAGTGTTCGAAAACGCCCGTATCAAACTCATGGCCGGGGACGTGAACAAGATCCAGAACCCGATGGAGGCGCGGAAGGCAATGCGGGCGATGGCCATGGATGCCGCCGCTCCTATGGCGCCCCCAGTGACGGAAAAAGCTTTCGACGAATACCATCTGTACACTCTTCAACGCGCGACGACTCTGCGCGATCGCGAGACCAAGCAAGTGGAGTTCATCCATGCAAGCGGAGTAGCCAGCAAACAGCTGTACGTGTACGACGGGGCAAAGATAGATTTCAACCGCTACAGCGGCTGGAACTGGGAGAACATTCGCAACGACCATTCGTATGGTACGGAGTCGAACCCGAAGATCTGGGTCATGCGCGAGTTCGTCAACTCGCAAGCGAATCATATGGGAATGCCGTTGCCCAAAGGCCGCGTCCGTTTCTATCGCCGTAACGATGATGGGCAGATGGAATTCACCGGTGAGAACATGATCGATCACACGCCGAAGGACGAAACCGTACGTATCTATACCGGGAATTCGTTCGACCTCAGCGGAGAGCGCCGGCGCACCAACTACACTGTCGACAATAAGCAGAATGCCGGGACGGAAACGTTCGAAATCAGGGTGCGTAATCACAAGAAGGAGCCTGTCGAGGTCCGCGTGGTGGAGCATCTGTACCGCGGCAAGAACTGGACTGTAGCGGCGAATTCCGACAAGTATGTGAAGAAAGACAGTCAGACGATTGAATTCCCGGTGACGGTTCAGCCTGACGGCGAGAAGGTCATTACGTACACCGCGCGGTACAACTGGTAAAGGGCTGGTCCAATTGAAAGCGCAAGCTCGGCGGGTGTGCGGCCAGTCATCCCCGCCGAGTTCCACTTGTGATACAAAAATCAGTGGCTTTGATACAGGCGTCCGGCACTAGTCTTCCTCTGTTTTCGGACATGACGGGTTCTTCATGCTGAGGGCGTTCTTCGTCCATCTGTCTGAGAACCGTTCGCTACGCAGATTTGCCGAAAATTCATCCATCGGTCGCCGTGTGTCTGGACGTTTCGTAGCCGGGACCGAAATTGCCGACGCCGTCCGCGTCACCCAGGCCGTGAATCGCGTCGGCATGAGCGTAAGCATTGACAACCTGGGAGAGAACGTCAGAAATCCAGATGAGGCTCGCCACAGCGCGCAACTCTATCATCAGATTCTCGACGCAATCATCACGAATCAGTTGAATGCGAATATCAGTTTGAAGCTCACCCACATGGGGTTGGATGTTGATGAGGCGATGTCGCGCGATTTAGTCAGCGGACTGGTGGCTAAGGCAGCGTCTATGAACCCACCGGGATTCGTGCGGGTCGACATGGAAGGCTCGCCCTATACACAACGAACCCTGGATTTTGTTCACGAACTACACCGCCGGCCCGGGCACGGAAATAGAGTTGGCACGGTAATTCAGTCTTATCTGAAGCGTTCCGAAAAGGATGTGGCAGACCTGCTGGCGGAGAAGATCCGCATTCGGCTCTGCAAAGGCGCATACAAAGAGCCGGCCACGATTGCTTACGAGAGCAAGACCGACGTGGACGGGAACTACATCAAGCTCATGAAGATGCTGCTGAAGAGCGACGTCTACCATGGCCTGGCCACACACGATGAAAACATCATCCGTGAGACGCAGTCATTCGCGACCCGCGAGAAGATCGCACGCGAGTCATTTGAATTCCAAATGCTTTACGGCATCCGCCGCGACTTGCAGCAGCAATTAGTGAAGGAGGGCTGGCGCATGCGGGTTTACGTGCCATTCGGCACGGAGTGGTACCCATACTTCATGCGGCGGCTCGGCGAGCGTCCTGCGAACGTATTCTTCGTTGCCCGCAACCTGCTGCGATCCTAGTTGTCTCTCGCGTGGTTCTAAGGCGAACGTGCCATGCTGTGGCACGTCCGGGCCAATCCTTTGCGTGTGAATCGTTGCTACGATCGTGCCATGCACTACACTGCTCCGGCCGAACTGTTGGAAACATTCTCCGTTTTCGCGTCGCCCGATTTGGGAGACGAGAACATCGATCTGGTTCGCAGCGCGCTGGTCATCGCACGCACGGAATATCCCGGATTAGAGATCGAAGAGTACGCCGCCCGCGTCGAAACCATGGCGCGCCGAGCGTCTCTGCTGGCTCCGGATCTTGACGCACAACGTACCCTGGCCGCTCTGAACAAAGTTGTTTTTGAGCAGGCGAATCTTCGGGGCAATCGGGATGATTATTACGATCCGCGCAATTCGTTCTTGAATGACGTACTGGATCGGGGCTTGGGCATTCCAATTACGCTGTCCATCATTTACATGGAGGTGGCCAAGCGGGTTGGTCTGCCGCTGGCAGGAGTCGGAATGCCGGGGCATTTCTTGCTGAAGCATTATGGCCATGATGGCAAGGAAATGCTGATTGACTGCTTCAATCGCGGCGACATCCTGAGCCGACAGGATTGCCAAAGCCGGCTGGATGAAATCTATTCTGGCGAGATGAAGTTACGCCCGGAGTTTCTGCATCCGCTCAGCCGCCGTCAGATCCTTACGCGAATGCTGAATAATCTCAAGACGGTGTACTTGTCCACGCGCAACTTCCGCAAGGCGCTTCCAGTTGCGGACCTGATATTGGTGATTCATCCGCAATCGGCGGAAGATCTGAAGCAGAGAGCGCTACTGCGCTACAGCATGGGTCTGCACGGGTTGGCTGCCGAGGACCTGGACCAGTATCGGAAGATGTCGCCAAATGCGTCGGATGCGGAGGACATCAAGCAGATGTCGTTATCGATCCGGCGGATGCTGGCGTTGATGAATTAAGAGCCGGCTTAGTTCGAAGAGATGCGCTGTCTGAGGTCCGAAGAACTATTCCTGAGGTCGTTCGGCTTGCGGTGGGGCAAGCGGCAACCGGGCAGCGCCGCGCATCAGTTCGCGCTCCTGATCTGAGAACAGTCCTTTAAATTTATCCGAGTCAATTTCGCGATCGCGCTGGTCTGGCGGCATCGCTCGTAAATCATCAACCGCCGTTTTAACCACATGCTGGCGATCCGGCGGAAGCTGACGAAATTGTCCGAACAGTTGGCGCGCCTCTTGCTTTTGCTCGGGCGTCAGATGCTCCCAGGTTTCCATCCGGTTGAGGATTTTCAATTGCGCCTCCGGAGGAAGACTGGAAAAGTGCTGCAGGCGTTGGCGGTATTTCTGTTGCCGTTCCACGGGTAAGCGGCGGAAGTCGGGATCATTGTCCAGTGCCTGCTCTTGTTCGTCGGGAGGCAGGTCTCCGTAGCGGCGAAGGAAGTCTCCAGCGTGGCCGCGCGGCCGCTCCGCATGTGGAGCCGTAACTTGTGTCCGTGGCGGCGGGGGTGGTGGTTGGCGTTTCTGCTGGGCCAGAGAAGAACAGGGAACTGCAATCCCCAGGAAAGCAGTGGCCAGATACACTACGATTTGATTTCTCCGTTTCATCTCTTCACTTTGTCGACTTCGCGCCGCCAGCGATTCGCCGAAACGCAGAACTTACGGATTCGCGGTTACGTCCTGTTGCAGGTCCAGATCATCCAGCAAGTCGAAATCTGCATACAAATCGTGATTCTTGTCTAATGTCTGCAGATCACTGACTGCAGAGCCCGGTTGCGTAACATCGGCCACCTGCGCCGGCGGACGGGAAATGTGTTTTCCCTGAGTGAAGAATAAACCTACCGCAATTCCCATCATGACGGTGAGTGCCGCGGCCAGTACGGGTTGCCGGAACCAGCGCAGCAGAGAGTTCGTCTGAGGCTGCGCCATCTCCTCCCGCAGACGAGCTTGCAACCGCATATCAAAATATGGGGAAGGTTCCGGCACATGCCATTCGTCCAGCAGTGACATGGTCTCGCGCATTGCCTTCAGCTGATCAGCACAGCTGGTGCAACTGGCCAGATGATTGCTTTCTGCCGAAGTGGGCTGGCTGACACCAGCGGCCACATCCGGCATCCGTTCACGGATGTCGTCGCATTTCATACTCCTTACCCTCAACTCTCTTCGCCAATGCCGCTTCCAAAAAGTGACGCTAAACAAATTCTTTTAACTGTTCCCGCAAAGTCTCATATGCCCGGAAGAGAAGTGACTTGGTAGCCGACTCGCTCTTCTTTAACACTTCAGCAATCTGTTTGTAATCCATCTGCTGATACTTGTGCATGATGACGGCCAGCCTCTGCTGCTCCGGCAGGGCCTCGACCCTCCGCCGGATGGCCATCATACGCTCTTGACGAACCATGGCTTGCTCGGCATTGAGGGACGCGTCCGGAACTTCGAGCGTCGTCCCGGTCTCGTCATCCGGTTCGTCTAAACTGACCTGAACCTCGGGCCGTTCATGGCGCGTATCGCGCGCGTGATTTACAGCCAGGTTGGTCGCGATGCGATACAGCCAAGTTGTAAATTTCGCGCTCGCCTCATAAGTCTCGCGCGAGCGATACACCCGCAGGAAAACTTCCTGCGCCAAATCCTCGGCGGCCGCGGCGTTGCGTGCCATCCGGTACATGAAACTGACTATTGGCCGGCGGTACTTTTGTACCAGGTACTCGAAAGCAGACTGATCTCCTGCTTTCACGCGAAGCATGACATCCGCATCGGAGAAGGAGCCCTCGGCGGTCATGAGCGAGAAGGCACCCGGTCCCGGCGAAGCCGTCGCGCCCATCAGCATGCCCCGATTCAGTGCGGCAGTGCTCACATCTGTTTCAACCCCATCTGGGCCCGAAAGTTGCGTTTCTGCGCCATCTTGCGGTCCAATGGAAGTCTCGCGTTCTGAAGGACTTACATCCGGTCGCGTCGGCTTGGATTCAAATCCCATGTAGTAGGAAAACGAGCTCGGCAAGCCCGGGCACAATTTTGATCACCATAGGCTACCACGCGTACAGTGCAAAAAAACCAAAGTCGTCGGCAAAACCGGAGCGTGCCTAAGCCATCGTATTGCGGAATTACCATGCAGCCACTGGCGAGTGACGTTCACGTGTCGAGTTGGTCTGAGCTCCAATCAAAGCTTTATGAGGGGTCCTGGCAGCCCAACCTGAAAAGATTCCGGTCGCCGTTCGCCTTCCGCGGCCTCTCAAATTCCAGCTATATCCCGGAAACAACACTGACTCGGCTGGGCGGAGAATATCGCTTGCGGGAACAATCCTTGCTCAGGAATTTTCGCAAGTACGCGCATCGCAATGCGACGGAACGAGATTCACTTTGGAACTGGATTGCGCTTGCCCAACATCACGGACTGCCAACCCGGCTGCTGGATTGGAGCTTCTCTCCCTACGTGGCCCTGCATTTTGCCACCGTAAGACGCAGCGAATGGAACCATGACGCGATGATCTGGTGCGTAGATTGCGTGAAGCTGAAAAGATATCTGCCCACCAAACTCCAGCGGCGGCTGAAGCAGGAAGACTCGGATGTCTTGACGGTCGAGATGTTGGACGAAGTGGCGCCCACACTGGCGAGGTTAGAACGTCTATCCATAAAACCATTCATTGCATTCTTTGAACCGCCGTCGCTGGACGATCGCATCATGAACCAGGCCGCTGTGCTATCCGTATGCTCGAGAGCCGATCTGAGCGTCAGCCGCTGGCTCTACGATCACAAGAAACTGTTTCATCGAATTCTCATTCCGGCGAAGCTTAAACAGGAAATCCGCGACAAACTCGATCAGGCAAATATTAATGAGCGAATCCTGTTTCCGGGGCTGGATGGGTTGAGCCTGTGGCTCACTCGTTATTACAGTCCCACGGGAACGCCAAACGTTGTCTCGCGAGATTTCCGCGATCCGATGCATGGTACGACAGGAGCGCCCAACGAACTCACGATGGAACGTTTGGAACCTGCAAGCACGAGATCTGGCGGCCGAGAGTCGTCCGGCAGCAAGCGGCGAGCAGCTTGACATCATTGATCGTTCCTGCCATTTCTCGTTGGAATTGGCCGTGAGAACTGGTGTGTTAACATGGCTTTACCGCGAATTGTGGGCGCTTAACTCAGCGGTAGAGTGCCATCCTCACACGGTGGAAGTCATAGGTTCGAATCCTATAGCGCCCACCATTAACCAACTGAAAATATGGGCTCTTGCGTTCTGCGCATGTCCAAAAATGTCCAGTTGGCTCATTCTCGTTTTCTCACTTATGACGCCAGCACCATCTGCACGACCTTTGAATGGGCCGCGCGCTTCTGCTCGCTCACTGCCTGCGTGTACACGTTGATTGTTGTCCGAATGTCGGCGTGTCGCAGCAGCTCTTGTTGGACCTTCACGTCTACTCCAAGCTGCCGCAGCATCGACGAATAGGAATGACGGAAGGTGTGCCAGCCAATTCGACCTCCGAGATTTGCTCTCACAACTGCTGGCTTGATTTGCGTTTCCAGCATTGCAGTTGACCGAAGTGGCAATTCTCCAGCTTTTAGCGGACTCGCGAATACCCAGTCAGCTTCTTCTCTGAACTGAGACGCCCGGTTCCAAGTCAGCAGCACGTCCGCGAGCGCCGGGTCCAGAGGCAAGCCGCAGAGCGAGTACTTTGTTTTCACGTCGCCCACTACGCCGTCGACGATTGCTCGATGTACCGACACAGTCAGTTCATCCCAGTTGATGTCTTCCCACTTGAGCGCAAAAAGTTCACTGCACCTCAACCCTGTTCCGAGTGCGACGATTACAGCCGTTCGACAGGGTTCTTGCAGTTCCGCTACCAACTTCTGGATCTCGGCAGAATTCAGTACCCGGGGTTCCTTCTGCCGTCGGCTGACTCCCTTCACTCTGACGAGGCTTACTGGGTTTGTCCCGAGATCGATGAAACCCCAGCGCATCGCGCAGTTGAAGATCACAGCCATTACGTTACGAATGTTGCCTTTCGTTTTGGGCGCCAGAGCGAGCGACTTCAACCACTGCTCGATCGCGAAAGATGCGCCCTTCCTGGTTAGCTTCTGAAGTGTCCAGTCGGACCACTTCGGTCGAATATGCGTTTCGATGTAGGATCGATATGCCTCCTTTGTCGAGTGCCGTTCAGGCATTTCGTCGGCGACATAGCGATCCAAAAGAGCGCCGAAAGTTAGGCTCTGGGCGCCTGGGTTGTCGGAGTTGGCTGTGAGTTGGAGGTATTCACACGCCTTCAGGGCTTTCGTCTTGGTCGGAAATTCTTCAATAGTTCCGATCATTTCGCCGCGGCGATTCACCTTTCCCCCCGGCCCATACTCGCGCCAGCGGTAAACCCACACATTAGGTCCGTTTTTGCGCTCTTGTAGTTGCAAGTTTCCGTGCTGATACCGAGTCCTCATTGAAAGGCTTCTCCTTTTGGACTCGGGTGGCCGGAACACTGTATCTGACGAACAATGTATGCGTCTAGCTCCGACTCACGAAACCGCCAGACTCGACCGATCTTCATGCCCGGAATCAAGCCCTGAGCCGCAAGGCGCTTCACCGTTTTGGGGTGGAGCCCCAAAATCTCCGCCGCGCGCTCAGCGTCAATGAGCGGTTCACATATGCCTACAACCGCCTGTTGTGAAATCATGTGGGTCACCGCTCTTTTTGGTCCTTTCATTTTCGTATTCGTGACGCTTGTGATCGACCGTGCTGCGCTACCCTGGCGCGTGTGGTCAAAGAAGCACTGTTCTGAGGTTGACATGTGCACTGCGTGGGTATCGTTTTGTCAACCTCGTCAAGCTCCTTGGTTTACAAATAATTATTAGGGTTTTAACCTCGCAGGTTGACAGGCTCACAAAGGTAGACGCACAGACGCGGCGTCAAGCTGCGAACGTAGATACCAGCTATAGCCCCTGTCTCCATGAAACTTCTTGGTGTCGACGCCGGCTCTTCGGCGAACGCGACCTGCATTCAGTTTTTCCAAATCATGACCTTCCGCCTTCAGGAACTGCATACAGTCGACCGCTAATTTCCTGCCATCCTGCAGAAGATCCTTCAACACGCGGGCGGCTTCTTCCTCTTGTGATTTCTCCTTTGAGGGTGACGGATCAACGCTATCCTCGGCTGTAGCGCTGGAACTTCCGTCCCACACCACCCTAATGATTTCGTTGGGCTCGTTGCCGTCACCATTCTCTGTGACTACTTCTGTGTGGTATCGCAGCGCAACGCCTTCCCCGCCACAGGCGCGAACCACCGTCATGACGTGAGCGAATTTTGATTCCTCTTCGGGATCAGGACCGAAGGCATAAACCGCACGCGCGACGCCAATGAAAGCATTGGCCCCCAGGAAACGATGCATCGGGTCAGTGCCTTTTTCCCGTCGGTTCAGGTGGCCCACGGTGATAACGACGATTCCCAACTCAGCCGCCAAGTTGGCGAGCGGAAGTGCTGATTATCGGGACCGTCCTGGCTTTGGCAGCCGGAGTTCTCGTGAGTCCTCTAGCTTTGCCGCTGGCCGCCAGTGGAGTGGTGTTCATTCTTGCTGCGATCCGCTTCAAGCCTTTGCTGCCATTTGTAGTCTTTTTTTTACCGGTTACACCGTTTATCAACTGGGATT
>Ga0207702_10000939_pt1 | contig 30006 bp, 29 predicted proteins | sample KBSCornC62_FD_184302 | JGI IMG/M metagenome (GOLD analysis project Ga0207702, IMG submission 184302) | Corn rhizosphere microbial communities from Kellogg Biological Station, Michigan, USA - KBS Corn C6-2 (SPAdes) (version 2) | ecosystem: Host-associated > Plants > Roots > Rhizosphere > Soil ... | reverse complement strand
CTGCTCCATGGTTAAGGGAAAGTAGCAGTACCCATCCGCGCGCGCAGATGGGCCCGGAACGCGCATTCTCTCACCTGCCGCGAGACGCAGAATTGCGGCCGCTTCAGAAGACGAGATGGGCGAAGTTTCCAGGTAATCTCTACTGCTAAGAGCTATCCGCGAGCTCCTAAATCGTGACTTCGAGATGGCGGCCAACCCAATTCGCGTGGGAACAATCCGGGAACAATAAGCGTTCCTTTGGATATCTTAGAGCGCTGTCACGGCAGAGGCCGCGGGTTCGAGTCCGTCGTCCCCGCCATTCTTTCTAAAGGACTTGCGTTAATTTTGGCGAAACCATCGTGGACCCAAAAGGGCACGGTTTTGTGCCCTTTTTTGTGGTCCTCACGCGGCAACGACACCCGATACAGACGGTAGTGACGTTGCCTTCGCTTCGCACGAAAACACCAACGACAAGACCGCTGCTTGAGCTGCATGTTTCGCAGGCGTGATCGCCTGGGTATACACATCCAAAGTGGATCGCAGAGTCGAATGCCGCAACAGTTCCTGCATGACTTTGAATTCCGTGCCTACACTTCTCAGCAGCGTCGAATACGTGTGGCGAAACGTGTGCCAGCCGATGCATTTCTGGATTCCAACTCGTTGCGGAATCGGTCGAACATACCTGCGCAAGATGGCCTGTCCCCAGAATGGTCTTCTCCCCCTATGACGCCTGCTGGCGAAAATCCAGTGGTCCGGCTTTGTGTAAGAGCAGTATTTGCGCCATTCAGATAGAGCATCAGTCAGGAGCGGATGAACGGGCACCGGCTTTTGCGACGATTCGGTCTTGCATGGGCCAACGACGCCGTAGACGATGGAACGGGTTACGTTCATCATCCCTTGGGCAAAATCGATGTCGCCCCATTTCAGGCCAAACAACTCGCTCTGCCGCAAGCCGGTGGATACTGCGAGGAGGACCAACGTTCGTTCTCTAATGCTTAAATTGTCCACCAACGCCTTGATTTCAGCGGGCATCAGGATGGTCGGCGCTCTGCGGCGCTTTGCACTCTGACGAACGAGATAGATGGGATTACGGTCAAACAACTCATATCGGCGGGCATGATTGAAGAGAACGGACATCAGATTTCGGATTTTGGCACAACTGCTTTTCGCCAAAGGTAACCGCCGCAGCCAAGACTCGACCTGTATTGTTCTAACCTCTGCCAGTTCGTGTTGCCGCCAGTGAGGAAGAACCCAGCGAGTTAAGTAGGCTTGGTACGTTTTCTTAGTTGAGTAACTGCGCCAGGTGTTGTCCTTTGCTAGTTCCCTTTGCTCGAAATGATCGCAAAGCTGCTGGACCGTAATCGAGCGGACCCCCATCCTCACCTTCTCCGAATTGAGCTCTGCCAACAAGACGGTCGTCGCGGTGCGGGCGGCAGCTTCGTCCTGATAGCGCTTAACTGTGCCGATCACTCTTTTCCGCTGGACCCGAATCCCACGCAAATCCTTCTCGGACCACCGAAACTGCCAGACATCCAGCCCCTGTTTTCGACTGACTGTTTTGAGACTTCCATGTTGCATCTTGATCCTCCTACCCGAATTGCGGGCAGAGGAATTGTCAGGCATCGCGTGCGGAACTGAGAGGTGCTGAAGTGGGTAGTGAATTGCTTTGCGGCGGCAAAACCCGGTTGTGAACGGGGCTCAGTTAGATAAAACTTTGAGCTGGCATGTTTGTGCTGCCCCGTCGAATTACGACCCGAAAGCGCGGTCGGGAAGGACGAGAAACGTAGGAATCGGGCAGCCCTTGCTGGAATCTAATTTAGCTTGTTGAAGTCCCTCCCTGTCGCGAAAGAAACAGCGAGCCCGGTCGCTGCCGCCAAATAGGTTGCTTGCGCAGAGAGGAGTTCTCTTAGAGTGCTTTGCGCGCGATCAATCCGAAGCCCTTGGAAGTCGCTGACTTCTGCAAAGCATGCAATTCGATTTGGGCCCGCGAGACATGGTTCGTCTTGTTTGCAAGTTGAGCTAAAGCAAGTTTGTCGGCAAGCTCGAGACCGACGAATCCATAGCGGTCTGCATCATCCGCTACTCGCTGAAATACCGGGCGGGACGCATCTGGGCGGTCAGAGGCCAGAAAGACGCGGCCTGAGGCTAATTCGAACTGTAAGCGAAGGTACCGATTATGGCTTTTGCCTTGAAGCTGTTGCGCTGCTTCCATTTCTGTTTGAGCTTCGCCTTGTTTGCCCTGCGCGAGCAACGCCTCGATCAGTACAATGCTGGCGCTGAGTTCGTCATCCGCTTGTTGCTCCGCATGAAATTGTTGCTGGCTTGAACGTGCCGATATCTCGGCGTCGGACCCATGACCTTCTTCAATCGCAAGTTTAGCCAATGAGACCCGGCTTTCAGCCGCAGTCTGTTTTTCTCCGGCTTGATTTCTGAGGTCAAAAGATTCTTGGTATCGCTTCCGCGACAAGACGAGGTCACCCCGATCCAGCGCTACATCCCCCATCCCGCTTAGTACATAGGCAGTTGCGTCCTTGTCTTCAATTGTTCGCGCAATTACTTCGGCCTGACGGTATGCTGCATCCGCTTTGTCGAGTTCGCCAGTTTGTCTCCAGATATCTCCCAGGTTGTTAAGGTTGAGCGCTACGCCTTCCTTGTCATCGACAGCCTGATACTCAGGAATGGACTCCTCCAAGAGTCTCTTGGCTTCCATCAGTTCCCCTTGAGAAAGGCGAGTGTCAGCAAAATTACTGAGTGCGGTGGCAACGCCATCCCGGTTGCCAACCTGGCGGAACTTCTTGACTGCTTCCTCGAACATTTGCGCCGACTGTGTGAGATCACCCCTTAAATAATAGAGTGCCGCGAGGTCGGTACGCATCATAGCTTCGCTGTTCAGTTCTTTCGCCGCAATCGACCCTTCAAGTGCATTTCGGCAGATATCGATGGCTTCTGATGACGCGCCTATCGCGGGTTCTTGCTGACAAAGAATGCCGTAGGTTCGACCGACAATGATCGGCGAGCCTTCTGCGGTCGCTTTTTTGATCGCGAGCATCGCAGCCGCGCGGGCTTTAGTGAAATCTCGGTTGATCCACGCGGAAGCTTCCGTCATGTCAATTCGCGCATCGTTGCCAAGAGGGGCTGGCAGACGCCGCAAACTTGCCAGGGTCTGCAGAGAATCCGTCGGGCTGAGGTGCATCTGTGCCGAAGCGAATTGGATGCCGTAATCCAGACTGTCAGGAAAGAGACGAAACAGAGCACGATACGTCTCGACCGCCTCGGGCCACTGTTGCATCGCCTTTTGATATTGGCCTTGGACCAAAAGGCGCTGTACCTGCGAAAGATGATTCGATAGTTGTACCGCCCGGTTCGCTTCTGCGCTACATTTCGCATCGTTGCCCGTGTGCCAAAACACTTCGGATAAGGCCGAATGGGCGAGAGGGTAGTCCGGATCCGCCGCGATGGCTTTGTTCAGCAGATCGCGGGCAGCAGCGTAGTCGAATTGCCACATCTTGGCTCGTCCTTCGGCGTAGAGTCGAGCGGCCTTTTCGTTGGACGGAAGAGCTGCCCTCGTGGCAATTTCGATTTCTTCCGACGGTGTAGACGCGCCGAGACTTCGCCGCAGTTTTCCGCCCAAATCCGAGACCAGGTTGAAGAGGTCGTTCCCATCACCTGAAACGGATTCCTCGGAGATCGTTTCGCCACTGGCGGTGTCTTGAAGGCGAACGTCAAGTCGAATCCTATGCTCCGGGTCGCCTGGCATCATCATGTACGAGCCGACGACGACCACATCAGCGCCCGGGTTGGTTCGCAAATGGTGCAAGGTCGATTTGCCAAGTGACTCTTCGTCACGAAGCGATAATTCACTTTTGGCACGCGCAATATCTTCGCCAGAGACCATGCGGAGCTCGCCGCCCCCGGCGAGTTCAGTATTCAACATTTCGCAGAAAGCGGGAGAGAGCCAGTTGTCCTCTTGCCGGCCAGGCAGATTGCGGAAACCGAGCACTGCCACCGAACGACGTATGTGTATTCGAGGAATTGAGGCCCCAGCCTGAGCTGTGGAACGCGAAGCCCCATGCCTGCCATCGAGAACGTAAATCGTGACGCCGACCAACAACAACGCTAGTGCGGCAATGATCAGACCGTGCTTCGTCGCGTAAAACCTTGGCTGGAGTATCGGCGCAATCTTCGAAGCAGGAATTGAAGTGGTGGAAGCAGCAATCGTTGCGGTCTCAACCTTAACGGGTGCGATGAACCGGTAGCCGCGCCGGGGGACAGTCTCGATGAATCTGGGGTTGTTAGCGTCATCCCCAAGGGCTTCCCGGACCTTGAGTACCGCCACCCCCAGGCTTTTATCGAATTCGACAAAAGTATTTTGCGGCCAAAGCCGATTCCGAATCTCTTCCCGAGAAACAACCTGCCCGCAACGTTCGACCAGCAACACTAACAGCCGCAGAGGCTGTTCCTGCAAACGCACCCGCGTGTGATCCCGCATCAGGGTGCCGTTGGCCGGGTCCAGCACATAAAGCCCAAAACGGTAGCTGATCTCGGCGGCGTCAGAACCATTTGTGGCGGAGGCTTTCATGCAACAGGCGGGGATGAGCGTCGAGTTTAGCACGGAAAACAAATGGAAACGAGTTAATCTGCCCCTCCTAATCCACTGAAGAGCAAAGGATTAGCAGTTAGTCCACAATTTGCGCAGAGTTGGTTTGCGAATCCCGCCGAGTGCAGGCAAATTCCTGCTTGCAAAACGCCCGAGCCAGTTCCAAGGAGGAAAAATGAGCTTCTGCCAATCATGTGGTACAGCGCTCGTGGCTGACACTCGCTTCTGCCAGTCCTGTGGCTCATCGACAAGCCTCTCCGAAGGGGTTTCTGTAGCTACATCCGAGGGTACCGTCGTAGCCATGCCTTCATCAGGGAACATTGAACAGAAAACGATTGACACAAATCTCGTTGGAGCACTCGCCTATCTTGCGGGCCTCATTACGGGAATCATTTTCCTTGTACTTGATCCCTACAAGTCAAACTCTTTCGTTCGGTTCCATGCCTTCCAATCAATCTTCTTCAATATCGCGTGGGTAGCGTTTTGGATTTTTTGGATGATTGTCTCCGCTGTACTGACGCCATTGACGGCCGGAGTCTTCGGCCTGATCGCCGTGCCATTGATGTTGATTTTCACGCTCGCAGGATTCGGGATCTGGATCTTCCTGATGTACGAGGCCTATCAGCAAACACTCTTCAAGCTGCCGATCGTAGGGAAATTCGCCGCTAAACAAGCGGGAGTAACACTCTGATTGGCAGGGGTACTGAGAACACGAAAGGAAAGAAATGCCACGTCTTCTCACATTTGTTGCAGTGTGGATTCTGTTGTCATCCATCGCCTTCGGACAGACCTCCGGCCAGGTCCGTACCCACTACATTGCCGCCGATGAAGTGGATTGGGATTACGCCCCCGGCGGCGTCAACAAGATGATGGGCATGAAATTTGACGGCTACTCGAAAGTCTTCACGGAGCGCGGGCCGCACCGTATCGGCACTGTATATCGCAAAGCGATCTATCGCGAATACACCGACGGTACATTCAGCCAATTAAAGCCCCGTCTTGTCGAATGGGAGACGGCAGGAATTCTTGGTCCAATTCTTCGCGCCGAAGTTGGCGACACGATCAAGATCATTTTTAAGAATAACGCCACCCATCCCTACAGCATGCACCCGCACGGCGTGTTCTATGACAAAGACTCCGAGGGCGCGCCCTACGACGACGGAACCTCTGGCGCCGACAAAGAAGATGACGCAGTGCCTCCCGGCAAGACTCATACCTACACGTGGAAGGTTCCCGAGCGCGCAGGGCCAGGCCCAAACGATCCCAGCTCTATCGTTTGGCTCTACCACTCCCACACCAGTGAACTGAAGGACGTCGAGAGCGGATTAGTCGGCGCGATGATCATCACCCGCCGCGGCATGGCGGACGCTGACGGCAAACCCAAAGACGTGGACCGCGAATTTGTCTGCCTGTTCATGCTGTGGGACGAGAACGTCAGTTGGTACATCGGCCACAACATCCAGACCTTTACCAGCGATCCGAAGGGAGTGAAGAAACTGGAATTCGCGCCTGTGGATGATCAGGGAAACTTCTCGGGTCTCGGTTCAGGATTCACCGTCGCCAATGCCAAGTTCGCCATCAACGGCTACATCTACGGGACGGGCCCAATGATGACCATGAAAAAAGGCGAGCGCGTCCGCTGGTATCTGGTGACGCTCGGCGAACAGTTCAGCGTCCACACACCGCACTGGCACGGCAACGTCGTACTACACGACGGCAAACGGACCGACGTTGTCCCTCTTATGCAGGCGCAGATGGAAACCGTGGACATGGTCCCGGACGATCCAGGGATATGGATGTTCCACTGCCATATCGATGACCACATGGAAGCGGGAATGGTCACGCTGTACAAGGTTGAGCAGTAGCTCGGCGGCAGGCAATCACCAATATTCGCACGACACCAAGGAGACCCAATGTTTCGTCACTGCTTCGATCGATGCTTCTCTTGCATATTTGCTCTGCTGTTGCTGTCGGGGCTGGCTGCCGCACAAAACAACCTGTTTACCACGATTGCGCCGAGCGCGGTTGCTTCACTGCCGCTAGCAATTGCAACCGGCGACTTCAATGGTGATGGCTTCACCGACTCCGCTGTCAGCAGCAGCAGGACCAATCAGGTTTCCATTCTCCTTGGAACCGGCGACGGAAACTTCCAACCGGCGGTGAACTATCCGGTAGGCGCGGACCCGGTTGCCATCGTCGCGGGAGATTTCAATCACGACGGCCATCTGGATCTCGCGGTGCTGAACAGTAATCCCAACAAAAGTGGGGTCGGAGGCAGTATCTCGATTCTGACGGGAGTTGGCGACGGAACTTTTGTGGCTGGCGCGAGCTATGCGGTGGGATTCCTTCCGACGGCTTTAGCTACTGGCGATTTTGATGGAGATGGGAACCCGGATCTCGCCGTGGTGATCAGCAATCCCAATCTCCAGTTTAATGCGGGATTCGTGACCATCTTGATGGGTAGCGCCAACGGCACATTTACGGCGCAGGCAAACTATGCAGTGGGCATCACTCCTTCATCGATTGCGGTCGGAGATTTTAACGGGGATGGCAGGCTCGATCTGGCGGTCGGATCGCCGATCAATGGGGTCAGTTTCAATCCGCAAAGCGAGATTTCAATCCTGGTGAATACTGGATCAGGGAATTTTTCGGCCGGCAGCAGTTTTGCAGTTGGCCCACTGCAATCAGTTCCAACTTCCATTGCGGTCGCCGACTTCAACAACGATGGCAGTCTCGATCTGGCCATCGCGCTCAACGGCGGAAACTTCGCGGTGATTTGCCAGGGCAATGGCGACGGGACATTCGCTGTGGAAAGCACTCCCGTCGTCGGAAATAATCCCATCTGGTTGGCGGCGGCCGATTTCAACGGCGACGGCAATATGGATGTCATCGTCGCCAATAATTCCGATGACACCGTCCAGGTGCTTTTCGGAAACGGAGATGAAACGTTCAAGAATGGAGCGACGTATCCAACTGGCCTGAAACCTACGAATTTGGTGCTCGCTGATCTGAACGGCGACGGAAAACCTGACGTTGCCATCGTCAACAATGCCGACAGCAACGTTCAGGTACTCCTGGGACAAGGCGATGGAACTTTTCGAGCGGGATCGTATTCAGTAGCCCCCAATGCAGTTTCCATCGCAACCGGAGACTTTAATCGCGATGGGATTCCCGATCTCGCGGTAGCCCGGAACGACTCAACCACTGGTTCAATACTGATATTTCTGGGGGATGGTCGCGGTGGATTCAAATCCTTGCCGCCATTTAACGCGTGCGGCGTCAATGGATTCAACGGTCCTCCGGGGACGCTCGTATCGGCAGACTTCAATCAGGACGGGATCCCAGATTTGGTGGCTGTCTGCAACTCGGCAGCTGCCATATTTTTCGAAGGTGCAGGAGATGGAACCTTCGTAGCGTTGGGCGAGCTGCACTTCGGCATTAAAATCGCTGCCCTCGTCGTCGCCGATATTAACGGCGATGGAATAGAAGAATTGTTTTTTTCACTCTCAGGCACGAACTACGCGGCTCCAATTTTTCCCGACCCACAAGGGGCCTTCTTTGCAGAATATGGGATCCAGTCGGGAGTGGAAGCCGGCCCAGCTGTAGCAGGCGATTTCGATGGCGACGGAAAGACCGACTTCACAGTTTTGGGTAATGGTGGGGCTACCCTCACAAGTATGTTGGGCGATGGCATAGGGAATTTTCAGATCGTTAATAATTCGGCATCTCTTTCCCGGCCTGGGGTGGTTCCTCGGGTTGCCGACTTTAATGGCGATGGCATTTCGGACATCGGAATCCTCGAAGTGGACAGACCTCACGTGCTACTCAGCAACGGAGACGGCACCTTTCGTGAGGGCTTCCCATTTGCCTGCTGCGCGCTTAGTGTTTTGGAGAGCCGGGATTTCAATGGGGATGGAATCCCCGACCTGCTGTTCTTAACCACAGATGCCGTCTCAAAAGTAGAGGTCTCCCTCGGCCAGCCGGACGCTAGCTTTGTTGATTCCGGAACTGCGCTTCCCGTATCGCAAGGTGGGGGAGTAGTGGCCGACTTCGATGGCAACGGCTCCCCGGATGTTGCGTTGGTAGACCCCTCTGCCAACACACTCCACATTTTGCTCAACAAAAATAGCTTCCAACCGACCACCACCACACTGTCCGAGTCCAGCACGAAAGTTGTGGTTGGGCAATCGTTCACGCTATCTGCCGCCGTAAACAGCAAGCAAGGCACGCCCACCGGCAATGTCACCTTCAAGCAGGCAGGCGTTCCGCAAACGACCGTCGGTCTCTCCGCCGGCATGGTACAGACAACTGAGACCGCCCCATCAGCCACGGGACAATTCGGCTACACCGCCCTCTACACCGGCGACGGCACTTTCGGCGGCAGCCTCTCGCAACGGCTACTGGTGAGCGTAAGTGTCGCTTCGAGCACCACCGTGGTTTCGTCGAGTAAAAAGACGTCCAATCTGGGTCAGAGCGTCACTCTTACGGCTACTGTGGCACCGCAATACTCGGGCGTTCCAACCGGAAACATTGGCTTTTTTGCCGACGGCCAGCCGATTGGCTCAGGAGCTATGAGTAATGGTCAGGCTTCTGTGAGCATCAGTACACTCACCCAAGGCAGCCACACCATCGAGGCGGACTACTCCGGCGATACAAACTTCACCGCGAGCATCGGCGTCTTCACGCAGAAAATCGGAAAGGCTTCAAGTACGGTCGCGCTGGTTTCCTCTCAGAATCCCGCGACGTATGGCCAATCAGTAGCACTTACCGCAACCGTCACCGATTCCGACGGCACCGCGCCGACCGGCACCGTCGTTTTCTCGGAATCGGGCACAATTTACGGCAGCGTGACGCTCAATGCGGGCGCGGCGCAACTGACGCTTCCGCAATTGCTGGTGGGAAAGCACGCCATCATCGCGCAATACAGTGGCGATAGCACCGACAACCCATCGAAGGCCACCTTCACAGAAACCATCCTGGGAGCGCCGAGCACAACGGTGATCGGGAGCAGCCTCAATCCTTCCAACTACGGACAGGCTGTCATCTTCACCGCAACCGTCACCGCTTCGACAGGAACTCCAGATGGTACGGTCACTTTCAAGAGCGGAACCCAGGCGCTCGGGACCGTTAACTTGATCGGTGGACAAGCACAGCTTTCGGTGACCACCCTCAATGCCGGTGCACGAACGATGACGGCGCTATACAACGGCGGCAGCACAAACGCCGGCAGCCAGAACAGCCTTCAGCAGATTGTAGTGGCCGTGCCGACAACGGTGGCGCTTGCTGGTTCGCCCAACCCGGCGTCCCTGGGTCAGCCGGTAACGTTCACGGCCACGGTGAACTGCGCCACCGCAGTCCCAAGTGGAACGGTCACTTTTAAAGATGGGAAGACTGCTCTCGGCACCGCGACGTTGGTCAACGGCCAGACGCAGTTAACGACATCCGCACTGACCGCCGGAACGCACAGCCTGAGTGCCACGTTCAAGGGAACTCAGGACTTTGCCGGAAGCGTTAGCTCTACGCTGCAAGAAGTCATTAACTGATTTCCTGTTTTGGGGGTTGCGGGCGCTGCGCCAGCAAGCAATTCGTTTCAAACCGGAGAGAGGCAATGAAGAACACGGTTGCTAACCGCAACAATACGGCGTTCGAGGCCCCGGCCTTGACAATCTGGACGGGAGTTTCCATCAGGGCTTTAGGCGTACATGATCAAAAAGGAGAATGAAGTTATGAAGCGATCCAGCAAAATCGTATCGGTCGGGTTGGGGGTTTTCCTGATAGCAGCAATGGTCGTCCCAGTTGCTGCGCAACAATGCAAGCCACTCGTAGGCAGTTTCGAGGCTCAAGTTCAACCAGCCAACACATGTCCCGGCGTGCTCTGCACGGCGGGGCACGTATGGGGCGGCATCCAGGGCGATTATCGCTTCACCATGGACAAGATCATTCCAAACGGCGAGCCCGAAGTGCCAACGATCTCTTTCTTCACCGGTCACAGCATTATCAGTTTAAAGAGCGGCGATCAACTCTTTGGGACGGACACTGGAACGATCGATCTGCCGCCCGGACATGGTGGGTTTGCTTCGTTGATCACGTTTACCGGCGGCACGGGTGCGATGGCAAACGCCACTGGACAAATCCGACTGCGTGGGGAGTTCGATCCGGTCGCCGGAACAACGAGTGGCGATTACATCGGCACCGTGTGCACCCCGCAGTGAGCGAGGCAAAGGCCTGTCTTTGCCGAAGAGATGGGCAGCGAGCTGCGCTGTAGTGGCAACCCAGGCGCGCTCAATCGGAAGCGGCGCCAAGGTCTGTGACGATGTCATGCTCAGTACTCAGATGTTTGGAATGGGTAAGGACACGAGAACTGAGATTCTCTTAGGGGCCGGCTGGTGGACAAAGGAATGAACATTATTCGCAAAATCCTCAAATGGCTCCTGCGAGCTTTGCTGCTCGCTATTGCAGTTGTGTTGTTGGCGTGGGTTGCGATCGTGGTTCCCCGTTCCTATTACCGAAGGCAAGCTGCCAAGCCGCCCTCCGCCTTCATCGTCGAGAGCGCTCCGGTCATCGCTCTGGTTCATGCGCGCCTGATTGATGGAACGGGTTCTCCTGCAGTGGACGATCAGACGATTGTGATCAGTGGGGGAAAGATCGTTGCTTTGGGTACTTCCTCTGCGACTGCAGTTCCTCGCGAAGCACGGGTCATCGACTCATCTGGCAAGACCGTTATCCCCGGCCTGGTGATGATGCACGAGCATCTCTTTACCACGTCGTCTTCAATAAGGGCAGCGATCCACCACAGGCCAGAGCTTTTACAGCAGTCGCTGGCGTTCCCGTTGATGTACTTGGCCGGTGGCGTTACAACGATGCGGACGGCAGGCAGCATTGAGCCAGAGTCCGATCTGGCCTTGAAACATGACGTCGATACAGGACGACGACCTGGCCCGGATATGTTTCTCACGGCTCCTTACTTAGAGGGCAAGCCGTCCTCGGAGAGCGCACCCTACTACTATCCGCAAATGCTGCAGCTTGCCGATCCCTCAGAGGCCGCCACCTCAGTGGATTTCTGGTCGAGCCGGGGCATGACCTCCTTCAAGGCATACACGGATATAACGCCCGCCGAACTCTCGGCAGCAATCTCCCGCACCCACGAACACGGCCTGAAAATCACCGGCCATCTCTGTTCTATTGGCTTCACCGAAGCAGCCGACCTTGGCATTGACAACCTCGAACACGGGATTCTGGTGGATGAAGAGTTCTATCCCGGCAAGCAGGCCGGCGCTTGTCCGGACTTCCTGCAAGCGCTGGAATATTTCGACTCTCAGTTGCAAATCGACAGCCCTCAAGTTCAGGCAATGATGCGACACCTGATTAAACATCACGTCGCTATCACATCCACACTCGCGGTTGACGCAGATTTTAGCGGTGCGATGCAGCCTTTGGACCTAATGAACAATCGTGAGCTGCGAGTGCTCGGATGGAGGAGCGAGTTGATGTATCGAATGATACGTCGGCAACTAGAGAAGCACCCGCTGCCGCAGTTGCTCACGAAGGAAATGCAGTTCGAGCGCGAGTTTGCCGGCGCCGGTGGAACTTTGCTCGCGGGCAATGATCCCACTGGAGATGGTGGGACGGTTGCGGGGTACGGCGATCAGCGCGAAATCGAACTGCTAGTCCAGGCAGGTTTCACGCCCGAGGAAGCCATTCATATTTCTACCGCAAACGGAGCAGAGTTTCTCGGCCAGGCGTCGCGAATCGGGACCATCGCGGTCGGCAAGCAGGCAGACCTGTTGGTAGTGCGTGGTGATCCGGCGCGGGACATTTCCGACATTCGCAAGGTCGAGCTGGTTTTTCGGAAAGGCATCGGCTACAGCTCCGCGAAGTTGTTCGGCGCAGTCCGAGGTCTTGTGGGCGTGGAGTAGGTAGAGCCGTAAATGTGCCAGCAGCACGGCAAAGAGATAACAGAGTCAGTTTCGATTAAGGAGAACTTCATGTATCGCAATTACGCCTTCACGCTTTCTTTTCTTTCATTACTCGTGATGATGGAGGCCGTGACAGCACGCGCAGATGATGCCTGCCAGCCGGTCTTTGAGGCCTTAACGAAGGTCGCAACGACTCCGAGCCACAGTTACACGACCAGTACCGCCGTTAACGGTGGGGAGGCGACGGAAGCCGAAACGATATTCGCCAACGGTCAGAAGTACATTCGAGCGCGGGGGAAGTGGATGCGCCTTCCCGTGACCTCGCAGGACGTTCTGGAGCAGGAGAGAGAAAAACAGGAGCACGGCAAATCCACTTGCCGGTTCCTTCGAAATGAATCTGTAAACGGTGAAGCCGCAATGCTGTACTCCGTGCACCGCGAATATGACGAGGTCAAAGAAGACGGGCAGATGTGGGTCTCCAGAGGCACCGGATTGCTTCTACGTGTCGAAGAGGACTTCGATAACGGAGGCAATAAGGTAAAGGAACATCGCTCAACGCGCTTCGCGTACGGCAACATCCGCCCGCCGACGTAGACGCAGTAGAGCTTTCTTACGTCCAGCACTTGGAATTGATAAGAAGCGTTGACAACGCCGGAGCCAAACATGAAGAAAGTTTTCAGATCCGCATTGATTTCACTCGTACTTCTAACTGTTTGCGGAGTATCCATACCTACCCCAAAGGCACAGTCACTAACATCTGCCCCGCAACCCTCGCCTGAAATCGCGAGCCTGGCCAAAGCGCTTACAGGGGAATGGTCTCTCAGTGTGAAGTTTGAGCCTAACTCCTCAGCCCCGAATGGCCTAACCAATACCGGAGAAGAGACCTGGCGCCCTGGGCCAGGCGGGTTTACGTTGCTGGAAGAAGAGCATCTGCGCATGCCTGAGGGGGATCTCTTTCTCCTCGGGATCCTATGGTGGAACACCGCAACCAAAAGTCTCCATGGAATGGAATGCCAAAACCTGCTGCCTTACACATGCGATGTAAAGGGCGCGCAGAATGACATCACCATGAACTGGGATGGCAAACAGTTCGTCATTGATGAAATTGAAACGTCGAAAAGTGGCAAGAAATCTGTGTGGCACGAGGTCTGGTCCGATATCACTTCCAATTCGTTCACCCAGACGGGGGAATATGGCGAGCCGGGCGGACCAAGGAAGCGCTTATTCACGATTCACGCGACGAGGGTTACGAGTAACCAGCTCACGAACGATCAATCGCGGTCCAACGACGGTGAACCGGCGCCGGAAATGCAGAGCATTGAAAAGGCACTGAAGGGCAACTGGTCCACAACGTATGAATTTGCGCCTGGCGGTATTTCGCCGACCGGAGGCACCGGTACAGGTGAAGAGGACTGGCGAACCGGCCCGGGTGGATACGTTTTGATGGAAGAGGAACACGTGCACACTCCTTCTGAGGAAATGTTCCTTATCGCATTTCATTGGTGGGACAAGACCACCAACAGCTTGCGCGGGATGCTTTGCAACAATTCCGGTCCGGCCGCTTGCGATTTCAACACCTACGCAAATAGTTCGCTCAAGTGGGATGGAAAACAGCTAACGATCGACCTGGACTTCCCGCGAGGCGGCAAGAAAATGACTTGGCACGAGGTCTGGTCCGGCATCACCCCGAGCTCCTTCACGCAGACCGGTGAGATAGGCGAGGTGGGCGGCGCGCTAAAGAAGGCCGTTACAATTCACGGCACTAAAGTCGCTACGATTGGGGAGAGTTCAGGAGAGCAATAACTTTTTCGGGAGGATTTGTTGGAGAAACTGTCAAGGTATCGCGTCCTTGTCTCAGGGATCCTGTCGCCCATCATGGCAATCCTTTTGAGTGTGCTCGTAAATGGAGTACTCATGCGCTGGAGCTCCGACCCCAAGCAAGACTGGCTGTTCCGGCTGTCCGTTTCCACCGTCGTGATGGTGTCGTGCCTTTCGCGGTCACGTTGGTATTTGCCATGAAAGATCGTTCCCGCTCGGGCTTTCCGCTCTCAGGAAAAATTGGGCTTGCCATTGCCATTCTTTCTTTGGGTCTCATTGCCAAGCCGGTGAGCGATGGATTTACCCGATCAAAGCAAGAGCGAAACAGACAAATGCGAGACGTCGCGGCCCCGGTCTTTGAAACCGCAGACCTATCTGGGAATCGCCATCGTCTGGAGGATTAAAAGGGCAAGGTCGTCCTTATAAATATCTGGGAGCCGTGGTGTGCGCCGTGTCGTGCGGAAATGCCTGCGTTGGATCACTTGCATCAAGAACGCAAGGATCGGGGATTCGTGGTGCTTGGCCTATCGGACGAGAGCACTGCATCCCAAAAGAAGTTTCTGACAGAAGTTAAGGTGACCTATCCACTTCTCATCCTGACCCGAGATGTTCCGAGCCTATGTCGCGAAATTGCGGGCTATCCCGAAACATTTCTGGTGGATCGCGAAGGACGCCTCCAACCCGCGCCCGATCTGGATCAACCGTTCGAGAAGATTGAAGCAAATGTAGACGCTTTGCTGGCCAGAGATTCGTCGCACTGAACATCATTTGGGAAAGACCGTGACCATCGCTGTTAAAAGTAAGGTCGAACGGGAACCTGCAGAGGACCCGGGACGAGATCACCACAGAAAAGTTTTTTATCGTTGAGTGCATTACTCTCCAAGAGCCCAACCAGATATCCCGAAGTGTTCGTTCACCAGTTCTGTCAGCGCGGTTTCAAAAACATCCTTCGACTTCAGTATGGCTATCAGCGCACGCGCCGCTTTCACCTGCCGGGTTCCAAACAATGCGAGAGCTCCTTTAACCACTGCCCTACGCGAGTCCGGTGATTTAATTCCACCCGTGAATCGTTCATCTTTTGATCCGAGCGCATCGACTATCCCAGTTACTCCGGCATCGACCGTTTCTCTTAGTCGGCTTTCGCTGCGTTTCAGTACGTGGTCGATTGTATGGAGATCATTTCCGAATATGGTCGCGAGAATGCGTCCGGCGATGCGATGACTCGGGGCGCCCAGATACTCGCAGGCTGATCCATCAAGGCTGCAGTACTCTGGGTGATGAGAGACGAAATTGAAACTTGTGCATTCTTCGAGTGCGATGTCTCTCTCGAGCATAAACTCCGATGTGTAGTCGCCATTCCAGTACCAGAGACCATCTTTCTTACGCAACGGGCCCTTGTCGGTTTCAGGATCATAAGGTTGAACGTACTTTGAATTCAGCTCGCGATCGCTGAGCAGAATTCGATACGCCGGCGGCCGATATGACTGCATATCCTCCAGCCAGTAGAAATTTCTACCCGCCGCTATCTTCTTCCAGGAAAATGAGAACTCCACATTGCCGTAAATCGAACCATATGCCCATGAATTGGCTGAGAGCCAAGTCACCGCGACGCGGGATTTTCGGAGTTTGCTTTCATCGTAAACGATGCCGGCTTTCAACCGGCCGTCCTCCAATATGCGGCGCGCACCCGGAACGTGTGCAACATGATAGATCGTTTCCAAAACGCGGCCTTCAGTGAATTTTCGATTCTCGGTGTCCGGGAAACTGATCCTGTACCGACTCCACTCGTTCGTCATAGTCGAATTTTATGTTCCGATTGCCTGCTTGAGGTCCTCGTGTTCAAACGCTGACGCCATGCGCTCGATTTCGCTTTTGCCGATGCCATGTTTCGCAGCTTCATCCCGCCATGTCGAGACGGCCTTGCCTACCTGTGTGGCAATGGTTTTGGCCTTGGCCTTCTCCAGTTCGAAATACTCCGCCACGCTCATCGCCAGGTCGAGCGAGGCTGTGCCGTCGTCCTCATTGATCGCCGTCGTGAGAATGCGCGGCTTGACGTCGACGGGAACCGGATTCAGGTCGTAAGCGGGCGAGAGCCGCCATCCCGACTGCCCGGCATAGAGGAAGCCGTGGTTCCGCAGGTGATCGTCCGTGTTCGAGATCAATATGCTGAACACGATCCGGCGCCATAGCTGTTCCATGTCTTCCTCGGCCGCGGCGCCATGCTGGCGCAGGGCGTCGACGATCTCCAGATAACTTCTCGTATCCCTGTCCTTCGCGCCGAGCATGCTCATCGCCGAGAGGAAGGGAATGCGCACTGTCTTATCGCGATCGAAGCGGCGCAGCAGGATCACTTGCTTGTCCGAGACCGTCTCGACGCGCGATTCGGGCACGGGAATGCCTGCTTTCGCAGCGAGCGCGAGAGCGGCGGCTTCCCAAGCGACCGTGTTGTAGTCATCGTCGCGCCGCGGAAACTTCGCGATCGTGAGCTGGCCATCTTTTTCTATAACGGAAGCCTTGGGCCGCGCGCCGCCGAGCGACGATCCCGGCGCGATCAGCAGCCGAAGATCCTCTTCCGTGTCCTTGTCCTCGACAACGTGCTCGGCCGCGGAGAGCAGTTCCGGAAGTTCGACGAGAGGTGGGATGCGCTTGACCTCCTCCTCCCGCAGAAATGGCCCGCCTTCCTTTACGGCGAAGCGCAGCGCCCCTTGGCGCGCTTCGTCATCCACCAATAAAAGGAAGTCGATTTCCTGCAGGCTGCGCGGTGCGGTGCCGGCGCGCTCGGCGCGGCGGCGTTCGGCTCTGCGCATGAGCGCCCGGCCCCATCGGTCGGGCGCTGAATCGCCGATCGCCCCGAACATCGGCGTGTCGGCCGCCGTATGGAACGCCCCCGGTCCCACCTGCAATGCGGGCTCAAGCGAAAAGCGCACCGGGTTTTCGAGCCACATCCTGTCGTATTCGAAACTCGCGCTCTCCTTGTTCTTGCGGACATGCGCCCACAGCCGTCCCACAAGTTGGGGCTTTCCGTCCAGATCCACATAAACGAGGGCTTCGCGGTCCATTATTTTTCCTTGGGCGCTCTTTGCCTGTTTGCACCACGTATGCGCTGCGGCAGGTTTTCTTCTTCGAGCTGCAGCCCTACCGGGTCGTTCTTCGGGTCAACGAGATCGGCGAGCCGGTCCACCATTCCGAGCACAAAGAGCACCGTCGCGTAATGCGCAATCGAGACTGTCGGGTGGCCCCTCTCGATCTTGATGAGGGTGGGTTTGCTGATCGAGGCGCGCTGCATCACGATGGACATGGGAAGCCGCCGCCGCCGCCGGGCGTCTTTGATATCATGGCCGAGCTTGCGCAGCGCGCGCGTGACGGGTATGGGGTAATTCAGCATTCCGGCCTCTCCAGCGTGTTAAATAATGTCAACTACAGATTACCTTATTCATTGTAAGGTAAATTGAGATTTACCTTAAGTCAAGAACATAGGCAAGGCGAAGAAATGGCGAATATCGTAAATTCCTTCAATGCCTCTGCGGGGCTGCACGGTCAGCATCCACGACCTTAACGATGTCCGCCCATTCGATCGAAGTCACCGCCGGCATGCTGTACGAAGCCGTCGCGCAGGCTCTCGCCCCCATGCGCGGCGACGAGTGGGTCGGCGAAATCGGCAAGGGCCTGACCCAAGTCACGGTCCGGGTCAAAGAGCCCGAAGTCGTCCACACCGTCCGAATGAACGATTTCGAAAAATGCTGGACCGGCAGGGCAGGACGCCCACCGAAATTGTTCTCAAATCCCGACTCCGCCAGATTCTCGGCATGAAGCCTTAACCGTGCATTGCCAAGCGCGGCAGTGCTGCTGCCGATCATCCAGGATCATGCTGGTATTGCGGGTGGTGTTGCTGCCTTTGTTACACTGCCGTATATTACACCGCCGGCGTCCTATCGGGCCCTTATCCGGGTACAGGCGCCCATTCCTCACCCCCAAAAGGCGCTGCTGCTGGTCATCATCATCGTGATCGCCATGCCCATTCCGACCTCGAAGGAGATGGGGATCGATCAGGTCCTCGTGATCGTCATCGTCGTTGATGGCCCCCGGTCACGGGCGTAGTTGTCGTCGCCGACATGGCGCCGCGTTCGATTTTGCGCAGCATGGGCCGCGCCCGCCGCGCGCTCTACTACTCCGTATTGTCCATTCCCCTCCAGGGATGTTTACGGGACGGGACACACTGGTCGCGCACATCGGCCACAAAACATGTGCGATTCCGAGAGTGAAAGGCCTGACTTATCGGCCGCAAGCCGGAAACGATTTTGGACGTTTTGGGACGTGCGGACATTAAAAATGGTCGAAACCATTGCCGTGGGGCTGCAGCGTCGCCCGGCGTTTTCGCGCGCGTCCACGACGCGTCCAATTAGGGTCCCAAGGGTGCTTTTGAGGGCGGTAAGGCGCGATCCATGCCGCCGGGATTCAATAAGTTACGACTCGTGGGGACTCTGTCACAGCACGGCGAGATGGTGCGGCAGGGGAAGGAGAGGGCATCGGAGGGAAGCGGAAAGGAATCAGACGACGCCCACCAGACGACCGTTAATATGCGGGGGCGCAGTTCAGCTGGTTGGAACACCTGTCTGTCACGCAGGAGGCCGCGAGTTCGAGTCCCGTCGCTCCCGCCAAAGCTTCCGAGAAGCCGAAATGTGGCGAACGCCTGAAGCAGGTCGAGGAGAGAGTGTGCCCTGGCAAGCACTATGGTGACAATGATGCGTTGTGGGGTGATTCTAGAACTACCTTCCGAGAGCAACCAACAGCGGGAGTGATTATCGGACCTTTGGTGTGGATAGAAGCGGTATCACCGAAGCGGAATACTAGCGGCCGTGCAGACAAACCTAGCATTGTTACATTGTTACTCTCTTTAGCTAGAACGATGTAAAATCGCCGAATGCCTGCGTCGCCATGCAGTCGCGTCGTGCCGAAGAACCTCTTCCTGTCTGCGCAAAGAGCATTGTCCGAGGATGCAATCCGCCACAATATGCAACTAGGACAAGCACGGCCGGCACCAGCGTAAATGTCACTGCGTCGTGCGGTCGGATGCCGTATAAAAAACTGGAGGATAACTTCGCGAGCATCCATGCCGCGGGCCAGCCGAGTGCGAGCGCTGTGAGCGTCAGGGCCATGCCACGGCTCAGAACAAGCCATAGAACGCCTGCAGGCCGTGCGCCCATCGCCATACGGATGCCAATCTCCCGCGTGCGCCGCGCCACTGCGAAGCTCATGACGCCGTAGAGACCCACGGTCGCCAGCACGAGCCCGATTCCGCCGAAAATTCCAAACAGCAAGGCCGCAACCCGCGGCAGTACGTAGGCTGCGCGCACGTGCTCGTCCATCGTTTCAAGGTTGTAGACGGCCATGTCCGGATCGAGCTGGTACACCTCGCGCCTGAGAGCTCCAGCGATGCCAGCCGGATTGCCTGGTGTGTGAACAATGAGCGTGTATCCCGTCCCCGACGGATCATTGGCGATGCTTTGATCGAGCGACCGGTAGAGGATGGCGCGCGTATCTTCGCCAAGAGTGCGCGACTTCGCATTTCCGACGACACCAATGATCTGGTACGTCCAGCCTCCGCCGTCGACGCGCTGCCCAATCGGGTCGACCCCACCAAACAGCCTGTCAGCGAAAGCCTTATTAATTGTGGCGACACGAGGTCCGTTGGCGGCCTCATGGCTGAAGTCTCTTCCTGCTAAGGTTGGTATTCCAAGCGCATCGAAATAACCGGGCGTCACCATATAGAGGTCCGACAGCACGTAAAGGTCGCCTTTCGCCGCGTGCCCGACGACGTTGAACCCATCGCTACGATTTCCACCGGAAAGAAGCGGCACATCCGAACTGACAGCGGCATCTACGCCGGGCAGCGCAGCTGCACGTTCGCGTAATTGCTCCAGAAATGCACTGGTCTTCGATGGCGAGTAGCCGTTCAGACGCGGATCCACGTGAAGCAGAAGCAAGCCGCGCGTCCTGAAGCCGAGGTTGATTTCGGATGCGCTTTCAAGGCTGCGCAGAAACAGGCCCGTCAGCGCAAGCAGCACAACCGCCATGGCCACCTGCGTTACAACCAGGACATTGCGTGCGCGGAACCGCCCCCCGCGGCTGCAAATCCGGCGTCTGCCTTGAGGGCGTTCGTCACTCTCGGCCGCGATGCCGTCCATGCAGGCGCTATGCCCAAAAGAAGTCCGCAAAGCACGCTGATCAGGAAAGTGTAGGCCAGTGTGCGGCCGTCAATACTCACCTGCGTGTTGAGTGGAATTGGCGCTGGCATTCGAACTGACGACAGCGCGCCGGTCGACCACAGCGAAAGCAGCACACCAAGTGTTCCGCCGCCCAGGCCCAGCAGTAGGCTTTCCAGCAGCACCAGTCGAAGCAATCGTCCGCGTGTGGCGCCGAGAGCGAGGCGTACCGCCATTTCGCGCTGGCGATTGATGGCCTGAGCAAATAGCAGGTTGGCTACATTGAATCCCGCGATGGCCAGTAGCAGGAGAACGACGACCGAAAGCGCAGTCAGAAACATCAGCGCCATGCTTCGATAAAAAGGCGGCAAGGACCCTGCCTGCTCGAACACGAAGTGATTGCCTTTGTCCCTAGCGGGATAGCTGACGGCCAGGCGATCGGCAATCGTGCTCAACTGCGCAGTTACATCCTCGCGGCTTACCCCTGGTCGCACGCGGCCGATGACCGACAGCCAGTGATACTCCCGCGAATCATGCGGGGGCAGACTGGCCGCAAGTTCGGGCGTCATGCCCATCGGAACCCAGAACTCCGCGTCAACGATCTGATCGATACTGTGAAACGCAGCCGGGCAATGCCGCTCACGGTGAAAGGATGTCCTGACAGGATCACAGCCTTGCCGATCACGTCCTTATCACTGTTGAATCGGCGCTTCCACAATCGTTCGCTCAAAACCACGACCGGCGCTTTTTCGTCCGAGTCTACAAAGCCTGCTCCCATCACCATCTGCAGCTGCGCCACGCGGAAGAAGTTGGGAGTCGCACCCTGCCCCCATACCCGCTCCGGTTCCGAGCCACCGCTAATCGAGGCGGGGACCAGATCGTAATACGCTGCAACGCCAGAAAACCCCGTGGCTTGTTCGCGGAGATCGGTGAATACCGGCCAGGGAAAGGTATTACAGCAGCGGTCGCCGTCATGCATGATGTGGAGGGACAGCAACGTGCTCGGATCGCCCACCGGCGCGGGACGCAATACGAAACGGCTAACGATAGAAAAGATGGTAGCGTTCGAACCGATGCCGAGACCGATTGAAAGAATCGCAACCGCTGTTACGAGACGGTTCCGGACGAGAGACCGCACGCTGTAGTGAACATCGCGCAGCACGGATTCAAAGCGGGGCAGGCCTTGACGCTCAGCGCACGCGTCGCGCGCCTGCGCCATGCCGCCGAATCGGACCAGCGCCTGCCGCCGTGCTTCTTCGGGGCTTAGTCCGTTTCGGATGCCGCGCTCCGTGTCCATGGCCACATGGGTCTCAAGTTCTTCGGCAAAATCTTTGCTATAGGGCGCTCGGCGGAGTGTATTGAGCAGCCGGGTCCAGAATGCTCGCAGTTTGTTCATGGGGCGCTCCGTCAGGCTTCGTTTGCATCGTTCAGGAATCGAGCAAGGATTTCGGTCGTCTGCTTCCATTCCCCTGCAGCTTTCCGCAACCGCCGTCGTCCTGCTTTCGTCAGCTCGTAAAACTTCGCGCGCCGGTTGTTCTCAGAACTTCCCCATTGCGAGCGGATGTAGCCCTCTTGTTCGAGCTTCAGGAGCGCTGGGTAAAGCGTCCCGTAATTCAACGCAAGAAGGTCTCCGCTGATTTGCTCAATGCGTCGCGCCAGCCCGTATCCGTGCTGACGCCCCATGGTCTCCAGAGTGCGTAACACCATAAGAGCCAACGTACCCTGCCAAACGTCCGGTTTGTCACCCATCGGCGCAGCTCCTATTGTCAAGCAATAGGTGTCAGTTTTACATCAATACCTATGGGGAAGCAATAGGGGCTTCTGGAAAGTCCGGCAGGCGTGCCCGGGGCGGAAATGCCGAAGGTCACGGTGTCCGCCCCGAGTGTATTCGATAGCGCCCAGAAGAATCCACATGAGCTAAGGCTCAGAGACTCTCAGGTGGTCGGGCAACGTCGGTCACGACAAGACAAGGTTCGTCCAATAGCACACGGGCACTCGAGGGAAACTCGATGAGCACATATTCGTGCATCGAGCTGTTCCGGGTGGATCACGGGCAATACGGAAGTTAAATCGGAAAACGGACCTCAGCTGTTAATGCTGCCGAAGATTCAATATTCACCACCAAGATTGACTGAGAGCAGGTTCAGACATCCAGCCACCCTTCTGCTCTTCAGATTCAGGTAAAACAATTAAGCCGGATGACGATCGTTCGACTGGCGATCATCGTCCGGCAATTTACCTTGCCTATCCCACGAGAGTAACGATTGATTGCGCGGGGATGGTTATCGTGAATGTCCCCCCGGTGACTGAAACCGGGCTGAGTTGAACCTGGTTCTCAGTTCCGGACGTGCGGAACGGAGTCAAGGCCGTTGGTGGCGACGACAGGTTCGAGAGAGTGACCGTCGCCGTAATGGATTGCTTCGAACTATTTGTTAGAACCAGCGCGACGTTTCCGCTGGTGGGGCTCACTGCGGTTGCCTGTAAGCTGGAGCTATTAGAAGTTGACGCCAGTACGGTTGATCCGGGGCGAATGAAACGGCTGAACTGTCCCAGCGCATACGCGCGCTTTGGAACCTGATAGGTCCAAGCCGTGTTGCTGTACGAGAGTAGCCCACCGTTCCCGGTGGTGTAATCCATCGTCCACCAGTAGAACCAGGCATTGAAGTTGCCTTTGTTGAGCGCGAGATAGATCGAATTAGCAACCCCCAAGGCATCCGAAATGGTTGCAGTATAGTTTCTGCCGAAGTAAACCTCGGTTTCCCAGATCGGTTTGTTGTACTGTATCGCCGCCTGCGATGGAGCGTCTAAATTACTGTTCGCACAATAATCATGTGTGCCAAGAATATCCAGATCGGCTTGCATGGCAGAATTGTTTTGCAGCAGCGGGAAACCCCAGTTGCTATCGAAATACGAATTACCGCCCCAACAGGCCGGCTCTGGCGCCATGATTTTTGAGGTCAGGTTCGCATTCTGAAGTGCCGACTTCAGATAGCCAGTCACGTAAGCGTCGAATTGTGCTGGAGTCCAGATTGCGCTGTCATAACTGGTACTATTCGCTGGCTCGTTCTGCACACTCCAGATATTGATCTCCTGACCAAGCGACGTTTTGGCATTCTGCAGCCACAGCACCGTCGTGTTCGCGAGATCTGGATAGTACTGGGTCAGCACGGAGCCGCCGTTTGAGCAGGAGTTGTTGTCTTTCATGAAGGACGGGGGCGTCCAGGTGGTGACCAGGAACTGGTTCACCCCATAGGTAGTTTTCACACGATTCATCCACGAGATTTCGCCTTGAATTAACGGAGCATTCCAGTTATAGGTTCCTGGAGAGGGATTGAATTCGCAGAGCATGGAACCAGCGCGGATAATGCTCAACCCGGCGCTTGGCGATGTGGTTGAATACAGGGTATCGAGAATCGCAGTTTGATTTGCTGGAGAAAAATTGGGAAGGTCGGCAGCCACCCAGGTTATCGAGGCACCGAATCCCGCGAGGGTTTGTTTGCGCTGGTTGTAATCTACAGTGACGGTCGCGTTTGCTGCATGAAGTTGCTGACTGGACAGAGCGATCAGAACTACCGCTAAAAATCCTAGCCATTCGGTTTTGTGTTTTGCGACTGTTGAGGGACTCCGCTCTGCGTTTTTGCTCATTCCTATACCGGTCGCGTCTAGGCGACCGCCTCCTTGGGATACTTGGTTCCATTACTTGGAAATGCCTTGCTCAAATGTCGAATGCTCCCTGCCTAAAGCGTTTTAGGCCATAGTGCCGGATGGATTTATAGATAACCTGCGAGAACGCTTCTCGCCTTCCTTAACTGAGGAGATGAAGAAAAAGAACGGCGGGCAGTTTAGCACCCGCCGCCAAGCGAAGGTCTACGGACCGTCGCCGTAGATAATTCCGCGTCCGTTGGTTCCGATGTAGACGCGACCGTAGTGGTTCGGGTCGCCGGTGATGACGAAACCGGAGTAGTACCACTGATGGTTGGTGTCGTTGATCTGGGTCCAGCTGGCGCCGCCATCAATGGAGCGATAGAAGCCTCGCGTGGATCCGACGTCGCCTGCGAGGTAGATCGCGGGATAGGTCTGTCCGCTGGCTGGCGCTCCAAAGCCGATTCCATCGGCCAAGACGACGTTCGTCAGCTTGCTAAAGCTGGTGCCGCCGTTTGCGGAGTGCCATACCCCACCGGTGCTGGAGTCAGGGCTGACCAGCCACACGTCATTGGCCTTGTTGTACACAGTCACAACCTTAGCCGCCGCGGGCAAGCCGGAGCTGACCGCTGCAGAGAAACTGGTCCCGTTGGTGCTGACATAAAACACGCCGTTCGCAAAGCCGTAGAACTTGTTGGCTGTAACGCGATCGGCACGCACCTTCGCCTGAGCTGGCAAGCCGGTTACAGCCGCCCAGGTTGGACTCGCTGCCGTCCAGTTGGTGGAAGTGTATGCGGCGGCTGTGCCGTTGGGCGCCCAAACAACGCGAGACCCATCCGCCGACATTGCGATTGAGTCATTGTTGCTGCCGGTAACGCCGGTCGGCTGACCTCCGCCAATCTTCCAGGTCTGCCCTCCGTCGGTGGAGTACGCAAAACTCTTCTCGCAATTGCTGTTATCTCCATTCCCCGCACGCACCACTTTTGCCGGGGCGTTTTGCGCAAAATCGAGCGAGTTGGTTGACGTGAGCACCTGATATTGCGTTGAGGGCACGGTCGTCACATTGGTGTGATAGAAGCCACGAATATCACCCACGCCGCTGAGCAGCTGCGGCCCCGAGGGCGGAACCGCCAAGTCGGTGATCGACGTTTCTTCTATCCCATTCGCCTTGACCGAAATGTGGAATGGCGTGCTGGCGCTGCCGTCATCCCACAAATTCGCGTCCGTGGTGCCGAACAGTGTCGCACCGGTGCCATAGAGGAAGTTATTCGTGTTGAAGGGATCTATAGCCAGCGCCGCCGTCATCCAGCCGATCTTGGGATTTTCATTCGGTCCGGGCCTGCCGCCGCCGCTGCCGGAACATACCGGCGCTGCTGGGAACTTGAGCCAGGGCGACATTGTGATGTCCTGTGGATAGACGATCTCGTAAGCAATACTCGGATAGCGGGTCCAGTGCCAGATGTTGGTCCAAGTCGCGCCGCCATTGGTGCTGCGGTAGATGTAAGTGTCAGGCCACCAGGAGCTATGCCCGGTCACCATGATGACGTTGGGATTGGATTTACTTACGGAAAGGCCGTTGAAACCGTAAGAAATGTTTCCCGACCCAGGCGGCTGACAGTCGTTGACCACAGGGTTGATGTTGGTCCAAACGCTGCTCCCAATATTGTACTTCCAGACCTCGCCTTTCTGGTCGTCGTAAGGTCCGGACTTCATGCCATAGGTTACGTACATTGTGCCGCTCACCGGCTCGATGGCCGCTTTAGTCGGCATGATTCCGGTTCCGCCGCATTCGGTTAGCGGTTGTCCGGCTATGGCCGTCCAGCTGGAACCGCCGTCACTGCTGCGATAGATTCGAGGTGCATTCTTGGTCGCCACACCGACATAGATGTTCTGGGTCACACCGCTCACGACCGTGCGTGGATCGAATATCACCCACCAGATGCCTTGCTTAGCGGCGAGATAGCCGCTTGCATCTGAAGGGTCCTCCACCCAGTCGCCAATCGCGGTGAAGCTCGTCACTTGTGACCAGGAGCTGCCGCCGTTAGTGCTCTTCCAGAGTCCGAAAGTGCCCGTAGCATCTCCGGAAGCGCCGTAATAAATAATGTTGCTGTTGTTAGGATCCACGGCGAGGCGCTCGCCAGTGCCGCGGCCAGGCATGTTGCCACCAATCTTGAACGGAAGGGGAGCCACCGTCCAGGTGTTGCCCTGGTCGGTGCTCTTGAGAATGGCGCCGTTGTTCGGATCCCACGAATTGGTGTATCCGCCGACCGCGGCGTACACAACGTTCGGATTGTTAGGATCAAGCGCCACCGAAAGCACGCCCGAGTAGCCCCAATTCGACCAGTCCACCCAGTCGAGCAGAGGCTTCCAGTTGCTTCCTCCATCGGTGCTACGGTACAGTCCGCCAATATCGGTCCGGGCGTAGACCAAATTCTGAACGTTGGGGTGATACACGATCCCGGTGATGAATCCCCCCGCCACTATGCGGACGTTTTGCCATGTGTACTGTGCAGTCGAGGGTTGTGCAGCTAAAAGCAGGCTGAAGAGCGAGAGGGATAGAAGCGTTCGCCAGAAAAAATTAGGAGCGCCCATTGGGGCGCCCGCGTCAGGTGCGTCACTGCCACAGGATTCAAGGGGGGACATCGAGGTCTCCTTTCGCCCGCAACGCACACGCATTGTTACTCGCATGTCAAAAATGTGTCAATGACTGAAACGCTTTAGATCAGAGTAGAAGATGCTGCATTTTGATCGAGTCTCAAACTTTCATGGAAAGTGGGGTGCTCAGTGCCAATGCAGCCCACTTTGTCAGGGTCTACGAAAGCGGATCCTGAGCATCCCGTCGCGCATTGGAGCCCCTCCCAACCACGGCCTGCGCGAAACGCAATTCGACAGGAGTTCCGTCCGCGATGGCTATGGAACGCAAGTTCATACCTGAGATAACCTGCGCGGGAAGCTGACCGCACATGGAAGAAACCAGCGCGGCAAATACTAGGATGGAATACTTTCCATGTAGTGGACGCGAAGAATCGCACTTCGGAGCCCACAACTCGGGCGGTGCGGTTTCAAAAGTGGCTCTTACCGACGCAAGCTCAGTGGTCACGACGCAAACCTACCAAAAGGACAAAGATCTGTCACCTTTTTCGCATTCCCTCATTCAGCTACTGAATCAGACAGCGAACAGCAAAGATAGTTGCAAAGATTAAGGCTTTGCCGACGGGCCAACTTGCTCCAAACGGGTAAACACGTGGAAGAAGTCAACTCATAATGGCGCCCCAAAAGGCGCATACTTGGGACTGTTAGTCATTGGAAATGAAAAGCCGCCTTGGTGGATGGGTATGGGTGCTGTGTTGCGGAGGAATTCTTCTGTTTGTTGCCGCAGCGATCATCCCCGGACTCGATGACCGAAATTCACGCCAGCGCGCCAACCAGGCTGCCGCAGTTGGCGCACTCCGCACGGTCACCGAGCTTGAAAATAAATACGCCGCTGCTCACCCAGAGAAGGGGTTCGCGTGTGAATTACCGCGCTTACGACCGCCGGAACAAGCGCAGGAGGCTGAGTACGATCCATTGGGTTTTCTGATAACACGGACGCATTCTGGGTACAAATTCGCACTTGGCAACTGCCACGCTGACGCGAGCGAAGTGATTGGCCACTACCAAGCGGCTGCCGTACCCACCGTGCCTGGCGCGACAGGGTTCAAGGCGTTTTGCACTGACGAATCTGGCATTCTCTGGTATGACGCTTCAGGGTCTGCGACAGCTTGCTTGACTTCCCGACACTCGCTTGAATGAGCGGAACGAGGCTGGACGAATTGTTTTCGAGGCAGCTTGGTCGATGAGCGGCAACGCCGCATTCGAGCGTGTCCTGTATTTCAACTTCCGAGTTGCCGACTACCCACTCATTGCAGATCTATCCACTAATCGCTACACGGTTACGTGGAGTGACCGACTCGTGGATTGAATGCTTGTAACTCTGAACTGTGCAAATCGCTTCGTGCCAGCATCAGAAAAGCGGTGACGATCTGGCGTCCAGTTCTTTCGCGATCCGGTTTGGCATCAGCGTAAGCGCATGTGACGATTGCTGGTCTTCTTCGTTCGCCAGAACAACAATTCCGATCTTCAATTCGGGTATGACCATGCAAATACTCGTGAAACCCGGCCTGTCGCCTTCTTGCCATATCCGCCGGTAGCCTCCGGCATTGACCATCTGCCAATTCAGTCCCACCGAATAATTGTTGTATGAAAACGTCGGTTGGTGAGAGATCTTCACGGCCGGGTCGGTCTCTTCCATTTGCCATTGTGCATACTTGAGCAAATCAGCAACCGCTGACTTCAGGCCGCCTGCACCGAGGGCCAGTTCGAGGCCATATGGAATCTCGTTCCCCTTTTCGTCATAACCTTTCATCAGCCACTGTTGTTGTGAAGAACTTGGCGAAATTGTGGTGTCGGTCATTTGCAGCGGACTTGCGATCCTCTCCTTCACGATCTCTTCATAAGGCTTCCCATACATTCTTTCGAGTATCAGGCTCGCCAAAACGGCGGCTGCATTGGAATAGCTGAATTTCTCGCCCGGAACTCTGTCGAGCTTCACTTTGTGGAGATCGGCAAGAAAGTTTGCGCGAGTGTAGTTGTTAATTTGCTGTTGTGCAGCTGGTGAAACCGAAGGGAAAGGCGGCCGGTTCTCTGGAATGTCGGGCAAATTGAATGGCAAACCGGAAAGATGATTCACCAGTTGCTCCACCAATATCGGATGGCCCTGGTACTCGAGATTTGGATACGGTTCCGCGAGATACTGGCGCACATCATCTTTCAGGCTGAGCCGCTTTTCCATTGCTGCCTGGGCCAGGAGAATGCCCGTAAAGGTTTTGGTAATAGACGCGATCGGATAGAGGCTGTTGGCCGCCGGAGGTGTCCTCCCTCCTTTGTCCTTGCTGCCATAGTTGTATGTGTACGACGATCCATCCTTCAGAACACCGATCGAAACTCCCACCGCCTGTGGATCGTTCTTGAGAAACTCAGCGGCAGCAGAGTCCACGATGCTCTTGATCGTACCGTTAGGCATGGAGCTGCTAGGCGTGGCGCCTTTGGAGGTTTGCGCCGAAGCTGCCGCGAAGCACAACAGCACAGGTAGAAAGAGGGTTCTGCAATAGCCAAATGCCATTCTGTAATTGGTCCTTTGGTGGCGAAAAGTACGTTCCGTGGTTTGACGTGAACACCAGAGAAGCGTGAGCAGATGAATAACTGTCGAAATTGCCTTAGCACACGCTCGCCAAATTTGTGGACGTTGTACCCGGAATTCCCTTATGGGGTACCACTTACGGAGTCCGAGCGGATCACGGGCAAGCCTGAACTTAGCTTCCGGGTACTACGTCGATTATTGATCGGTAGCATGGAGGCCACCGGTCATGAAACGGAAGCCGCACTCGCGAACCAAACGCACCACGACAAAGTCAGTCCTGCGCCTGCCCGATCTAGAGCATGCAAAAAGCGCGGTCTTGAATAGTCTCACCAGTCCGGACGCCCAGCGAGGTTATCGTCACGCCATCGATGAATTCGTTGACTGGTATTGTTCGGAACCACGCTGGCGTTCAACAGAATAGTCGTCTTGCGCTATCGGTCGCATCTCGAATCCCGCCAGCTCGCGCCGGGCAAAATCAATCTGCGTCTTGGCGCCGTGCGCCGACTGGCATACGAAGCTGCCGATTGCGGTTTACTGAGTGCGGACCTGGCTGCTGGCATTCGCCGAGTAAAAGGCGTAAAGAAACTAGGCGTACGCTTCGGGAACTGGCTCACGGCAGAGCAAGGCCATGCGCTTTGGCAAGCACCCGATCATCAGCGCTTAAAGGGAAAA
>Ga0207702_10000938_pt1 | contig 30006 bp, 26 predicted proteins | sample KBSCornC62_FD_184302 | JGI IMG/M metagenome (GOLD analysis project Ga0207702, IMG submission 184302) | Corn rhizosphere microbial communities from Kellogg Biological Station, Michigan, USA - KBS Corn C6-2 (SPAdes) (version 2) | ecosystem: Host-associated > Plants > Roots > Rhizosphere > Soil ... | reverse complement strand
GTCATCGTCGCCATCAACAAGGACGAGGATGCCCCGATCTTCCAGGTCGCCGATTACGGCCTGGTCGCCGATCTCTACCAGGCCGTCCCTGAACTCACCGACGAAATCGCCAAACTCGCGAAATGAATCGGAAGGGTTTGCACCTTTGGGGGGCTGACTCTAACATCGCCCCCTGGAGAGACCAGGCGTCGGTCGGAAATAAGGCATTCTGACCGGCGTTTACAGGCGGTGGGACTAAAGAGCCCCACCGCTCGCGAGATGACAGATGGCGTTCATGATCAAGAAAGTCGGCGTGATTGGCTCGGGCCAGATGGGCAGCGGGATCGCGCATGTTGCCGCGCTCGCCGGTTTCGATGTCCTGCTGAATGACATTTCGTCGGACCGGCTGAAGTCGGGCATGGCCACCATCAGCGGCAATCTTTCCCGCCAGGCTGCCCGCAAGCTCATTACAGATGACGCACGCAAGAAGGCGCTGGAGCGCATCTCATTTGCTGAATCCTACGACGCTCTCGCCGATTGCGACCTGGTGATCGAGACGGCGGTCGAAAAGGAAGAGATCAAGCGCAAGATCTTTCATGATGTTTGCGCCGTGCTGAAGCCAGAAGCGATTATCGCCTCCAACACTTCCTCAATATCGATCACCCGGCTTGCGGCGTCCACCGACAGGCCTGAGCGTTTCATCGGCATTCACTTCATGAATCCGGTGCCGCTTATGGAGTTGGTCGAGCTGATCCGCGGCATTGCCACCGACGATGCCACGTTCGACGGGGCGAAGGAGTTCGTCAATCGGCTCGGCAAGCAGATCGCCGTCTCCGAAGATTTTCCGGCCTTCATCGTCAACCGCATCCTGCTGCCGATGATCAACGAGGCGATCTATACCCTTTATGAGGGCGTCGGCAACGTCGAGGCGATCGACGCGGCCATGAAGCTTGGTGCGCATCATCCGATGGGGCCGCTGGAACTGGCGGATTTCATTGGCTTGGATACCTGCCTGTCGATCATGCAGGTGCTCCATGAGGGGCTTGCCGATTCGAAATATCGGCCTTGTCCGCTGCTGGTGAAATATGTCGAGGCCGGCTGGCTCGGCCGCAAGACGCAGCGCGGCTTCTATGATTATCGCGGCGAGAAGCCCGTTCCCACCCGCTGATCCTCATCGTTCACGCTTCCTTGCTCCGCGTCAGGTTCGGTCTTCGTTAAGGCCTGACTGATACTGCCAGGGAGGCGGAGTAAAGCTTATGGACATGGTGAGTGTGGTCAGCAGCTTTCTTGCGATGCAGGCGAGCAATCTGCAGACGTCGGTTGGCGCCGCCATCATGAAATCGAATGCGGATGCCGAGCGAAGCGCGGTGATGACCCTGCTCGGCCAGGGTTCAGGCCCAGGGTCCCAAGCCAATCTCCAAGCCAACCTCCAGGCCGGCGTCGGCCGTCAGCTCGACATCACGTCCTGAGCAGCGACTTGCCCCCCAATAGTGACGGCTAATAGCTCGCCGCGACCGGCTTGAGTGCGGCGGAAATCAACTTGATGGCGTCGTCGCTGGCCCACTCCGCGGGGCCGGCGATCGTGGCGATTTCGCAGCCCTGGCCATCGACCAGGACCGAGGTCGGCATGCCGAGCGCCCGTCCCACCCCCTTCAGCTCCTGGAATGCGCGTGCGCCGGCGTCGCTGAAATAGCCGAGATGCGTCAGGTTGGCCTGCCTCACGAAGTCCTTCGGCTTGTCCGGGTCTCGGGTGTCGATGTTCACCGCGACCACCTCGAAATCCGGTCCCCCCAGCCTGCCTTGCAGGTGGTCGAGTGCCGGCATCTCCCGCCGGCAGGGGACACACCAGGTCGCCCAGAGATTGACGAGGACGGTGCGGCCGCGCCAGTCGGAAAGCTTTTTCGGTTTTCCCTCGGCATCCTCAAACGACAGGTCCGGCACGCGCAGTGGCGTCGTGGCCATCGTCAGGGCGGCGACCTCGCCCTGGGCAAGCGGGGCAATCTGCCGGGCCAGCGCCACCGCGGGTCGGCAGGTCGGATCGCCTGCGGTCCGGTCGGCCAAGGCCCGAATACCGGCATAGCCCAGCGCCACCCCGACCAGTACCGAGGCGACCACAAGGGAGAGCCGGCGCAGCCTGGCTGGGCGAGGCGGGGGACGTTCAGCCATATCGTTTGTCATCCTGTATCAGATACGGCTATGCAGGGCCGTATTCGCATTCGTCGGTTCGGTTGGTGTCACGGCAGGCGGATCGCGAGAACAAGACCCGGGCAAGCAATAGGCAGTCAACCATGAGCAACAAGATGTGGGGTGGTCGTTTCAGCGAACGTCCCGATGCGATCATGGAGGAGATCAACGTCTCGATCGAGGTCGATCGCCACCTCTTTGCTCAGGATATCGCCGCGTCCAAAGCCCACGCCGCCATGCTCGCCGACCAGGGCATTATCACGTCCGTTGATGCAAAAAATATCCGCAAGGGTCTAGACACGATTATGTCAGAGATCAGCGGCGGATCCTTCGATTTCAAGCGTTCGCTCGAGGACATTCACATGAATGTCGAGAGCCGGCTCGGCGAGTTGATTGGCCCCGCCGCCGGGCGGCTGCATACGGCGCGGTCGCGCAACGATCAGGTGGCCACCGATTTTCGCCTCTATGTCCGCGACGTGATCGACGAGGCTGACGCGGCGCTGGCCAGGTTTCAGCACGCGCTCGCCGGCCGGGCGTTGGAGCACGCGGCGACTGTCATGCCAGGCTTTACCCATCTGCAGACCGCCCAGCCGGTCACGTTCGGCCATCATCTGATGGCCTATGTGGAAATGGCTGCGCGCGACCGCGGCCGTCTGGCCGATGCACGCAAGCGGTTGAACGAGTCTCCACTTGGCGCCGCCGCGCTGGCCGGCACTTCGTTTCCAATCGATCGCCACGCCACCGCCAAGGCGCTGGGATTCGACCGGCCGATGGCCAATTCACTGGATGCGGTGTCGGATCGCGACTTCGTACTCGAGACGCTGTCGGCTGCCGCGATCTGTGCGGTGCATTTGTCGCGGCTTGCCGAGGAGATCGTGATCTGGACCTCGCCGCTCGTTGGCCTCGTGCAGCTCAGCGACAGGTTCACCACCGGCTCTTCCATCATGCCGCAGAAGCGCAATCCGGATGCGGCGGAACTGGTTCGCGCCAAGACGGGCCGGGTGATCGGCGCGCTCACGGGATTATTTATCGTCATGAAGGGGCTGCCGCTCGCCTATCAAAAGGATATGCAGGAGGATAAGCAGGGCGCGATGGAAGCGTTCGGCGCGTTGTCGCTGGCGATCCGCGCCATGACCGGCATGATCCTCGACGTTATTCCGGATAAAACGCGCATGAAGGAAGCGGCGGGCGAAGGTTACGCCACCGCCACCGATCTTGCCGATTGGCTGGTACGCGCGCTGAAGATGCCGTTCCGCGATGCGCATCATGTCACCGGGCGAATCGTTGCTTTGGCCTCAGGCCAGGGCGTGGCGCTGCACGAATTGCCGTTGAAGGCCATGCAGGAGGTCGAGCCTCGAATTACCGGTGAGGCGCTGAAGGTGCTGTCGGTCGACTCTTCGGTCAAAAGCCGCACCAGCTATGGCGGGACGGCACCCAAAAACGTCGCCGCCCAAGCCAAGGCCTGGCTCAGGCGGCTGGAAAAACAGCAAAACTAGCGCCGACTTTTCCAAACTGCGTAAACCACTGCGGTTGCAGTGATGCACGCCCGTCGACTAGCCGGTACCAGTGCTAAAATTCGGGAAATTTTGGCGAATTTGCAGCAGGCCGCAGGGGCTCGCCAGAGCAGACCAATCTCTGTATGGTGCCGGCGCATTGGGGAATTTGACGTGACTTTCGACAACCGCCCGACCCGCTCGCGATGGGCTTTGATCCTGCTCGGTGCCGCCATGCTGACATTGGCTGGCTGCGGGCGCAAAGCCGGGCTCGATCTGCCGCCGGACGCGCCGCAACTGTCGTCGGGCGAACCGGTTCAGGGGGAGGCCAGCAAGCCCAGCGTGTTCAATCCTTCCTACGGGTCGGATGCCGCTCCGGCTGCTGCCAAGGGCCGCAAGAAACCGTTCATTCTCGATCCGCTGCTGGGCAACTGAGCCGGCCATGAATCATTTTGACTATCGCGACGGCGTGCTGCACGCCGAAGCCGTCAGTCTTTCCCATTTGGCGGAAGCGGTGGGAACCCCATTCTACTGCTATTCGACAGCCACGCTGGAGCGGCATTACCGGGTGTTCAGCGAGGCCTTCGCCGGCTCGGACGCTCTGGTGTGTTACGCCATGAAGGCAAATTCCAACCAGTCTGTCCTGCGTACGCTGGCAAAGCTCGGCGCCGGCGCCGATGTGGTGTCAGGCGGCGAACTCAAGCGGGCCTTGGGGGCCGGAATTCCGGCGCAGAAGATCGTGTTTTCCGGCGTCGGCAAAACCGAGGCCGAATTACGCGCGGCGCTCGCCGCCCGCATCTTCTGCATCAATCTGGAATCCGAGCCGGAGCTCGAATTGCTTTCGAGGCTCGCCGTCGAGACCGGCATCACGGCGCATGTTTCGGTACGGGTCAATCCGGATGTCGATGCCGGTACCCACGCCAAGATTTCAACGGGCAAATCCGAAAACAAGTTCGGGATTCCGATTGCCCGCGCACGTGCGGTCTATGCGCGGGCGGCGAGCCTGCCCGGGATTCAGGTCAGCGGCGTCGATGTCCATATCGGCAGCCAGATCACCGATCTTGGGCCGATGGAGGCGGCGTTCCGCCTGCTCACCGAGTTCGTCCAGACCCTGCGGGCCGATGGGCATTCCATTTCCCATGTCGATTTTGGGGGCGGCCTTGGCATTCCCTACCATGCCGACCGTGCCGCGCCCCCGCTGCCCTCGGCCTATGCCGAGATGGTCAAGCGCGTCAGCCATAATCTCGGTTGCCGGTTGCTGTTCGAGCCCGGTCGGATGATCGTGGGCAATGCCGGAATTCTTGTCGCGCGGGTGATCTATGTGAAGCAGGGCGAGGCGAAAAATTTCGTGATCATCGATGCGGCGATGAACGACCTGATCCGGCCGACGCTGTATGAGGCCCATCACGACATCCTGCCGGTGCGCGAGCCGGCGGCCCAGGCGCCGTCCATGGTTGCCGATGTCGTGGGGCCGGTTTGCGAGAGCGGCGATTACCTTGCGCTCGACCGCAAGCTTCCCGTGCTGGAATCGGGCGACCTCTTGGCAATCATGACGGCCGGTGCCTATGGCGCCGTACAGGCCGGCACCTATAACACCCGCGCGCTGGTCCCCGAGGTGCTGGTGCGCGGCGACCAATATGCGGTAGTGCGTCCGCGCCTCGAGGTCGACGCACTGATCGCCATGGACCGGCCAGCGCCCTGGCTGTAAGCGGCGCTTTCGGCACCACCGGCGCCACTGGATTTCTTTCGGAGGATGACATGGCGGCGGATGTTTCGTCGGATCAGCAGATGAAGGTCCTGCTGCTCGAGGGCGTCAACGACAGCGCGCTAGAGGTCTTCGCCAATTCAAAATATTTGACTGTCGAGCGTTTGCCCAAGGCGCTTGATGGCGATGCGCTGCGTCGGGGCATCAACGATATCGGCCTGATAGGCATCCGTTCGCGCACCCATCTCACCTCGGAGGTTTTCCAGCATGCCGAGCATTTGATTGCGGTGGGCTGCTTCAGCGTCGGCACCAACCAGGTTGATCTCGATGCCGCACGCAAGCGCGGCATTCCCGTGTTCAACGCACCGTTCTCAAATACCCGCAGCGTCGCCGAGTTGGTGATCGGCGAGATTGTCATGCTGTTGCGGCGAATCTTCCCGCGCTCGGTTGCAGCCCATGCGGGCGCCTGGGACAAGTCGGCCACCGACAGTCACGAGGTTCGCGGGCGGACGCTCGGTATTGTCGGCTACGGCAATATCGGTTCGCAATTGTCGACGCTGGCGGAGGCCATGGGAATGCGGGTGATCTTTTACGATCACACCGACAAGCTGCGCCATGGCAACACCGAGCCGGTCGACAGTCTCGCCGAACTCCTGTCGCAGAGCGACATTGTCACCCTGCATGTGCCGGAGACCCCGGCCACCACAGGCATGATCGGCGGGGCCGAACTTCGGCTGATGAAACCGGGCAGCTATCTCATAAACAACAGCCGGGGAACGGTGGTCGATCTCAAGGCGCTCGCTGGCGCCTTGCGCGACGGCCATCTGGCGGGCGCGGCGCTTGACGTGTTTCCGCTGGAGCCGTCGTCGAATGCCGACCGTTTCGACAGCCCGTTGCAGGGACTGCAAAACGTGATCCTCACGCCGCATATCGGCGGATCGACTGAAGAGGCGCAGGATCGCATCGGCCGCGAAGTGTCCCGCAAGCTCCTCGATTATTTCAGCAGCGGATCGACCATGGGCGCGGTCAATTTCCCCCAGGTGCAGCTGCACGCGCGCTCGGCGGGCGTGCGCTTCAGCCATGTTCACCGCAACGTGCCAGGCATGTTGCGGCGAGTGAACGAAATCTTCCTGCAGCGGGATATCAACATCACCGCGCAATACCTCGAAACCGACAGCGAGGTCGGTTACGTCGTGCTGGACGCAGAGCTTGCCGGCCATGACAGCGAGGCCATCCTCAGGGACATGCGGGCGCTGGAGGGAACGATCCGGGCCAGGCGGATCTACGCGAATCTCTAGCTTGCTCGGTAAAATGCCGGTGAATATCGGCGTTTTTGCCCCGCCTTTGGCCCGGTCGCCGGTGGCCCAAGTGCCTCAGGATCGCCGCTGTGCTATGTTTCCACGGGTCAGACCCGGAGACATGGTTGAGCGGCCCACACCTCGATCCCCCACCGCCTCGGCAGGACACGGACCTCTCCCGCCTGCGGCTTGAACGTGCCCTGGAGCGGGCGCGTTACGCCATCGCGTGGGAGCGGGGATGGCCGAGCCTGGTGCGACTGCTCAGCCTCGTCGGCCTGTTCCTTGTGCTCTCCTGGGCCGGGCTTTGGCTCGCGCTTCCCGTTCTTCCGCGCCTTGTGGCGGTGGGTTTGTGGGCTTTGCTCCTGCTCGGAGCGTTGTTTCCGCTCACGCGCTTCCGCTGGCCAAGCCGGGAAGACGGGCTTGCGCGTCTGGATCGACAGACCGGTATTCCGCATCGTCCCGCCACCGCGCTGACCGACACGCTGGCCACTGAAGATCCGGTGGCGCTCGCGCTCTGGCGGGCCCAGCGCGCACGTACGCTGGCTTCGCTGGCGCGGCTCCGTGCGGGCCTGCCCGCGCCACGGCTGGCGGTGCATGATCCCTGGGCGTTTCGCGCGCTGATCGTGATCCTGCTGGTGGCGACCTATCTGGCGGCTGGCGACGAGCGCCTAATGCGCGTCGCGGCCGCCTTCGATTGGGACGGCGCCTGGACGCCGTCCAATGTGAGGGTCGATGCCTGGGTCAGCCCGCCGGCCTATACGTCGCGGCCGCCGATCATCCTGTCGACGGGGAGCCAGGATTCAGGTGTTTCAACTGCGGGGCCGGTAGCGGTTCCGGCCGGGAGTACGTTGATCGTTCGCTCCAGCGGCGGATCGCTGGATGTCGTGTTCAGTGGTGGGGTGACCGAGGGGCCGCGGACAGCGGAATCGCCCAAGGGCGTCACCGAGCGCCGCTTCGTCATCGCGGGCGATGGAACCGCCCGGGTCCGTGCCCCCGCTGGCCAGCCGAACTGGAGCTTTGCCGCAACCCCGGATCAACCGCCAACCATCGCCCTTGCCAAGGATCCCGAACGCCAGGCGCGTGGCTCGCTTCAACTCTACTACCGACTGGAGGACGATTACGGCGTCAGCGAAGCGCGAGCCCAGATCGTGGCGCGGAGGTCTGCCGATCCGCAGGGCGAAGCGGCCGCGCGACCGCTATTTGTGCCGCCACAGTTTCCGCTCGCCTTGCCGAATGCGCGCACCCGCAACGGGGTTGGGCAGACCGTCAAGGATCTCAGCGAGGATCCCTATGCGGGAGCCGAGGTCATGCTAACGCTGACGGCGCGGGATGAGGCGGGGAATGAAGGCCATAGCCAGCCGTTCGACATGCGGCTGCCGGAACGACTGTTCACCAAGCCCGTGGCCCGCGCCCTGATCGAGCAGCGTCGCATTCTGGCGCTGGACGCCAATCAGGGCTCCCAGGTGGCGGCCGCGCTTGAAGCGCTGATGATCTCCCCCGAACTCTTCACCCCCGAGAAGGGCCAATATCTTGGTCTCTTCACTGTCGCACGGCAGCTGGAATCTGCGCATACCGACCAGGCGCTGCGCGACGTCGTGGCGAGCCTCTGGGCGCTCGCGGTTACCATCGAGGACAACAACACGACGGATGTCGAGAAGGCGCTTCGTGCCGCGCAGGATGCGCTTAAGCAGGCGCTTGAGCGCGGAGCAAGCGACGAGGAAATCAAGAAGCTGACGGAAAACCTGCGCGCTGCATTGGATAATTTCATCCGGCAGCTCACCGATCAGGCTCGCAATAATCCGCAACAATTGGCGCGCCCGCTCGATCCAAACACGAAGCTGCTACGCCAGCAGGATCTCAACGAAATGATCGAACGGATGGAGCGCCTGTCGCGCTCCGGGGACAAGGATGCCGCGCGGCAATTGCTCGAGCAATTGCAGCAGATGCTGGAAAACCTGCAGATGGCGCAGCCGGGGCAGGGCGGGCAGGACGACATGGAGCAGGCGCTTAACGAACTCGGCGACCTGATTCGCAAGCAGCAGCAATTGCGTGACAGGACCTTCAAGCAGGGTCAGGATTCCCGACGTGACCGCAATAACGGTATGCGGGGCGATCAGGGGCTCAATGACCTGCAAAAAGATCAGCAAGCACTCCGTGATCGCCTGAAGAAGCTGCAGCAGGAGTTGGCGCGGCGCGGCATGGGCCAGCAGGGTCAAAAGGGCGACCCCAGCGAAGGGGATGCGCAGCAGGGAGACAGCCAGAACGGCCTGGGGGATGCCGATTCGGCGATGGGCGACGCCGATGGTCGTCTTGGTGAAGGTAATGCGGATGGCGCGGCGGATTCCCAGGGCCGCGCCGTGGAGGCGCTGCGGAAAGGTGCCAAAAGCCTCGCAGACGCCATGCAGCCCGGAGACGGTGACGGAGATGGTGACAACCGGGGCAATCGGAATGGCCGGCAACAAAGCGGAGCCAACACCAGCGATCCCCTGGGCCGGCCGCTGCGCGGTCATGATCTCGGTGATGAACTGGTGAAGGTTCCCGGCGAAGTCGACGTGCAGCGGGTGCGGCGTATCCTCGAGGAACTGCGCCGGCGACTGGCCGATCCGCAGCGTCCCAAGATCGAACTCGATTATATCGAGCGATTGTTGAAGGATTTCTGACGGTCTTCAGATCGCCTAGGCATCTTTCCGTGACGCCAGCGCGTCGGCCACGGCGGTGCGGATATCCGCCACTGAAAAAGGCTTGGTGACGACGTCGTGCACGATCGCATCGAGCCCCGAGGCGCGCTCGCGTTGCGCGGCAAAGCCCGTCATCAGCAGGATCGTCAGATCGGGAAAGTCGCGGGCGACCGTCAGCGCCAGCGCGATCCCATCCATCACCGGCATCTGGATGTCGGTTAGCAACAGGTCGAACGCGCCGTCCTCGCGGGCCAGGATATCCAGAGCCTCGGCGCCGTCCTCGGCGGTCACGGTCTCATGGCCGTCCATGCCAAGGGCCCGCGCCACCAGCTGGCGCATCGACTCTTCGTCGTCGGCGATCAGGACGCGGGGCATCGCCATCTCATTCTTCAACAGGGCGCCAGATCACGCGCCGCCTCTAGACAGGTCGTGCCGGTTGAAGAACCGTATATCGATATTGCGGCCTTCCGGCGGCGGTGCCGCGAGCCGCGAGGTGAACGTCGTGCGCTCACCTGGGTTGAGTACCGGCTGCTTGAGCGCGGTATTCCAGCCGTAGATTTCGGAGCCCTGGGCGTCGAGAACGGCAAAGCGTAGCCGCGGTAAAGTGACCGGTGATCGTGCCATGCTGGTGATGGCGCCCGATATCACCAGCACCGGTTTTCCGTCGACGATTTCGCCGCCGACTTCGATATCCCTGAAGGCCAGGCCGCGCAGGTTAACCTCAAGGCCGATCATCTTGTAGAAACCGGCGGTTTGCGGCAGCAGGCGAACCATGTCGGTCCGCCAGAAGATGAGCGCGATGACCATTGCGGCCATGGCGACACAGGCGTTGTTGAGGCTGACGAGGCGCCGGCTGGTCCGATCACCGGACAGTCGCCAGCGGAAGGGATTGCGCCAACGTTGTAGCCAATCTCCGGACCTCCTGGTTTCCTCCGCCGAGGATCTCTCCATGTCGAGATCGTCCGGCCAGTCGGCCGAAATCGAGGGACTGTCGATCACCGGCACGTCGGCTGCGGCAGGATCGTGCTCGGTTCCTCTTCCAGCCCAATCATCACGGCTAGAGGCGGTTTGCTGAGCCAAATCTTCATTTGCCAAATCTGATTGGGCCAAATCTGATTGGGCCATGGCCTCCCACTCCGCCGTGACATCGGCGTTAGCGTTGCCAATGGCGGTGCTGGCCGTCCGTACGATTCCAGCGTCTTCCGATCGCGCCAGCCAAGTTTCCCGGCAGCGGGAACAACGGACCATGCGTCCGCCCGCTCCAAGCGTGGCCGGGTCGACGGCGTAGGAGGTGGCGCAATGGGGACAGACGATCGGCATGGAGCGGGTCTCCACCAAGTGAGACGCGACTTGCGACCGGCCAAGACCGCCAACACAGCCGCGCAAAGAATCAAAGGAGCACTGGTCGCGGGAATGCTACAAGGCGACCGTTAACGAATCGGAAACCATAACCGAAGGACAACGGTCGGAGGGGTGTCCCGATCAGCGGCCCGGTCGGGTCGGGTTTCCCAGGGAATTTCCGGTGATCGCTTTCATCGAACGGAGCTGAACTTGGTCCGATTCGAAAACGTTGGACTGCGTTATGGGCTTGGCGCGGAGATCCTGCGCGATCTCACCTTCCAAATACCCGCCCATTCGTTTCAGTTTCTGACCGGCCCCTCCGGAGCGGGCAAGACCTCCCTTTTGCGCCTTCTGTTCCTCTCCCTGCGTCCGACCCGAGGATTGGTCACGCTGTTCGGCCGCGATGTTTCCCTGTTGAGCAAGGATGAGATGGCCGATCTGCGCAAACGGATTGGCATCGTGCTGCAGGATTTTCGCCTGCTCGATCACATGACCACCTATGAGAATGTCGCCCTGCCGTTCCGGGTCATGGGACGCGACGAGCAAAGCTATCGCCGCGAAGTCATCGATCTCCTGAAATGGGTCGGTCTCGGCGAACGCATGGATGCCTTGCCGCCAGTGTTGTCCGGTGGGGAAAAGCAGCGAGCCGCGATTGCGCGCGCGGTGATCTCGCGTCCGCAGTTACTGCTTGCGGACGAGCCGACTGGCAGTGTCGATCCGACACTCGGCCGGCGGCTTTTGCGGCTGTTTATCGAGCTGAACAAGGCGGGCACCGCGGTGATCATTGCGACCCACGACATCACCCTGATGGATCAGTATGACGCGCGGAGGCTTGTGCTGCATCAGGGGCGCCTGCACATCTATGAATGATCTCATGAACCACGGGAAAGAAAATCACGGGCCGCCTTTGGTGGACCTCGGTCGCGAGCGCCCGCAGGTGCCGGTGCGCGCACGCAACCTGTCGCCGATCGTGCCGCGCGCCTCGATTGCCGGACGCGCGCTCATTGCGGTGGTCGCGATCATGACGTTCCTTGCCTCCATCACGACCGGAGGGGTGTTGCTGGTGAGCGCCTCGGCAGCGGAGTGGCAGTCGGAAGTCGCAAGCGAACTGACCATCCAAGTCCGACCAGCCCCTGGCCGCGATCTCGAAAGCGACGTGGCCGGCGTTACGCAGGCTTTGCGCGCGCAGGCCGGGATCGTCGAAGCGAGGCCTTTTTCCAAGGAGGAATCCGCCAAGCTCTTGGAGCCCTGGCTTGGCAGTGGACTGTCATTTGATGATCTGCCGGTGCCACGGGTGATTGTGGCCAGAGTGCAGCCGGGGACTGTGCTGGACCTTCCCGCCCTGCGGCGGCGCCTTGCCCAGATCGCGCCATCGACGAGTGTGGACGATCATCGCGCCTGGATCGAGCGGATGCGTTCGATGACCAACGCCACCGTTTTGGCCGGTCTCGGAATTCTGGCGCTGGTCATCATCGCCACCATCATCTCGGTCTCTTTCGCGACGCGGGGCGCCATGGCCGCCAATCGGCCGATTGTGGAAGTGCTGCATTTTGTCGGTGCGGGCGATCGCTATATTGCCAACAGGTTCTTGCGGCATTTTCTGCGATTGGGGCTGGAAGGCGGGGTGATCGGCGGCGGCGCGGCAATGCTGTTGTTCGGTTTTTCCGAGTCAATCGCCAACTGGTTTTCGGGAACTCCGGTCGGCGACCAGTTCGCCGCGCTGCTCGGAACCTTTTCATTGCGGCCGATCGGTTATCTCGCTTTGGCCGGTCAGGCGGTGGCGATTGCGGCGATTACCGGTTGGGCGTCCCGGCGAACCCTGTTCGCTACCCTTGACGAGGTCGACTGATCGCCGGCCAAGCCAGGAAACCGGTTCCGGATGGCCAATCATGGTTTAATGTGAGGTCGACGATCTCTAGAAAAGAAATCGCTCCAGTATGAGTCCTTCTTCCGACCATAGCGCCACACAGGCTCCGCGCAGGAATCGACGCGGGCGTCGCGTGGTCGTGGCCGCGATTGTCCTGGCTTCGCTTTCGGCAGCGGCCATCGGATTTGTCGGATTCGTCGCACAATTGCGCGGCGCCGAGGTCAAGCCTGCACATCCCGCGGACGGAATCGTCGTGTTGACCGGTGGATCTTCCCGCGTCTCTGATGCGATGGAACTCCTGGCAGGAGGTTATGGCAAGCGGCTCCTGATCTCCGGCGTTCATCCGACCAATGCCGTCAGGGATATTTCCCGCTCCCTGCCCGACAATCAATCGTTCCTGAATTGCTGCGTCGATCTGGATCGGTCGGCGGTTAATACAAGAAGCAACGCGGTTGAAACGCGCCGCTGGGTGCGCGAACGCGGCTTCCGGTCATTGATCGTGGTGACATCGAATTATCACATGCCGCGCGCCATCGTCGAAATGTCCCATGTCATGCCGGACATCGAACTGATCCCGTTTTCGGTGGTGGGGGAAAAATGGCGCGATGAGCCGTGGTGGACAGGCGGCGGAGCCTTCCGGCTGCTGATGTCGGAATATGTCAAATATGTTGCGGCCGGATTGCGCGTGAAGCTCGATGATTGGGGGCTCGATCCCTCATCCAATCCGGATCAGCTCGCCGGCGCGACTACTCCGCGCCGGCCGACAACAGCCTTGGCCAATTAGCATCCGGCCAGCTAAAAGCGGCAGACTGAAACCTGACGGGTCATTGATCGGATCGTTTGCGATGGTGTCGATTTTTCTGCGTTCCCTGGTTTTCAATGTGCTGTTTTATCTGTTGCTGCTGTTCTGGATCATCGTCGCCATCCCGACCTTTGTGATGCCGCGCCGGGCGATACTGGGTATCGCTAAAATCTGGGCTCGCAATAATCTTTGGCTGCTTCGTGTAATCTGCAACATCCGCGTCGAATATCGCGGCGCCGAGAAGATCCCCCAGGGCCCCTTGATCGTGGCCGCCAAGCATCAGTCGATTTGGGAGACCTTTGCGCTTCTGCCGTTCTTCGATCAGCCGCTTTATATCCTGAAGCGCGAGCTCGAATGGATTCCGTTCTTTGGCTGGTATCTGATCAAGGCCAACATGATCGGCGTCGTCCGAAGCGCGGGCGGCCGCTCGCTCCTGGAGATGGCGCGCCGTGCCGGTGCCGAGGTGCGTCGTGGCCGGCAACTGATTATCTTCCCGGAGGGCACGCGAAGGCCGGTCGATGCGCCGCCGCGCTACAAGACCGGCGTTTCCCAGGTCTATCTCGGTTGCGGGGTAACCTGCCTTCCGGTGGCGCTGAATTCCGGTCTGTTCTGGCCGCGTCGGACTTTCATGCGCTATCCCGGCACCGTGGTTGTCGAGTTTCTCGATCCCTTGCCTCCCGGCCTGTCACGGGAGGAGTTTCTGACCCAGCTCAGCGCCGAAATCGAGGAAGCGACGAATCGCATCGTCAAGGCGGCACGCATCGAACAGGCAAAGCTGTTTGACAGGGCCCCGGAATCCGTCAGCGCCAATTGATATCAGCGATGGGCGGGGTTCTCGTTGTGCAGCATGGCCGCGAGCTGGTGCAACAGGGGGTCACGAAAGTCCTGGGCTTCGATCGATTTCACGGTTTCCAGCACGTAATCGCGGTTATGCCCTGAGCGGCCATGTCCTTGCTGCACGTAGCGAAGCTGCTCGGCGAGCGACAGGCGTCCGGCGTACTGAACATGGCCGCGATCGACCACATAGGTCAGCGCGCTGACCCGGCGCCTTGCGTCGTCCTGCAGCCAGACCGAACGGGTGACCTCTCGATAGACATGGGTGGTCTGCTCCCGCTCACGAAGGTACCGGATGGTCTCTGCGCGCCTGCTTCCGGGCACGCGATAGGCAATGCCGCGACAGGCGCCGCCGCGATCAAGCCCCAGCACCAGGCCGGGCCTTTCCGGCGTTCCCCGGTGGTCGAAGGAATAAACGCACAGCGCGCGATGTTCGCCGATCAGCCGCGCCGGTGTCTGTTCGACGAATTCGAACCCCGGCCGCCACATCAGCGAACCATAGCCGAACACCCAGAGGTCGCCGGTCTCGTTCTCAAGGGAAGATGTTAAAGGCATCGAAGCCACGGCTAACAGGATTCCCCTGGCCCTGAAAAGGCGTTAAACGCCCGGCATGACACCGCTTTGTTGACAAATTCATTGGCAAGGGTTGCCGAATGTCGGAATTTCATCCCGCTCCACGCCGGCGTCGATTTTGGACGCTTTTTTTCATGCCCGTGGTGCTCCTGATTGCGGCGCTCGCATGGACCGCATTCTGGTTCTTTTCCGCCTCCAAGGTTGATGAAACGGTCGATGCCTGGCGCGCACGCGAGGCGCAGTCCGGTCGTTCCTATGATTGCGCGGATCGCGCCGTGGCCGGCTATCCATTCCGCCTGGAAGTCCGCTGTCAAAAAGTCAGCGTTTCGCTCAAGGCGCAGACCGCAGGTCAGCCCGCCGATCAGCCACCGATCACCGCGCAATTGGGCGAAATCCTGGTGGTGGCGCAGGTCTATGATCCGCGCCTGCTGATTGCGGAGTTTAAGGCGCCTGCCTCGATTTCGGTGGCGGGAGAGCCGCCATGGACGGCTAACTGGCGAATTGCGCGCGCCAGCGTGACCGGATTGCCCGCCGTCCCGCAGCGGGTTTCGCTGGTATTCGACGATCCCACTATCGAGCGGACCGCCGAGTCTGCCCCGGTCTGGCTGGCCCGCGCGCGGCATGTCGAAATGCATGGGCGGATGGCGGAAGCATCGACGCCGGATAAGCCAGTCATCGAAACCGTCCTGCAGATTGAAAACGGCAGCATTAACGATCTGCATCCGCTGCTGGCGACGCCGTTCGATGCCGATATCCGGACGCAACTCAGTGGACTGAAGGACCTTTCACCCAAACCCTGGCCTGCACGGTTTCGCGAGATGCAGGCGTTCGGCGGCCATATGGATATCGTGCAGTCGCGGATCCAGCAGGGCGACGTCATCGCCGTGGCGGCGGGCTCGCTCGGCTTGACCCCGGCCGGACGGCTGGACGGTCAATTGCAGATGACGGTCGCCGGCATGGAAAAGGTCATCGCGGCGCTTGGTATCGAGAAAATGCTCGAGGAGGGGATTCCGCAGTCAACGCTGGATCGCTTCGCGCCGGGCGTGAAATCGGCCGACGTCAACAATCTGCTGGGCGCATTGGATCGCGCGATTCCGGGCCTGGGCCAAATGGTCCGTCAGAACGCCAATGCCGGGGTGGCCGCTGGCATCAATGCGCTGGGAAGCGAGGCCATGCTGGAAGGCCGCAAGGCGAGGGCGTTTCCGCTGCGCTTTGTCGATGGCGCGGTGTTTCTCGGACCGGTGAAGGTCGGCGATACACCGCCGCTTTTCTAGAACTCCGGTTCTGGTTGGATCAAAACCGACGTTCTCGTTTGTTGTTGTGACGCGTTTTCTTCACGCCAATCGGTGCCCATCCGGGTCGGGTCAAGTCGGGGGCAGGCAGATCTTCGTTTCGACCCCGCTATCGCAGCGGCGCGCGCATCATTCAGGCTTATTCGTCAGTTGGGCATGCGGGCGGCCGAAATCCGGGGCCGCGGAATCCTGTCCGATTTCAACGATGCCACGACGGATGGCGCGGGTCCGGGCGAAATGCTCGAACAGGGCTTCGCCGTCGCCGCGGCGAATGGCGCGGGTGAGTTTTGACAGATCCTCGTTGAACGTACCTAACATCTCCAGCACCGCGTCCTTGTTGGCGAGGAAAATGTCGCGCCACATTGTCGGATCGGAAGCGGCGATGCGGGTGAAGTCGCGGAAGCCGCCGGCCGAAAACTTCATGACCTCCGAGGAGGTGACCTGGCCAAACTCGTTGGCGGTGCCGACGATGGTGTAGGCGATCAAATGCGGCAGGTGGCTGGTGATCGCCAATACCAGATCGTGATGCTCGGGCGTCATGATTTCGACCCGCGCGCCGAGTGCGCTCCAAAAAGCATGGAGCTTTTCGACCGCTGTGGGATCGGTGCCCTCCGGCGGCGTCAGGATGCACCAGCGATTGATGAAGAGTTCTGCGAAGCCGGAATCAGGGCCGGAATGCTCGGTCCCGGCCACCGGGTGCGCCGGCACGAAATGGACATTCGGCGGAAGAAACGGCGCTATGTCGCGCACCACCGCATTCTTGACCGAGCCGACATCGGAGACAATCGCGCCCGGTTCAAGGTGGGCCGAAATTTCTTCGGCCGTCGGCCCGCAGGCGCCGACTGGAATGCAGAGAATGACGAGATCAGCGCCTTCGGCGGCTTCCGCATTGGTATCGACCACACGATCGACCACGCCAAGTTCCTGCACGCGCGCACGGCTCTTGGCCGAGCGGGCGGTTGCCACGATCTCACCGGCCAGTCCTTGCGCGCGGGCCGCGCGGGCAATCGAACCGCCGATCAAGCCAAAGCCGATCAGCGCGAGCCGGTTGAACAGAGGTACGTTGCTCATTTCGCCGCCATAAAATCGCGCAAGGCGTCGACCACGCGCCGGTTGGCTTCCTCGACCCCAATTGTCATGCGCAGCGCATTCGGCAGCCCATAAGAACTTACCGCCCGCAACACCAGGCCGCGCTCGGTCAGAAAGGCGTCAGCCTCCGCGGCGGTCTTGCCGCGTTGCTCGGGGAAGTGAATCAGGACGAAATTGGCGACGCTCGGCGTGACCTTGAGGCCGAGTTTGTTGATTTCCTCGGTCAGCCAGCTCCGCCACTGGTCGGTGTGAAGCCGCGACATCTGGACGTGCGCGGCATCCTGGATGGCCGCCACCGCCGCCCGCATCGCGGGAATGGAGACGTTGAAGGGATTACGGATCCGATTGACCGCGTCGACGATCGCGGCGGGCGCGAACATCCATCCGACCCGCAATGCCGCCAGGCCGTGGATCTTCGAAAAGGTGTGGGTCATGACGGTGTTGTCGGTCGTGGCCACGAGCTCCAGCCCCGCGCCGTAGTCGTTGCGGGTGACGTAGTCGGAATAGGCTGCGTCAAGCACCAACAGGACGCCTTCGGGGAGGCTCGAGCGCAATCGCTTGATCTCGTCAAACGGCACGTAGGTGCCCGTGGGATTATTCGGGTTGGCGATCCAGACGATCTTGGTCCGGGGCGTCACCAGCTTCAGGATCGCATCGACATTGGCGGTGAAGTCGGTCTCCGCCGCCACCACATTGGTCGCACCGTTGGCAAGCGTTGCGATCGGATAGACCAGGAAGCCGTGCGTGGTCGAAATCGCCTCGTCGCCGGGGCCGAGATAGACGTTTGCCAACAGGTTCAGCAATTCATCCGAACCGCAGCCGCAGACGATGCGGTCGGGGTTGAGCCCGTAAGCCTGACCGATCGCCTCGCGTAAAATGCGCGCGGTTCCTTCCGGGTAATCTTCCAGATGCGCGGCCGCGTCGAGATAGGCTTGTCGCGCCTTCGGCGAGGGACCGAAGGGCGTCTCATTGGCCGACAGCTTGAATGCCTTGATGCCTGGCTTCTGCTGCGGGCTTTTGCCGGGCTTGTAGGGCGCAATATCGAGAATGCCGGGCTTCGGCACGAGGCGTGACATCTTCAACTCCGAAACACCTTGAAAGGGCTCGCTGCCGTCAAGGCTGGTGTCGTGGCTCAGAAATTCGCTTTCGTTTTCACTGCGAGTTCGTCCGGCGAATTTCTAAACCGCTAGGATACGGTATAGCGTGTTGCGTGGCTTCCGACGAGGGCTGTTGAACGGACCGAAGCACCGGCATCCACGAGCGCCGAGGTCACCGTCTTTACGCTCGCGGGCGCGGCGATCGAAACCAGCAGCGCAGCTCCATCCATCGCGGTGTCCGGGACGGCGACGATTTCCGCTAGCGGTGACAGCGCTCGCGCAATCTCGGCATTCCAGCCAGACACACGCATGCTCCAGACCTCGACTTCGGTGACCATGGCACTGTCAGCCACCCGCGAGATCACGAAGACCGGCAATGCGGCCGGGTGGTCGGCCCGTTCGACAAAGGGTAGCCGCGCGATGATCTTGGGCGTGCCGTCAACCTCAAGCGCGGTCCACCAGGGCGTGCGGCTGGTCACGGCGGGAATCAGGGCAAGGTCGCCCTTTGAAGCGGTGACTTTCTCGATCGCAGCGCTGGCGTTGAAATGCGAAATATAGGGAACGGTGAATCCGAAATGGAATCGCGCGGAATCGCGCATGCTGGATTCACCGGATGAAATGTCGGCATGGACCGAGAAGGGTGCCTGGACATAGGTGAAGGTCGAGATGATCACCCGCCAGATGCTCTCGACGGTATCAAGCGGCAGGATGCCCCGATGACGCTGCACCAGGCGACGCATCATGTCCGCCTCGCGCGCCGGCCGGAATGCGGAGCCCACCTCCTGGGTCTGCTTCACGGCGATCAGGCGGTCGATGATGTCGCCGCGCGCCATGAGCAGGCGATGTACCTGCTCATCGATCGTATCGATCTCCTGGCGCAGCTCCTGCAGCGAGGGCGGAGCGGGGGGCGATTGGGACATGCGAAAATCCGGCGAGCAGCGTGGCAAAGCTTCCAAAACCCGTGCCCTGGGTGGCTGGAAGCCCGCCTGTTCTCTCTCATGGTGTGTCATGGCGCAAGGGCCGGCCGCCGCCGCGCTTGAGCCGGCCAGCTTGACGAAAAGCCGTGTTGAGACTAGTTGTTAACTCGTTCCGTGGTCATTTGAGCCGGCCGGCTTGCAGCCACGTTAAACAATTCGCTAAAACAGGCCGGGGACAGCTTTGATCCCGGCCGAACCCATGTTCAGGCCGGGATTTTTATGGCCTGCATTCCGGAAATGGCCTTTGTCGCCGTCCGGAGGAGGTCCGGATCGCCATGGTAAACGTGCAGCCATTGCCGACGTCATTGCTCCCGTCCGAGGAGCGCGCGCACGAGGCTGACCATCCAACCTCGCAGGTTGCGATCTTCGGCAGCGACCAGCCGCTCAAGCTCGACTGCGGGATCGATCTGTCGCCGTTCCAGATCGCCTATCAGACCTATGGCGAGCTGAATGCGGAGCGATCCAACGCCATCCTGGTTCTGCACGCGCTGACCGGGGATCAGCATGTGGCAAACACCCATCCCGTCACGGGCAAGCCCGGCTGGTGGCAGACCATGGTCGGGCCGGGACGGCCGCTCGATACCGATCGATATTTCATCATCTGTTCGAACGTGATCGGCGGCTGCATGGGCTCGACCGGGCCTGCCTCGACCAATCCGGCCACGGGCAAATTGTGGGGGCTGGATTTTCCCGTCATCACCATCCCTGACATGGTGCGCGCCCAGGCCATGCTGATCGATCGGCTCGGCATCGGGACTTTGTTCTCGGTGGTGGGTGGTTCGATGGGTGGCATGCAGGCACTGCAATGGACCTCGGCCTATCCCGAGCGCGTGTTCTCGGCGATGCCGGTGGCCTGCGCGACAAGGCATTCGGCGCAGAACATCGCGTTTCACGAACTGGGGCGGCAGGCCGTCATGGCCGATCCGGAATGGCATCATGGCCGCTATTTCGAGCAGGGCGGTTTTCCGCATCGCGGGCTCGGCGTGGCGCGGATGGCCGCGCATATCACCTATCTGTCGGACGCAGCCTTGCATCGCAAGTTCGGTCGCCGCATGCAGGATCGTGACCTGCCGACCTTTTCCTTCGACGCGGATTTCCAGGTCGAAAGTTACCTGCGCTATCAGGGCTCATCTTTTGTCGAGCGGTTTGATGCCAACAGCTATCTCTACCTGACGCGCGCGATGGATTATTTCGACGTGGCGGCCGATCATCAGGGCGTGCTGGCAGAGGCGTTTCGCGGCATCAAGACGCGCTTCTGCGTGGTGTCGTTTACCTCTGACTGGCTGTTTCCAACTACTGAGTCACGCGCCATCGTCCATGCGCTCAATGCCAGCGGCGCGCGGGTATCGTTTGCGGAGATCGAGACGGATCGCGGACATGACGCGTTTCTGCTCGATGTGCCCGAATATGTCGAAATTTCCCGCGCCTTCCTGGAATCGGCGGCGACCGCCCGCGGCCTGCGGGGAGCGAGCGACTAGATGTCCGTCGAACAAACGACCTTGCCGCTTGCCGGCCAGCCTGCGCCGGCCGCTCGTTCTTACCGCAGCGACCATCTTGTGGTCGCCGAAATGGTCGAGCCCGGCTCCAAGGTGCTCGATGTCGGCTGCGGGGAGGGCGATCTTCTGCAACTCCTGGAAAGCCGGGGCATCGATGGTCGCGGGATCGAGCTCTCGCGCGAGGGCGTCAATCGCTGCGTGGCGCGTGGCCTTGCCGTGGTGCAGGGGGACGCGGACACCGACCTCGTCAACTACCCCGATGATGCGTTCGATTACGTGATCCTGTCGCAGACGCTGCAGGCGACGCGGCAGCCTCGCGTCGTACTGGAGAATTTGCTGCGCATCGGCCGGCGGGCCATCGTGTCGTTCCCGAATTTTGGCTTTTGGAAGCTCAGGCTGCAGCTATTGGTCGGTGGGCAGATGCCGCGCACCGAAAACCTGCCGGCGACCTGGTATGACACGCCCAATATTCATTTCTGCACCATCAAGGATTTCGTGCAGCTCTGCGACGAAATCGATGTGAAGATGGAGCGCGCGGTGGCGCTCGATCTTTATGGCCGTCCGCTCCGGCTTAACGCGCCCTGGTGGTTCTGGAACATGTTCGGCGAGCAGGGTGTGTTCCTGCTAACGCGCGGCAACAAGGCGGGTTAGTAGCAATCGCCTGCGCCGCGTATCCGTCTCTGGCGACGTCGATCCGCATCAAATCGGCTTGTGCACCATTGATCGAGGGTCGCGCACCGGCCAGCGTCCAGCCTCCACCAGGGTAATGAAGCGCTCCACTGTTTCGTTGAACAGCGCCGGCTCCTCGAGATTGAGGACATGTCCTGACTTTGGAAACATGGCGAGGCCGGATGCCGGAATGTTTTTTTTCAGGAAAAGACTGGGCGCGATACAGTTTTCGTCTTCGTCGCCGCAGATGATCAGCGTTGGCGTGGGCACGTTGCGAACCGCATCCGGAAAGGTAAACATCGATGGCCGTCCGCCCTGGAAGCCGCGCACGGTGTTCGCGGAGCCCTGTGAATCGTGCCGGGCCAGCGCGGCATAGAAGTCGGCGTGGCCCCGAGGGTCCTTCAACAAAAAGGGTATTCGGCTCGGCGCGTCGCGCGTGATTTTGGCGACCTCTTCCGAGCCTTTTTGCTCGAGCTCGTCGGCGTTGGCCTGGCACTGTTTTCGAAATTCATCGAGCGTTGCGAGGTCCGAACCGGAGCCGACGCCGGCAAGTGTCAGCGAAAACGCGCGCTCCGGCGCGTTGATTCCGACCTGGAGCGACGAGTAGGACCCCATGGAAAGGCCGACCAGATGCGCCTTCTCGATCCGGAGGTGATCGAGCACGGCGAGTGCGTCGGTATAAAAATGTTCATAGGTGTAGTCGGCGGCCGATTTTGGAACGTCAGACGGCGTATAGCCACGCGCCGAATAGGTGATGCAGCGATGGCCGCGGGAGAAATAGCGCATCTGCGGCTCCCAATTGGTGTGGTCGGCCGCAAACTCATGCAGGAAAAGAATGGGCGTTCCGGTCCCGGCTTCCTCGAAATAAAGGCGAACATTGTCGCGTGTGACGGCATAGGGCATTTGAGCTTTCCTTCTCTTGCGTCGTCTTCATGCTCGCAAGTATCGCCGCCCGCCGCAACAAGGTGGAACCTGACCGCGCCACAAAATGATCGCTGAATTACCCGAAAACCGCGCGGCCTTTGCCCTTTCGGGTCTTGTTCACGCCACATCCAGCCGCTGCATAAGCATCTCGCTTGGGAATGGGGGTGCTGCACAGGATGAAGAAAGACTATGGTTCAGTTGTACGCGTTGCGGCCTATTGCCGTCATGATGCTTCTTGGGTGCGCCGCCTTGCTCACCGTCACCGCGCCGGCTTCGGCCCGATCCCACCACGCCGCTAGACACATTCATCGGCACACGATTTCTCACCATCATCATCACCACCATCACAGCGTCTCGCGTCACCACCGCTACCGGCATCTCGGTTATTGGAGGAGCGCGCAGTCGCGCTGGCCGACAACGCGCAGTGTTGAGAATGCCCAGGCGAATTTTGGATCGAGCGCAGCGTTCGGTATGGGCGCAAGCTACGGCGGATCATCCAGCCTGGTGACCGAGGCGCGGCGCTATCTGGGTGGCAACCCCACCGGGCGCGGCAGCCTGTGGTGTGCGCGCTTCATGAACATGGTCCTGCAGCGCGCCGGCTATCGCGGCACGGGATCAGACATGGCACGCTCCTTCGCAAGCTATGGCCACCGCGTCTCGGGTCCGCAAGTCGGGGCGATTGCGGTGATGGGCCGACGCGGCGGCGGCGGTCATGTCGGCATCATCAGCGGCATCGACGCTCGCGGCAATCCGATCGTGATCTCGGGCAATAATGGCAACCGCGTGCGTGAAACCTCGGTATCATCCGGCCGCATCTACGCCTATGTGATGCCAACCGGCTGAGGCTAGAGGCGCTCTGCGTCAGAATACCTCTGCCGGTGCGATCGTGTCGCCCACACGAACCGTGCCGGCAGAGATCACCTCGGCATAGACACCGCAATCGCTGTGGCCAAGCTTCTGCATCAGCGTATGCGGCAAATTAAGGTCGCGCGCGCCTGTTTCCGGATCGACGTTGACCGCCGCGCAACGGACGATCCGCTTCACCACCTTAAGCCGGCAGTCCCCGACCTTAAGTGTCTGGTCGAGGAAATCGAATTCCTGCCAGGCCGGCCAGCCCTCGACATAGAGGTTGGCTCGGAAGCGCAGCGGATGGACGGGTTGTCCGACCATGGCTTCGATCGCCTTGAGGCTTTCGAGATTGATGATGGAAAGGACCTTCCGGGCCACGTCGGAAAAACTGTGGCCACCGCCGGAAAGCACCTTCGGCGCCCCGCGCAATTCGTCGGCGCAATGAGCGGCGAAAAATCTCTCGATCGTCTCTCTGCCTTCAATGGTTTCAAGACGGCCCTCCGCCAGAACCTCACCGCCCCGGCGGATGGTCAACAGTCCCGTCGCCTCATCGAAGTGGGTCTGCCAGGTAGCGAGCCGCTCGTTTCTCATCAGCATCAGGAAATAGCTCTTGGGAAAATAGCGGGGGGCGCTTGCCTCAAAGCCGCTCGCGCCGTTTTCGATCGCATAATGCCGATCCCCTGGCAGGGGCTCGCCGACCTGAAGGGAGGTCTTCTCCAGGGGCTCGGCCGACAGCCCTTTGACCGGGTATCGATAGATGCGGGAAAGCCGGGCGGGTGAGGTATCGCGCATGTCCATGGGCCCTCAAATCGGAAAAGCGATCGTGCTCCGCTCCCGTGTTTAAACCATCGGCCCGAAAGCCGGAAAGCCGATGAGGGCCACGTCTTGGGGTCGGGCAGGGCACCGGCTCCTACACGAATTTGTGAAGTCACCTCTTCCGTTTCGCGGGCCCTCTTCCCACATCTCGTGCAAGCCGGCGCGATGCCGGCGACGGCCGCCTTCGGTTGAGGAATGTCAACGCGATCGGCGGAAACCCAATGAAGATGCGGCGACCGTGCTTTCGGGGCGGCGCCGCAGGCTGAGGGACGTTTGTCATGAATATCGAAAAATATACCGAACGCGCCCGGGGCTTCATCCAGTCGGCGCAATCGCTGGCGATGCGGGAAGGCCACCAGCAATTCTCGCCCCTGCATGTATTGAAGGTGCTTCTAGACGACAGCGAAGGGCTGGCGGGCGGTCTGATTGATCGCGCCGGCGGCAATTCGAGGGCGATCCTGAAGGCGACCGAAGAGGCGCTCGGCAAACTGCCAAAAGTTTCCGGCAGCGGGGCCGGCCAAGTTTATCTGGCGCCCGAACTGGCGCGCGCCTTTGATGCCGCGGAAAAGGCCGCGGAAAAGGCTGGCGACAGCTTCGTCACCGTGGAGCGATTACTGCTTGGGCTCGCGCTGGAGAAAGACAGCGAGGCCGGCCAGCTGCTCAAGAAGGGCGGGGTGACCCCGCAAAATCTCAACGCCGCGATCGAATCGCTGCGCAAGGGCCGCACCGCGGACAGCGCGACGGCGGAAAACGCCTATGACGCGCTGAAGAAATATGCCCGCGACCTGACCCAAGCGGCGCGCGACGGCAAGCTCGATCCGGTGATCGGCCGCGACGAGGAAATCCGGCGCACCATCCAGGTGCTGTCCCGGCGCACCAAGAACAATCCGGTGCTGATCGGTGAACCCGGCGTCGGCAAGACCGCGATTGTCGAGGGCCTCGCCTTGCGGATCATCAATGGCGATGTCCCGGAAAGCCTGCAGGACAAGAAGCTGCTCTCGCTCGACATGGGTGCCTTGATCGCGGGCGCCAAATATCGGGGCGAGTTTGAGGAGCGGCTGAAGGCCGTGCTGCAGGAGGTCACCTCGGCCGAAGGCAGCATGATCCTGTTCATCGACGAGATGCATACGCTGGTCGGCGCCGGCAAGGCCGACGGCGCGATGGATGCTTCCAATCTCTTAAAGCCCGCGCTGGCGCGGGGTGAATTGCATTGCATCGGCGCGACCACGCTCGACGAATACCGAAAACACGTCGAAAAGGACGCTGCATTGGCTCGTCGGTTCCAGCCGGTGTTTGTCAGCGAGCCGACGGTCGAGGACACCATCTCGATCCTGAGGGGTCTCAAGGACAAATACGAGCAGCATCACGGGGTGCGTATCACGGATTCAGCGCTGGTGGCTGCCACCACCCTGTCAAACCGTTACATTACGGATCGCTTTCTGCCGGACAAGGCCATCGACCTGATGGACGAGGCCGCCGCGCGGCTGAAGATGCAAGTTGATTCCAAGCCCGAGGAACTGGATTCCCTGGACCGTGAAATCGTCCGCCTGAAGATCGAGCAGGAGGCACTGAAGAAGGAAAGCGATGTCGGTTCCAAAAACCGGCTGCAGGCGCTGGAAAAGGAACTCGCCGATCTCGAGGAGAAATCGGCGGCGCTTACCGCGCGCTGGAGTGCAGAAAAGAACAAGCTCTCCGATGCCCAAAAGCTCAAGAGTGAGCTCGACGGCCTGCGTATCGAACTCGCCAACGCCCAGCGCCGCGGCGAATACCAGCGTGCGGGAGAACTGGCCTATGGCCGGATTCCGGAGCTCGAAAAGCAACTGGCGGACATCGAGGCCAAGGAAAATGCCGGCGAGATGATGGAGGAGGCGGTGACCTCCAACCACATCGCGCAGGTGGTCTCGCGCTGGACCGGGGTACCCGTCGACAAGATGCTCGAGGGCGAAAAGGACAAATTGCTTCGGATGGAGGACAGTCTCGGCCACCGCGTGGTTGGCCAGGCCGAAGCCGTTCGTGCGGTGGCGACCGCGGTGCGCCGTTCGCGCGCGGGCCTGCAGGATCCGAACCGCCCGATGGGTTCGTTCATGTTCTTGGGTCCCACCGGCGTCGGCAAGACCGAGCTGACCAAGGCGTTGGCGGAATATCTGTTCGATGACGAAACCGCGATGGTCCGCCTCGACATGTCCGAATACATGGAGAAGCATTCGGTGTCGCGGTTGATCGGCGCGCCCCCGGGCTATGTCGGCTATGATGAGGGCGGTGCACTCACTGAAGCGGTGCGTCGCCGGCCCTATCAGGTCGTATTGTTCGACGAAATCGAAAAGGCGCATCCGGACGTTTTCAATGTGCTGTTGCAGGTGCTCGACGACGGCCGCCTGACCGATGGTCAGGGTCGAACGGTCGATTTCCGCAACACGCTGATCATCATGACCTCGAATCTCGGATCGGAATTCCTCGTCAACCAGCCGGAGGGCGAGGATACTTCGGCGGTACGTGATCAGGTGATGGGAATGGTGCGGGCGCATTTCCGTCCCGAGTTCCTCAACCGGGTGGACGAGATCATCCTGTTCCATCGGCTGCAGCGGAGTGAGATGGGCCGGATTGTCGATATCCAGTTGGGACGACTGTTAAAGCTGTTGGAAGATCGCAAGATCGTGCTGTCGCTCGATGAGGATGCGCGCGACTGGCTCGCCGCCAAGGGATGGGATCCAGCCTATGGCGCCCGCCCGCTGAAGCGGGTGATCCAGCGCTATCTGCAGGACCCGCTGGCCGAGATGATCCTGGCCGGTGAGGTGAAGGATGGCGATCGTGTCGTCATTTCGGCGGAAGGCAATGTGCTGACCTTCAACGGCAAGGCGCCGCAAACCGCCGAAATCGCCCAGTTCGAGACGCCGGCACCCAAGCGCAAACTGCACTGAGGTCGATCGCCCTTAAGTCCGTTAGAGAGGCCCTTCCGCGATGGCGGAGGGGCCGCTTTCGTTGAGCTTTCCGATCGAGGAATTATCGCGAGCCGGCCGGTCGGGAGCCGCTCGTCGAGGTCGAGCCGGTGGCATCCGAGACGCGCGCCGCGCTACCACGGTTGTTCATCATCCCATCCAGCCGGTCGCGCTCCTTCTCGAAGCTCGCCATGATGGGGCCTTCCAGAGAACGCCCGCGCGGCAGCTTGATGCGCATGGGATCGACGAAGCGGCCGTTGACCAGGATTTCGTAATGGACGTGGGCGCCGGTCGACTGGCCGGTCGAGCCGACAAACCCGATCACCTGGCCCTGTCGCACCCGCTTGCCGGGCTCGAGCCCCTTGGCAAAGGCCGACATATGGCCGTAAGCGGTCTCATAGCCGTTGCTGTGTTTGAGCTTCACAAACTTGCCGTAACCGCCTTCCCAGCCCGCCACTTCCACAACGCCGTTGCCGGAAGCAAAAATCGGGGTGCCGTAAGGCGTGGCCCAGTCCACGCCGGTGTGCATCTTCACATAGCCGAGGATTGGATGGCGGCGGCTGCCGAAGCCCGATCGCATGATCGCGTTGTTGACCGGTTTACGCACCAGGAATTTCTTCGCGCTCTTGCCGGTCTCGTCATAGTAATCGACGACCGCATCGTCCGGGGTTTGGAAGCGGTAATATTTCTTGGTTTCGCCGCCGACCGTCAGCGAGGCGAACAGCACGTCGTTCTTTTCCCCCGAATTCGACCCTTCGTCCTCGCCGGCGAAGAACACATCGAAGGAATCACCCGGCTGAACCTTGCGCTGGAAGTCGACGTCGTAGGAGTAGATGCGGATCATATCCTCGATGACGCTGGCTGGAACTTTGTTGCGCAGCGCTGTCTCGTAGATGCTCTGATAGAGCCGGACCCCGCTTCCATCGTCGTCGTCATCATCGTCGCCGGTATCCGCCGTCTCGGCCGCGGTATTCATGCTCTGGACATCGACCGCCACATACTGGCCGAAGTCCGACAACGCAGCCACGGCCTCGATGGTGGTGTCGTTGGCCACGATCACGCGGAACGGCTGCGCTCGCCCACCCGGCGTGGCCGGGGCCATCAGGATCCGCAGCTTCTGGCCTTCCTTCAGCCCGCCGTCGCGGCCGCGGGGACCAAGCGTCGCGGCGATGGCCTTGGCTTCCTCAGGCGTCGCTCCCTGATCTCGGAGAACCGAGATGACCGTATCGCCCTTCTTGACGATGTGGACCCGCTCACCGAGCGGATTGCCCCCGGTGATCTGCTCCTTGGTCTTTGGCAGCAGCGTCACATTTTCCGGGACAACCCGGGTCTGGAAGCCGGCATAGGGATCAGTCGGATTGCTCTCGGGCGCATAGGCCATTTTGAGATCAGAGGCGCCGCTGGCATCGGCGGTGGCGCCGGTCAGCGAGGCGTAGCGTACCCCCGTGCTGCCGCCGCGCCAGTTAGAGGCGTCGCGCACCCGAAGCACGATCTCGTCCATCGGCACGTAGGCGGCGATCTTGGCCTTGACCAGCGCCGGCGCGAGTTCGCGGGTGACAAAGGAAACCTCGGCATCCGGCTCGGCGGCATCGGCATTGCCGCCGCTGTCGGAATCGGCGGGCGCCGGTGTGCCGACATCGGTCAGCAGCCGTTGCGCATTGAAGGGGGGAATCTTGGCGCTGAGATCGCTCGTCGAAAGCGAAAGATTGCCGGATATTCGGATAAACGGGCGGACCCGCATGACGTCGCGGTTGCCTGCCCGGGTGGCCATCGACACCCTGACCACGGTGCGGGCCGCCGAGGATTCGCTTGGCGGCGGCAGGCGATCGCCCTTGTGCAGACTGGCGGCATGATCGTTGGTGCCGAAAGCGCCTCGCAGCGCGCCTTCGACGCGCTCCGGCAGCTTGGCGAAGGTCACTTCCCCGTCCAGTGACGTAAAAACGGCGCCGCCAATCAGGGCTGCGCCACAGAGACCGGTCAGGATGGTGCCGCTAAACCATTGCACGGAGACCCGGCGGCGATCGATGACAGCAGCTTCCGATCCGTCGACGGAAAGCGGCGGCTCGTGACCGAGATCAATGATCGCGGTCTCGCGCCCGTAATGGCCTCCCCGTGACGTCCGCTGGCTCAAACCGCCATTCCCCCGATCTTCACCCGCACCGGCCGCCTTATCATGGTTCTTTCCGAGCTCCGCGATGTCGCCTGCCGGAATGCACCGGAAAGCGTGTTTCTCAACCAGGCGCCACCAGCGCGTCCTGCCAATCAGCTCCTCAACCGTTCAAAGAGCTGGAACGATGCCGACGGCTGAACTTCAATGGAGCTTAAATCTCTCGATACGATCTGACCGCAAGACAGGCGCAAAGACAGGCGATGGACTCATGAATCCGTAACTGGAACCACTCCCCCACGGAATTGACCATCGGAGTAGGACGATCGCCAGAAAGCGCCCCTCAGGCTTTCCCGCGATTCAATTCTGCCCCTTACATTATCGTCAGATCGTCGCAGGATTGTGGCTCAAGTGCGGCGTAAAGTCCTTAAAAATCGGGGCTTCTTTGCGTCGCAAAAAATCTTGTCGGCGTGCGACGATTTGTTGACAACAGGCGTTGACAACGACGATCGGGCGGGCTTATAAACCGGCCACTGAGCGCGGCGCTGCATTGGCTCTTGGCCAAGGCTAGCTTTCGCGCCCGTGATGCTCCTCACTACGATGAGTAAATCCACAGCCGGCCAGTTGTCGGTTGTGATTTGTCGTCCGGTGAGGGTGCGGACCTTCCCAAAAGGGAAGGGTGGGGCCTTCGGGCTCCGGGCTGTTTGACAAGTGAAGATGAAGAAAGAGAAACGTGGACGGCGGAGTCCTTGCGAGTCTCGATCCTTAAAAGCCTCGTGCTTTTAGAATTGAGGCTGGACGAAAGACTTCGGCGGTACACGTTTACATAGGTTACACCATCGTTGTTCGCGATGTGAATCGCGTTCAATAAATATGGTGGGACCTCGTCAAACGTTGTGATCAGCCGGTTTAAAGTTTCAAGTCCAACTTGAGAGTTTGATCCTGGCTCAGAGCGAACGCTGGCGGCAGGCTTAACACATGCAAGTCGAGCGGGCGTAGC
>Ga0207702_10000936_pt1 | contig 30149 bp, 25 predicted proteins | sample KBSCornC62_FD_184302 | JGI IMG/M metagenome (GOLD analysis project Ga0207702, IMG submission 184302) | Corn rhizosphere microbial communities from Kellogg Biological Station, Michigan, USA - KBS Corn C6-2 (SPAdes) (version 2) | ecosystem: Host-associated > Plants > Roots > Rhizosphere > Soil ... | reverse complement strand
TGCTGGTCGATTGCGACGAGGCGCGGCGGCGGCTGGTCTATGCCATCCGCAATGAACGGGTGACGCACTACAACGCGTCGGTCGAGATCGTCGCCGACGGCGCGAACAGCCGGCTGGTCTGGACCGTCGACGTGCTGCCGCACGAGATCGCGCCCTACATTTCCAGCCAGATGGACCAGGCCGCGCGCGCCATGCAGCAGGCGCTGGGAGGCGCCTGAGAACAGGCGCGGCTATCAGGACAACGCCGGCCGCACCGCCGGCACCGGGCCACCGCCCGGCCCCCATCGCGTCAGCACCACGCTGAGCGAGGACAGCGTGCCGAGCACGATCATCGACAGCGAGGCCAGCGTGAAGAAATTGCCGGCGGTCGCGTCATGCGTCGTGAGCCAAAAGCCGCCGCAGGCGATGAAGATCAGCCGCGCGGTTTGCGCCAGCACCGGCCCCAGTACTTTGGCGGCGCCCTGCGACGAGAAATACATCGACGACGCCAGGCCAATGAACGCGTACATCGGCGCCGCGGTCGACAGATATTGATGGCTGGCGGCGCGCACGCCCGGATCCGACGTGAACAGATTGACCCACAAATCCGGGAAGGCCGCGATGATGCTGCCGATCAGGCCGACCGAGCCGAACGAGATCACGCCCGCGGTCCAGGCGATCCGGCGTGCGCGCGCGATGCGCCCCGCCCCGATCGACATGCCGATCATCGGCACCGACGCGATGCCGACCGCGAACGCGATCGAGGTCAGCATGAATTCCAGCCGCGCGCCGATGCCGTAGCCGGCGAGGATCGCGGTGCCGAAGCCAGCGAGCATGTGGGTGAAGATCGAGATGGTCAGCACCGATTGCAGCGGCGAAAAGCAGGAGACCAGACCGACCTTCAATATATCGAAAAACATCGCGCGCTGGATTTTGAGCCCGCGGATTTTCGGCACGATGCGGGCGCGGCCGGAAAACAGATACCACCACAGGATCGAGAGGCTGATGGTGTAGGCGGTCAGCGAGCCCGCGGCGACGCCGCGCATGCCGAATTGCGGGATCGGTCCGAGGCCAAGGCCGAGCGTGCCGCCGAGCACGATCTGGCACGCGGCGGAATTGAGGATCACCAGCGACGGCAGTTTCATGTTGCCGGTGCCGCGCAGGATTCCCGCCGACGTGTTCATCAGCCAGGGCAGCATCGCGCCGCCGAAGAAGATGTGCGCATAGCCGACCGCGTTCTCGAGCACCTTGCCGCGGCCACCGAGCAACTCCAGAAGTTTCGGCCCGAAGATTCCCATGCCGACCACGAACACCAGCCCGAAGCTCAGGCCGATCAGCAGCGCGTGGCTGGCGAGCGTCGAGGCGCGTTCGATGTCGCCGGCGCCGAGCGCACGCGCGATCGACGACGCCACGCCGCCGCCCATCGCGCCGCCGGACATCGTCATGGTCAGGATCACGCACGGAAACAATAGCGCCATCGCGGCGAGCGACTCCACGCCGAGCCGGCCGATATAGGAGGTCTCGGCGATCACCACGCAGGTGCCGGCGGAAAGCGCGATCACGTTGGGCCAGGACAGCCGCACCAGCGTGCGCAGGATCGGGCCTTCGACCAGCGCGTTCTTGACGGTATTCTTGGCCGGCGTCTTCAATGCCGGAAGCGGTTGTTCGCCGTCGTCAACGGGAATTTCGGCGACAGCGATGTCGGACATTTCCACCCCAGGGAAGCGGCGCTCGCCGCGATTCCCCGCTTCCTAGCACGGCGCGGGCGACCGCCATGTGCGCCACACGCATGGGCCGCCTGCGCGATTGGCTCGGTGGAGGAACGTCACACTTCGTGCGTTACCGGGCTTCCCCCACTCCCCGCTCTCACGGGGAGAGGGTCGGGCGAGGGGCTGGCGGTCCTGCACATGTAGACAACGAGATCAGCGCACTGCCATGCCCTTCACCCGGATCGCAAGGGCGATCCGACCTCTCCCCGCAAGCGCGGGGCGAGGTTAGGGAGAACGCTGACGATTCGACCAGGGCGTGTACTTGTAAACCCGCGCTGCACTTCGTCTGAGGTCCGCTCTGCCTCTGATAGCGGCGCGTTGGCGCACATCACCCTAGGTCCGAGATGTGCCAATACCAGAAGTGACCGAGGTTATTCGATCACCTCGTCGGCGCGTATCAATATCTCGGTGGGAAGCGTGATACCGATAGCATGCGCAACCTTATTGTTGATGGCCGTCGCAAAATGGGTCGGCTGCTCAAACGGCATCTCGGCTGGGTTACCACCGGCAAACAGACGCGCTACGAAATCGGCAGTCCGCAAACGCAGTTCGGCCAGATCTGGACCATAACCAACCAAGCAGCCGGACGAAGCCATTTCCCGCCATTCACATATCGTGGGGAGGCGTCTCTCCTGCGCGAAGGTTGCCAATTGTGCTGCATCCCGGTGAAATACTGGAGAGCTTCCAATGACAAGGGCGTCAACGTGGGCATCGCGCATTGCGTCGAAAGCTGGCAGATACTCTGACGAGCCGTGTAGTTTGTAGCTGACGATTTCGACGCCAAGGTCGATAGCGGCTCGCCGAACGTTATCTTTCTCTGTCAGACGCCGGTACGTTAAGGTCAGACGCCGGTACGTTAAGGTCAGACGCCGGTACGTTAAGTAGCCAAATTTGTGAGCTGTCGGAATTGCCTCATGCAGGAGTTCAAACCGCTTCCTGTCGCCATCGAATGATAGCATCGCCACGCCCGTAACTTTGCCTCCGGGTCGAGACAGGCTCGCCGCTTCGCCCTCTATGACCGGATCGGTCGTAAATGACGCAACAATAGGTGTCTGAGGCGCCGCTTTCATCGCAGCCGAAATGGCAAAAGGGGATACGGCGATGATCACGTCCGGTTTTGCTGCGGCGAGGTCCTGAGCGAGTTGGGTCAGCTTGTCGAGGTCGCTAACGCTACCCCAGCGGGGTATCACTACAAGGTTGCGTCCTTCCACAAAACCACGTCTCGCGAGCTCCGGCAACATGACGTTGTGCATCGAAATATCTGCCGGCCAGTCAAAGGGGGTCAAAACTCCCAGACGCCACGCGCGCTCTTCAGCGGAGCCAGACGCCGCCAGCATCATCAGGCCAAACACAAGAGAAACCCGTTTCATCGCTCGATCATTCCTTCGGTCGGCGAGACTGAGGAGCAGCCTCTCGCCGCCCGGTCGCATGCGACAGCATCCTAGCGGCCTAATTTCTCCACGGAAGGGACAAAATGGATCCCCCTCGTTATCTCGCGCGAACAGGCTGGAGTCCGATGTGGGTCACAAGCCGCCGATCACGCTCAAGGCGGCAGACTTCCGCTGTGCGTTGGTAAGCCGACGTTCATGAGTACACGCCCTAGCCGATCGACCAGATCAGTGGCGGGAGGCCGCAGGGCGACGGCCGCCGATGGACGGAGATGCGGCGGCCGCAACCGGCGGCGAGGCCTTCGAACAATCCTTCCAGCACTTTGGCGCAGGCTGGATGATAATCGTCGACGTCATTCATCAGCTTCCAGCTTTGTTGACGGACTTCGAACATGCCGCCGGAGGCGCTGATCTCCAGCGCATCGTCCTGCGCCTCGAACAGCGCGCGCAGCAACGCCACGAAATCCGTCGCATTGCCGCGACCTGCCGCAACGCCGGTCGACAGCCCGCTCGCGATCTCGTCGAAGTACTGCATGCCGATCAGCTTGCCCGTGAGGTGCAAGAGATAGCCGGCGTCTTCGGGGCCGAACAATTGCACCATCGCGGGCGCCGCGGTGCGGACATATTCCATGGCGTAGTTGCGGTAGGCGCGCTGCAGGCGAGGTTTGGGCCAGCTTGCCACCGGCAACGCCGGCGCCTTGTCGGGATCGAACAAGGGCGCCTCGAGGTGGCGCGCGAACACCAGCCGCTGGTCGGGTTCGAGCGCGTGGTCGTATTCGCAATAATAGCCTTCGAGGCCGTCCTGACCGTCGACGCTCTGCTTGGTGCAGACGAAGCCGAGTTTTTGGTTGCCGAGCGTGACGCCGTTATTGGCGTGCCAACCGCGCAGCATCGCGCGCGACACCTCGCCGGGCACGCCGCAGATCGCGGTCCCGCGCCAGATCCAGCGCGGCGGCGGATAACGGATCCAGGCCTTGCGGTCGGATTCGTACATGTATTCGACATGAACGCCGCCGATCCAGTTGGAGAGATAATGATATTGCGCGGCCGCCACCGCCGGCGGCAAATGCCGGAGGCCGAGCTTTTCCAGACCGGGCAGGAAGCGTTCCTGCTGCTGGCGGCGAAATACCCGGAACATGAATTCGGCGGCATCCGCCGTGCCGCGCCGCGTCACCACGGTGAGGATCAGGCCGGTGAAATAGGCGTGATAGAGATCGGCGACGCTGCGCCATTTCCGCCATTGCGCCTCCTCAGTCTCTTGCGCGTCTTGTGAATCTCGCTGGCCGCCGCTCATGCTCGCTTCCCGAATGCCCTATTCAACCACGTCGTCCGCGATCGCCAGCAGCGTCGACGGCACGGTAATGCCGAGTGCCTTGGCCGTGCGGAGGTTGATTACGAGTTCGAATTTTTCAGGCTGAACCACCGGCAGGTCGGCCGGCTTCTCGCCCTTGAGGACGCGGGCGGTGTAGTCGCCGGCCAGCCGCATCACATTCAAATAGTCCGCGCCGTAACTGACCAGCGCGCCGGCGTCGACATAATCGCGCACATCGAAAATGGCGGGCACGGCGTGGCTTGCCGCCAGCGCCGCGATCCGCTTGCGACGGCTATAGAGGAACGCATCCGGGCTCGACACCAGCACCGAGCCGGGATCGCGCGGCAGGCCGGCGAACGCCGCATCGATTTCGTCTTCGGTCGAGGCGTGAAGGATATCGATCGAAACGCCGATGCTCGCAGCGCCGGCTCGCAACTGCCTGGTGACCGGCCCCGCGAGTGGCGATGCCGAATTGACCAGCCCGAAATAACGCAGGGCTTGCGGCACCATCTGGTGCAGCACGCCGAACCGCTTGGCGGAGATATCCGCGTTGATCGAGGTGATGCCGGTGAGGTTGCTGCCCGGCCGGTTGAGGCTGGCGACAAGACCGAGCTCGACCGGATCGCTGCCGCTGGTGAACACGATCGGAATCGTCGAAGTGGCGTGCTTGGCCACGATCGAGGCGGCCGTGCTGCCGGGCGTCACGATCACCGCAACGTTTCGACGAACCAGGTCGGCCGCCATCGCCGGCAATTCGTCATCATGACCAGCCGCCCAGCGATATTCGATGGCGACGTTCTTGCCCTCGACGAAGCCGGCATCGTGCAGGCCCTTGAGAAAGGCGCCCGTGCGCCTGGCGTTGGCTTCGGGCGAGCCGGAATGCAGGAAGCCGATCACCGGCAGCGCGGCCGGTTGCGCAATGGCCGCGAGCGGGCGCACCAGCGGCATCGCCGCCGCGCCGCCAATAAGCCTGATGAACTGCCGCCGCCTCATATCCGCCCCGGACTGCGACGCATGCGAGACGCACGCCCCTGCCAGACCCGGTTATCGGCCCCGGGGCTATCAGGTTCAAGCCTCAAACTTCAGCGCATTTCCGCCGGTTCGCCGCCGACCACGGCCGATCCGGACCCGCGGCAGCCATTGTCGCCGTAGCGGATGAACTTCTGGACGCGTTTTCCGGTGTCGACTTCGGCGGTGTAGATATTGCCCCGGCTGTCGAGGCTGACCTGGTGCAGCCAGTGGAAATCGCCGGCCATGCGCCCGGCGCGGCCGAGCCGGCCGAGTTGCTCCAGCGAATTGCGATTGAGGATGTAGATGGTCTGGTTGGTGTTGTCGCCGACATAGAGGCAGCTCTGCGCCTTGTCCTTGGAGAAGTTCATCGACACCGCGGTGCCCGGCATCACCGGCGAGGTAAAGGTGTTGCCGCTGATCCAGCGCTCGGTCACGAAGCCGCATTTACCGGCCTCGCCGTTCGGGTTGCTGCACTCCTTGCCTAGCGCCGGATCCTTGCTGTCGAATATCTGGATGCGATCGTTGCCGCGGTCGCAGACATAGATCTTGCCGTCGTCGGCGATCTTCACGCAGTGCACGGGATTGCGGAAGAACGCCGGCTTCTTTTCGCCCTTGGGCGATGCATCGTACCAGGTGCCGGCGGCGGCAGCCGCCTTGTCGTCGACCGGATTGTTTCCGTAGGCGCCGAAATGGCCGATATATTTGCCGCTGTCGGCATCGACGATCAGGATGCGGCGATTGCCATAGCCGTCGGCGACATAGAGGCGGTTGGTTTTGGGATCGACCACCATGTCGGCCGGCTGGTACAGCATCGGCGTGCCGTTCATGCCGCCATCCCTGTTGTTGCTGTCGGGACCGGCAGGCGTGCCGCCGATCCGCATCTTGAAATTGCCGTCCATGTCGAACTTCATGACAAAGCCGTCGCCGCCGCTCTTGTTGGTGGTCCACGGGATTTCCCTGGCGCCGGGCTTTGGTGCCGCGGCATTGCCGGCGATCCAGACATTGTCCTTCTGGTCGACATAGATGCCGTGCTCGCTGTTCGGCCAGACGCAGCCGGCTTCCGCCTTGCATTTGCCGCCGAGGAAGCCGGGATCGGCCGGACCGCCCCAGGCGCGCAGCAGCTTGCCGTCGGTGTCGAATTCCAGCACCGAGGGCGCGGCGCGGCAGCAATCGGCGCCGAAGCCGTTGGCCCGCGCAAAGCCCAGCACGTTGGCCGGCTGCCCCTTGGCGTCGGTCGCGCCCGCGACGGCCTTCTCCAGTCCCACCTCGTCATCGTTCAGGGTGCGCGGCCGGTTGTAGACCCAAATATGGTCGTGGCTGTCGACATAGAGGCCGCCGATCTGCCCGAGCAGCCAGCTATGCGGCAAAGGCCGCGGCCAGGTCGGATCGTTGACGAAATCCGGCGTCTTGCCCGTCCTGGAGCGGTCGTACACGCCGGTCTGCTTGAGCAGCAGATCCAGCATGCCGTTCTTTTTCAGTCCGCCATGATCGCTGGCGATGACGGGCGCGGCCAGTGCGGCGACCAACAGGCAAGCCAGCGCGCTTGCGATTTTGGGGGTGTTTCTCATCCCAGGCTCTTTTCTTTTTTGCAGATCTTTTTGCAAGACGCCTTTTGCAGCATAAAACTCTCGTTTGATTTTGGCGGCCTGTCAATTCGCTGTCCGCGGCGGCGGGCGCGCCGGCTCCGGGTCACGAAGAGTTGCAGTAGCCTCGCCGGGCGACGCGCGACGAAGCGCACAAGACCAAAACGCAAAAAAGTGAATTTAGGGGGGAATAATGCATCGTAGCGCTATTCTATTGGCTGCCGGTTTCGCCTCGATCGCATCGAGCGCGTTGGCCGACGATATTCGCAGGGTGGTGACCGGCCTCGACGCCAACAATCACGCGGTGGTGCTGTTCGACAGCCGGATTCCGCTGAAGGCCGACAGCCCGGTAATTTCATCGACCAATTTCTGGATCACCGACTCGACGCCGCCAGGCATGTCCGGGGAAGACACCGCCAACCGGCCGATCGGCGTATCGCCGCCGGACAACGGCACCAAATTCCGCATCGTCGAGTTCGCGCCGCTGGATGCCGCCACCGAAGCCAAACTGCCGCCGCAGATGATCATGAAGGGCGTCAACCATCCGCCGGCCAAAGGCATCCCGGTCAAGCATCCGATGATGCATCGCACCCGGACGCAGGACTACGCGATGATCCTGTCCGGCGAGATCGACATGATGCTGGACGACACCTCGGTGCACCTGAAGCAGGGTGACGTGATCGTGCAGCAGGCGACCAACCACGGCTGGGTCAATCACGGCAGCCAGCCCTGCCGCATCCTGTTTGTGCTGATGGATTCCAAGGAGCCGTAAAGGGACGGATCGCGCTATTCGATCACTTCATCGGCGAGCGCCAGCAGTGTCGGCGGAACTTCGATTCCGGTGTTTTTCGCGGTCTTCAAATTGATCGCGAACGGATACTTCGTCGGTTGCTCGAACGGAAGATCGGCAGGCTTGGCGCCCGCGAAGACGCGGGCGGCCATGGCCGCCGCGCGCTCGAACGATTCCGTCAAATCCGGACCGTAGGACATCAGCCCGCCGTCCCGCACGATGAAATCATATTCGTAGATCGCCGGCAGTTTCCTGGCCGCGGCGAATTCAAACACCCGCTTGCGATTGAGATTGGTCAGGGCGTCGGCGACCATCAGGATCCCGTCGGGCTTCTCGCGGCCCATGACTTCGAAAGCCTCGTTGAAATCGTCGGGCTCGCGCACACCTACCGCCAGCACTTCAGCACCGATCGATTCGGCGCCCTTCGCCGACGCCTGATAACGCAGCGTCATGCCGAGGTCGTCCTCGTTCCAGATCATGGCGATCTTCCGGAGTTTCGGAGCCACCTCCTTCAGCAACGACAGCCGCTTGGTCGTAAGCACCGACGCAACATCGGAAATGCCGGTGATGTTGCCGCCGGGACGCGCCTCGTTTTCGATCAAATGCGTCGCGACCGGGTCGCCAAGACCGTTGGCGCCGATCGTCGGCACGCCGATCGATTTTGCGGCCAGCGCCGCCGGAAAGCCGATAACGATGATCACGTCAACATTCGCGGCCTTCAATTCCTGCATCGAAGCCGGGATTTTCGCGTTATCGCCCATCGAACTGCGGGCATCCAGCGTCAGATTCTGGCCGAGGATATAGCCGTGCTGCGCCAGTACCTTGACGATGATCTTGCCGAACGGGGTGCTCTCGGTCATCGGCACCACCGGATGGAACGTTCCGAGGTGATAAGCGCGGCCTGGACTTTGCGCCCGGCCACTGCGCGTACCCAACGCCGCTACTGCGGCGAGCGAGCCGATAAATTCACGACGTCGCATCGGACTACCTCGTTCTGATGAGCGCACCGTTCCATGATACCCTTAGAACCCAGGAATGGTTCGCTTGCTAGCCTGAAAATGAGGTGCCGGATGCGGGGAATGCCTCAGTTTGAGTGGCCTTAAGGGCCTCGACGCAAAGGCGGTACCTCTATTTCGCTTCGAGCGGATCTTTGGGCGGGAGCAAACGTGGGTCCATAAGTTCGATGCCCACCACTCTGCCGTCGCGATCTAGGTCGACTCTGGCTTCAGTGAAGATTGAATCGTGTGCTACCCCAATTTGATTATTCAACGTGAAATACCACGCGAAGGCCTGTGCATCATATGTCCAGCGGCATACGCCTGCCATCATGGGTCTCGTGTCCTCTTCCATACCACCTCGAAACGGCAGACTTTTCGTACGCCGCTATTCCAGCTTCATGCTGACGCCCTTGGCGCCGTTCAAGAGGCGCCGCAGATGAAAGCCCGCCAGCGCGTCGTCGGCATGCAGCCCGACGAGGGCGGCAAAGGCCGGCATCGCCGCCGCGTCGCCGGCCTCGAGCTTGGCGAAGGCTTCGGAATATTGCGTCGTCGCCGCGCCCTTAAAACGCTCCGAAGGCAGCGGCTCGAAGGCGCGCAACGGTTCGCTGCGTCCCCGCAGCACGAGATCGCCGACCGGCCGGCCCTGGAACCGTTCGACGCCATTGGCAATCGCCGCGCTGACGCAAATTCGGGTGCCGAGATGCTTGTTGGCCGCCTCGAGCCGCGCCGCGGTGTTGATGGTGTCGCCATAGGCGGTGTAGTCGAAGAAACGGCTGCCGCCGAAATTGCCGACCAGCGCAGGGCCGGCGTGAACGCCGATCCGGGTGGCGCCGAAACTCACATCCCTGGCTTTCCAGCGCTCGCGGAATTGCTCCGCCCAGATATCGAGATCGTGCGCGCAGGCCACCGCGCGGGCGGCGTAGTCCGGCTGGTCGCCGGGCGCATTGAACAGCACCTGGATAGCGTCGCCGATGATCTTTGCGACCGTGCCCTCATGGGCGAACACCACGTCGGTCATGCCGCCGACATACTCGTTGAGCAGCGAACCCAGCACTTCCGGCGTCGCGCTTTCCACCAGGGTCGTAAAGCTGGTGATGTCAGTGAAGATGGTGGCGATCTCGCGCCAATGCACCGCCATGCCGTCGGCCTCGCCGTCGCAGGCGAGCCGGCTTGCGATCTGCGGCGAGAAATACCGCGACAGCGAGGCGTGGGCCCGTTCGGCCTCCGCCTGTCGGCGGCGGGCCTCCCGCATCATCTCGACATGACGGATGGTCTTGTCGATGGTCAGTTCAAGGTCGCCGAAATCGATCGGCTTGGTCAGGAAATCGAAGGCGCCGCGATTCATCGCGGTGCGGATGTTGCTCATGTCGCCATAGGCCGAGACGATGACGGTGGATTTCTTGTCCTCGGCCTCCTGCAGCTTTTGCAGCAGCGACAGCCCGTCCATCCGGGGCATGTTGATGTCGGACAGCACCATGTCGACGGCCGGATGCTGCTCGATCGACTGCAACGCCTCCAGCCCGTCATGGGCGAAAATGAAACTGACGACGCCGTCGCGGATCTGCTTGCGGAATTTCTGCAGCACCAGAGCCTCGAGATCGGGCTCGTCATCGACGACAAGGATGGTGGCGGTCATGCGGCCTGCCCGAGCCTGGTATCGATCTCGTGCCGCAGCAGCGCGAAATCGATCGGTTTGGTCAGAAGACCCACCGCGCCGCGCTCGATCGCCTTGCGCCGGGTTTCGGCATCGCCATAGGCGGTGATCATGATCACGGGCACGTCGGGGCGCTCGGCGCGCACCTTGGGCAGCATCTCCAGGCCGCTCATCCCGGGCATGTTGACGTCGGACAGGATCAGGATCAGCGAGGGATCGTGCAGTTCCGCCGCGCGCGCCAGCGCCGCGTCTGCCGACAGCACGAATTCCATGGTGAAGCGTCCGGACCGCAGGTCGCGCCGGAATTGCTGCCGAAACAGGGCTTCCACGTCGGGCTCGTCATCGACGACGAGTATGTAAACGCTCAAATCGCGCCTCCAGTATGTGCCTGAGTATTAGCTTCTTTATTGGCTTGCGCCGCCGCCGCGCGCGGCAGCGTAATGACGAACTCGGTAAATACGCCCGGCTCGGTCGCAACATCGATCTTGCCGCCATGTTGTTTCACGATGATGTCGTGGCTCATCGACAGGCCAAGCCCGGTGCCCTCGCCCGCCGGCTTGGTGGTGAAGAAGGGATTGAACATCTTCTCCTTTACTTCCTGAGGGATGCCGGTGCCATTGTCGCGAATCCGGATTTCAACCTTGTTGCCGAGGTTTTTGGTCGACGCGCTCAGCGTCGGCTCGAAACCCTCTTCGCCCGCTTCTTTGCGCTTGTTGGCGGCATAGAAACCGTTCGAGATCAGATTGAGGAACACCCGCGTGATTTCCTGCGGATACAGGTCGACCATGCCGGCGGCGGGATCGAAATCGCGCTGCAGCGTGATGTTGAAGCCGGATTTTTCCGCGCGCGCGCCGTGATAGGCGAGGTTGAGGCTCTCCTCGACGATGGCATTGATGTCGGCCGGGCGATGCTCGCCGGAGCCTTCGCGCGAGTGCAGCAGCATGTTCTTGACGATGGAATCGGCGCGTTTGCCGTGCTGCACCACCTTTTCCAGGTTGCTCTTCAGCATCAGCGTCAGTTCGTCGATCTCCTCCCGCGTCTTGTCGTCGAGCGCAGCAGGCTTCAGCACGTCGTTGAGTTCGTCGATCAGTTCGGCCGACAGCGAGGAGAAATTATTGACGAAGTTCAGCGGATTCTTGATTTCATGGGCGATGCCGGCGGTGAGCTGGCCGAGCGAGGCGAGCTTTTCGGTCTGCACCAGACGGTCCTGCGCGGTGCGCAATTCGTCGAGCGACAGCGACAATTCGCGGGTTCGCGCCTGCACTTGCTCGAACAAACGGACATTCTCGATGGCGATAACGGCCTGGTCGGCGAAGGTCTGGACCAGATCGATCTGGCGTTGGCTGAAGGCTCCTGGATCCGGTCGTCCCAGCAGCAACGTGCCTTCGACCGCGCCGTCGCGCATCAGGGGCACCGCGAGCACCGCCCTGTATAGGCCGATCGAAGGGGCTTGGCCAAAATTGTATTCGGCGTCGGCCTGCACATCCGGCACGTGGACAGGCTTGCCGTCCATGAAGACCCGGCCGGTAATGGTGTCACGGTTGGCCCTGATAGGGTTGGCCTGCATGAAATCGATGAAGGCCTGCGGGCAGCCGGATTCGGCCTGCAACCGCATGACCTCGCCCTCGCGCAGGGAAATGATGCCGAGCGATGCACCGCACAGCGCCTTCGCCGATTCCGTTAGCGTCGTCAGAACCGATTTCAGGTCGAATGCCGAGCGGCTGATGACCTTGAGCACGTCGGCGGTGGCGGTCTGCTGCTGCAGGGATTCGGTCAATTCCGCGGTGCGTTGCTCGACCTTGCCTTCGAGGTCGGCATAGGATTCCTGCAAACGGCCGCCCATGTCGTTGAACTGGTTGGCCAGGCCTTCCAGTTCGTCGCCGGTCTTGATCGAAATGCGCTGGCTGAAATCGCCGCCGCCCATCCGCTCGGCGCCCGCGCGCAGCGCCTGGATCGGGCCAACCATGCGCCGCGCCAGAAACATTCCGGCCAGCACCGCGAAGATCGACGCGCCCGCCAGCACGATCGCAAGGCGCTGCAGCGCCAGATACAGCGAGGCATAGGCCTCCTCGACTGGAAGCTCGACGAACATGGTCCAGCCCAGCGGCGCGATCGGCGCCGACGCGGTCAGGACCTCCTGGCCCTGGATATTCAGGGCTTCCGAGGTCGGATCCGCATTGCCGGCGCGCGCGGCCTGCACCTGCGCGAGCTTCGACATGTCGGTGTTGCGCAGCACCAGGCTGATATCGGGATGCGCGATCAGGCGGCCCTGCTCGCCGACCACGTAGGCGTGGCCGTGCTCGCCGACCTTGATTTGCGACACCACGTCCCAGATCAGTTTTAAATTGACCTCGGCGATGCTGACGCCGGCATCCTTGCGGGTGCCGGCCAGCGACAGCGTCATATAGGGCTCGGACTCGCGCCGGAAATAGACCGGGCCGTAATAGACCTTGTTGGCGACGGCCTCGGTGAATTTGGGATCCTTGGAAAGGTCGAGCCCGCTATCCAGCACGTCCATCGCCAAGCGCGAGACCCGCAGCCTCTCGTGGCCGGTGGAATCGACCTGGGCCAGTTCGGTGATCGCCGGCACCTGCCGCAATAGCCGCAGCGCATCGAAGCGGCGCTGCTCGATCGAACCCGCCGACCACGGCAGTTGCGTGGTCCAGCCGAGCTGGCTTTCGATCTCCTTGATGAACTGGCCGATCTTCGCCGCCGCGGCCTCGGCCTGCTCGTGCTGGATGCGGATCAGCGCGACCTTGTGCTCGCGATAATAGAAGAAGACCTCGAAAATGCCGTTCGACAATAGCGCGACGCCGACCACCGCGACGAACAGCGCGACATATTTGGTGAAGAGGCGGCTGCGGATTTTGGTAGGCTGCGGCGCCGCTGCCGGCGCGGCTTCGGCCGCGCGCGAAGCGTCCAGTGCCCGGCCCTGCGGCGCGTCGGGGTGCAGCGAAATGCTCATCCCGGCCAAACTAGCAAGAAGGAACCCGCTTGTCTCTTGCCGCAATGCGGAAAGGACCAAGACTAATAGGGGGAAGACCTGCCGTTGCAGACGGTTAGGCGGCCTTTTTCTCCAGATCGGGCTGCCATTGCCCCCGGGCGGCCAGCGAATTCGGCTGCTCAAATTGTTCCAGCGCGATGCCGACGGCCGGCGGCCCGCGTTAGGATCGAATCCTTGCTTTCAGCAGCGTGCGGCGTGGTCCGATTCCCTGCTGTTCAACGAATATTTTCACGGCGACACCGGCGAAGGCCTCGGCGCCCCGCACCAGACCGGATGGACCGCGCTGGTTGACGTGCTGGTTGCGGAAACCTGACGGGAATCCGGTCCGCTCATACATTGATATGACCGGCTTCTTCCCAAGGTCCAATGGAAACCTGCGCCGGGCGGCTGTAATCCCTTAAAGTGGGGAGCTCTCGTTCACCCCCGAAACTGCGGTGGCTATCGTTGGGAAATGTGGGACACTTGCTTTCCGTCAATGTGGGCCTGCCGCGTGACGTGGCCTGGCAAGGCAGGACGGTTCATACCGGCATCTGGAAGGCGTCGGTCAAGGGCCCGCGCATGGTGCGTCGGCTCAACATCGACGGCGATGGACAAGGCGACCTCGCCGGTCATGGTGGTGAGCGGCGCGCAGTGTTCGTCTATCAGATGGATTCCTATCGCTACTGGCAGGATTATCTGAAGCGAAGCGATTTCATCTACGGCCAGTTCGGCGAGAACTTCACGGTTGACGGACTGCCCGATGCGGAAGTGTGCATCGGGGACCGCTACCGGATCGGCAAGGCTTTGTTCGAGGTGACGCAGCCGCGCGTCACCTGTTACCGGCTCGGCATACGGCTCAACGAGCCGGAGATGGCCGCGCTGGTGGTCAAGCACGGCAGGCCCGGCTTCTATTTCCGTGTGATCGAGCAAGGCGAAGTCGAGGCCGGCGACGAGATTTTGCAGGTCGCATCCGGACCCGAGCAGATGAGCGTCGCCGAGATCGACGCACTGCTTTACAAGCCCGGCCATCCCCGCGATCAGCTCGAACGCGCGCTGCGGATCCCTACCTTGAGCGCCGGCTGGCATCGTTCGCTCGAGGCGCTGCTGATCCAGCAACGCGAGGGCGATGTCCCCGCGGGGAACGCCGGACTCAACAAGGCGCCGAGCCCGCCGCCGGCGTGGAGCGGATTCCGCGCGCTTCGCATCTCGCGCAAGATGCGCGAGAGCAGCAACGTCATTTCGCTCGTGCTTGAACCCACCGATGGACAACCCGTTGCGGCGGCTCTGCCCGGGCAATTCATCGTGCTGCGGCTCGGCGACGCATCCGCGCCCGCGCTGATGCGCAGCTATTCATTGTCGGGAGAACCCGGCGCCTCCTTTTATCGCGTCAGCGTCAAGCGCGAGACGCAGGGTGCAGCGAGCAGCTACATCCACGACAAGCTCGGAGTCGGTGACACCGTGCAAGCCAGCGCCGCACGCGGCAGTTTTGCGTTACGGCCGGGCGAGACGCCGGTGGTCTTGCTCAGCGCCGGCATCGGCGTGACGCCCGTGCTTGCGATGCTGCATGCATTAGCCGCCGAAAGGTCAGCGCGGGAAATCTGGTGGCTGCATGGAGCCCGTAGCGGCCGCGAACATCCCTTTGCCGAAGAAGTGCGCGGGCTGCTGAAAGCGCTACCCCATTGTCACAGCACCGTTTGCTACAGCGCGCCCGATCCGCAGGACCGGCCCAATGCCGATTTCGACGTCCGCGGGCATCTCGACATGCAGATGCTTCAGCAGCTCAACCTGCCCCGCGACGGCGATTTTTATATCTGCGGGCCGTCGACCTTGATGAGCGATCTGACGACCGGGCTCACCGCTTCGGGCATCGCGCCGGATCGTATCCATACCGAGATGTTCGGCGCCGGCCCATCCAATACGCCGGGCATTGCGACGGCGGCGCGCCAACCCCCGCATTTGCCCGCGGGCCCCGCTGGCTCGGGGCCGATGGTCTCGTTTGCCCGAAGCGGCCTCAATGTGCGCTGGGGGTCATCGTTCCAGAGCCTGCTTGAGCTCGCCGAGGCGTGCGACGTGCCCGTGCGCTGGGCCTGCCGAACCGGGGTCTGCCACACCTGTGAAACCGGCCTCGTCGCGGGCAAGGTCGGCTACCGCCCCGACCCGATCGACGCGCCGGCGGATGGCAATACGCTGATCTGCTGCTCGCGGCCCGAGGGGGACGTCGTCATCGATTTGTGACGGTGCACCGCTCGACTCGCTTCACTTGGCCCGCGGAATAAATCCGGGCACGCCCGTCTGCACCACGGTGTTGATCGGGCGCGCGTGGTGACGCGCTCGCAGACTGAGGCATCGATTACCTATGCGAAGGTATGGTGAGTTCGGACGCCACGCCGCGCGTGGCTCCCGCTGTGCTGACAAACGTCCGATGAATTCGATCGTATCGAGGGATAGGCGACCGGCGGCTCAACGGGCCAAGTGTTCGCAGCGCCAGGCGCCGCAGCGAGCTTGCGGCCTTCGAGAGTTACCCTCTGACGGCGCCTTCGATGCACTTGATGAGGTGATTTATTTCAAAAGGTTTCCGGAGCAGACACGCCGCGCCCGCGGCGGCGGCCTTGGCCTCCAGATTGGAGTCGGAACGGGCGGTGATCAAGACGACGGGCGTTGTCGAACCCTGAGCGGCAAGGCGCTTCATCAGGTCGATCCCGCTCATGCCGGGCATGTGAATGTCCGTAACGACGCAATTGAACGAGGTGTCCGCGGTGGTACCCACATAGTCTTCCGCGGAGGCGTATCCGCTGCACTCGTATCCCAACGAAGACAGCGATTCCACGAGGGCTACTCGGAATGAATCGTCATCGTCAATAACCGCGATCTCGAGATTTCCTGGCACACCGCATCCATTTCCCCGAATTGAATGAAGACTCGGGGAGTGGCAACTTTTGCATGCACTGGACTGCCCAGGAATTATACACGAGTATTATAGCCTGCAGCGGAGTGATGCAGGCACGGTCGATTCCCACAAAAATTAGCTGGCGTTTTCAGGCCAGATGCGCACGCCCTGCTGATCCGACCGGCCGCGGGGGTCGGGTTGGATCAGCCGTGCTAAGCTGCCGCCGTGATTCACACTTTTTGGAGTGGTCGAGAAGCCGGGTGGGCACGACCTATACATAGGTGTGATGCCCGGCCGGTTCCCATTTATGCTAACAGACCGTAATAATACGGGCATATAAAAGCCGGCATGCAGCAAGCTCCCAGCGACAAGGCACTTGTGCACATCGTGGACGACGACGCGTCCATGCGCGCCGCGTTGGAGGGCCTGTTCGACTCGGTCGGACTTCAGGCCAAGAGTTACGCCACGGCAAAGGACTTCTTTTCGGTAAATCTTTCCGACCGGCCCGGCTGTATCGTGCTCGATGTCAGGCTGCCGGATATGAACGGCCTCGAATTTCAAACCCGGCTGCTTCAGTCCGGCGTCGGCGTTCCCGTTGTCATGATGACCGGACACGGCGATATTCCGATGTCCGTTCACGCCATGAAGCAGGGCGCGGTCGACTTCCTCTCAAAGCCGTTTCGCGACCAGGACATGCTCGACGCCGTGCTGGCTGCGATCGAGCGCGATCGAGGCCGGCGGGTGGTGGAGCATGACGTTTCGCAGTTGAAAGAGCGCTTCCAGACGCTTTCCCCGCGCGAACAGCAAGTGATGCTGCTGGTCACCACCGGCAAAATGAACAAGCAGGTCGCCGGGGATCTCGGGATCAGCGAAATCACAGTCAAGATTCACCGCGGCGCGGCCACCCACAAGATGGGCGCGCGAACCTATGCGGACCTCGTCCGGATGGCCGACGCGCTGCAGCCGAACCGCCGCAGACTCGACAAGTAGCCACACCGTAGACCTGTCGCGCGATCTGCGACCGTCGGCTGTTCTTCGTTACCCGCCAATCTGGCCAACGTGGAATCCAAGCCGGTTTTCGACGTCGCCGGCGCGGTGAAAGCCGCGTTCCATCAGCGCCTTGATCCGGTTCTGGCTCGCCGGGCGTCCGAGTGCGCCGACGAACGCATCCCATTCCGGCGCGATTTCCGCATCCGCCGGCAGGCTCGCGATGTTGACCAGCCGCTTGGTCTCCGCGATCGCCTGTTTGTCGAACGAGGCAATGCGCATCGCGAGCGCGTCGACGAAGCCGTCGAGCTCGGAGTCCGGAAACGACCGGTTGACGTAACCGTAGCGCTCGGCGAGATCGCCGCCGATGTCGTCGGCGCCGAGCAGCACTTCCAGCGCACGGCCTCGTCCGATCAGCCGTGGCAACCGCGCCATCGGTCCGCCGCCCGGCACCAGGCCCGCGCCAACCTCCCATTGCGACAGAATGGCCTTTTCGCGGCTGGCAAAACGCATATCGCTTGCCAGCGCAAGTTCGCTCCCGACACCAGTCGCGCGCCCCCGGATCGAGGCGATCGACACGACCGGCGCCCGGCTCAGCCGCACCAGCATATCCGGCAAGGCCTGCAGTCCGGTCGGGCCGGGAGGGAATTTTGCCGATTCCTCCAGCGACGTGACGAAGTCGTAGTGGGTGATGAAATAGCCAGCGACCGCGCTGTCGAACACGACGACCTTTAGCTGCTCGTCCTGCTCGATCGCGGTGATGATTTCGTTCAACTCCGGAATCTGCTTCGGACCGAAGATATTGACTGGCGGAAAGTCGAACGTGACTCGCCAGAAGGTCGGCAGGTGCCGTTGCAGGTGGATGGTTTGCGTCGCAATTTTTTCGGGACGGTTCACGGCGAACTCCTTCTCGGGATCGAACGACCAGCTCATGCTGATGTTGTCCGCCCGGGGCGCGGTGGACCATTCAACGTTGGGAAAATGCCGCTCATATCAATGTATGAGCCGAGGAAAAATTTCGCTTCGCAATCAAATCTTGAAATGCTTGCTCAGCTTGAGGCCCTGGGCCTGGTAGTTCGAGCCGATGCGCTGGCCGTACATCGCGTCGGGCCGCGCCAGCATTTTTTCGTAGACCAGCCGGCCGACGATCTGGCCGTGTTCGAGGATGAACGGCACCTCGCGCGAGCGCACTTCCAGGACCGCGCGCGCCCCCAGCCCGCCGGCGCCGGCATAGCCGAAGCCGGGGTCGAAGAAGCCGGCGTAGTGCACCCGGAATTCGCCGACCAGGGGATCGAACGGCACCATCTCGGCGGCGTAATCCGGCGGAATCTGGACGGCTTCCTTGGAGGCGAGAATGTAAAACTCGCCGGGATCGAGGATCAGGCTGCCGTCGGGCCTCGCTGCGATCGGCTCCCAGAACTCGCCGGCCGCGTAGCCGCCGCGGCGATCGACGTCGACCACGCCGGTATGCCGCTTGGCGCGATAGCCGACAAAACCATTGGAATTCTCGCCGGAGAGATCGACGCTCAGCGCCACGCCATTGGCCAAATCCGCATCGTCGACATCGACCAGCCGTTCCCGCGCATGCAGCGCATCAAGCTCATCGGCATTGAGGATCGCATCGCCGGTGCGAAACCGCACCTGCGACAACCGCGAACCCTCGCGCAGCAGCACCGGAAACGTCTTCGGGCTGATCTCGGCATAGAGCGGACCGTGATAGCCGGCGCCGATCATGTCGAACCGCCGCGTGCCGTCGGCGATCACCCGGGTGAACACATCGAGCCGGCCGGTCGAGCTTTTCGGATTGGCGGCGGCGACGATTTCCGGTGGCAGCGCCAGGCTTTCCAGCAGCGGCACGATGTAGACGCAATTGGTCTCCAGCACCGCGCCATCGGAAAGATCGATTTCGTGCAGTTTCAATTCGTCGATCCGCTCCGCCACCGTGGCGCCCGGTCCGGGCAGGAAGCTGGCGCGCACCCGGTAGGCGACATCACCCAGCCGCAGATCGAGGCTGGCCGGCTGGATCTGGCTTTCGACGAACGGGTAGGCCGGCAAAATCAGCCCGGCATCGGCCATCGCCGCGATCATGCGGTCGGGAAGAATGCCACTGGCATCGGGTTGGAGCGTGAACGACAATTTCCCCTACTCACTACGCTTGACGCTGGAAAGTGTGCCTTTTACGGGGTTATCCGATGGTCGGCTTGACGGAAAGGGCGCGGCGGAATAAGAGCATGACTTATCCCGTGGTGATTTGAGCCGGCCGGCTTGCAGCCACGTTAAATAAGTCGCTAAACAGGCCGGGGACAGTGTGATCCCGGCCTGTGGAATTTTTCCAGGCCGGTTTTTTTGTGACCATTTTCAAGGGTGGTCACGATGGAGGTCACATGGTCGAGACTAAGATAGCCGTATCCCCGACAGCCCGTTACCGCCCGGAAACCCGGCTGGTGCATGCCGGAACCCTGCGCTCCGAATTCGGCGAAACATCCGAGGGGCTGTTCCTCACCCAGGGCTATGTCTATGACAGCGCCGAACAATGCGAGGCGCGGTTCAAGGGCGAGGACCCCGGCTACATCTATTCGCGCTACTCCAATCCAACCATCGGCATGTTCGAGCGCCGCATGATCGAAATGGAGGGTGCGGAAGCCGGCCGCTCGACCGCGACCGGCATGGCCGCGGTGACGACCGCGGTGCTGGCGCCGCTGAAGGCCGGCGACCACGTGGTGGCGGCCAAGCAGATGTTCGGATCGTGCCGTTACGTGGTGGAAGATCTGCTGCCGCGCTACGGCATTGAATCGACTTTGGTCGACGGGCTCGACCTCGATCAGTGGCGCAAGGCGATGCGGCCGAACACCAGGAGTTGCTTCCTGGAAAGCCCGACCAACCCGACGCTCGACGTGCTCGACATCGGCGCGATTGCCGAAATCGCGCACCAGGCAGGCTCCCGGCTGATCGTCGACAACGTGTTCGCCACGCCGATCTGGCAAAGCCCGCTTACGCTCGGCGCCGACGTGGTGGTGTATTCCGCCACCAAACATATCGACGGCCAGGGCCGCTGCCTCGGCGGCATGATTTTGGGATCGGAAGCGTTCATCGCCGAGCATCTGCACAACTTCATGCGCCAGACCGGTCCGTCGCTGTCACCGTTCAACGCCTGGGTGCTGTTGAAGGGGCTCGAGACGCTGGCGGTGCGGGTGCGCGCGCAGAGCGAAAGTGCGGCTGTCATCGCGGAAGCACTGGCGACGCATCCGAAAATCTCGCGGCTGGTCTATCCGGGCCGCGCCGATCATCCGCAGGCCGCCACGGTGAAGAAGCAAATGCGCGGCGGCTCGACCCTGGTCGGCTTCGAGGTCAAGGGCGGCAAGGCCGGCGCGTTCCGCGCGCTGAATGCGCTGAAGATCGCGCGGATCTCCAACAACCTCGGCGACGCTAAGAGCCTCGTCACCCATCCCGCAACCACCACGCATCAACGGCTGAAACCGGAAGCACGCGCCGAACTCGGCATCAGTGAAGGTTTTGTGCGGCTGTCGGTTGGCTTGGAGCACCCGGATGATCTGATCGAGGATTTGGTGGCGGCGCTGGAGAAGGCGTGAGGCTATCTTTGTCGTCGGCTACACTCTCTACCGTCATCCTGAGGTGCGCGCTCTTGCGCGCCTCGAAGGATGGCAACAGGCGATGCGCGTGGCCATCCTTCGAGACGCGCTCCCAAGTGGGAGCGCTCCCCAGGATGATGTCGTTTTTCCGGGCGCGTTCCTGCGGCTTCCACCAATTCCGCCCTCATGGTGAGGAGCGCACCTCTCGTGCGCGTCTCGAACCATGGTCACGAGTCCTGTGGCCGTCCTTCGAGGCTCGCCGAAGACGGCGAGCACCTACGGGTGAACGCAGTTGCGTTCATCCCGGAGATGACGGCTTTCATCACATCGGCCTGTACGTCTGCACCTGCGCGGGCACGTTGACGCCGAGTTTTATCTGGCCGACCGACTTGATGATGTCGTCGCCAAGCAACTGGGCGAAACAGGCATAGCCCCAATCGTTCATGTGCAGGCCGTCGGCAATTGTAAAAGTGTCGACCGGCAAGTCCTGCTGGTCGTGCCATTGCCGCATCACCTCGAAGCGCGGGAAGATGCCGACATGGCGGAGGTGGGCGACCCGGCCGAGCAGCCGCACCATCTGGCTCGCGCCCTCGGCATGCTCGATCACGCGCGGGGAATATTGCGGATCGACCAGCACGAGATCGGCGTCCGCCGCCTGAATCCGCGCAACGCCGTCGGAGACCATTTTGGCGGTTTCGACGGGATCGAGGTTGCGCAGCACCGCGTTGGTGCCGACCTGCCAGATCACGAGGTCCGGCTTGTTGTCGATCACCGCGGTCTGCAGCCGCTTCATCATTTCCGGCGCGTCCTCGCCGCCGACGCCGCGATTGAGCACGGTGATGTCGGCGCCGGGATATTGCCGGTGCAGCTGCGCCGCCAGCCGGTTCGGATAGTTGAACTCGGGCGACGACGAACCCCAACCTTGCGTCGACGATGATCCGAACGCGACGATGGTGACGGGCTGGCCGGCGGCGAGCTTTCCCGCGACATGCGGCAGCGAGCCCATCGACTGCGCGCCACCCTTCGGCGGCAAACACGGCACGCGGTTGAAAATATCGTTGGCGGATTTTGCCACCTGCCTGACCTTTTCGATCGCGCGGGTGGCGAGGCTCTTGGGCTGCGACGGATCGACGGCGGCGACCGGACTGGCAGTGCCGGGCTGCGCGGCAGGCGCTGAAATGTCGGGTTTTGCCACTTCAGATTTGGCGCCATCGGACAGCGCGGCATGCTGGGCGTTTTCAGCGATCTGAGCTTGAGCCGCTTGCGCGCGTGGGGGCAATGCCGGCGTCAGCAGTGCCAACACGGTTGCGGCAGTCATGGCAAAAAATGTCTTTGCGGAAAAAGGGCGAACAAAACTCATCAACGCGTCAAGTCCTAGTTCTGCTGGGCCGCTTCGAGATGCGCCGAGTCGATGACGAATTTCGACAGCGCGCGGCCAAGGCAATCGTGAACGCGCTTGACCAGGTCGAGCCCGTGCGAAGCGCTGAAAAAATCAAAGTCACCGGAATCATTCCATTGCTGCATGATCGCGAACCGGTCGAACAAGGGAACGTCGTACTGCTGAGCCACGACGCGCATGTTGTCGAGGTAAGGCGGCGCCGAAACCATCGAGTCCGTGCGCGGACTGTATTGCAGATTCATCAGGATCACGTCGGTTCCCGCCTTTTGCAGCGCAGCAACTCCTTCATCGACCGCGCCACGAAAATCGTCGGGATCGACCGATCGCATAGCATCCACGGTTCCGGTCTGCCAGACAACCAAAGTAGCCTTCTTGTCGCCGGCAAGCTTAACGAGCTCGGCGGACGCTTCCTCGGCGGTCTTCTTGGCCTGTAATTCTACGGATACGTTAACCGAAACCGAGGGTAGCCTTTCCTTCAAATAGGCCTGCAGGCGGGCCGGGTAAGCGCTCGCTTCCTGCGAGGGAATGGTCGAGGAGCGGCTGCCGACCACCAATATGTTCAGCGCATGGGTATCCTTCACCGCCCCTGCGACCTTTGGAAGCGGGCTGTCGCTGGTCAAGAGATAGGCCGGAACTTCGCAGCTTTGGCCAGCTTCCGGGGCGGTATTTTGGGGCGCGCCTTGCGCCGCATCCTTGGCGGCATCCGGCTTGGCCGCATCTCCGACAGCATCCTGCGCGCGCGCGGAAACCACTGCAGCCATAGCGGTCAGCAGCGTCAGCGCAAAGATGGCTCCCGTGCGGGATCTCATAAGCTTCCCCCAGCCAGATCCGCGTTGCCGAGCGTGGCTTTTGTCCGCGCACTTTTATCGGCGGAATGCTTGTACCATGAAAACAGCCACGCGGCTGCGGACATGATGACTATTCCAGCCACCGTGACGACGGCGTGCAGCACGGCATGCCAGGCGGGGCCGCCGGAAGCTTCCGCCAGCACGAAGTGGCCGGCAAAGGCGAGGAACACGCCGAGGCAGAAGATTTCCAGCGAGTGCTGCCCGCACAGGATCAGCGGCCGCAGCCATGGCGATTTCAGCCCGGCCCAATCCTTCGGCAGAAAGCGCACGGTGAGCGCCGCCAGCGCCAGGAAATGCGCGAAGCGCAGCACGTCGAGGTCGGTCTTGTCGATCGGATACATCCACTGCTCGAGCCAGCGCGGCAGCCAGGTGTACATCTGCGGCACATACCAGGTCAGCGTGACATAGAACGCCGCCACCAGATAGGCGATCGAGAGCCACATCGTGATCGGCGACGACAGGATGCGCGACATCCTGATGGCACCGCCCTGCGCGCACCAGGCACCGAACACGAACAGCAATTGCCAGGCAAAGGGATTGAAGGCCCAGACGCCGTTCGGGTAGGCCGACAGATAAAAATCGAATTGCCAGGTCGCGGCATAGAGCAGCGCCGACAGCGCCAGCGTGACGTCGGGCTTCCACTTCATCGACCACAGGATCAGCGGCAGGAACAGCATCAACACGATATAGAGCGGCAGCACGTCCATGTTGACGGGACGGAAGCGCAGCAGCAGCGCCTGCACGATGGTGATGTCGGGCTGCTTGAGGAAATCCAGGATGCCCATCTCTTCGCTGTAGAGCGGGTTCTCGAAACTGGTGGCGACGTAGGAAATTTCGGCGAGGAAGATCGTGAACAAAAACACATGCGCGACATAGATCTGCCAGACCCGGCGCAGGATTCTGGCGGTAGCGACAACGAAGCCGACGTCGCGCATCGCGCGGCCGTAGACGAAGGCCGCCGTGTAGCCGGAAATGAAGATGAAGATTTCGGTGGCGTCGGAAAAACCGTAATTGCGGATCGTCAGCCAGGTCAGAAGGCTCGGCGGCAGATGATCGATGAAGATCAGCCACAGCGCGAGCCCACGAAACAGATCGAGCCGCAATTCGCGCTCCGAGACCGGCGGCGCGGAAATCGCAGGCGCAAGCCCGATCGGCAGCGCCGCGCGTGCGTCATCCGCTTCGCCCGCAAGCGCTGGTCCGGCAATTCGATCGGCAATCGACGTCATCTGGAGCCGTTTTTCAGTGGGTGGCCACAAAAAAAGTACAGGCCGAATGTATCGGCCCCATCATCGCAAGCCAAGTTACGAGGGGCTTACCCGCCGGTTTTTGCGGGCTTTCACCGCGCGCCGTACATCGGAACTGTGGTCAAACCACGGTAAATCGTTCCGCCGTGCCCGCCCGCGGGCGATTGGTTCTACCGGATGTTTTCGGTATGATGACGCCGGATTGTTTGAACGCACCTTGTCCGAAGGCCTGCCCGCATGTACCGCGCCGTGACCCGCCAGATCGAAGTGACCGTCGAGCCGCGCTTCATGCCCGAACGCTCCTCGGTGGACCGCTCGCAATATTTCTGGGCCTACAGCATCGTCATCACCAATACGGGCAATGAAACCGTTCAGTTGCGCACCCGGCACTGGATCATCACCGACGGCGCCGGACGCAAGGAGGAAGTCCGCGGCGAAGGCGTGGTCGGCGAGCAGCCCGTGCTCGCACCCGGCGAGAGCTTTGAGTACACCTCCGGCGTGCCGCTGCCGACCGCCTCCGGCTTCATGACCGGGCGCTACCAGATGGTCACCGCCGGCGGCGAAAAATTCGAGATCGACGTGCCGACCTTTTCGCTCGACAGCCCCGACAGCAAGCGCGTGTTGAATTAGACGCCCGTCATTCCGGGACACGCCTCTTGCCACCGTCACCGCCGAGAAGCTTCGCTTCTCTCGGGCTTGATGCCCGTGTCCTGTCATCGGGCGCGCATTCGCGCGACCGGCGTTGCGGCGGCCACGCCGCCTACCTACGGGCTTGGCGCAGGACTGGGATTAAGTGGCGGCCGCGGTAGTCACGCCACCCCGGCCTCATCCGGCGTGAACTCATACACCGACGAACAAAACTCGCAGGTCACCACCACCTTGCCGTCCTTCACCATGTCGGCGCGGTCGCCCGGCGCAAAACTCTTCAGCATCGCGGAGACGGCATCGCGCGAGCAGGAGCATTGGGCGCGCAGCGGCAACGGCGCGAAGACGCGGACGCCGCGTTCGTGGAACAGGCGGTAGAGCAGCCGCTCGCCGGACAGATCGGGATCGATCAGTTCGACGTCCTCGACGGTCGCGATCAGCGACTGGCCTTCGATCCAGGCGTCGTCCTCGGCGACCGAGTGCGTGACGGTACCCTCCGGCGCGTCGCCGGGATGCAGATCGGCCTGCCGCGCGCGCTCCGGCGACTTCGGCAGGAATTGCAGCAGCATGCCGCCGGCGCGCCAGCGGTGCTTGGGGCCGTGTCCAGGTTCTTGGCCGCCGCGCCATTCCTCGCCGACCGCGATGCGAACCCGGGTCGGGATCTGCTCGGAGCGCAGGAAATATTCATGCGCGGCCTCTTCCAGGTTGCCGCCGTCGAGCGCAACGAGGCCCTGATAGCGGCTCATGTCGGGACCCTGGTCGATGGTCATCGCCAGATGCCCCTTGCCGAGCAGCGCGCCGGAATCCTGGCCCGGCTTCAGCCGCGTGGCATCGTAGCGCGCATAGGCGCGCAGGCGATCCGGCGCCTGGAAGTCGACGATCAGGAACGACACCGGGCCGTCGGTCTGGGTCTGCAGGATGAAGCGGCCGTCGAATTTCAAGGACGAGCCGAGCAGCGTGGTAAGCACGATGGCTTCCCCAAGCAGCTTGCCGACCGGCGCGGGATAATCGTGTTTTGTCAATATCTCGTCTAGCGCGGGACCGAGCCGGGTCAAGCGACCGCGCAGATCGAGGGAGCCGACCTCGAACGGCAGCGCAGCATCATCGACCGGAACGGCGGATGGCGCGCGGACGGGTGTTTGGGTGGAGATTTTGATGTCGGGGGATGTTGGGGTCATGGCGGCTTATTTGGGGTCGAACGCGGGAGGTTTCAATTGGGTCGTCCCCCGCGAACGCGGGGACCCATAAGTGACTGCCTCACTGCTCAACGGAGAACACACGGCGTATGAGTCCTCGCGTGCGCGGGATGACGATTGTTTATTGCCGCGACGAGGCTACGCCACCGTCTCCAGACACCAGGCCAAAATGCCCTTTTGCGCGTGGAGGCGGTTTTCGGCTTCGTCGAACACCACCGATTGCGGACCGTCGATCACGTCATCGGTGACTTCCTCGCCGCGATGGGCGGGCAGGCAATGCATGAAGATCGCGTCGGGCTTGGCCAACGACATCAGTTTTGCATTCACCTGATACGGCTTCAGCAAATTGTGCCGATTTTCACCGTCCTTGTCGCCCATCGAGACCCAGGTGTCCGTCACCACGCAATCGGCGCCGCTCACGGCTTGCTCGGGATCGTTGCCGAGCATCACGGAGGCGCCGGTCGCCTTGATCCAGTCCTTCATGACTTTGTTGGGCGCGAGCTGCGGCGGGGTTGCGACGTTCAAATTGAACTTGAACCGCTCGGCCGCATGCGCCCACGACGCCAGCACGTTGTTGTCGTCGCCGCTCCACGCAATGGTGCGGCCCTCGATCGGGCCGCGATGCTCCTCGAACGTCATCACATCAGCCATCACCTGGCAGGGATGCGAGCGCCGCGTCAGCCCGTTGATCACGGGCACGGTGGCGTGCGCGGCCAATTCCAGCAGCGCTTCATGGCTGAGGATGCGGATCATGATGGCATCGACAAAGCGCGACAGCACGCGCGCGGTGTCGGCGATGGTCTCGCCGCGGCCGAGCTGCATCTCCGCGCCGGTCAGCATGATCGCCTCGCCGCCGAGCTGGCGCATGCCGACGTCGAACGAAACGCGCGTGCGGGTCGACGGTTTTTCGAAGATCATCGCGAGCGTCTTGCCGTCGAGCGGTTTTGCCAGCGAGCCGCCCTGCTTCTTTTGCGCCTTGAGTTTGGCTTTCATGGCGGCGCCGGCCGCCAGCATGTTGCGCAGCTCGCCGACTGGAAGCTCGTTGATGTCCAGGAAGTGGCGTAGCGACTTGCTCATCAGCTTGCCGCCCGCTTCGACTTCGCACCTGACAATGCCCCGCAGGCGCGCTCGAGCCGCTGCACGGACTCCTCGATCTCGGATTCGGTCACGATCAGCGGCGGCAGGAAGCGCACGACGTTGTCGCCGGCGCCGACCGTGAGCAGCTTTTGATCGCGCAGCGCGTTGACGAGGTCGCCCGAGGGCACCACGGCCTTCAGCCCGACCAAAAGCCCCTCACCTCGTACTTCCGCGAGCACGTCGGGATGGCGGTCGACCACGGAGGCAAGTTTCTGCTTGAGCAGCAGCGACATTTTTTGCGCGTGCTCGAAGAAGCCGGGCTTTAACATGACGTCGAGCACGGCGTTCGCCGCCGCGATCGCCAGCGGATTGCCGCCGAAGGTCGAGCCGTGCGAACCCGGGGTCATGCCGGAGGCCGCTTCCGCGGTCGCAAGGCACGCGCCGATCGGAAAGCCGCCGCCGAGCGCCTTTGCCAGCGGCATGATGTCGGGCGTGACGCCGAGCCGTTTGTAGGCAAAGAGATCACCGGTGCGGCCCATGCCGGTCTGCACCTCGTCGAAAATGAGCAGAATATGGTTGTCGTCGCAGAGCTGGCGCAACGTGCGGAAGAACGCGTGCGGCGCCGAGCGCACGCCGCCCTCGCCCTGCACCGGCTCGATCACGATGCCGGCGGTGTGCGGGCCGATCGCCTTCTTGACCGCTTCGAGATCGCCATGCGGCACCTGGTCAAAGCCGTCGAGCGGCGGCCCAAAGCCTTCGAGATATTTCGCGGAGCCGGTCGCCGCCAGCGTGCCCAGCGTGCGGCCGTGGAACGCGCCCTCGAAGGTGACGAGGCGATAGCGCTCGGGATGGCCCTTTGAGGCGTGATAGCGGCGCGCGATCTTGATGGCGCATTCCATCGCCTCGGCGCCGGAATTGGCGAAGAACACAAAGTCCGCAAAGCTCTGCTCGCAGAGCCGCGCGGCGAGCCGTTCGCCGTCCGGGCTCTTGAACAGGTTCGACATGTGCCAGAGCTTTGTCGCCTGCTCCTGCAGGGCTGCGACCAGATGCGGATGCGCATGGCCGAGCGCGTTGACCGCGACGCCGGAGGTGAAGTCGAGGTAGCGCTCGCCATTGGTTGCGATCAGCCACGCGCCCTCGCCGCGCTCGAAGCCGAGATCGACCCGGGCGAATACGGGGAGCAAATGCGACGCGGCGCTGTTGGTCATGGCGATCACTGATGGTTGGGGCTTTGGAACTCAAGGTCTTGGAACGTCTTCGGATTGGCGCAATGCAGCAAAAACCAGCTCGAAAACAAAACGTGCCGCCTTTTAGGGGCGGCACGTGACAGGCATTCTAGGCCCCCATTGACCGCTGTCAACATGCCACAGGGCCTCCGAAAGGCGTCAGGGGCGCCTGGCGCGGCACCCCTGGACAGCTTTGGGTTGCACGAATCCCCCGTAGGGTTCCGGTGCATTGGAAAAACAGAAAAGCAATACATAAATGACGGAACATGTGGACGCGAGGCCGCTGACTCTTGCGCCGGAGTCACGGCATATTGTAGCGTTTTGGCTGTCGGGTACGACATCTCGTGCGGCAGTTCTGATCCTCTGAAGTCCTGGTGGCTTTGCGTACACGTTCGGCGCGCTTTCCGCGCCCGGCGAGGGCTAAGGGATTCTGAGCGCTCAAGGATTTGCCGCAGGGTTTTTGGGCTTGAGATCGCAGCGCCTGTCCCCGGTTGGCCCCGCGCGACGCGAAAGGAAGAAGCGATGACGGTATTGACCTGGTCCGACGATCGCGTCGAGCTACTGAAGAAACTCTGGGAAGGCGGCCTTTCCGCCAGCCAGATCGCCGCGGAACTCGGAAATGTGACGCGTAACGCCGTGATTGGCAAAGTCCATCGGCTGGGCCTGTCCGGCCGCGCCAAGGCGCCCTCTTCGGCCGCGCCAAGGCAGCGCAAGGCGCGTCCCGCCGCGCAGATGATGCGGGTGGCGCGTCCGGTGTCGCGCGGCAACACCGCGCTTGCGCATGCCTTCGACGTCGAGATGGAGCCGGATCCGGTCGCGTTCGACAATGTGGTGCCGATGAGCCAGCGGCTGTCGCTGCTTGAACTCAATGAAGCGACCTGCCACTGGCCGATCGGCGACCCCGCCAGCTCCGAATTCTTCTTCTGCGGCGGCAAGGCGCTGACCAGCCTGCCCTACTGCGCCTATCACTCGCGCATCGCCTACCAGCCCGCGTCCGACCGCCGCCGCCAGCCGCCGAAGACGACGCGGTAAGGCAAGCGGCCGCCAAAAATATCGGCGTCGTCCCCGCGCACGCGCTAGTGCATGCACACATCTTTTCGAGCCGAGAAAATGAATCCCGATCAAGGACTTGGCGACTGCTCGATGACAAGATTCCGCGAGTACCGCTCGGCAAAAAGTGCGTGTTTCTCCGCCGTATCGAGCCAAGCCCTTGAGAAGACTCCAGAAGATGTGTGCATGCCCTAGCGCGTTCGCGGGGACGACGGTGTAGATTCAATCCACCGCCGACCTCACTCCACCTTCATGAAGCGATCGTCCAGCGCGTAGCCGGCGCCGCGCACGGTGCGGATCGGGTCCTGCTCGCGGCCGGGATTCAAAAGCTTGCGCAGGCGGCCGATGTGCACGTCGACGGTGCGCTCGTCGATATAGATGTCGCGGCCCCAGACGCTGTCGAGCAGTTGCTCGCGGGAAAACACCCGGCCGGGATGCTCGAGGAAAAATTCCAGGAGGCGATATTCGGTCGGGCCGAGATCGACCGGACGGCCCGAGCGCGCGACGCGGCGCTTTTCGCGGTCGAGCTCGAT
>Ga0207702_10000934_pt1 | contig 30166 bp, 26 predicted proteins | sample KBSCornC62_FD_184302 | JGI IMG/M metagenome (GOLD analysis project Ga0207702, IMG submission 184302) | Corn rhizosphere microbial communities from Kellogg Biological Station, Michigan, USA - KBS Corn C6-2 (SPAdes) (version 2) | ecosystem: Host-associated > Plants > Roots > Rhizosphere > Soil ... | reverse complement strand
CGCTCGCGGAGCAAGGCTTCTACGAGCTTCGTGGCCGCGACACGCCGGTCGGCGGTGGACGTCCCATGGCCGTGAATCTCGACGCCTCCGAGAGCGACCTCACGCACTTCACGCCGCAGGATCTCGTCGCCGCGGTCACCGGGTCGGGCGCGCAGTCGGCGGCATCATCTGATCTCGAGACATCGACGCCGCAGGACCAGGAGCGGCGCCAGCGGGTTTGGTGGTATTTGCTGCTCGTCGCATTGTTGTTGCTGGCCGCCGAGACGACCGTCTCGAACCGGCTGTCGCGCGCGACGAGCTGAACGACAGGCGTTTGGGGGAGAAAAACGATGGAAAGCGCTCATGGCTTTGGCCCCGAGCAGACGCAGCTCCTCGGCGTCGTCCGCGGCGTACGCGCGCGCTATCGCGCGAAGAAGCTGCTGCGCGGGGCGGCCGTCACGATCGCGGTCGCGTGGATCGTGCTCGTTGCCGCGGCGTACGCGATGCAGCTCTTCAAGTTCGACGGCGCCGTGGTGCTCGTCGCGCGCATCGTCGTGCTGGCCGCGATCGCGGGGACCGCGATCTGGTGCATCGTCCTCCCCCTCCTCCCCACGCTGCGCGACGAGCAGGTCGCGCTGTATCTCGAGGAGCATGAGCGTTCTCTAAAGGCCGCGGTCGTCACCGCGGTCGAGATGCGAGCCGATTCGGCGGCGGCCATGGGCGCGATGCGCTCGCCCGCGCTCATCGAGCGACTCACGCGCGGCGCGCTCGAGCGCGTGCACTCCGTCGATGACGGCCGGACCGTCGATGCGGGCGAGCTGCGCACGAACGCCGGCATCTTTGCCGCGGTCGCCGCGATCGTGACGATCCTGACGGTGTTCGGGCCGTCGGTCGTGCGACACGGCGCGGCCCTCGTCGCCACGCCGTGGCGAGCCGTGAATCCGGCAGCGATGTTCAGCATCGCGGTCACGCCGGGCAACGCCACCATCGCCAAGGGCGGCGACGAGCTGATCGAGGCCCGGCTGAACGGATTCGCCGCCGAACGCGTGGAGCTGCTCGTGCGCTCCGCCGATTCCGTGAATTGGACGCGTGTCCCGATGCTCGCCGACAGCACCGGACGATACGCCTACCGGCTGTTCGACATCGGCGGGAAGACGCAGTACGCGGTCGAAGCATCGGGTGTGCGCTCGGACGCGTTCACGATCGACGTCGCCAATCTGCCGTACGTGAAGCGGATCGATCTGCAATACCGGCCGCCCGCGTACACCGAGCTGCCGCCGACCGATGTGGATAGCACGGGCGACATCGCCGCGCTCGCGGGCACGATGGTGCGCATCCGCCTCACGTCGACGGTGCCTGCCGCCGCCGGGCGCATCGTGGTAGACGGCGGCGACACGCTCAAGCTCGTCCCGCTGCCCGACGGCCGTCTCATGGCGATGCTTCGCGTCGAGAAACCAGGATTCTATAAAGTCGAGCTGCGCGCGGCCGATGGAACGATGGTCGCCGGCTCGCTGAGCTATTTGATCGACGTCATCCCCGACCGGCCCCCGACGGTGCAGTTCACCAAGCCTGGCCGCGACGAGCGCGTACTCTCGGTGGACGAGGTGTACACCGAAGAGAGAGCGCAGGATGACTACGGCGTCGCGAAGCTCGATCTCGTGTATTCCGTGAACGGCGGCCCCGAGCACATCGTCTCGCTCCACGACGGCGCGCGCGCGCTTCGCGATCTCTCCGCCGGCCACACGCTGATGCTGGAAGACATGAAGCTCCAGCCCGGCGACGTCGTGTCGTATTACGCGCGTGCGACGGACAACGACGCCGTGAGCGGCGCGCAAACGGCAACGACGGATATCTATTTCCTCAACGTCCGCCCTTACGAGCAGGATTACCGCCAGCAACAGGGCGGCGGAGGCGGTGGCGGCGGTGGCGGACAGCAAAACGATGCCGGCCAACTCTCGCAGCAGCAGCGCGAGATCATCGCCGCCACGTTCAAGACCGTGCGCGACAGCGCACAGACGGACGCCAAAGCCCTCGGCGAGAACGTGTCTACGATTCAGCTCTCACAGCAGCGTCTGAAGAATCAGGTCGGGCAGCTCGTGGCGCGGCTCAATCAACGCGGCATCGCCGGCTCTGACAGCAATTGGAAGAAGATCTCCGACATTCTCGACAAGGCTGGCAGCGAAATGGATTCGGCGGTCCAGGAGCTGTCGTCCAAGGCGCCGAAGGCCGCGATGCAACCCGAGCAGCGCGCGCTCCAGCAGCTTCAGCGCGCCGACGCCGTGTTCCGCGACATTCAGGTTTCCATGGGCAATCAGGGCGGCGGCGGTGGCGGAGGCGGCAATCGCACGAACGCGCAGGACCTCGCCGACATCTTCGAGCTCCAGCGCGACAAGCTGCGCAATCAGTATGAAACCGTGCAGCACGCACAGCAGCAGCAGCAACAGCAGCAATCGGACAACCAGGTTGATGAAACCCTCGAGAAGCTCCGGCAGCTCGCCGCACGCCAGCAGCAGGAGAACGAGCGGTTGCAGCGCAAGGCCGACAGCCTCGGCCAGCGCGGCGGCGGCGGTGCGTCGGGTGGACAGAGCCAGCGCGATCTCGCGCAACAGACGGAGGAGCAGGCGCGCCAGCTCGAGCGCCTCGCGCGCGAGCAGCAGTCGCAAGCCATGGCGGATGCGGCGCGGCGGCTCCAGGACGCAGCCAGCGCAATGCGGCGCGCGGCGGCGAACGGCCAGCGCGGTGCCGAGTCAGCGCAGGCGCTCGATAATCTCGAGCAAGCGCGGCGGCTGCTCGATCAACAGAAGTCGGGACGCGGCGAGCGCGATCTGAACGACGCGATGCGCACCGCGCAGCAGCTTGCCGATCAGGAGAAGCAGGTGCAGTCCGACGTCTCCAAGCTTGCGCAGGGCGGCGGGAGCGCCGCGCAACAACAGCAGCAGGTCCAGGAGTCGATCGCGCAGCAGAAGGGCGCGATGGCCGACGAGGTGAAGAGTTTGAAGTCGGCGCTCGACCGCATGGCTGCCACCGGCCAGCGCGATCAGCGCGACGTTGCCCGCGCGCTCGCGAGCGCCGCGGACTCGCTGCGCGGCCGCAAGCTCGAGGAGAAGCTGCGCTACACGCAGCAGCAGACTCGCACGGCGCCGCCCGAGTGGATGAATCAGGCGGAGCAGAGCATCAGCTCGGACATCGCCAACCTCGGCCAACAGCTTCAGCAAGCCCAAGGCGCCGCACAAAGCGCCAACGGTCGCCAGCAGAGCGCGCAGGCCGCCGATCGCGCGCGCGACCTCGTTCAGGGCGTCGAGTCGATGAACGAGCGTCTGCGCGAAGCCGAGCAGCGCGCTGACAGCGCGAGCCGACAGGGCACGAGCCGTGGGTTACGTGATGCGCAATCCGGCGAGCGCAACGATACGGCCGGCTCGCGCGATGGCCAACGCGGCCAGCGTGCATCACAGAATCAGCAAGGCCGCTCCGGGCAGCAAGGAGTACGGACGCAGCAACCGCAACAAGGCCAACAAGGCCAACAAGGCCAACAAGGCCAAGCGCAAGGCGGTCAGCAGCAAGGCAACGGCGCAGGCCGCGGCGAAGGCCAGCGCCAGGGCGGCCAGCTCGGAAACGGCGGCGCGCCGAATGCCAGCGGAGCTCCGGGCGGCCGGAGCACGCCCAACGGTGCGCGGCTCACGCCCGGTGATGCCGCGCAGTTCAGTCGCGAAGCACAGCAGCGCCTTTCCGACGCCGAGGCGCTTCGGCGCGATCTCCAGCGTCAGGGCCTTCCGACTGCCGAGCTCGATCGCGCCATTGCGGGGCTTCGCCAGCTCACCGATCCCGCGGCGCTCGAAAACTCGAGCACGCAGCTGCGGGCTCAAGTGGTCGACGGATTAAAAGAATTCGAATTTGGATTGCGCAAGCGCTTGGGCGAGGACGACAACACCAAGCTGCTCCTCGAGCGCTCGGGCGACGTGCCGCCGGAGTACCGCCAGAACGTGGAGGAGTACTACCGCTCGATCGGAAAGGGGAAGCCGGCGCCTAAGCCGTAGCGGCGCGGCTCAGTCGGCGTTGGCGCGATCCTCGCCGCCCAACGCCGTGCGATTTACCGGCGTGGCGCGCCTGAGCATCTGGATGACATCGTCATCCGGCGCGCGCCGCCAGCCGCCGGGCACGGGCGTGAGGCGCTTCTTTCCCAGCCTCGACTCGAAGCAGAGCCAGCCGGACTCGAACCCCGCCGGCAAATAGGACCACCGCGAGCTCGAGCCCTGCCGCCTCACTTCGAAGACCGTCCATTCGGTTCCGTGCTCGTCCGTCACTGTTCGCATCAAAGCCCCGCCACATCGGATCGCCGAATGCCCCCAGGTGTTGCCGGGCGATCGCGCGTCGCCGCGCACAGCCCCTAGAGGCAGGTTGGGTGCCAGTCCCGGGCTGAACATATGTCGCGATCCATGCACGACGAATTACACCGTCTCTCCATTGAGAATGCGCGCGAGCACGCTCGAGTCGATGTTGCCGCCCGAAACGACGCAGATCACTCTGCGCCACGCCGGCGCCGCGCCGAGCGCCGCCGCAACCGGCGTCGCACCCGCGCCCTCGGCGACCACGCGCGCGCGCTCGGCAAGGAGCCGTACCGCCGCGATCACGTCGGCGAGCGGCGCGACCCGCGTGTCGTGAACGAGCGCGCGTAGGAGCGGCCACATGGCCGGAAGCACGCCGCGCCCGCCGATCCCGTCGACGAAGCTCGGCGTGCGCTCCACCGAGACCGGCGCGTTGGCGTCGAACGCGGCCGTGAGCGGCGTCGACGTCGACACCTCGCAGCCGATGATGCGGGCGCGAGGCGTGAGCGCGCGCACCGCCGTGGCGATGCCGCAGATCAACCCGCCGCCTCCCACCGGCACGAGCACCGCGTCCACGTCCGGCAGGTCTTCAACGATCTCTAAACCGATCGTGCCGTTGCCGGCGATCACCGCGCGGTCGGCGACCGGATGGATGAACGTGCCGTCGATTCCCGGGCGCCCGTGGTCCGCGAGCGTCTGCCACCAATCCTCGTAGCTGAGCGACACGACTCGCGCGCCGAGCCGCTCGGTGGCCTCGACCTTGGTGCGTGGCGCCGAGTCGGGCATCACGACGGTGCAGGGCACGCCGAGCGCGCGCGCACCCCACGCGACGCCCTGCGCCATGTTGCCGGCGCTCGCCGTGTAGACGCCGCGTGCCAGCGACGGGGCGGAGAGCGTGCGCATCGCGTTCGTGGCGCCGCGCAGCTTGAACGAGCCGATCGGCTGGAGATTCTCGAGCTTGAGATAGATCTCCATCGGGGCGTCCACGTGCAGCCGGAGGAGCGGCGTCCGCGTGATCGTCTCCGCGATGCGCTCGCGCGCCGCGCGCACGTCGTCGATCGTCAGCGGCTCAAGCAGTGACATGCCGCACGCCGCCAAAATCGATCGATGTGCCCGCGTGAATGGCCGCGCCTTCCGTCATCACGAACCATGCGGCGGCGAGATCTTCGATCGCGAGTCCAAGCGATTTGAAAAGTGTGATGTCCTGCGCGTTGCGCCGGCCCTCGCCGCGTCCGATCAACAGCTCGCCCAACTCCGCGACGACGTGTTCTGGTCCGATCTCGCCGTCGTGCAGCGGCGTCACGATGTCGCCCGGCTCCGCGAGCGCCGATTCGCGGCGATCGACGTACAACCGCGATCGCACTACCGCCGCGGAATCGAGCTCGCGCGCGTTCGGGGTACACGCACCGATCGCATTGACGTGCGTCCCGGGCGCGAGCCAGTCGCCGTGCAACACGGGCGTCGTCGAGGAAGTGGTGGTGCACACGATGTCGGCCTCGCGCACCGCGTCCGCCGCCGTCGTGCTGGCCGCGGCGTCGGCGATCCCATAGTGCGCCCGCGCCCGTTCGGCGAGCTTGGCCGCGTTCTCCGCGTTCCTGCTCACCACGCGCAGCGACGTGATCGTCCTCACCTGGCGGATCGCGTCGAGATGTGCGTGCGCCTGCACGCCCGCGCCGATGATCACGAGCCGCGTCGCGTCGGCGCGCGCGAGCACCCGCGTGGCGAGCGCCGACACGGCGGCGGTGCGCGTCGTCGTGATCGCGGTGGCGTTGATCACCGCGGCGAGCTGGCCGTTCGCGGGGTCGAACAGCAGCACGGCGCCCTGGTGCGAATCGAGCGCCGTCCCGCGATTGCCGGGAAAGACCGTGATCACCTTCGCTCCGATGGTCATCGGCGAAGTGATGACGGCCGGCATCACAGCGAACGCGTTGTGGCCGTCCGAAAGCCGCACGACCGTGCGCAGCGGAAGGATCGTCTCGCCCTGCGCCAGCGATGTGAGCGCGCGCTCCATGAGCACGATGCACACGTTCATCGGCAGCAGGCGCTCGACGTCCGATTGAGAGAGAATGAGCATGGTGCGCCGAAGATACCGCGCTCCGAGGCTCTACGTTATCGACGGCGCCACGCCCGAGTTGCCGAAATGACCATGGATGACTATCATGTGACCATGTCGAAGAAACGTCCGATTGGAGTTGCCGAGTTCAAGGCGCGGATGAGCGAGTACCTGCGCGCCGTGAAGAAGGGCCAGGAAGTCACGATCGCGGATCGCGACACGCCGATCGCGCGCGTCGTGCCGTATGCCGCGACGTCCGACCGGCTCGTCGTTCGCGAGCCCACGCACGCGTACGGTTCGCTCGGCGACATTCCGCTCCCGCCGCCGGCCAAGCTGCGCGTGGATGCGGTCGAGCTCCTGCTCGAGGACCGGCGCACGCGATGAAGGCGTACATCGATTCGTCGGTCGCGCTGCGGCTCGTGCTCGGCCAGCCCAATCAGCTCGCCGAGTGGCGCCGCATCACGTTCGGCGTGTCCAGCGGATTGCTCGAGGTGGAGTGCCTGCGCACCCTCGACCGGCTGCAGATCAGCGGCGATCTGGCGCCGGATGACGGCGTCATCCGGCGCGAGGCGGTATTTCGAGTTCTCGAAAGCCTGCGGATCGTCGACGTGAGCCCCGCGGTGCTGCATCGCGCTTCCCAGCCGATGCCGGTGCCGCTCGGCACCGTCGACGCCATTCACCTCGCGAGCGCGGATTTGTGGCGCGAGGCGAACGGCGATCTGCTCATCGCCACACACGACCGCGGTCTCGCGCTCGCCGCACGCGCGAGCGGCTTTCGTGTCGCGGGCGTGTGACGAGCGCGCGGCGGAGCCTTACTCCTCCGCCATGAACGGATACGTGTAGTCCAGCGGCGGCGAGAACGTCTCCTTCACGGCGCGCGCGCTGGTCCAGCGCACGAGATTGAGCTTCGAGCCCGCCTTGTCGTTCGTCCCCGAGCCGCGCGCGCCGCCGAACGGCTGCTGCCCCACCACGGCGCCCGTCGGCTTGTCATTCACGTAGAAGTTGCCGGCCGCGTTGCGCAGCGCCATTGCCGCCTCGCGCACCGCCGCGCGGTCATTCGCGAAGACCGCGCCCGTGAGTGCGTACGGCGACGTGGTATCGATGATCTCGAGCGTCTCGTTCCACTTCGAGTCGTCGTAGACATATGCGGTCACGACGGGTCCGAAGATCTCCTCGCACAGGAGCCGGTAGCCGGGCTCGCGCGACTCGACGAGCGTCGGGCGGATGTAGTAGCCCTCGTCGCCCTTCGCGACGCCGCCGGAAACGACCGTCGCGTTCTTCCGCGCGTCCTCGACGTAGCCGCTGATCTTCTTGAACGCTTTCTCGTCGATCACCGCGCTCAGGAAGTTGCGGAAGTCCGTCGGATCGCCCATGCGCATGTCGTCCATCATGCCGACGATGCGGTCGCGGACGTCGGGCCAGATGGAGCGCGGGATGTACACGCGGCTCGCCGCCGAGCACTTCTGCCCCTGGTACTCGAAGCCGCCGCGCGCGATCGCGACCGCGAGCGCTTGGCGATCGGCCGACGGGTGCGCGAGAATGAAGTCCTTGCCGCCGGTCTCGCCCACGATGCGCGGATAAGTAGCATACTGCGACATATTCGCGCCGATCGTCTTCCACATGCTGTTGAAGACGCCCGTGCTTCCGGTGAAGTGCACGCCCGCGAGCTCGCGGTGCGACAAGAGCACGTTCGAGATCTCAGACGGATCGCCCGGCACGAGGTTGATCACGCCGGGAGGAAGGCCCGCCGCCTCGAGCAGCCGCACGATGTAGTATGCGGACAGCATCGCCGTCGACGCCGGTTTCCAGATCACCGCGTTGCCCATCAGCGCGGGCGCGGTCGGCAGATTGCCGCCGATCGACGTGAAGTTGAACGGCGTCACCGCGTAGACGAACCCCTCGAGCGCTCGATAGTCGAGCTGGTTCCACATCGTGTTGTTCGAAAGCGGCTGCTCGTCGTAGAGCTGTTGCGCGTACGCCGGGTTGAACCGCCAGAAGTCGATCAGCTCGCACGCGGCGTCGATCTCCGCCTGAAACACGGTCTTCGACTGGCCGAGCATCGTGGCGGCGTTGAGCGTGGCGCGCCACGTCGTCGCGAGCAGCTCCGCGGCCTTGAGGAACACCGCCGCGCGATCCTCCCATGCCCAGTTGCTCCACTCGGCGCGCGCCGCGCGCGCCGCATCCACCGCCTGGAGCACGTGCGCGGTGCTCGCCTTGTGCCAGTCGGCGAGCACGTGCTTGTGATCGTGCGGCATCACGGCGTGCGCGATCGCGCCGGTCCGAATGTCCTTGCCGCCGATGATGATCGGAATGTCGGCGCGCTCGTTCGACATCTCCTGCAAGCGCGCTTTGAGCGCCGCGCGCTCCGGCGATCCCGGCGCGTAGCTCTTGATCGGTTCGTTGACGGGCGGCGGCACGCGGCGCGTTCCGCTGAAGCCGGCGAGCGGCGCCGAGCGCGGAGCGATGGTGCGCTCGGCCTGTTCAGAAGTTGCGGCGCCGCGCTCCGGTGCGGGGACGGTACGCGCGCTCGATTTGGCGGTGGTGGCGGTGGTGACAGGGGCAGCCATGGGGTTCCTCGAGTGACGTGGTGCAATGCTCAACGGAAGTTAAGGACTCCCCCGCGCGCACCGGAACACGCGTGCTTTGAGCGCGCCGCCGGTTCGGCTAATCTCCGACGATGCGTTCTCTTCCGTTTGTGCTCGGGCTCGTCCTGCTCGGCGCGTGCGACAAACCGCCGGTGGACTGGTCCGATCCCGTACCGATCGGGCAGGCCTCCGGTGCACGCCGGCTCGTCGTCGACAGTGCCGGGCATGCGCGATTCGTCGCCGATTCGATCGCGCTGCCGTCCGTTCCGAACGCGCCAGGGCTCTGCGCCTCGTCGATCCGCTCGGCACGCGGCATCTCCGAGCTCTTCGTGGCGTGGTGGAGCATGCGGCGCGACTCGAGCGCGGTGATTTACACCGCCGCGTCGCGCGACGGAGGGGCGACTTGGGGAAAATCCGCTCCGGTCGATACTTCGGACGTCAGCACGCGCGGATGCGATCGCCCGCCGCCGTCGGTCACGGCGGTGGGAGACGACGTGTACGTCGCGTATTCCATGTCCGCTTCGGACGGCACCGCGGTTTGGTTCGCGCACTTCATGGGCAACATGTTGCACTCACCCGTCGCCGTGATCTACGGGGATCACCTCGTCACGACCGCGCTCGCGGCCGAAGGTGATCGTGTCGCGTTGGCGTATGAGGAGCCGAACGGCACGCGGCCGCGCATCGAGCTCGCGCTCTCGAACACGCAGGGGCACATCTTCGAGGCGCACACGACCGCGACACGCGACGATGATTCGGGCGTCGATCCCGCCGTGGCGCTCGCGGGCGATGCGATCGCGGTGTCGTGGCGAACGCCGGCATCGAGTGATACGAGCGGCGCGCGCGTGGTGCGGATTGGCCGCCTGCCATGACGCTCGCCGATGCGCGGCCGGCGCCGCTCAAGGCGCTCGTCGCGGACGATGATCCGATCGCGCGCCTGCTGGTCGTCGCCGTGCTGGCGGAGCTCGGCCATCACTGCGAGGTCGCGGCGAACGGGCGCGAGGCATGGGAGAAGTTTCAATCCGCGCATCCGGATCTCGTCATTCTGGACGCGGAGATGCCGGAGATCGACGGACTCGATGTGTGCCGGCGGATTCGCGAGCGCGACGACAAGCGTGAAGCGTTCGTCCTGTTTCTCACGACGCGCGATCAGCCCGAGTCGCTCGAGCGCGTGCTCGACGCGGGCGCCGACGAGTTCATCGCCAAGCCGACGACGCCCGAGGATCTGCGCGCGCGACTGATCGTCGCGCGGCGGCGCATCGCGCAGGACGCGGCGCGCCGGAACGCGGAGGCGGAGCTCTCGAAGGCGAGATGGCTCGCGGGCATCGGCGAAGCGACCCTCGCTCTGCAGCACGAGATCAACAATCCGCTCTCCGCGCTCCTCGGGAACGCGGAGCTCATGATCATGGAGCTCGAGGAGAAAGGCGAGCGCAACGAGCTGCTCGACGTCATCCACGAGCAGGCGCTCCGGATCGCGGAAGTCGTGCGCCGCTTGCGACGACTGAAGAATCCGGAGAGTGTTGATTACGTTGGCGGCTCGCGAATGCTCAACCTCTGGAAGGAAACCGGGACGTGACCCACTACTTCGGCGCGCACACGATCGACAACGGCGGCATCCACATGGCCGCTCGTCGAGCGGGCGCGGCCGGGATGCGGGCGCTGCAGATCTTCACCACGATCCCGAAGTTCTACGGCGACAAGTCGTCGATCAAACCGGAGCGCGTGGAGCGGTTCAAGGCCGCGCTCGCGGAAACGGAGATCGATCCCAAGCACGTGGTGGCGCACGCGGCCTACGTGCTGAACACCGCGACGCCCGATGAAGAGAAGTCGTCGCGCGCACGCGCCGGCCTCGCGAAAGAGCTGGAGCGCTCGACTGCGCTCGGGATCGGCGCGATCTGCTTTCATCCCGGCGCCGCGACCGACGACAATCGCGAAGCGGCGGCGGAGCGTGTGGCGATGGCGATCGTGCACGCGCTCGAGAGCGTGCCGGACGGGCACACGCGCGTGCTCGTGGAGAACACGGCGGGCGCGGGGCGCACGTTCGCGAAAACGGCGGCGGAAGTGGGATCGATTCTGCTGCACGTGCCGAAAGCGCTGCGGCATCGCACCGGCTACGGGCTCGACACCTGCCACCTGTACGCGTCGGGATACGATCTGCGCGCGGGCGACGATGCGGTGGCGCGCGTGCTGGACGAGTTCGAGGAGGAGACGGGCGAGGCGCCGGGCTTCGTGCACTTGAACGACAGCGAAGGCGCGTTGGCGTCGAACAAGGACCGCCACGTGCTGATCGGCGATGGGCAGATTGGCGCGGAGCCGTTCCGGCGGTTGTTCGCCGATCGGCGCTCGCAGGGGATTCCGCTCATTCTCGAGACGCCGCAGCTCGCGGCCGACGTGGGCGAAGACGATCCGACACCCGATCCGTACGACGTGCAGATGATGGCGCTGCTGGCGACGTTCGCGCGGGTCTAACGCCGCGAGAGGTGCTCGAACCTCTCCCTCCTGAAACTCCGCGCCCCATATTTACGTACTTAGCTAAGTATGCAATCTGCCTTCAAAGCGCTCGCCGATCCCACCCGGCGCGAGATCCTGCGCCTGCTGCGCGACGGCCCCCGCACGTCCGGGGAGATCGCGCAACGATTCCCCACGTCGTGGGCGACGATCTCGCGCCATCTCGCCGTGCTGCGCGAGGCGGAGCTCATCCTCTCCGAGCGGAACGGGCAGCAGATCGTCTACGAGCTCAACACCACCGTGGTCGACGACATCGTCGAGCAGATTCTCGAATGGGTGAAGCCCAACCGCAAACCCGGAGGAAAACGAAATGCGTAAGTGGTATCCGGCGCTGCTGGTCGTGCTCTCCATCATCGTGTCCGTGTACGCCTACCCGCGGCTGCCCGATCGCGTCCCGATCCACTGGAACATCCACGGGCAGCCAAACGGATATGGCTCGCGGCTGTTCGCGACCGTGCTCTTTCCCGCGCTGCTGCTCGTGATGTGGGCCTTCCTGCGCGGGCTGCCGAGGATCGATCCGCGGCGCGCGAACTACGCGAAAATGGAAGGGACCTACGACCTCGTCGTGAACGCCGCGCTCACGATCGTCTTGCTCGCGCACGGGTCGAGCATCGCCGCGGCGCTCGGCGCGCACGTTGCGATCGAACGCGTGATTCCGGCGGCGATCGGCCTCATGCTCGTCGTCATCGGCAACGTGATGCCGCGCGCGAGGCCCAACTGGTGGTTCGGCATCCGGACACCGTGGACGCTGAGCAACGATCGCGTCTGGGAGCGCACGCATCGCGTCGGCGGCCGCCTGTTCGTGGCGGCGGGCGTCCTGATCGTGATCGCCGCATTTCTGCCGCCGCTGGTCGCGCTGCCCGCGATCGTCGTGTTCGGAGCGGGCTCGTCGCTCGCCGCCGTCGTGTACTCGTATTTCGCCTGGAGAGAGGAAACCAAGAGATGAGCTACGCCCATCTGGCCATCGCGGCCCTGCTGCTGCCCACGCTCGCGCGAGCACAGCAGCAGCCCATGCACGAAGGCTATTACCTGATCTCGAATGCCGACACGATCTTCGCCGAGCAGGCGACGCGCACGCCGACGACGCTCGACGGGGAGTTCGTCGATCGCATGCGCGGCTCGCGCGTCCACTACCATGCGACGCTCGGCGCGCGCGGGGTAATCGCGCGGCTCGAGACGCGCGTGTTCGCGTCGTCGAGCGACACGATCGGCGGGCCGGCGAGCTTCACGCTCGCTGGCGACACGGTGATCGTCGACGCCGGCCACGGCGCCGTTCGCGTTCCCGCGGTGAACGGCGTGATGCTCACGCTCAATCCGTCGGCGGTGTTCATCGAGCAGATGGCGATTCGCGCGCGCGATCTGTCGGACGGAACGCCGAAATCGACGATGCTGCTCTTCGCGACGAACGGCGGCCGCACGATTCCCCTCGGCGCGACGTTCGCGCCACCCGATTCGGTGACGCTCTCGTACGCCGGCGTCACGATGCAACTGCGGCTCTCGCGTGACGGACGCTTGATCGAGGGCGCGGTCCCCGCGCAGCATCTCCGCATCGTGCGCGACGACAATGCGAAGATCGTCGCGCCCGACCGATACAATGCACCGCCGGACGCGCCGTACACCGCGGAAGAAGTGGTGGTGCACACGCCGCAGGGACTTCGTCTCTCGGGCACGCTCACGCTCCCCAAAGCACGCGCGACGGGCCGTGCGCCGGCCGTGGTGACGATCACCGGCTCGGGGCCGGAGGATCGCGACGAAGAATCGCCGGCGATTCCGGGCTATCGTCCGTTCCGCGATCTCGCCGACACGCTCGGGCGGCGTGGCATCGCGGTGTTGCGGCTCGACGACCGCGGCATGAACGGATCTGACGTCGGTCCGCTGACGGCGACGAGCGCCGATTTCGCGAACGACATTCGCGCCGGTGTCGCGTATCTACGCAAGCGTCCCGAGATCGACGGCTCGCGGATCGCGCTCGTCGGACACAGCGAAGGCGGCGAGATCGCTCCGATGATTGCCGCGACGGACCCGACGATTCGCGCGATCGTGCTCATGGCGGGGCCGGCGTCGACCGGGCGCGAGATCGTGATGGATCAGTTCACGTATGCGGTCGACAGTCTGCGCCATCTCACGGGCGCCGCGCGCGACTCGATCTTCGCGCTCGAGCGGCGCGCGCTCGACAGCATCGCGGCGAAGCCCGGTTGGGAGCAGTTCTTCCTCGCGCACGATCCCAGCACGACGGCGCGGCGCGTGAAGACGCCCGTGCTCATTCTGCAGGGAGAGACGGATCGTCAGGTGCCGCCGAGCGAGGCGGCGAAGCTCGCGGCGGCATTTCGAGCGGGCGGCAATACGCACGTGACGGTGCGAATGTTCCCCGAGACGGATCACCTCTTTCTCGCCGATCCCAATGGCGCGCCGATGGATGCGAGCGGGGCGCTGCGGTATCCATCGCTGCCGTCGCTACACGTGCGCAGAGAGGTGTTGGGCGCGATCGCGGATTGGTTGAGTGCGCAATTCCAGTAGGGACCGCGGTGCGCAATCGTGTGGGCACGGAGCACACGGGATCGACGGAGCATACGGAAAAAGTGGCGACACGAAACCTGCCGTGTACTCCGTTTTCCCAGTGTGATCCGTGCCGAAGGACGCGGGATCGTGCGCGCCAAACGAAGCATGCAGGCGCGACGGACACGCGATTTTCATAGGGGAAATCATTGCGTCGGCGAGTGAAAGTGGACGTCGCTCAGAGTGGAAAACGGCCCCGTTCCGAGTGAACGCGGGCCGTTTTCATAGGGGAAAGTGTCGTTCTTCATAGGGGAAAAATGCAATTTCCCTATTGCGTTGTGGGCCGATGATTATACTTTTCGCCCTCGAAGCTCGCGGTTTTCATAGTGAAAATCGGCGAACTTCAGAGCGACAAACCCCAACCATTCCATCTACCGGGAGAGAGAATGGCTGCAAAGAAGGGTGGAAAGAAAGCCGCCAAGAAAGGCGGCGCGAAGAAGGGCGGCGCCAAGAAAGCCGCGAAGGCCGCGAAGAAGTCGACCAAGAAAGCGGCGAAGAAGGGCGGTGCGAAGCGGACGCCGAACGCGGCGTTCATGAAGCCGATGCAGCCGGATGCGGCGCTCGGCGCGGTCGTCGGCAACAACCCGATGCCCCGTACCGAGATCACGAAGAAGCTCTGGGGGTACATCAAGCGCAACAACCTCCAGGACGCGAAAGAGCGTCGCATGATCAACGCCGACGACAAGCTCAAGCCGGTGTTCGGCGGCAAGGGCAAGGTCTCGATGTTCGAGATGACCAAGCTCGTCAACAAGCACCTGAAGTAGTCGGCGACGGATTGCACGCGGGGGGACGCGCCATGGGCGCGTCCCCCCGTTGCATTTCTCTCACGCGCGGGTGAATGGAACACGTGCTCCGCATTCGCCGTAGGAGCAGTAGATTCAATCTCATCCATGGCGAAACGAGCACAAAAGCCGGCCAAGCCCAACGTCGTCGCGCAGGCGCGAAGCGGCGGAAAGAAGAAGTCGTCGCAGCCCGCGAGTCGCTGGCTCTGGGAGAACTTCAAATCGCTCGCCGGCGCGATTCTGATCTATCTCTTCGTCAAGACGTTATTCGTCGAGGCGTATCGCATCCCGTCGGGGAGCATGATCCCCACGCTCCAGATCGGCGACTGGCTGTTCGTGAACAAGCTCGCCTACGGGCCGACGATCCCATTCACGAATGCTCATTTGCCGGGCTACGCCAGCCCCAAGCACAACGACGTGGTCGTGTTCGAGTCGCCCTACCAGGCGGACGAAGTGGCCGCGGGACGCGAAGCCACGCCGACGCTCGTGAAGCGCTTGATCGGCATGCCGGGAGACACGATCTACATGCGCGCCGGCACCGTCTATCTCAACGGCATTCCGCAGCGGTTGGGATTCACGTCGGGCGCGTGGCAGGGCGATGCCGCGACCGCGAACTCGATCGATCCCGATTTCGAGTGGCAGCACAAGTTCGAGGTGAAGGGCACGCGCTTCGGCCAGCCGCCCGCGCAGCCGATTCATGACAACTGGGGCCCGCTGCTCATCCCGCCCAATCACTATTTCATGATGGGCGACAATCGCTACTGCTCCAAGGACAGCCGGTACTGGGGCCTGGTGCCGCGCGACAACATTCGCGGCCGGCCGCTGTTCGTGTACTACTCGTACAAGCCCGGCGGCGATCCGACGGATCCGTGCAATGGTGCCGTGAGCGATCGGCCGCTGCCGGCGATCACCGATATTCGGTGGTCGCGGATCGGGCACTGGATCAAGTAGTCGACACCCTTCGTCCCGCGGCTCTGGCGGTGCGAGTGTCCCGGCGGCATCGTCTGACTCGGCGCTCCGAGCGCCGTTGCGCGTTACCGCTCCGCCTCGTGGGGCACTGAACACACGGGATGCACGGAGCAACACGGAGAACGACGATGCCGACTCCCACCACTCATTCCGTGAATCCCAGTGGCACCCGTGTGCTCCGTGTCCTTCGACGCGTGGCCATGCACCTCAGTGGCGGCGTGCTCGGCGCGCTGATGCTTGCAAGCGCGATCGCGAACGCGCAACGCGTCGAGTGGCCCGCCTACGGCGGCGACCTCGGCTCGACGAAATACTCGACCCTCACGCAGATCAACCGCGACAACGTGAAGTCGCTGCAGAAAGCGTGGGAGTGGGCGACGGGGGAAGTGCCGACCACGAACCCGTCCGCGCGGCCGGGCAGCTTCGAGGCGACCCCGCTCATGATCGGCGACACGCTCTTTCTGAGCACGTCGTTCAATCGTGTCGTCGCGCTGGACGCGAACACGGGACGCGAGCTGTGGTCGTACGATCCCAAGGTGTACGCGACCGGTCAGCCGTCGAACGGCACTGGCTTCGTGCATCGCGGCGTCGCCACGTGGAGTGACGGTCACCAGCGGCGAATCTTCATGAACAGCCGCTGGAACCTGATCGCCCTCGATGCATCGACCGGCGCGCCGATCAAGTCGTTCGGCGACACCGGCGTGGTGGATCTGACGCGCGAGCTGGCGCGAAACGGAAAGCCGGTGAACAAGCTGCACTACACCGAGACGTCGCCGCCGGTGGTCTGGCGCAATCTCGTCATCGTCGGCAACGGCGTCGCCGATCGGCTGATCTACCCCAATGATCCACCGGGCGACGTGCAAGCGTTCGACGTGAAGTCCGGCAAGCGCGTCTGGGATTGGAGTCCGGTTCCGCGCGGGCCGCACGACGACGGTGCCGACACGTGGCACGACGATTCGTGGAAGACGACGGGCCACACCAACGTGTGGGCGCCGTTCAGCGTCGACGACAAGCGCGGTCTCGTGTATCTCCCGGTGAGCACCCCGAGCAACGATTGGTACGGCGGCGCGCGGCTGGGCGATGATCTGGACGCGGAATCCATCGTCTGTCTCGACGCGCGTCACGGCAAACGCGTCTGGTCATTCCAGACCGTGCATCACGGGTTGTGGGATTACGATCTTCCCGCCGCCCCCGTACTCGGCACGGTTCGCGTGGACGGCGCGGAGCGCGACATCGTCGCGGTGCCGGCGAAGACCGGCTTTCTGTTCGTGTTCGACCGCGTGACGGGCAAGCCGATCTGGCCGATTGTGGAGCACTCGGTGCCACAGAGCGACGTACCGGGTGAGAAGGCGGCGCAGTCGCAGCCGGTGCCGACGAAGCCGGCGCCGTTCGCGAAGCAGGGCTTCGGCTTCGGCGACGTGATCGACTTCACGCCGGCGATTCGCGCACGCGCGCTCGACGCGACGAAGGACTATCGCCTCGGCCCGCTCTTCACGCCGCCGTCGATGGGCGGGACGATCGTGATGCCGGGCGCGATCGGCGGCGCCGGCTGGGGCGGCGGCGCGTTCGACCCGACGACGGGGATGCTCTACATCAAAGCCACGAACAGCCCCGCGCTGTACAAGATCTATCAACCTCCCAAGTCCGACACGGTAGATGCGGCGTACACGGCGGACCTCACGCAGCAGGGACTCCGCCTCACTTTTCCAAGCGACAGCGGCGCGCGCGTTCCGCCGCTCCCGATCAACAAGCCGCCGTACGGCACGCTCGCGGCGATCGATCTCAACACCGGCGAGACGGCGTGGAACGTCCCGATCGGCGACACGCCGTCGATTCGTAACAATCCGATACTAAAAGGAGTGACCCTTCCGCCGATGCTCGGCGTTGCCGGCGCGCCGGGACCGATCGTGACGGCGGGCGGCTTGGTGTTTCTGACCGGCGGCGGCTCGACGCTGTACGCGGTGGATGCGCGGAGCGGACAGGTGTTGTGGTCGGCGGAGCTCGGGCAGAATGGATACGCGACGCCGATGACGTACCGCACCGCGGGAGGAAAGCAGTTCGTGGTGATTGCGACGGGAGCGGCGCGAGGCGCGAAGTTGGTGGCGTTCGCGCTCCCATGACCGCGTCTGAAGCCGGCCGGCGCAGCCTCACATGGCTTTAGTGTTTCCCTTCGATCCCGATATCCGGCGCGCCTCCACCATCCCGGCGCGACTCTACGTCGATCCCGTCTACCTCGAGCTCGAGCGCGAGCGTGTGTTCGCGCATTCATGGCAGCTCGTCGGCCGGATCGATCAAGTCGCCGAGACCGGGCAGTTTTTCACGGCGGAAATCGGCAACGACTCGATCGTCGTGCTGCGCGACGGCGACACGCTGCGCGGGTTCTACAACGTCTGCCTGCATCGGGCCGGTCCCGTCGCGCATGGCTGCGGCAAGCGGCAAACGCTCCAGTGCAAGTACCACGGGTGGACGTACACGCTCAACGGTGAGCTGCTGCGCGCGCCGGAAATGGAGGGCGTCGAGCGATTCACGCCCGAGGACATGCGACTGCGGCCGGTCGCCGTCGACACGTGGGGTCCGCTCGTGTTCGCGAACCTCGACGGCAAAGCGGCGCCGCTCGCGGACTTTCTGGAGGACATCCCGGCGCGCGTGGCGCCGTTCCGGTGCGAATCGATGCGCTACGTGATGCGCAAGGAGTACGAGCTCGCGTGCAACTGGAAGGTCTATGTCGATAATTATCTCGAGGGCTACCACATCCCCGTGGTCCACCCCTCGCTGCACAAGGAGATCGACTACGACAGCTACCGCGTCGAGCCACACCGCTATTCATCGATACAGCATGCACCGCTCCGCCCGGTCCCGTCGGCGTCTGCGGCCAGCGCCGAGCGTCGCTACGATCCGTCGCGCGCCGAGGTGCCGGAAGCGGTGTACGGCTGGATCTTTCCGAACGTCATGTTGAACGTGTACATGGGGCAGATGCAGACCAACGTCGTGCTCCCCGTCGCGCACGATCGCACGGTCGTGGTGTTCGAATGGTTCGCGGCGAACCCGCCCGCGGATCCGGCGACCGATTCCGCGTGGTCGCGCCTGGTCGCGTTCAGCGACGAGATCCAGGACGAGGACGTGGAGATCTGTGAGACGGTGCAACGGAACCTGCGCTCGCGCGTCTATGATCGTGGGCGCTACTCAGCCGCGCGCGAGAACGGAGTCCATCATTTCCACTCGCTGCTGCACGAGTTTCTGACGTAGCCGAACGGTCGACGATCCCTCCCTCTCCCCGCGTTCCCCGCGCCCCGCTTTCCCCCCTCGATGCGCCGGATATTCACCCATACCTCACGCGCGACGCGCCTGGTCACGATCGGTCAGTTTCTGGTCGTGATCGTGGGGACGGCGTTGCTGTTGCGGCTATGGCCGGACCACGTGCGCGACGGGGTGTTGATCGGTCTGCTCACGTGCGCCGCGATCGGGGGTGCGCTCACGATCTATGGCGCGTGGGTGCTCGCCACGGAGCGGCGGACCAACGATACGTTGATGCGGAGCGTCGCCGAAGAGCGGCAACTGAGCGCGACGCTCGAGCAGGCGGTAGTGTCGCGCACGTCGGAGCTCGAGGACGCACAGCGGGTGCTGCAGCGCATGTGGTGGCTCGGCCAGCAGATCACGCTCGAGCTCAATCCGCAGCGCGTGCTCGAGCGGTTCCTCGAGGCGGTCGCTGACATCGCGCAATCGGACGGCGGCATCGTCGGGCTGATCGGCGACGACGGCAAGATCCGCATCGTCGTCGGCACAGGTATGGGCGCGCCGCTCAAGGGTATGGCGATCCCGATCACCGGATCGGCGATGGGCCGCGTCATCCGAACCGGCACCGCATGGACGGTGACGGACGTGCAGGCGCACTTCGATCAGGTCGACGAGCAGCTCTACGAGCGCACGAAGGACATGCTGAAGGGCGTGGCCATCGTGCCGATCGCGCGCCGCGGCGAGCGCATCGGCGCGGTAGTCGTCGGTACGGTCGAGGAGCGAGTCTTCACGCCGCTCGATCTCGAGCGGATCGAGGCGATGGGCGATCTCCTCTCGGTCTCGCTCGAGAACGCCGAGCTGGTGGAGACGCTGCGCCAGGCGGAGTGGCGGTTTCGAACGCTCTTTCGCGCGGCGCCGGACGCGGTGTTTACAGTTCTTCAAAGCGGCCGCATTCGCGAGGCGAACGACGCCGTGCGCGACGTGACGGGCTGCGATCCGCTGCAGGTCGTCGGACGTCCAGTCGTCGATCTCGTCGTCGACAGCGATCGCGAGCGGCTGCAAGCGGCGCTCGACGCGACGTTCGCCGGAACGCCGTCGCGCGTCGAGGTCGCGTTCCAGTACGCGGCGCGCGGAACGGTCTCGCGGCGCATCGTCGCGCTGGCGATGAGTCGTCTTCCGGAAGCGGATCCCCCGAGCATCCTGCTCGTGGGCCGCGACACGACGGGCGAGCGCGACATGCGCGTGCGGCTCATGGAGTCGGATCGCCTCGCCGCGGTCGGCGAGCTCGTGGCCGGCGTGGCGCACGAGGTGAACAATCCACTGAGCAGCATCAGCGCGTTTGCGCAGCTCCTGTTGCGCGACGGCGGCCTATCGCCGGCGCAGCGCGACTCCATCGAGGTGATCAAGTCGGAGACGCTGCGCGCGAGCCAAGTGGTGCGCGATCTCCTCGCGTTCGCGCGCCGCAGTGAGCCGCAGCGCGAGCCACTCGACGTCAACATGGTCGTGCAGCGCACGCTGCGGCTGCGCGGCTACCAGCTCACGTCGAACAAGATCAGCGTCGAGGCGGATCTCGCGCCGGAGCTGCCATCGGTCATTGGCGACGCGCGTCAGCTTCAGCAGGTGTGCCTCAACCTCGTGACCAACGCGATTCAGGCAATGGCGGTCCTCGGCGGCGGCACGTTGTTCGTCACGACACGCCACGACGGCGAGGACGTGGTGCTCGACATGCGCGACACCGGTCCGGGGATCCCCGAAGCGGCGCGCGCGCACATCTTCGAGCCGTTCTTCACCACGAAGGGCGAGGGCGAAGGCACGGGCCTGGGTCTCAGCGTGAGCTACGGCATCATCAGCGCGCACGGCGGGAAGATCGAAGTCGCGAACACGTCCGGCGCGGGCACGACATTCCGCGTCGCGCTCCCCGCGGCCGAAGCGCAGCCGAGCGACGACTCCGCGCGCGATTCGGGTCCGATCGTGCTGCGTTCTCCGCTCGCGGGTATTCGCCTGCTGTTCATCGACGACGAGCCGTCGCTGCGCAGCGGGATGCAGGCGTTCGGCGAGATGCGCGGATTCACGGTGCTCGCCGCGGCCGACGGCATTGCGGGGCTGGAAATGGTCCGCACGGCCTCGGTCGACGCGATCGTCTGCGATCTGCGCATGCCGGGGATGGACGGGCCGGCCTTTCACGAACGGCTGCGACGCGAGCGGCCAGGACTCGCGGCGCGCACGGTATTCGTCACCGGAGACGTCGTGACGACGAGCACCCGAACCGCGGTTACGCGACAACCGGTGCTCACGAAGCCGTTCTCGTTCGAGCGCCTCGAGGAGACGCTCGTCGCCGTGATGCGGGGAGCCCCGGCGCCTGCCGGCGCACCGCAAAGCTGGCAGTGACCATCGTCACGCTCGCGTCCGTTGCCACCCTTTCGCGAATTCGTTTGTCTAAGGAGGTGAGCCATGCCGAGCTTCTTCCCTAGACAGACGATCGCGCTCCATCTCGAGGAGCCGAAGGCGTTCCGCCGGTTCTCCTACACACTCTGGGAGATGGCGCTGGTCACGGGTGTGTTCGTCCGCCTGTACCGGCAGATCGTGCTCACCCATGGCTCGAACAACTGGATCTACCTCGGCGGCACCTTCGCCGTGGGAATGATCGTGCTGCTCGGCATGCTCACCGCGCACCTGGCGAACTATCCGCTGCACCAGTACGTCTGGCGCGCGCCGGCGTTCGCGCTCGTCGAGGTCTGTGCGGAGATGGCGACGAGCGCGCTGCTCATCGCGGTGCACCGCGAGCCGAATGGGAGCGTACGCGCGCACTGGGACGACTTCGTGGGGATGACGCTGCACGCGCTGGTCTATCGCGGCGTGGCGATCGTGCTCTGGGGACTCATCCTCGCCGGCGTCGTACAGCTCGTGCGGCGCACGATCGTGCACGAGGACGACGAAGGACCGGCGCCGGCGCCCTGATCAGAACGTGAGACGGAAACCGGTCATCAGCGTGCGACCGGGGAGCACAGTCGCGTTGTCCGGCTCGTCGAGCTGATAGCCCAGCAGATTGTCCGCGCTCACCTCGACGGACATGTTGCGCCGCAGGTCGCGCGACGCGTGCGCGCGCAGCCGCAGACCGCCGTCGTAGCGCCGCCAATACTCGCGCAGTGAGACACCGAGCAGCCCGTGCGCGGGCCGCGTCGCGCCCGTGTAATCGCGCGCGAACGCGACTTCGTCGTAGTTGATCCAGTCGAACGCGCGCGACGCGCCGATGGACGCGAACCAGTGCCGCGCGTTCCAGGTGGCGTTGAGCGAAGCAGTTTGCGCGGGAACCTGGAGCATGCGGTCGCCGGTTTGAAGATCGCCGGTGTAGCCCGGTGCGAGTCGGCGCACGCGGCTGTCGACCAGGGAGAGCGTGCCCGCGAGCTCGAGACGCGAGATCTCGCTCGAGCCCTCGAGCTCCCATCCGCGATTCGAGATCTCGCCGACGTTCTGCAACGACCAGAGCATGTGCCGCGTAGCGAGCTCGGAGTCGGCGCCCACGGCGACTTGCTGAATCAGTCCGGACGCGCGCTGGTCGAACCGAGTGACGCGCAGCGTGAGCGCGCGATCGAGCGAGACGTCGAGCCCTGACTCGAGTCCCGACTGCATCTCGGCGCCGAGCGCGCCGGCGCGCATCGAGAGTCCGGGCGCGGTGGAATGCGCGATCGTAGACGGCGGGCGAATGCCGCGTCCGTACGAGCTGCGCAGCTTGACCGTGAACGGACCGACGTCTTCGAGGAGCGCGCTGCCGAGCATGGGAAGCGCCGCGACGTATTGCGACGTCTCGAGACGGCTGTCGTGCTCGAGACGGAGGCCGCCGGTCAAGAACAGCGTGCTGCCCGCCGCGATCTCGACCTCGCCCGACAGCCCCGTCGCGTTCTGCCAGCTCTGCACGTATCGCGAATCATCCGTCGATGACAGAAATCGCGTGTTGGCAGCGAGCGTGCTCGCGCGCAGCGTGGTGTGCTCCGCGGTGAGCGTGAGCTTGGCGTGGGTGAGCTGACTCGGCGCGAGCTCCGTCGAGCTGCTCGCGCGAAGCGTGGCGCGATCGGCGCCGCCCTCCGCGGCGCGCAATGCGGAGTCAGCGCTGCTCGGAATGGGCGCGAACGATGATTCGACGTTCGAGAGCCGGTATCCATCGATGCCGGCGACGAACGTGTCTGTCCACCGGTCGCCCGCCGCGACCACGGCGTTCGACGCGATGGTGTACTCCCGCACGGACTGCTGGCTCGCGCTGCTGCGCGGGCCGACCGCATCTTCGTCGAACGACTCCCCGGTGCCGCCGATGAGCGGGCTTTCGGGCGTTCCGGCCTGTTGCGTGAAGAAACGCGCCGACCCGGAGAACGTCGCGCTCGAGGTGATCAAGCGTCCGCTCGCGTTGGCGAGAATCTGCCGGCTGTGCCCCTCGGGAATGAAATCGCCGACGCTGGCGCCGGAGACGTGCAGGCTGGCGGACCGCGACGGCGAGCCGCCGAACAGCGACAGCTCGTGCGCCTGCGAGAACGCATTGCGCGCGAAGCTGCTCTGCGTCACACCGCCGCTCGAGAGGAGCGAGAGGCGTTCGCCGGCGTCATCAGCATTCTCATAACGCGTGACGATGTTCACCACGCCGCTGATCGCGTCCGCGCCATACAGCGCCGAGCCTTCCGGTCCGCGGATGACGTCGATGTGATCGACCGCGTCGGGGGAGAGCCGGCTCACGAGGAGCGGGTTCGCGACCTCGATGCCGTCGACGTAGATCTTGGGCGCGCTCACCCCGAACGAGCTCGCGCCGCGCATGCTCCCGAACGAGGTGATCATGCTGGCCGGCGATTGCGGCCAACTCCACATGCCGGCGGCGTAGTCGCTCAACGCTTCACCGAGCGACGTCGTGTTGTCGCGGACCAACCGCCGTCCGTCGATCACGTCCAGATCCATCGTCGCGGCGCGGGCGCGGGACTGCACGCCGCTCCCCGTCACGAGCACGCGATCGAGCACGTTCACGGGCGCGACCGCCTGGGCCTTGAACTCCGGGACGTTGGACGGCGTTGGCGCGATCGCGATCAGATCGCCGCCCACCGCAATTGGCGCCGTGCGCGTGTCGCGCAGGAGGTCGCGCAGCACGTCGCCCGCGGCTTCGCCCTTGGCGCCGAGGCACACGACGCGATCCAGGGGAAGCAGGTCGGCGCTGTACGAGAGGCGCACGCCGGCGCTCGTCGCGATGTGGTCGAGCGCGTCGCGCAGCGGGATCGCAGCGGGGCGGAGCGAGATGCGGCGGTCGAGCGGGGGAGACCAGCGGGTGTGCTCCGCGATCACGCTCGAATCGGCGTTCGCGCTACAGGCCTGAGCCCGGGCGAATGTCGGCAGTGCGAGTGCGAACATCGCCGCCGCGATGGGGCGGCAGCGCGGCAGCCAACCTTCCGTCGAAATCACCGCGATACGGAGGATCCGTGATTGGTGGAAACGATCGCGCTGTCCCCTTGCAGCTTCACATCTACACCGAGCGTCAGCCCAATGGTCCGCATGACCTGATCGACCGGCTCGCCCTGGAACGACGCAGTGAGCCGGCGATGGGTCAACGTCGAATCGGCGAAGACGAGGCGGACGCCGTACCAGCGACGCAACTCGCCTGCCACCCTCACGAGCGACGCGTCGCGGAACACGAGCCGTCCCGCCGCCCACGCGACGTCGTCCTCGCTCGCCCGTCCGCGATCGAGAACGGCGGCTCCGCCGTCCGCCACCAGCCCGCGCTCTCCAGCCACGAGGACTATCCCGCCGCCGCTCGATTCGGTTCCCCGCAAACGAATGCTGCCGCCGAGCACGGAGACGTTCGTCGTATCGCCGGCATCGCTCTCGACATTGAACAATGTGCCGAGGTCCTCGATGTACGCGTCCGAGACGCGCACGCCGAACGGTTTGGCCGCGTCGTGATGCACGTCGAAGTACGCGTCGCCGGTCAGCTCGACGACGCGCGTGCTCGATCCATAACCCGCCGGCACCACGAGGCGGCTCGCCGGTCCGAGAATGACGCGCGTGCCATCCGCGAGCTGAATCGAATCGCGCTGACCGATCGCCGTGGCGTACGTGGTCGCCGCGGCCGGCGCCGCGGATTTTGCCGCGGGACGCGACAGCACGATCGCGACGAGGACCGCCGCGGCGGCGAGCGCAGTGAGCGTATATGCGGGCCACGATCGACGAATGGCACGCTGCTCTGGAAGTGCAACCATTTGGTTGCGCATCCGCGCATGCACCTTCGCGAGCGCGCCGTCGACGTCTACTGCGTCGACGGGGAGGCTGGCTTCGTCGCTCCGCAGCCCGTCGAGGAGCGCACGCTCGGCCGGATGCGCGTCGAGCCACGCGCGCACGCTGCGCGCTTCTTCGTCGGGACTTTCGCCGGCGAGATAGCGCCCCAGCGCGTCCCAATCGGGCGCGGCTCCCATCGCGTTCGGCCCCTCCTCCGGTGCATCGTTCATCATGCCCTATCGACACGCAATCGCTAGTATACCCCGACCCGGATCATCGGTCCCGGCCCGGAGTATACGGGGCTCTTCGCGGCGTGAACAGAGAACCCGCCGCCGCGCCGCGCATCCCCCTCTCCACCGACTGACGCACATCCGCGATGGACGAACGCCCGTTGCTCGAGCGGCTCCGGTCAGGAGATCAGTCGGCCTTCGACGCGATCTTCCGCGCGCATTACGCGCACCTGGTCGCGTTCGCGCAGACCGTGTTGCACGATCGCGCGACCGCGGAGGACGTCGCGCAGGATGTGATGCTCGAGCTGTGGCGCCGGCACGCGGAGCTCGCGATTCACGAATCGCTGCGCGCGTACCTGCTGCGATCCGTGCGCAATCGTTCGCTCAACCAGCTCCGACACGCGCGCGTGCGCCAGCGCGCCGAGCCCGAGCTCACGCCGGAGGAAGCGGTGCCCGCGCCGGGGCCTTCACTCGCCGTGACCGCGGAGCTCCGCACGGCACTCGCGAGCGCGGTGGCGGAATTGCCGCCCGCCTGCCGGCAAGTGTTCGAGCTGAGCCGCGCGCAAGGGCTGCGATACGCGGAGATCGCAAGCACGCTGGGCATTTCCGTGAAGACCGTGGAGTCGCAGATGGGGAAAGCCCTCCGGCATCTCCGCGCGCGGCTCGCCCCGTGGCTGCCGGAGAGTTCGCCCTGACGCGAAGCGCGCGTGAGGGCTGCCGCGTGCATCTGTGTCCTGTTGCTACCGTCGAAAGTGACATCGCGAATTGCACGCGTGCATTGGCGCGCGGGCATTCGACCTGCGAATGACGGTCCAGTTCAGCAGCAGCGGAGGTGCGACATGGAGCAGCAGCAATCACAGACGGATGGTGCGGCGTGTGAGGCGTGCTCGTGCGCTCGGGCCAGTGAGCACGCGGCCGAGCGCGCCATCGACCGTCGAATTTTTCTAACGCAGGGCGCGGCCGCGCTCGCCGCCATGGCGCTCGCCGCCTGTGCGACGCCGACCGAGAACTCTCGCCGCAGAGCATCAACACAACCGTGTCGGTGTCGCAGTTCCCGGCGTTGAACTCGGTGGGCGGTGTCGCGACGACGAACATCAACGGAACGCCGATCGCGATCGTGCGCGAGAGCACGGATACGTTCTCGGCGTTCTCGCTCATCTGCCCGCACCAGGGCGCAACGATCGGCGTGTTCACGAACGGATTCCAGTGTCCGCGCCACGGCGCAACGTTCGACAAGCAGGGACAGTGGATCGGCGGACAACCGACGAGCAACATGCACTCGTATCCCGTGACGTACGACTCGGCCGCGGGCACGCTGGCGATCGGATGATGGCGTAGCGATTTCCCTGGCGTGGGGCAGCGCGCGGCCGCATCCTTTGCCGATGCATCGGCCGCAGGGGCTGCTCCGCGTACTCGGGCTCTCGTTCGGGCTCGCTGTGACCATCGGCAACTCGATCGGCGGCGGAATTCTGCGAACGCCCGGCGACATCGCGGGCCTTCTGCCCAGCCCCTGGGCGTTCATCGGGATCTGGCTGCTCGGCGCGCTGTACGCGGCCCTCGGTGCGAACGCGCTCGCCGAGCTCGGCACGATGCTGCCGCGCAGCGGCGGCCAGTACGTATTCGTGCGCCACGCGTTCGGCGATTACGCGGGCTTTTTCGTCGGATGGCTGGACTGGATCTCGACCTGCGCGTCGACGGCGGCGATCGCGATCGTGATCGGCGAATCGATCGTCAGTGTCGCACGGCTGCGCCCAGGGCTCGCGTCGCCGCTGGCGATCGCCGTCGTGATCATGTTCACCGCGCTCCTGGTGCGCGGCACGAAGCTCGGCGATCGCGCGCAGCAGGTGACGAGTCTCGCCAAAGCCCTCGCGCTGCTCGCGCTCGTCGCGGCGTGCTTCGCGTTCGGCGGCCACGCCGTCACGCCAGTCGCCACCGCGCCCGCGAACGCCGCGTTGCACGTATCCGCCTTCGCCGCGTTCCTCCTCGCGGCGCAATCGGTGATCTACACCTACGACGGCTGGTCGGGGCCGATCTATTTCTCCGAGGAGCTGGACGATCCGGCGCGGCAGATCCCCCGCTCGATGTTTTATGGCCTCGCGAGCGTCGCGGCGATCTACCTTCTGATCAACCTCGCCTTTCTGCGTGCACTCCCGACGTCCGCCATCGCGGGGTCGCCGCTCGCGGCGGGCACGGTGGCCAACGCGATCTTCGGTTCGCGCGGCGAGCTGCTCGTGCGGCTCGTGGTGATCATCTCGCTGCCGAGCGCGGTCAATGCGTGTTTGCTCATCTCGTCGCGCGTGCTCTATTCGGTGAGCCGCGACGGACTCGGCCTGGCGGCGGCGACGCGCGTGAACGACGGCGGGACGCCGGTCACGGCGCTCGTGGCGAGCGGCGTGGTGAGCGTGGCCTTCCTCGCGACCGGCACGTTCGAGAGCATCATCGCGATCGCCGCGTTCTTCTTCGTCGCCGACTACTCGCTGTCGTTTCTCGCGGTGTTCGTGCTGCGGAGGCGCGAGCCGGCGGCGGTGCGCCCGTATCGCGCCTGGGCGCATCCGTGGACGACCGGCTTCGTGCTGCTCGGATCGCTCGCTTTTCTCGCGAGCGCGATCGCGACCGACACCCGGAACAGCGCCTGGGCGCTGCTCATCGTGCTGGTGAGCTATCCGGCATTTCGCGTGATGCGCGGCTCACCGGTCCCGGCCGCTTCTCCGAGCGAATAACTTTCACCTGTCAGGACCACGCACCTCGAGCCGGATTCGACATGATCAGAAAGGACAAAGAGCTCATCGTCGTTGGCGACCGCGTGCTCGTGCACGTGGAGGATGGCGAAGAGCGCACGACCGTGGGACTCTACCTGCCGCCGACGGCGATCGACAACCAGGCTGTGCAGGGCGGCAAGATCGTGGCGACCGGGCCGGGGCTGCCCATGCCGAGTCCGGACTCGAATAGCGACGAGCCGTGGCGCGCTCCGGCACGAGAGACGCGATTCGTCCCGATGCAAGCACGCACGGGCGACTACGCCCTCTTCTTTCGCAAGGCGGCGGTGGAGATCACGTTCGAGGGCGAGCGCTATCTGGTCGTCCCGCAGGCGGCGATCCTCGCGCTCGTGCGCGAGGAGTAGGATTCAGTAATATTCGTTTCACAACAACAGCCAGCAGAGCAGGACGGACCCATGCGCCTTCCGCAACAGATGTACGATGAACGTCTCGTCACCCCGATGCGCCAGGAGCTGACGCGCCTCGGCGTGGACGAATTGCGCACGCCGGAGGAGGTCGACGCGGCGGTCAAGCAGCCCGGCACGACGCTCGTCGTCGTGAATTCCGTGTGCGGCTGCTCGGCGCGCATGGCGCGCCCCGCGACGGCGATCGCGCTCGAGAACCCGATCAAACCCGATCACCTGACGACGGTGTTCGCGGGGCAGGACGCCGACGCCACGGCGCGGGCGCGCAGCTACTTCACCGGGTATGGGCCGTCGTCGCCGCAGATCGCGCTGCTCAAGAACGGCGAGCTGGTGTTCATGCTCGAGCGTTGGCAGATCGAGGGCCGTGGGCCCGATGAGATCGCGCACGATCTCGTGAACGCATTCAACCGGTATTGCGCTCCCGTCAACGCGGCGTGATCAGGATCGGCCGAGCGACCACGTCGTAGTGGTCGCCGGCCCGTCGCAGCTCGAGATCGCGTCCCCACGCGAGCGATGGCTGTTGGAGGTCGCGGCCGCCGGCCCGCACGCGCAGTCGCACCGCACGGTCGTGGACCGTCGTCACGCGAATCACCTGCGCCGCAGAGTCGAGCGGGATTAACAGGGGCGTCAGTCCCGTCGTCGAATCTGCGCGGGCCCGCTTGCCGAGGGTTGCGGGCGGTGCCGTTTCGACCACGACTCGCGTCGTAACGGGGCCGGCCTCGAGCGACTCGATCTCGAGCGTGATCTCACTCCAGGAGTGTGCGTGGCCGATGTGACGCGTGGGAGCGGGCCCGGCCAAGGCGGCACAGAGCAGTGGAAGGACCGCGGTCCGGACACGTCGCATGGCTCCCCCGTTCAGAGTGTCGGCCAGGAGACGCGCGGCGCGGCGTCGCTTGCACACGTTCCGGTCACGGTCGTGATCCCGACGCTGAACGAAGCGGCGCGGATCGCCGAATTGGTGGCCGACCTCGCGTGGGCAGGCGAAGTCATCGTGGTCGACGGCGGCTCGTCCGACGGAACGGACGCGCTGGCGGCGCGCGCCGGCGCGCGCGTCATGAGCGTCACCGAGCGAACGATCGCCGATCAGCGGAACGCCGGCATCGAGGCGGCGCGCCATCTGTGGGTCCTCACGATGGACGCCGACGAGCGCGTGACACCGGAGCTGCGCGAGGAGCTCGACCGGCTCGCGCGCGAGGCGAATCCGGCCTTCGGAGCCTATCGCGTGCGATCACGAAACTGGTATCTCGGCCGCGAGCTGCGGCACGGTCCGTACGGCCGCGACTGGAAGACGCGAGTCTTCACGCGCGAGCACCGGTACGAGATCACCCGCGTGCACGAGCACATCGTCTCCACGCAGCCCGTCGGCCGTCTGCAGGGCATGCTGCTGCATCACCCGTATCGCGGCGTGATGCACCACGTCTCCAAGGTGATCACCTACGCGCGGTGGGGCGCGCGCGATCTGCACGCGCGCGGGCGGCGGGCGCGCGTGTCGGACTTCACCGTGCGGCCCGCGTGGCGGTTCTTTAGAGA
>Ga0207702_10000933_pt1 | contig 30168 bp, 28 predicted proteins | sample KBSCornC62_FD_184302 | JGI IMG/M metagenome (GOLD analysis project Ga0207702, IMG submission 184302) | Corn rhizosphere microbial communities from Kellogg Biological Station, Michigan, USA - KBS Corn C6-2 (SPAdes) (version 2) | ecosystem: Host-associated > Plants > Roots > Rhizosphere > Soil ... | reverse complement strand
ATGATCAATGCCTCGATCCCGCCGATCACGAGCATGATGAAGGCGGTGACGATGTAGCGGATGCCGATCTCCTTGTGATCGACGGTCGCAAACCAGCCGTAGAGCCCCGGCTTCGTCTCCCAAATCCGTTGGAGACGTTCGCGAAGCTCGGGTGTCGAGCGCCCGATTTCCGGTGTGCGACGGACGTCTGGCCGCCTGTCCACGACGTGCGCTGCAGCCGCGGAAGTGGCCGCTGGCGGGCTCACCGGAGAGTCTCCAGATACGCCCGCAGAACGGTCAGCTCGGGGCCCGAAAGATGCTGGTCGGGCATCAGCGCGCCAGGTTTGACGGCTTGGGCATTCTCCACCCATCCGCTGAGCGACGCGGGGTTATTCTGAAGCATTCCCGCAGCGATGGTTTGCCGGGACATCAAATGCGTCAGGTCCGGGCCGAATAATCCGTGCGCGGGCGTTCCGCGAACGGAATGACAGCGGCCGCAACGCTGCGTGAAAAGCGAAAGACCGGCGGTGGCCTCGGGCGCCGCGGGAGGGAAAGCTGACTGCATCTGCTGCCGCTCCCATTGCGCGAACTGCAACAGCGGATCAGCAATGACATAGAACGCCATGTGCGCGTGCTGCGCGCCGCAGAACTCGCCGCACTGGCCGCGATACCGGCCAGGTGCGTCAGCCTGGATCCACATGGCATTGACCTGGCCGGGGATGACGTCCGTTTTTCCCGCCAGCTTCGGGACCCAGAAGCTATGGATCACGTCGGCCGAGCGAAGGTGCAACAGCACTGGGCGACCGACCGGGATATGAATTTCGTTTGCGACGCGAAATTGGCCGCCGGTGGCACCATCCCGGTATTGGGCATCCCACCACCAGCGCTTGGCGGTGACATCGATGGTCAGGGGTGCGGAAGGCACCGCACCAGTCTTCGCCAGCACCGCAATGGTCCAGAAGACCGATACCAGAAGCGGCACGATCGAGATGGCGAGCCCGATCCAGATCCAGTTCACGCCATCCTTTTGCTCGAGAGCGATGGTGCGGAGGCTTCGCGGCCCCACCGCCGCCCGTTTCGTAAGCACCGCCCACACCACCAGGCCAATGATGATCACCGTTACGACGATCGACACGATCAGCATGAACCACATGAGCGGCACCACCGAAGCGGTCTGAACCCCGGAGCCGCTGAGGTACCCGAGGGGATGCATCACTGCATTGCCGGGCGTTCCAGCCAGTTGTGCATGAGCAGGAAAGAACGGCTCGCGGCGGCGAGGAAAATCACTCCGCTTGGTACCCACATGATGACGCCGCCAAGCTGCTGGTCCTGAAGCTGGGTCAGGCCCCAGGGCTGGGTCGTCGTTGCATACCAGGCGAACCACGGATGCGCCGAGAAGGTCAGCACGGCGCCGAGCAGCCCCATCTGCACGCAGGCAAAAAGCCCGGCGCTGATCACCGTTAGTGTCTCATCGCTGCGGTGGTTGAGAAGATCGCGCCAAAGCCAGATTGCGCTCCCGAACAGGGTCAGGTGCATCGACCAGTAGATTGGAGTTGAGACGAAGGTGGCTTCGTACGGGACCGGCATGTGCCAGACCCAGATTGCGGCGGTGAATGCGGCGACGCTCCACCAGATGGATTGCTCCCACCGCCCTCGCGGCAACCAGAGTCCGATGAGCGGGGCAGCGAGCAGCATCAGGACCATGTGTTGAGCGATTCGCGCCGAAAAGAGCGCCACCGACAGCGGACAGATCGGAGAGATGAAGGCCAGCGCAGCGATTGCCCACCCCGTACCTGCAATCGCGCGTTCTCGCGCGGCAAGCGCACGGACATGTGCCCAGCTGACAGCCGCGAGTGAGGCGATCAGCCAAGGATCCAGATTCCATCGAAACCAAAGTTGTCCGGGCACCGGAGCAGCACCGCAGTAGGGGAGCATCGGCCTCCGCTAGCTAGCGGCGCTTGGGCCGCCAGTCTCGAACGAGAGCTGTCGCGGGAGGGTTCCCAATTTGAGATGAGTCAAGTGGCGCAACAGCCACTAGCAAACTGCATCCACTCGATCGGCAAAACCGCCAATTTCCCCGGTCATCTAGAGGGATGGTGGAGCCGAGGTCTCTAGTCTTAGCGTCCCAGGGCAACCCGAGACGTCCCTAAGTCTTTGCGTATCTTCCATTTTCAGTAACCGATCCGTCTCGGATTGACCCTCGCAACACCACTGCAGCCACCGGCCATGTGGGACGAAATGAGGGACGATAGGAGGCGAGAATGCTTACGGCAATCGGGGTCAAGAATGCCAAGCCCGGCCGCCATGCTGACGGCGAGGGTCTTTATCTCTTCGTGCGGCCGACGGGTTCGCGTTCATGGGTTTTGCGGGCACAGGTAGACGGCACGCGGCAAGACTTTGGCCTTGGATCAGCGACCGTCGTTTCGCTCGGTCAAGCGCGCAAAAAAGCAGCGGAGTTGCGTGCTAAGCTCAAGAGCGGAGAAGAGATTCGGCCGAGCGCTCTCGCGGCCGAGGTGGTCATCCCGAGCTTCTCAGAAGCGGCGCGTGCCTGTCATAAAGCGATCAAAGCTGGCTGGCGGAATGAGCACCACAGAGCCTCTTGGCTGGCATCGCTCGAGAACCACATCTTCCCGCACATTGGAGCTACTCAAGTAGACGAGGTCACCAGCGTGATGGTGCGGGACGCTCTCGCGCCAATATGGCTTGTTATCCCCGAGACGGCCCGGCGCATTCTTCAACGGATACGGACGGTACTCGAATATTCGCACCTTGAGGGGTGGTGCCCGCACGAGGCATCTCTCCGATCAGTTCCGAAGGGACTGCCTAGGCAGCCGGTTGAAGAGAACCACTTCGTTGCTATGCCGTACACGGAAGTGCCCGATTTGGTGTGGCGTCTTGGCAATTTGCCGACCTCTGCCGGCCGGGATGCTCTCCTGTTCACGATCTATAACGCCGTACGCTCTGGTGAGACGCGTCTCGCTGCGTGGCCCGAGTTCGATTTGGATGCCGCAATCTGGTCCATCCCCGCGACGCGCATGAAGATGCGCCAGTCGCATGTCGTCCCGCTCTCGCCGGCGGCGCTGGCGGTCCTCCGGCGCCGCTGGCCGCTTCGCGCTTCCGATGATGGTCTTGTGTTCTCGACGAAGGGGACGAAGCCGATCAGCGACATGACCATGACGAAGGTTCTTCGGGACCTCGGCTTCCCGAAAACCACGGTGCACGGCTTCCGCAGCAGCTTTACGGATTGGGCTGCCGAACGAACAAACTTCCCGACGGCAGTCGTGGACAAGGCGCTCTCGCACAGACTCGTTGATCGCGTGGAGGCGGCCTACCGCCGAACCGACTTCTTTGAAAAGCGCAGACAGCTGATGACCGCCTGGATGCGCTTCCTAAGTGTGCGTCAGGGTTATCGGATCGCGGCTTAGGTCTTCTGATGTCGGATAGCGTTAGCAGGTTGGCCGGCCGCCGCACGGTATGAGTTCGAGCCATACAGGAGGCGCCACCGCCAACCGTCGAAATGCGCCCTTAGCGGTCTTTCCGGCGCTCTGGACAACTACTCAGAAGCGGACATGACCGGCTAATGCTATAAGCGCCTGCCGCAATTCATCGTCCGAGGAGAGAACGGACTACGCTAGGTCAATGACGAAGCGGGCGCTGAGGACCTCAAGCCCACCCGACGTGGCGAGGTTACAAACTCTCAATTCGCACTTTCGGTGACGGCTATGATACGGGCCAGCTAAAGCTGGTCTCTCTGGAAAGCTCGAATGTTTATTGCGTCGGCCCCGCGTCTCAACGCGGGATGGTCAGCTTGTGTGATGCTCTTCGGCCGAACATCGGCAATAGCACTCTTCGCCATTCTGCCGTCGGCCGCACTTGGTCAGGCGCAGACAACTCCGGCGTCCAATCCGCAACAATCTGTGCCTTCCAACGCAATCGTTGTGACCGGCACCCGACCTTACACGCAGAATCTCATCGATCGCAAAGTCTACAACGTCACCAAGGACCTGCAGTCAGGATCGGGGTCCGCCGCTGATGTCCTGAAGAATATCCCCTCCGTCGATGTCGACGCACAGGGCAGCGTGAGCATCAGGGGCGACAGCAACATCCAGATCCTCATTGATGGCAAGCCCTCAACGACCATGTCTGCCCGGACGAGAGCCGATGCGCTCGAGCAGCTCTCCGCATCGTCAATCGATCATATCGAAGTGATCACGACGCCGGGCGCGCAATACAAGGCCGACGGCTCCGGTGGAATTATCAACATTGTCATGAAAAAGAGCCATTCGGCTGGGGCGAGCGGAAATGTTCACGCGAGTGCTGGGACCGACGGTGGTTTCGCTCTTGACGGGACTGCAACCGATCATGCCGGTTCTTGGAGCGCGTCCGGAAGTATCGGTTTGAGGCGCGACGTCCGCTGGCGGCCGTTTTCCGATCGTCGGACCGAGGCCGATCCGTCGGGCCAACTGACGACGGTCGAGCAGGAGGGTCTTTTCAGTGGCCCCCGGCTCGCTCGAACAATTGCCGGGACAGTGGACTATGATGCCACGTCGCGCGACCGGTTGAGCGCCCATGGCAGCTACACACATCGTACCGGCACTCCCCACCTCGATCAGACAAACATCATCGACGATGCCGCGGGAGTGCCGACCACCGAGTATCACCGGTACGCAACTGGGCACGAAGACGAGGTGGATAGCGAGGCCTCGGCGTCATATCGGCATCAGTTTGCCGGCAATGACCATCAATTCACCCTCAATTTGCGGAGGGGCGAGTCGGTCGAGAATGAGAACAGGCTGTTTCACAGCTTCTACGAAATTCCCGCCGGTCTTCAGGAAATTGATGAGCAGTTCCCAAGAGCGGACGAGCTGCAGCGGGAGCTTAGCGCGGAATACGGCGGACCACTCGCCAAAGGGAAGCTGCTCGTCGGGTATGACCGCGAGCAGGACGACGATGATTATCTGAACAGAGGCATTTTCATTGATCCGGTGACCATGGTCTCGACGGTCGATCCGGCCAGGACCAACAGGTTCCATTACCGCCAAATCGTCGATGCAGGGTACCTCAACTATGATGGGTCCATCGGCACCAAGCTTGCTGTGACGGCAGGCCTGAGGCTGGAATCGACATCGGTCGCCACGGAACAGATCGACCTCGGACTTCAGCACCATTCGAGCTATTTCAAGGCCTATCCATCTGCCCATCTCGAATATGATCTCGCCGACCGTCAGAAGCTGCGCCTCGGCTACAGCCGGCGAACAGTCCGACCCGACCCCGAGGATCTCAACCCCTACCCGGTTTTTTCCGATCCGCTGAACGAGCGGAGAGGGAATCCAGACCTCAAGCCCGAAGTGATCGACTCGGTTGAAGCCGCATATGAGCGCAATTCGAAGCTCGGCTCCTTGGACGTCACCGCATTTTGGCGGCGAACCGCAAACGAATTTACCGTCATTACCGAGCTTGCTTCGCCGACTCTGATCGTGACCACTCACGAGAACCTCGGAAGCAGCACCGCGGTCGGAGTGGAGGGATCAGCTCAGGGGAAGCTCTCACGAGCCGTTGATTACCGGTTGAGCGGGAGCGTCTATCGCGACGAAATCAATGCCTCGAATCTCGGGTACTTGCGGCAGCAAGCTTCCGTCGTCGCCGACCTGAAGGCCGGTCTCGACATCAACGTGACCAAGCGAGACCTGCTCCAGATCGATTCCAATTATCGTGGAAAGAGATTGACCGCGCAGGGCTACCGTCTTCCGTTCTTCGTGACGGACGTCGGCCTTCGCCACGACTTCCCAAATCACATGGTCGCAACACTTGCTGTTTCGGATCTGTTCGATTCGCGAAAGGACCGTATCTTCCTCACTGCGTCGACCCTCCAGGAAACCATTGTTCGTCGCAATGGTGGTCGAAGGATATCCCTCGCCCTTTCCGTGCCGTTCGGAGAGTCTCGAGCGGCGAAGGAAAAGTCGACGACCCCGGCACAAGAGGACAATTCTCCGTCGGAATGATCGAGGCTGATAGAATTGCCGGCCTATCCACGTCTAAGTTAGTTCGGATGGACTCGTGTCCTCCCTCGACCACCTCTCGCGGGTACAAGCGTGCAGCCGCGCACTCCCTGACAGCCCTGACGCTCCGTCGGCGATCGAACGCCGTCGACGTAAGCATCTTCGCATTCAGCGGATCGAGGACGGACTACCGGAGGAGGTCTCGAGCGCCCTACTCCGCAGGCAGTGGGCGCTTTTCGACAGCGTCAATTTTGCTGATCGTCAGGTAAATCACCAGGGCAACGATGATCACAAGAAAGACAGCGCTCACTGAGGTAGTTGAGAAGCCGAGACCGCGGTCTTTAGGCGCTTGTGTCAGATAGTCACCGATCGAGGCACCGAGCGGCCGGGTCAGGACATAGGCGCACCAAAAGGCGAGCACGGGTCCGATCAGCCCCGCATAATAGCCTGCGGTAATGAGCGCGATCAGCCCTCCGAAAATGGCACCGGCGACCATGTAGCCCATGCCGAGCTGTTCGGACACCAGGTCACCCGCTGCGGTGCCAAGGGCGAACGTGAAGAGAATGGCCAGCCAGTAGAATGCTTCACGGCGTCGTGTCGTAATGTCGTGGATCGATAAGGTATGCTCGGCTCGATGCCAGGCGATGAATGTTATCGCCAGCGCGACGGAAAAGATTGCTGTCGAGACGTAGAGACTGACTCCGAAATTGTCGCTCAAGTTGTCGGTGATGAGCGTGCCGACGATGCTGAGGAATACGACTGTCAGCCAATAGATCCAAGGTACGTACCGATTTTGCCGAAACTGCAGCCAGAGAAATGCGATGAGGACGACGGCCGCGAGAAGTGAGGTGGCCGTAAGACCGAAGCCCAGGTTGAAGTTCAGGAAATCGGCACCCGTCTCGCCAACGGTGGTCGCGAGTATCTTTATGATCCAAAACGCCAAGGTGACTAAAGGTACCTTGTTCATCATGAATCGCTGTTGCGCGCCGCTCATGGTTATTCCTTCGTGTTGAATTGTCACCCGCCAGTATTGGCTCGCGCCGCCACTCCTCGCGGCCACGAGCGAACGGGAACGGTTGAACGACGGGGACGGCCCCAGGCGGGGCCCAGCCGCAGATGGACTGCCGGGCCCCGGTTCGCCGCCGCTACCGACGTCAGTGGCGGCGATAATTGTGTTTGAGACGGTAGATCTCGGCGCTGTCACGGCGTTCCATCGCCTGCAGACGCCGACGTTCCTGCCAACTGAGATGCCCCCCATTTCGCCACCTCAACCTGGCTTCCGTTTGGTGCAGCCTCATCTCCATGTACTGAAGACGGCGTGCTTCAGCCGGAGTCAGCTGGCCGTTCTGTTCGCCCTGGCGGATGCGCTGCTCCTGGCGGTACTGACGCTGATCGAGATGCTGCGCGGAAGCGGGAACAGCGGTCCCGAGTGCGGCCAAGGACGCAAGTGCAAGAATCGTCATTTTCATGTGCTACTCCTTCAATGGAAAGAGCGCGGCCGCACGCGACCCGTTCCATGAAAAGTCCCCAATGAACCTGTCTGCTCAATTACCGACGCGCGGGGGCAATCTCCCAATTCGCCGGGCTTGTCGTCGACTCTCGAACCTTGGGATTATTCAATAATTTTGAGAGTTTAACGCGATCTGGGCCCTATTATGTACTGACCATCAGGGGACAAAAGGAACTGGAGACTTACATGACCAAGATCGTTTTCATCGGTGCTGTCGCGCTCGTCGCAGCAGGCGGCGCCGCAATCGCCGCTCCGCAGCATTTCGCCGGGGCGAACTTGCTGCCGATGGCCAAGATCACCTTGGCGCAGGCGCGCCAAACGGCCGTACGTGCTCATCCGGGCGTGATCACCGATCAGGAGCTCGAGAAGGAGCGTGGCGGAACCGGCCTGCGGTACTCGTTCGACATCAAGAGCAAGGGCAAGACCTTCGAAGTCGGCGTCGATGCACGTACGGGCAAGGTGCTCGAAAACGACGCCGAGGGCGCGAACCCCGACTGATCAGGAAAAATAAATCCACGAATGGGTGCCTCGGATAATCTCCGAGGTGCCTCTTTTTCGAGCTGGTGGCGCGTCGCGGTTCCTCCGCCGAGGCGGGAATGGATCAGGCGATTGTCCGAGCGTGGAGCCGCTGGTCGCTCGGCCCCTTGGCTTCGGTATGCACGCGCTCGGGCTCCTGACGCAAAACAAGGATCAGCAATACGATTGCGGAGGCGAGGACTGCGGAGGCGAGCGGGCGACTAAGAGCGAGCCCCCCACTCTTAAGTGGTTTGTCGAGGAGGTCGCCGACGGTTGCTCCAAGTGGTCTCGTCAGAATGAACGTAGCCCAGAACAGCAAGACATGACTGATCTTGGTTGAGAAATAGAGCAGCGCCAGGATTGCAAGACCTGCACCGAAGAGCAGCGCGCCACCTTCATAACCGAGGCCGGCATCCGCAACCCAGTCGCCCAAAGCTGTGCCGAGAGTCTGCGAGAAGGTGATAGTGATCCAATAGAAGATTTCCTCCCGGGGTGCCGTCACCGTGTTGACGTTCACGGTTCCAAGGGCCCTGTGCCACACGAATAGCGACAGAAGGACGCAGGAGAGAAGCAGGAGAGAACCGCCAGGATAACCGATCCCCAGCGAACGGTCCGCGAAGTCAGCGAGCGTCGTTCCGAGTGTCGTCGAGGCAACGATTGTCGCCCAGAAGAGCCACGGGTTGAACTTGCTTGCTCGGATTTGAGCCCAGACAAATCCAACCAGCAATAGTCCGAAGATCGCGGTTCCAATCAGATATCCACCCGGCACTGGATGCGGCGTGGTTTCGCCGAGCCAGGTCATCGTGACCGTGTCCCCGCCGGTCTCCCCGAGTGTCGTCGCAAGGATCTTGATGATCCAGAAACCGAATGTCACGGCCGGCACCTTCGTAACCAGTTCGTGCCGGAAATCTCTGTCCGTCACCTTCTCACTCCAGAAAGATTCCTGAAGTTCGAGAAACCTTTCGAGGGTTGACCGTTCCAACTGTTCCGCCGGCGTAAGGCAGGTTGGCTGCAGCGCGCCACCGTGCTGGAGGGCTGTACTGGATTCGCCGCGCAAGCTGAGGTTCACGCCCATATTGAGAACGCTGCGCGCCGCGCGCTCCGCTCACGGTCGGCCGCTGACCTTGGCACAGCTCCGGGACAAAACCGAGCTGTCGAGAGGGACCGTTCAGGAAGTGATCGCCAGGCTCAGGAAGGCTGGGCGCGCCAAAACACACCGCCAACGCCAAGGCGCGAAAGGCCCTGGGCTGCTGTTGGTCGAATAAGGATGATCTCCGCATTGCGCCGCCTTGATGAAATCGATTTACGAGCCCCGAGGCGTTCAGGCGCGCGGTGCGAAAATCATCAACCTGAGCGTTCCTGGATGAACAGTCGGCCGGGCACCCGGGTTCGTGGGAGGGCCCAGATCTGCTCCTGGCACGAACAACCATCCGGTCGTCGGATCTACCGACATCGTGCGCGCGCTTACAATGGTCCTGATTGGCGCCAATGCCTGATAGCGATCCGCCGATTGCTGTTGGTAGACGCTAATCGTTCCATCACGGCCGTTTGAGCTGAAAACTCTTTTGCGGACGGGGTCGAACGCGACCGAATCATTGCCGAGACCGATCGGGAGTCTGGCGGCAACGCGTCCGCTGTTGGTGTCGACAACCATCATGACGGCATTGGCGCAGCCCATGAAAGCGCGGTGAGTGCGAGCATCGACCGCCAGGCCATGCGGGCTTGTGCAACCTGGTGTTGGCCAATGGGCGAGCACGCGGTTTGTTTTCGCGTCGATCTTGATGAGATCGCCGTTCGCTTCGCCTGCGACGTAGATCGATCCCAAGCCGTCGGCGACGATATATTCCACCTTCTCGCCCGCGTTGATCTTTGTCAGCGGCGCATCGCTCTTTGGATCAATCACTGTCACCGCCGCAGGATCGCCCTCAGCGACGAAGACATGCCCAGTGACCTGATCAAGGGCGATTCCGTCGGCGTCGAGATCGGCCGGTATTTCGCGCTCCACCTTGAGTGTGTCGAGATTGAAGGCGACGACCTTTCCGTTGCGTCCGTCGTCCGTGAACCCCTGTTGCGTGGGGACTGAAATCGCCGTTCCGTGGGTACCCCCAGGGATGCCCTGCACATCGCCGATCAGATTTCCGGTGCGCGCGTCGATAACCGCGAGGCGGTCGCCATGGGCGATGTAGACGCGCCCAGTGGCGCCATCATGAACGACATAGTCCCAGCGGTCTGGAGACCCCAAGGGCACGCTCTTAACGAGGCTGTAGTCTGGAGCTGGTGCCGGCGCGGCGGAGACGCAGCTGGCTAAGACGAGCGCCACAAGGGCAAGCGAACGAAGTTGCAAAGGCGGCCTCCCGGAATGAGCCGGTAGAAACAACCGCGTCCTCTTCTCTCGTCAAATGCAAATCGCATGTGTTGGGAGAAATTAATCTGGGGAGCCCGCTGTGCTCTGCGCTCAAGCAGCTTCCTGTTTCCGTTCCCGACGAGCCCGCATAGAGAGCGCGCGGGAGAAGAGCATCACGAGCATCGGCAAGAGGATGAGAATGAGGAGCGCGCCCAGACTCAATCCGAAAATAATCGCCGTCGCGAGCGGGCGCTGAAGGCCGGAACCGCGTCCGATCCCCAGCGCCAGCGGCAAGAGCGTCAGGATCGCGATCAGCGCCGACATGAGGATCGGGCGGAGCCGCGCCTCGCCCGCCTCGAGGAGCGATGCCGGGCGGATGTCATGTTCCGATTGGAGTTCGGCGAGATAGAAGATCGAAAGTTCGGTCAGCATCCCGACAACCATGGTGAGGCCCATCATCGCTGAAATGTCGAGTTCGATCCCCGTCAGCCAAAGTCCGAAGAATGTCGCCGAAGTCGAAATCAGAACCGTCGCGATAACCGCCAGCGTGAAGGCCCAGTTCTCGAACAGCAATGTCAGGAGCAGCGCGCAGAGCAGAAGGGCGGCGACGAAAACGGTCGTGAGATCGCGGAAGGACTGCTTCTGCTGTGGGTAGAGACCGCCATATTCGACACGGATTGAGGAAGGCAGATGGAGCGAATCGACCGTTGAGCGTACGTCCCGGATACCGCTTCCGAGATCTTTGCCCTCGAGGCGGGCAGTCACCGGGATGAACGGCGCCAGATCCTCCCTCGTGATCTGCCGCTGGCCGGCGACAATGTTGACCTGGGCAATCGCGCCGACGGTCGTAACTCGTCCGTCCGCGGAGCGCAGCGGCAAGCTCGCAAGATAGGCCGCACGGCTCCTCAAGTCCGAGGGTGCGCGCACGCGGACATTGATTGTCTGCTCGCCCGAGATGACGTGCGTCGCGATCGTCCCGCCCACCTGCGCCTCGAGCTGTGTCGCTATTCCGGCGGGGTCGAGCCCGAACATGCTTGCTGCGCCGCGGTCCACTGTGATGGCAATCGCGTCGCCGGACACGCGAAGGCCATTGTTGACTTCCGCCACTCCCTGGATCTTGCTGATTGCTCCAGCGACTTTTTCGGCAGCGTCGGCGAGCTCGGTCGGGTCGTCGCCGAACAGCTTGACCTCGATCGGCTGCGGAACGGCGGTAAGGTCGCCGATCAGATCTTCCATCAGCTGCGCGGTCTCGATCTGCAGGCCGGGGACCTGCGTTTGAACCTTGTTGGCGATGTCCGACATCACCGCATCAATGTTGCGCCGACGCCCGTCCTTGAGCCGGATGAAGAAATCGCCCTCATCAGCTTCAGTGAGGCCGCCACCGAGCTGAATGCCCGTCCGGCGGGAATAGGAGCGTACCTCCGGCGTCTGGCGGATGATGGTCTCGACCTGGCGCAACAGCCGATCGGTGTCGGTCAAAGCTGCACCAGGTTTCGCCTTGTAGTCGAGGATGAATCCTCCTTCGTCCATCTTGGGCATGAAGCCCGACTGGACGTGCGACCAGGATAGATAGCCAACGGCGATCAGAGCCGCGCACGCGATCCCTCCAAAAAGGGCGGGGCGCGCGAAGGCGTGCGTCGCAACCCTCGAATAATTTCGTTTGATTGCGGCGAGAAAGCTGTCGGCCTTGTCCGCCGCTTCGGCATCCTTGAGCGTCAGCCAGCGGTCGGCGATCAGCGGGAGGACAAATCGTGCATAAAGCAGGGACACGCCAAGTGCCGCGACCATCGTCACGGCGAGCGCCTTGAAGAAGCCTCCGGTGACGCCGCTGATGAAGGCGAGCGGGACGAAAACCACCATCGTCGCGAAGGTCGACCCGAACAGCGGCTTCGCCATATCCTTGGCGGCAATAAGAATCGACGGGCGGTCGCTCGCATGCTCGATCTCGGCTTCCTGAAGGCGGCGCATCAGGAATTCGAGCATGACGACGGCATCGTCCACGACGAGCCCGACCGACGCTGCCATGCCGCCGAGGGTCATCATGTTGAAGCTCATGCCGAGTGCAAGGAGGGCAAGGCTTGTCGCGGCGAGCACGCCCGGAAGCAGGAGAGCGGTGATGACCATCAGGCGCCAGCTTCGGAGGAACAGGAACAGCACGACGCCAGCAAGCAGCGCGCCAAGCAAGATCGCATCGCGGACAGCATTGGCTGCGCCGGTCACGAGTTCGGACTGGTCATAGAAATAGGAGACGCGCACTCCGCTCGGAAGCGCCGTCTCCTTCAATCGTTGCTGTACGTCCTTTACCAGTGAGACCGCATTCGTCGTCGGCGTCTGACGCACATTGACGAGGACTGCGTCGGTTCCGTTTGAGGTGACGCGCGTCCACGCCGGCGCAGCGGCACGTCGAACGGTTGCGACGTCGCCAATGGTCAGTACTCCAGCGGTTGCACCCGCGCCCGCTTTGACCGGCACCGCCGCAATGTCCGCTTCCGTCGTGACCCGGTTCTGCACAAGGGCGAGGTAGAGCCGGTGACGGTCCTCGATCTTGCCAATCCCGACGACGCTGTTTTCGCCGGCAAGCGCGGTCGCGATGTCACTCTCGGTCAGCCCATAGACCTGCAGCTTCGCCGGATCGGGATCCACTTCGATCTCCGGGGCCGAGCCGCCGAGCACGTCGACGCCGGCAACCCCGGGCACACTCGACAGCAGTGGCCGGAGCCGCAGGTTGGCGAACTGGGCGAGCTGCGTCGTCGATTCATTGGAGGAAGTCAGCGAAAGGCCCAGAACCGGAAAAACGGTCGGATCCGACCTGATCACGCTGAACCTGGTGCCTGCAGGAAGATCGGGAAGAATCGTCGCCATCGCGCCCTGCGTCGCCTGCAGCGCAGCAACCATGTTCGCGCCCCATCCGAAATTCAGCTCGATTTGCGCCGAGCCTCGGCTCGTGGTCGAGCGGATCTGGACGACGCCGGGTACCTGGCGAGTCGCGATTTCGGCGGGGCGCGTGATGTCCGCGGCCATTTCGCCCGGGTCGCGGTCCCCGGCATCGATTGAAACGACAACTCTGGGATAGTCAATGTGCGGGAACAGCGTCACGGGAAGCTGGGTTGCGGCAAACAGCCCGGCGAGGGTGACGAGAACGACGGCGAGGACGATCGAGCGCCAGTGACGATCCATCAACCGCGCCTTTTGACGGGCTGTGGAGCGCCTTCTTCGTGGACACGCATGCCGTCGTCCAATGCGGTGCCCCCTTCGGTGACGACGCGCTCGCCGACCTGAAGTCCCTTGAGAATCTGGATCGTGTCACCAGACGAGTTTCCGGGCGTCACGTCCCGGCGGGATGCAACGCCGTTCCTGACCACGAACACGTAGGTGTGACCCCCGTCGTCCATCAATGCGGCATAAGGGACGATGACGCCGCCACCGCCGCTGCTGACGGTAATCGTTGCATGAACCGGTTGGCCGGGGCCGAAGAGCGTTCCCGGAAGCGGCGCGAAGATGGAGGCGAGGTGCGTATTCGGGTCGACCAGCGGGTCGACGCCAATCACGTTGGTTGCGACGGCCGAGGTGGGGTTCGTCGCTGCGATAGTAATCGGCTGCCCGGCGCGAACCCGCGCCGCCACGGACGGGTCCACGCCGAGACGGGCTCGCAGATCGCCCCGCGTCCCGATGCTGGCGACTGCCGTCCCGGCGGCGAGAAGGTCGCCTGTCTTGGCGGTTAGGCCCTGGACCGTCCCGGCGACGGGCGCCCTTAGCACGAGCGTCGAACTGCGCTGCCGCGCGGCCGTGAGTGTCTGCGCTGCGCTCTGGTATGCAGCCTGGGCGCTGTTCACGTCGGCGTCGCTTGCAAGGCCGTCCTTCTTGAGGCGGACGGCGCGAGCAAGAGCCGCTTCCGCGGCCCTGGCATCGGTCGCCGCCTTGCCGAGATCGAGACGGGCGTTCGGACTGGGAGAGAGGACGGCAACCACCTGTCCGGCCCCGACCGCCGTGCCCGTCGGAGCGATAATTCGGGCGAGCGTCGCTTCGGCCTGCGTGGTCAGCGCATGTTCGTTCCCGGCCGCTTGCTCGGCGATGCCATAAGCGGTGACGGTCTGAGCCGCATTGCCAGGTACTGCGATGGCGGTCCGGACTTGTGCGACCGAATTGGCAGCGTCGCTCGAGTCAGCTGACCCTGACCCGCCGCAGCCGGCAACCAGAAGGCAAAGAACCGGAAAAAGGATTCGCTTCATTGATTCCAGGCCTCCGCCGGTCCGCCCGAGAGAAGCTCGAGCGCGATCGTCTGCTCTTCGATCTGCTGCTCGAGCTGAAGAAACGCCAGTTCGCGATCCCGCACGGCCTGCTCTGCCGTGTCCGCGGTCGCGACGGATATGTCGCCCCGGTCCGCTGCGCGCCTGGTCGCGGCTGCGTACCGCTGCAGTGCCGGGAGCTGTCCGGCGAGGTCCGATTGCTGCTGACGAAGCGCATTGATGCCGTTCACGGCAGCAACGATGTCGGCCCGCGTCTGCATCACCCGCGCATCATATTCAGCGCGAAGCTGAGCTCGGGTTGCGCTGGCGATTGCAATATTGCCGCGATTGCGGTTCCACAGAGGAAGCGTGAATCCGATTGCCGGTCCGATCGTCTTGTTGTTCGCTGTGTCGCTCGCACCGGCAAGCGATAGCGACAGGTTAGGGAACTGCTCGAGGATTGCCTTGTGCAGGTCCGCCTCGCCCGCTTCATAGCCCGCCCGAAGCGCCTGCAGATCAAGTCGACGGCTGATGGCCTCGGTAACCAGCGTCTCGGCTAGAGGCGGAGCCGGACTTGCCGCAGGCGGCGCAAGCTCCAGATTGACTTCGGGTGGAAGACCGAGCTGCTTGTCGAGGTCGGCGCGGGCGGCGACCAGGTCGGACTGCATCTTGCGCAATCTTGATTGCGCATCGAGGAGCGTCTGCCTGCGAGCATCGAGATCGGTGGCCGAGAGGTCGCCCCGGCCTGCAGCTCTCGAGACTGCATCGAACAGCTCCTGAGCCGAGCGGACACTCTGTTTGGCAAGCGCGACCTGCCGCTCCAGCTCGAACACACGAACGCCCTGAAGCCGTGCCTGACCTGCCGTATTCCATTCCGCCCAGGCCACGTCGAGCCGGACCTGCCGCTTCTGCGCCGCTCCGGCCTGGCGAGTTACGGCTCGGGTGCGTAGCGCGTTCAGATCGAACCCAATCTGGGCGCCATATCCATTATAGTTGTCCGGACCTGAGATGAGGAAGTCGTAGTTCGCCTGAAAGGTCGGATCAGGAATCAGTCGTGCCGCGAAGGCCTGTGCGTCGGTGACGCCGACCTTCGCCCGCTGCGCCTTCAGATCAGGATTTTCGAGAACCGCGATCACCGCGAGCGCATTGGGCGTCAGTGGTTTGGAAAGATCGACCGGCTCCGGATGCAGATAAGGCCGTCGGATCTGCTGCGCTTCTATCGAAAGAACTGCCGGCTGTGGCGCAGCAAGAATAGCTTCCGCCGATGAAAGAGACTGGGGGCTGTAATGAGCGCATCCGCTCAGAAGGAATACAAATGCCACAAATTGGCGGCGGAAAACCGCCGCACTTGTCTGTTGTCGTTCGGCCGCCTTGCTTTTCATCGGTCTAAAAAGGCGCCCCTGCCGTGATGCTGCATGGGGCACTCATAACGGCTGTCAGGCGCAGCGTGGCTTAAAAATCGCCAATGTGGGCACTTGCTTAAGGCTCGGCTGGTGATCTCCAGGCCCAATCGATGGTCGCCTATGCGCCTGCAGCCTTCGGGTCGTTCGACCCTCGCTCGGGCGCTGAAGCACTCGACCGGGGCAGCTCGATGACCGCAATGAGCCCTGGATCTGCACTCTTCAGGATAAGGCGGCCGCCGTGCAGGTTGGCGACAGCCCTGACCAGACTGAGGCCGAGCCCATGTCCAGCGGTGTTGCGGCTGCTGTCGAGTCTGGCGAACCGCTTCGTAATCCGAGAGAGCTCGGCCTTCGGCACTCCTGGCCCCGTATCCGCGACCTGCAGGCAAACGCACTGGTCGGCAGCATATGCCATCATACGCACAAGAGCCTCGGCAGGCGTGTGCCGCTGGGCATTTTCGAGCAGGTTGACGATCGCCTGGGCAAGCAATTCGCGATCCCCGTTGACGATCAACCCGGATTTTATCGACCACAGAAAGTGGCGGCCCTCGTCCTCGAACGCCGGCGCGTAGCTTTCGCCTAGCTCCGTTGCAAGCGCAGTGAAATCGACCGGCCGGAAGTAGCGCTTCGTTTCGCCGCTCTCGACCTCGGCGAGCCGCAGAATCGCAGCGAATAGCTCGAGCACATCATCGACCTGACGGATCGCGTCTCCGATAACCGCATCGGCGCCCTCGACACTCCCGCGCTCAAGCTGGTTTCTGAGCCGCGCAAGCGGAGTCCTCAAGTCGTGGGCAATGTCGTTCGACACCTGACGGAGATTTTCGAGCAGGCCTTCGATTCGATCGAGCATGCGGTTGAGGGTCGACGCAAGTCGATCGAATTCGTCACGCCTTCCGCTGACCGGCATGCGTTTGCGCGTGTCGCCACCGATGATCGCTTCTGCGGAGTCGCTGATCGATCGAAGGCGTCGTTCCAGATAGCCGGCCAGTCCGGTGGCACCGGCAAAGCCGAGGAGGCACGCGGCGAGAAACGCTGCGGCGAAGAGCTCGAGATTGGTATGATCAATCCGCTCGATCCACTCACGATCGGCAGCGACCAGCAGCCGCTCGTTTCGACTGAGGTCAACCCCGAGGCCCCGAGCTTCATCCGGCCCCTCGTCGGGATCGACGAACTCGATGTTGTGCATTCCAAGTTCCGGCCGGCTCGCTCTCAGGCTGCCGTACAGTCGGCGCCCGTCCGGCGCGAAGACGGCGTACATCAGCCGCTGTCGGGATTTCGATGCCTCGCGGTCGGCTATCGCCTGCCTCAGCTCGGCTTCGCCGTCTCCATGGAACTCGTCGACGAGAGTGCGACTCTCATCCGTAATCGTCGCGTCAAGTTGCCGCGTGAATGCAACATGCATCGCCACGAAAACGAGTCCGCCAAGAACGGCAAGGCCGAGAAGGACCGCGCCCAATGCAACGAATGCGATCCGATAGGCCGAACTCGAGCGCCATTTACGCATCGGCCATGCGGTAGCCTACACCGCGGATAGTTTCGATGAGGTCGGGCTTTCCTCCTTCGTTCAGCTTCGAGCGCAGACGGCTGATGTGGGTATCGACAATGTTGGTCTGCGGATCGAAATGATAATTCCACACGCGCTCGAGAAGCATGGTGCGCGTCACCACTTTGCCTTCCTCGCGCAGGAGCTCTTCCAGAATCCGAAATTCTCTCGGCTGCAGGTTCACGACCACTCCGTCGCGGAGGACCTGTCGCTTCAAGAGGTCCATGACCACGCCCTGGTGCTGAAGCTGGGTTGGGTCGTTCTGCAGGGGCTTGCGACGACACAGGGCGTTCAAGCGCGCAATCAGCTCCGAAAAAGCGAACGGCTTGACCACATAGTCGTCGGCGCCGGCTTCCAGGCCTGAGACCCGATCGTCGATCCTCCCGAGCGCGGTGAGCAGGAGGACGGGCGTCTCAACTCCGGCAGCCCGTGCACGCCGAATGACCGAAAGACCATCCAACCGCGGCATCATGCGATCGAGGACGGCCACATCGACTTGCTCGGTGGAAAGCAGGTGCAACGCGTCCAGCCCGTCTGGAGTGAGGAGCACGTTGTGACCGGCTTCACGGAGTCCCTTCTGAATGAACTCAGCAGTGTCCTTGTCATCTTCGGCTACGAGAATGCGCATTCTACCTTCTATCCACTTGATCGGTGGTGCGCCCGGCACGGCCGGAAGCTATAGTACAGCGCTACGTTCGCGATGTGCTTCTGACGCTATACAAATTCCCAATGTGGGTTGCAGTGGATAGACATCCGAGCCTCAATGCGCGCGACTCGGACTCGCAGTTTCCGAGCTGAGAATTGGATGACGAGGGCGACGTCGGGGAACCAGCGGCTCAGCATGGCCGAGGAGGATAGATGGAACTGCTGATCCGCAACCGAATCGACAATCGGTTGCGCGGCTCACTTGCAATTCTGTCGATCGCAATGATCTTTGCAGCCGTTACCGGATGCAGCACCGGAACTCCACTGAACGTGGATATCGCCGCTCGTCCGTCTCCGGTGCTCGAGCTTTCATGGGCAAAGGCGAAACGCACGAGCCAGGGACTGGTTGTCTCGGGTCAGGTTCAGCAGGTGCATTGCTGCGCTTACCTGCAAGGCGACATCCACGTCGAAGCAATCGGCGCGAATGGTTTGGAATTGGCAGCAACGAACGTCCCATGGGGTGAGTTCAACCCACGCCAGCTACATTCGGCGTGGTTCAAGGCGACGCTGCCGGTGCCGCCTGAAACAGCGGTCTCCGCGATCCGCATCCAGTTCGACGCTCAGCGGGATTAGCCGTAGCAGTCTTCGCGGCTACCGCCACCAGAACGGTCCGTGCCGCAAACCAAACGACGGATGAGGCATTGGAGAGTGTCGGCAACGGTTCGGCATCGCCTGACAGCGGACGGGCCGCTCACGGCCATGAACCGCTCTTCGTTCCAGTGGCAGGAAGGGTGGGAAACCGACGTCCGCTTTTCAGAAGCCCAACGCAATTATGAGACTGCGGCCTGCCATATAGATCAGGATGACAGAGCCAATCGTCCAAAAAGTGGCCCGAACGTCATGGGTCTGCTTCGTCGCATACGCCATGAAATGCAGCAGCCGAGACACGACATAGCCGTATAACAGGATCCGGGCTGTGAGCAGTGACGGATCGGTGAGGATGTAAAAGAACCCCGCCGCGATGAAGAATGGCAGATTCTCCAGATCATTCAGTTGGATCCGGCGAATGCGATCGACATAGTCGTTCGGTTCGATCTGTGACGGGTTCGGATCCGGGTTCAACGCCGTCTTGCGCAGATCTTCGGGTGACCGAAAGCCGCCCTTCACCCGCATCATCCGAAGGACGGTCAGCCAGGACATGGCGACCGCCTTGAAGATCATGATCAGCGAAGCGATGGCGTACGTTGCGAACAGCGGGTCGCTGAAGCTCAACCTGACCATTGTCCCTCCAAAACTCCGGAGAACGGGAGATTAGCCGCGTCCGAAGTGCCTGCAAATGGTTCGAAAGTGCCAAGAACGGACGATCCGCTCTCGGCCATAATTGGAAGCTCGTCGGGAAGTGGGCTTATCGCTCGATGCCTCTCCCTCTACCCCATCCAATCCACTGCGGCAGCGCCTGAGAGAGCGGACGGTCCAGATAAGCTGGCACTCCCAAATCCTTGTTACGGTTGCGCAGGAGAGATTCGAGCTGTGGATCCCGTTCCAGGCTCTTGGCAAGCCCAGTCATCTGAGCGGCAATGCGCCGAGCCGCGCCTTCATCGCCGCGTCGCTCGTGGAGCTCGTGCCGATCGCCGAGCTGCCGCCACGTTCTGACAAAATGCTCAGCGCGGAATTGCGGCTCCGTCCGGTATCGGCACTCCCATTCCATGGCGCGGATGGCGTTAGTTGGCTGGCCGGCCGCCGCTTCCTGCATCAGGCCCATGTCGCGCACGAACGCCGCCCGGAGGTCTCGGGCGGCGTTCGGCCGCACTGTGTCCAATCCCGTCCGCGCTGCATCAAATGCGGCGCGCTGCTGCGCATTCTCCGCGCGCCCCTGCTCTCGGATCTGCACGATGTCTTTGGTTGCTCGGGCAAATTGCACGACCGCCTCCCGAAGCCGATGGTACGGCGCTTCGGCGGGTGTTCCAGATTCCTGCAAGTCGAACAGGTCGAGCTGCCGCGCCGGGGCGGTGGACGCGGGCACGATGATCGCGCGCCGGTCGGCGAAGTCGCGGGTGTAGTCTGTCGCCATGTCCTTCTGCCGCTCTCGGGACAACCCCTGGGTCAACCGGTCGCGGTCGGCAAAATCGTCGGTTCCGTAATAGAGCTGCACTCTTTCTTGGTGCCGTGACAGGGCGACATAGGCTGCGTGACGATCAAGACCAGGCGTCGCGAGGACGTAGGTTCGATCGACCGTGGCGCCCTGTGCCTTGTGGATCGTGGCGGCGTAGCCGTGGTCCACCTCGGCATAGTCCTTCAAATCGAATGCGACCGTACGACCATCGTCCAATTGAACGGCCATGCGGGCTGTACTCACACCGTCTACGCGGCCGATCGAGCCGTTCTTCACGCCCAGGCTTCGCTCGTTCTTCAGGAACATGATTCGGTCACCGGCCGCAAACGCCCGCTCTCCACGGCCGGTTCTGACGACCGTTTCCTCCCCGAGCTCGCCGGCCTCGCGCAACCGTTCACGCGCCAGGCCATTGAGCTGCTGCACCTCGTCGCGCGTGTGGCTAAGGATCAGGGTGGAGGAGCGCGGATTCTCGCTGCGATCGCTATCCCACTGTTCGATCAGCGCCGATCGCGCTTCGTTGCGGTCCTGCGCTGCCTGGACGAAGCCCCGCTCTTCATAGGCCTGGACGGCCTCCGCCGTCCGTCCGGTCGCCAGCTGCCGGGTCGCGGCGCGCTGCCATTCCTCAAGTTGGCGGCGCACCTCGGTCACCTCGATCGCGCCGTGCCGCTCGGCGATCGAGCGGAACGCCGCGCCGGCCTCGATTGCCTGGAGCTGTTCGGGATCGCCGACCAGCACGAGCTTCGCGCCGCGCTTCTCGGCCTCCGAGACTATCCGCTCCATCTGGCGTGATCCGATCATACCGGCTTCATCAATGACGAGCACATCATCGGGCGAGAGCAGATTGCGCCCTTGCGTCCATTGATGCTCGAGGCTCGCAATCGTGCGTGATGCGATACCAGAGCCGCTCTCCAGATTCTCCGCTGCGATGCCGGATAGGGCGAGCCCTTGTACGCGATAGCCGGCCTCCTCCCAAGCTTCGCGCGCGACGCCGAGCAGCGCGGACTTGCCGGTTCCGGCATAGCCAACGATCGAAGCAAGATCGCCGCCGCCCGTGACATGCCGGAGCGCGGCTTCTTGTTCTTCTCCCAACACCAGCCCGCGCATTCCGGCGGCGGCGATCGCAGAATCGTGCGCCGCCGCCGGAATGCTGTGCGCCGTTCGTTGAGCCAGCGCTGCGGTCGCTCTCTCCAGCCGGTGCTCGGTCTCGATCATCTCCCGGGACGAAAACCGTTCTTCGCCCCGGCCATCCTTGCCCAGCAGGATCAGATCGGGCGATGCGCGAACCGCCGCCTTCGCGCGGTCAAATTGCTCCTTGTCGGCGCTGTGCCGGTGAATGAAGCGCGCCAGGTCACGGATTGTGAACGTCGACTGCTGATGTGTGATGGCTTCAAGAGCGATCTGGGGCCGCGCGATGATTCGATCGCCGTTCTCGCGGGCGATTTCGAGATGCTCGCCAAGGCGCTCGGATGCGAGCCCCTGGTCGGCCATCCGCGACGCTGCCGGGCCGATCTTGTTCTGCGGCTCCAGGCCGATGCCCTGCGTCTCCAATGAGCGATGATCGACGCGAGCATCGATGTCGAGTTCGGCTAGGCGCTGATTGATGTGCTCAGCCCAGCGCTCGCGCCAGTGCTCCAGAAGCTCGGTGCGGTTCCACTCGCGGACCTTCGCGCCAAAGCCGTTCTCGTCGAGGGCCCGCATGGTGAGCATGACATGGGCGTGGGGCTTGGGCTCGCCGTCCGCGCCGATGTCATGGTGCACGTTAAGGTCGGCGACCATGCCGGCCGCAACAAACTCACGCGCTACGAACTCGCGCGCCAGCTCGGTCCCGGCCTCCGCGGAAAGCTCGCGCGGGATCGCAAACTCGATCTCCCGCGCGAGCTGCGCGTCGTTCCTTACTTCCGCGGCCTCGACCGCGTTCCACAATGTGGCACGATCCGAAAGATGCTCGGCAGCTCCTTCGGGCAGCATCACTTCTGAGTGGATGACGCCCGCCTTGTTGGAGAAGTCATGATGGCGATCGAGCCGCTGGTCATGGAGCCGCGAGGCGGAGCGATAGGCGGCAGCAGCGAGAGCGCTCGATCCGCACGCGCGTGAAATCACTTTTGCCGAGAAGTGATAGATCGCCATTCGACGGCGAGCGTGTGCACCTCAGGTCGTCGGCGTTGCAGTGCCTCTTCGCCGCACGTCGGTACGACGTATAAGCGCGCCCTCAAAAAAATCGCTTCTTTCTCGGGACGTGTTGGTCCCAGAGCATTTCACAGCATTGAGCAGAGGCAAAGCGCTCGATAGCTGGTCAGTCCTCTTCTTCACGAGAGGACGGATTCCATGCGCAAACCTCGCGACTACGATGCGGAACTGAAAGCCCTGGACGACAAGGCAAGGCAGCTGAGGCAACGCAAGGTCCAGCAGCTCGGCGAACTGGTCGTCGCCTGCGGTGCCGACGCGTTGTCGCCCGAGCATCTGGCCGGTGCGCTTCTCGGTATGGCCGAGATCAAGGATGCCGGGACTAAGGAGGGCTGGCGCAAGCGCGGCGCGGCCTTCTTTCAGGGGTCGTCACGAAAGGCTGCGCGCAATCCTGGCAGCAAGCCAGAAAGCACTTTGCCGCTGTGAGGCCGCGCGACACGGAGTCGAGGCGCGACGCGCACGAAGCGACATGCGCGAGTGGGTCGTGAAGCGTCGGGAGCGCACGCGCCATCTGATTGAGCTCGGCGGCCTTGTCGTCAAAGCCGGTTTGGTCGAGCTCACGGGTGACGATCGCGCGACGCTCTACGGCGCGTTCTTGGCTACGGCGGTGGTCCTTCGGAGCAATCAACGCGCGGAAGCGCTTGCCGCATGGCAAAGGCGCGGCAAGCGTGCGTTCGAGGCGGAAGCCGAGGCGAGCGACTAGCGGAGCAACAGTTGAAAAGCGGCCGCGACCCAGTCGAGCGTATGCCGCGGTGGTGGCTTTCGGGTCGGCGAGGCCCACGGCGCGAGGCAGCGGTCTCCTTCCCGTTTACGGGCGGCCGCCCAAGCATGACGGTATGGCAAAAGCGCACGCCGGATACGTCCGGCGAGGCTCGGCCGGTCATACATCGCTCGGTCGATTCCGAGCAACGCATCGGCAATGCGCACAGTCACTTCGTCGACGCAGATGCCGCAGCGCCAGCCGATCTCGGCGTAGGAAAGATTGTCGCGGGCGCTCAGCAGGAAGGCCGCGCGGGTAAGATGCGGAAGCGTTGCGAGTGCCGCGACAAATCGGCGCTTCTCCAGCTCATCCATTGCGCGGGCTTCTTCCGCGCGGCCGCGGATGACCGGTGACTTCGCGCACTCGCTTGAGGAGGTCGCGCGTCCGGCGGCAAATCTGTTCGTGCGAGAGTGGGCAAGCGTCGGCGGTCGGTGACGGACGGGGATCCCGCCAACGTCCGTAAGGCGAAAGAAACTCTGCAAGCCTTTTCAGTTCGGGGCAGTCGTGGTCGAGTCCCGTGGCGTTCGCGTGCTCAAGCGACCTGTTGAGGTAAAGGCCGATGTTCCGCGCGCACCATGCATCGTCAAAGCCGACATCAAGAAGATGCGCGCTCAAGGCGAGTTGGATGACAATGCCGGCTTGGTAGAGTTCGTCGCCGCGCCGGAACGTAAATCCCTTCTCGATCGGCGCAAAGAAGCTTTCGGCTCTATGGTACCGAACACGGCTGAGCTGCCGCCCGTCGTTGGTTCGCCGAAGTGGCACAATATCACTCGGAGCAGCGATAGATGCTTCGAAGTCGACCGACCGACCCTTCGCCCAGACGGCCACAGGCACGACCGCGAACGCCCCCAACAGATCGCGTCGTGAGGTAGCGCTGCGAACCTCTGTGAGCTGTGCTTCGGGATCGCGATTCCGAATCGCTGCAGCTTCTGCTCTCCGCGCGATTGATGGCGATTCTGAGGACGTGGCCGGCCTGGCGGGCATATACGACACCGTTTAAGCTATATACGATGTCGTAAACTTGATAAACGGTAGCGTCAACTATGAAGACGTTGGACAAGAGTAGCGACCCGGATACGCAGGCGGTGATGGGACGCCCGCCTCTTGGAATGAAGCCGACAACAGTCAGGCTGCCGCTGGAGACGATTCGGAAAATCGAGGCTCTGGTCGGTAACCGCCGAATAGCGGGCTTCATCCGCGAGGCAGTTGAGAACGAGCTTCGCCGACGCGAAAAGCCTGATCAATAGCTCTCTAGCCGTACCTATTGGCGGCAAGTCGGGGACGCTCGCCGAATCTCATACTGCAGCGTCTTGAGCTCGTGCAGGTGCATCCCAATCCTTCGCGCGACATCCCGAATCATCGGCTCGGAGCGCACAATCGGATCATGACTGCAGACACCAACGACCGTATTCTCCGCATAGGGACGGTGCTCGACCGAACGGGCCTTTCGCGCTCGACGCTCTACCGAAAAATCCAGAACGGTACCTTCCCGAAGCAAGTGCGAATCAGCGTCCGCTGCGCCGGCTGGCGCGAGTCAGCCGTCAACGCCTGGATGCGCAATCCGATGTTTTTCGGCGTCGAGGATATCGGCTCGGGCACCGTTTAATGATCGCGCTTCTTTATCACGTGACTGTTCGCGATCTGCTCAAGCTGTTTTGAAACGGCTTCTGTATGCCGAGTTTCGCATTCCCAGAACGTCACGACGCGCCAACCTGACTCTTCTAGCTGCTGCTTCACTTCCCGATCCCGAGCCACATTTCTCTCGAACTTCGATTGCCAGTAGTCAGAGCGGGTCCGCGTGCCGGACGCGCGACGGCAACCCGGATGTCGATGCCAGAAACAGCCATGGACGAAGGCCGCGATCTTGCGACTTGGGAAGACCAGGTCGGGCGTGCCGGGCAAATCCTTCCTGTGCAACCGGAAGCGAAGACCCATCTGGTGGGCCATCCGGCGAACGACCAACTCAGGCCTGGTATGCTTGCCCCGGATGCGAGACATCAGCGCGCTGCGAGTTTCCTTGTCGAGGTGGTCAGTCACGGCGCTGAGCTAGCACATTGCGATCAGCGGCGCCCCCGTCCAGCAGCAGTAGCCGGTCGACTCTTGCGCTTGGTGTCCTGCGCCCGGCGCAACATTGCGAGCTGCTCGATGATGAGCATCGGATCAAAGGAGTCGTCGAGGTAATCGCGCAGGCCCTTTATGGCGACCTCTGCCAAGCCCTCGCGGTCTCGAGGGAGAGTTCGGTTCGGAGTCGATGGCCCTCGTCGCGAGGGATTGTGAGTTCTGTGCAGTTCCCGTCGGCGCGGAGCTCTGCTTGAGCTATCCGTTGCACACGAAGTTTCCAAGATCGCCATCCGCGCAGACGTGTAGTCCCAGAGCTTCCCCGCGCCCTTTGAGTTTGTCTTGATCTTTCCTTGGATCGCCCGGGAGACGGTCGATTGGCTAACTCCCGCCTCGTCGGCGATCACGGTTTGCACAGGCATCCCTTCGGTCACGAGCCGTTCGGCCAGTGCCCTTAGGTCCAGCTCCTCATCTCCCGACGACTCGGACATATGTGCTTGCATACAGATTAGGATGAATTATGACTATTCATATGCAAAAACCGACCTTTGCAGACATGTTCAGCGGGGCCGGATTTTTCAGTGCGGCGGCAGTCGATGCCGGCATGCGTCCAGTGCTCGCGATCGACGTGTCCGCCGAAGCTATCGCCACGTACAATCTCAACGTAGCGCCTGTGGGTGTGGTCGGGTCTGTCCTCGACGACATCGACCTGCCGCTGGTGGACGTCCTGATAGCGGGGCCGCCGTGCCAAGGGTTTTCAACGCTAGGTCGCCAAGACCCTTTGGATGCCAGGAATCGCCTCGCACTTGCAGTTCCACGATGGGCCGAAAAGACCGGCGCTTGTGTAGTCGTCATTGAGAACGTGCCGCCGTTCCTGCGGTCGCAGCATTGGCGACAGGTGCGGGATCATCTCGTCAATCTCGGCTACGTGGTGAATGCTTGGGAATTGGAGGCTGCCGATTTCGGCACTCCGCAGTACCGAACTCGGTCATTCACCGTCGCATCGAAGATCGGCCTAATTGCGCAGCCGGAGGCATGGCCAATGCGCATTCCTGCCTCTGCTGCCTTCGACTCACCAGTCGAGGATGGGGACCCCATGCATCGATGGCCGACCCCGAAGGGCATCGCCGCGTCGCGGATCGCACTCGTGCCCGCCTGCGGAGACAAGAGGGATATCATGAAGGTCGCCCCCGACCTTTGCCCGCCGTCCTGGGCGAAAGTTGGATGTCAGGCCACCGACGTGTGGGGCCGTATCGATCCGCGCGAGCCCGCCAATACGATTCGGTGCACGTTCCAGAACCCGTCGAAAGGGCGCTATCTTCATCCGTCCGAGAACCGGACCTTGTCGCTCCGCGAAGGCGCTCGCCTGCAAGGTGTGCCAGACCATTGGCAATTCATCGGCAAGCCGTATCCTGTCGCTCGTCAGATCGGCAACGGTGTTCCAATCCCACTTGGCGCAGCGGTGATGAGGTCAGTTGCGGAGACCCTTCGGGAAAGCCGACCGGAGCTGGACGAGGCGGCGTGAACCGCCAACCACCACAGTAGGTAGGTCTTCAACTGCAACAGCTTTGGGCCCATAAACAAGGCCATGGCTACGAACCTTGTTCCCGCGGCGTCCGCGGCAGAGCTTCCCGAGGAATTCCCGCTGAGCGTGCAAGGCGGCATGCTCGAAGCGCTCGGCATCAACATGTACACGACGATCGGCAAGTGCCTAGTCGAATTTGTCGCGAACGCGTTCGACGGCGATGCCACGACCGTGGACATCGACATCCCAATCAAAGAGATCGGTGAGGCCCGCGCAGAGCTCAGGGCGAAGGCTAAGGCGGAGGTGAAGGAGGGAAAGCGCGACCCCTTCAAGGTGCTTTTGACGCCGCTGCCAGACAACATCGTCGTCACGATCCGCGACGATGGTCATGGCATGTCTCCGCACGACATTGAGCATAAGTTCCTTCCTCTGAACCGAAAGCGTCGCGACGACGGGGAAGGCAACGAAACGGTCCTGACCAGCGAGAGCGGTATCCGGTCCGTGATGGGGCGGAAGGGGCTTGGTAAGCTCGCGGGCTTCGGCGCGGCGGTGAAGGTGACAATCCGCACGAAGCGTAAGGGCGAGACCTTCGCCACGACGTTCGTGATGGATTATGGCGAGATCGAGCATGCCGATGACCTGACGAATATCCGCATTCCGGCGACGTACGAGCACGGGCTCAATCCCGACGAGCAGGGAACGTGCATAACCCTGTCCGGGCTGAAAGCCGATGCGGTGAAGCATTCGATCGACACGATCACTCACACGATCGCCGAGGCGTTATTCGGCATCGAACCCGAGGAAATGGCCATCACGATCAACGGCGAGCTGGTGGCGCCGCCGGCACCCACCTACGAGTTCACCTATCCCGACGAGGCTTCCCGCGAAAATCTCGCGCATGCTATCCTCGACATCGAGGAAATCACCCAAATCCCCGTCCAGTTCATGGTCGGATTTCGGCCGCGCGGCGAACACCTGCCGGTGTCGCAACGCGGAGCGCGGATCTACTGCAACGGTCGCCTTGCTGCGGGACCTTCGCTGTTCGACCTGCCGACCGGCATGCACAACTTCCACAGCCAGAGCTACATGGAATGCATCGTGCGCGCCGACGAGGTCGATCGTCATGGCGTGGACCTTGTAAACACGAACCGGACGCAGTTGCGGCAGGACAATGAGGTCGTGCGGACGTTGATCACGTTCGTCGAGGATCAGATGCGCGCCGCCTTAGCCCAGCATGCGAAATGGCGCGAAGACGCCGCTGAGATCGAGCTGGATACGGCCGAAGAGACCCAGCCGTACGTGAGGATCATCGAGCGTCTGCCGCCGAAGACTCGTTCCTCGGCTCGGAGGATGCTCCGGACGCTCGGCGTCGTTCATGGATACCAGAGCACTGAGTTCCGCGAATTAGCTCCGCTCATGATCGATACCATGAACGCTGGCGAGGTCCTGATCCGGTTGACGGAGCTAGGTCACGATCCGCAATCCCTGAAGGTGATCGCCGGCCACCTTGCCGAGCTCGCGGACATCGAAAAGAACGATGCGCTCAAGCTTTATCGAGGGCGGCGCAGCGCGATCATGGCGCTGACGACCTTGATCGATAAGGGAGAGCACGAGCTTTGGAAGAAGCAGGGCATCGAAAAAGACCTTCACAAAATCCTCAAGGATGACCCGTGGCTGATCAAGTCCGAGTACTCACGCTATCTGACGAGTGACGCTGATCTGACAAAGGTGTCGACGGCTCTCGCGAAGCACCTCGGTGTTGATGAGTTCGCGGCCTTAGACGACCCGACGAGGCCAGACCTTGTCTTTGTGATGGCCGACAGTGCCGCTCCGCACGTTCTCAATGTTGTCGAGCTGAAGAGCCCCAGCATCCCACTCGATAACGACCATCTAACGCAGCTCGAGACGTACATGGCGAAGCTGTCGAGCTACGCAGAGACGGAGCTTGGTCGTCCGCTCACGGTTCACGGGTTCCTGATCGGAGCTATGCCAGACGCTCAGAAGCCTAACGATAAGCAGCTTCTGTTGATCGAAAAAATCAAAGCCGCTCAGCCCTCCACAAAGTGGGTCGTCATGGGCGTGCGCCAGCTACTGGAGCGGGCCATGGACACGCATCTGGCGATAATTCAATCCCTCGAAACCGACCTCGCAGAGGAGGAGCAGCAGGAGCAGAAAGCTCTCGCGGGGGCCGACGCGCCCCTTATGCTTACGGACGCGGGTGCGGTCACGACTGACGAAGAAGTGGCCATTGAGGACGATGCCGGCGTCGCAGAGGACGAGTCAGGTTCGGACCCAGCTCCAGCAGCGTGACGCACGACTACGAGCCGGGCGCCGTTTGGCCGGTCGTAGACGACAATGAGGTCCAGATACGTGAGGTCTATTCACGCTTCGGGCTCGCAATGTACATGGCGCAAGTCATGGAGCACGGCATCGTCAACGCGCTCCTGGTGCTCAGCCTCCTGCCGAGCATGAAGGGCATGGCCGACCGGACTAGCTGGGACGAGGCCTTCGACCGCTTCTACGACGCCGAGCTCGCGAAGACGCTCGGCAACATGATCAGGACCCTCGAGAAAACCGGCGCGATGCCTCCCGACCTGATTGAGCGGCTCCGTGTCGCGAAGGGATACCGGGACCACTTGGCCCACCGCTTCTTCCGGGAGCACGACTTGGACTTCATGACCAAGCAGGGGCGGACGAGGATGATCGTCGAGTGCGAGGATCGGGTCGACCTCTTCCAGTCCCTGGACCGCGAGGTGGAGGCCATCGTCTCGGTTCAGAGGGAGCGCTACGGCATTACTCCCGAGTGGGTCGCAGAGCATGTGGCCATGATGGAATGCGAAGCTCGAAGCGCCGAGGGTAGGGTGAAAGCCTGAAATTCCGCCCCTCAACCGAACTAGGCAATCGTCGCTGCAAAGTTTTCAGCGGGTTCAAATGATCCCAGGACAGCGCAGTCCGGAGTGGGACGAAATGTGGGACCAGTGTTCGCTGCTTCGATCAAAGTCCCGGAAAAGAACGGAAAAATCTGTTGGAATGGTGGAGCCGAGGGGGATCGAACCCCTGACCTTCGCAATGCCATTGCGACGCTCTCCCAGCTGAGCTACGGCCCCGTACCCTTACGCCTTTAGGCGATGTTTCCCCCGCTGGAAAAGGGGGGAAATGCCTAGCTTTCCTCGTCTTCCTTCGCTGCGCCGACACCAAGGTCATCGTCGCCCGTTTCAAGATCGACTTCCTCGTCCGCGCTGACCTCCTCATCTTCATCGATGGCGAGATCTTCCGCCTCGAGATCCTCGTCAGCCTTTTCCTTGGGCTCCGCGGCGGCCTCGAACGGCATCGGCTGCTTGGATTTCAGCACCGGTTCCGGAATCC
>Ga0207702_10000930_pt1 | contig 30180 bp, 28 predicted proteins | sample KBSCornC62_FD_184302 | JGI IMG/M metagenome (GOLD analysis project Ga0207702, IMG submission 184302) | Corn rhizosphere microbial communities from Kellogg Biological Station, Michigan, USA - KBS Corn C6-2 (SPAdes) (version 2) | ecosystem: Host-associated > Plants > Roots > Rhizosphere > Soil ... | reverse complement strand
GGATCATCTGCGAGTCGAAGGGGGGTGAGCGCCGATGCAGATGATCCGCGTAGACGCGACGGTTCCGGCCGTCTCGATCACCAAGCAGGGCTGAGGCCCGCAGGCGGTGCCCTGGCCGGCGTGTCGGGGTGCCGCCGCCCTTCGTTTAGAAACCGTGTACCCCAACCGTGTAGCCAACTGCCGCGATCCGATTCCGGTGGGCGCCTCTGGCTGTCTCTAACGGCATCCGCCCAGCAACGGCCTGGACAAGGCTGTAGGAGCGCAAGCTTCAGTCACCTCGCGCTGGGAGTCACCCCAGCCGGTTGAGGGCGATCGCTTCTGCGCCTAGCCTGTAGGGGGTGTCAGAGCAATCGGCGGGGGCTGATAAGTCCGCACAAACGCAGATGGGGGAGATCGGGACCCTGAGTCGCTCTTACCTCGACGCGCTGCGCGCGGCCGATGTTGCGGGCGCCTACAGGGTCGCCGCCCGGGCCCTTGAGGGGATGCCGCTGGCTGTCCTCTACCAGCGGATTATCGCTCCGGCGATGCACGAGCTCGGGCGCCTCTGGCAGGTCGGGGCGATCACGGTTGCCGACGAGCACTTGGCGACCGCCTTGACTCACCGCGTGCTGGCGGCGCTGCGGGCGCCGCAGCTCCTCGAACTGACGCTCGAAGGCCGCCCGCCGGGTCCCTGCGCGCTGCTGGCTGCGGTCGAGGGCGAGCAGCACGCGCTCGGGCTGCGGATGGCGGCGGACCTGCTCGAAGACGCGGGCTACCGGACGGCGTATCTCGGCGCAGACGTCCCGACCGGAACGCTGCTGCAGGCTGTCCGCACATTCTCGCCGGACCTCGTCGGGCTCTCGGCGACGATGCCGGAGTCGACGCGGCGACTGGAGGAAGCGATCGAGCTCCTGTGCGGCGAGCACCCGCGGCTGCCGCTGCTGGTCGGCGGCCAGGGCAGCGGGTCCCCCCGCCGGGGCGAGGGGACCGTCGTGAACGACCTGGAGCTGCTGCCCGAGGCGGTGCCTGTGCCGTAGGGCTCAGGTGTGGTTGGAGCCGCCGCCGTGGCTACCGCCGCCGTTGTCGTCGGCTCCGCCACCGCCACCGCCACCGCCACCGCCACCGCCACCGCCACCAGGCTCGACGTGGGTCGCGACGAGTCCGGTCGAGGTGCTCTTCGCTTCGACCTCGACCGCCAAGCCCTTGTGCAGCCCGTCGAAGCCGGCGATGCGCTGGAACCGGGTGGCGGAGGTGACCTTGATGCGGATGCGGTTGCCGCTCTGGGTCTTGATCCGGAAGCTGTCGTCGTCGGCGTTCTTCGAGACGACGGTGCCGTCGAGATGCCGTAGCGCGGCCTGCGCCGGAAGCGCGAAGGCGCCGAGCGCCAAGGCAGCGATGACGAGTACGGAAGCGGTGCGTCTGTTGAGCATGAGCCCTGCCTTTCGTGGTGGTGATCCCTGGTCATCCCGTTTACGGAAGGGCCTCGGCGAGCGTTCAGACCGGTTAGGAAGCCACCACACGGGTATCCCTGTCTATCGACCCCAGGGAGTAGGAGGAATTGATGGCTGAGAGACCGGAAGGACGAGCGGCCGACGACCGTGAGTACGTCGACGGCGAAGCAGGCGGGGCCCGCACCGAGCGCGACACCTACGCCAACCGCGATCGCGATGCCGACCGCGGAGGTGCTGTGCGCGAGCGCGCCGCCGGTCCGGGCGTGGTGCAGCAGCGTCAGCGCGACGAATACGGAGGCTTCAACATCGGCGCCGCCTTGTTCGGCTGGCTGGTGGCCGTGGGCATGGCGGTGCTGCTGACGGCGCTGCTGAGTGCCGCCGGTGCCGCGATCGGCCTCACCGACCTGACCGAAGGCGAAGCGAAGTCCAATGCCGGGACGATCAGCATCGTCGGCGGCATCCTCCTGATTGTCGTCCTCGCCCTCAGCTACTACGCGGGCGGTTACGTCGCCGGCCGGATGAGCCGCTTCGACGGCGGCCGCCAGGGCCTTGGGGTCTGGCTATTCGGCGTAGTGGTGACGATCGTGCTGGCAGTGCTGGGCGCGATTGCCGGCTCGGAATGGAACCTGTTCTCGCAGGTGAACCTGCCGCGGATCCCGATCGACGAAGGCTCGCTCGCGACCGGTGGGGCGATCGCCTTGGTGCTGATCCTGATCGCCACGCTCGTCGCCGCGATCGCGGGTGGCAAGGTCGGCGAGCGCTATCACCGCAAGGTCGACCGCGCCGGATACGAGGGTCCGGAACCGGGGCGGCGGGCAGCGACGGCCTAGCGCCGCCGCTGCCAGTTGGGGCGTAGGTAGGCCTCTTCGAAACCGGCCTTGAGGATGTTGCGGTAGCTGCCCGACGGCCGGTCCGGAACCCGCTCACCGGTCTCGACGAAGAGGGTGTCGCAGCCCGCCTCGGCGGCGTCGAGGATGCGGCGGTGCAGCAGCGCCGTCTGGCAGCCGCGCCCGCGCGCCTCCTCCAGCGTCGCCGCGATCCCGAACTCGGCGATCCCGTCCTCGATCAGGATCGCCGCGCAGGCCTGCGCTTTTCCCTCGACGCGGGCGACGTAGCAACGCCAGCCATCGCGTCCCGGCAGGTGGGCGAAGTAGCTCGCGGCCCAGGCCGGCATGCCGAAGCCGACCGCGGCGATCGTCCCGAACGGCTCCTCGTCCGCCGCGGAAAGCTCGACCACCTCGACGTCGGCCGGAGCCGGGAAGCGCGGAGGATGGGCGTCGCGGACGAACTTCATCCAGGCGTAGCCGTGCTCGAAGCCCCTCTCGCGCAGCCAGCCCTCGGCCTGCGCCGATCCCGGCAGGCCTGGCGTCAGCGGGATGCAGGGGGAGACGTCGTGCTCCTCGGTCCAGGCGATCGCGTATTCGAGGTCGGCCTCGCTCGCCTCGGCGGCGCCGAGCACCAGGTTGAGGATCGGGACCGAGGGGAGGTCGCGGGTCGAGGTCACCTGGACGGCGCCGAACTCGCGCAGCTCGACGCCGTGCTCGGAGGCCACCTCGTGCGGCATCGACTGCCAGATATCGCGCCAGAAGCGACGCTCCACCCGGTCGAGCGCGGCGGGGTCGTAGGGCACGCCGCGGTTGGTTTCAGGCGCCATCGGGAAGCAGCATAGGCTCCAGTCGATGACGTCCCGCCAGCAGCAAGCAATGCCGACGCCGCGAGACCAGGTGATCGTCCTCTTCGGCGCCAGCGGCGACCTCGCCAAGCGCAAGCTGCTGCCGGGGATGTATCACCTGATGCGCGCCGGCCTGATGCCCGAGCGCTTCCGGATCATCGGCGCCGCCCGCAAATCCCTCGACGCCGAGCGGTTTCGCGAGCTGGCGCTGGAGGCGATCCGCGACTCGGGCCGCAAGGCCGGCGACCGCGAGGCGTGGGAGCGCTTCTCCGACAGCCTGCGCTTCGCCGGCGTGAGGGAGGGCTTCGAGCAGCTGGGGGAGGAGGTAGCGGCGGCGCGTGAGGAACTCGCTGAGGACAGCGAGACGCTCGTCTACCTCTCGCTGCCGCCGAAGGCGATGGAAGCGACCGTCGAGGAGGTCGGCATGCTCGATCTCGGCGATGGCGTCCGGGTGATCACCGAGAAGCCGTTCGGCACCGACCTCGCCTCGGCGCGGACGCTGAACGAGCGCCTGCACTCGGTCTTCGCCGAGAACTGCATCTTCCGCATCGACCACTACCTCGGCCGCGAGGCGGTCCAGAACCTGCTGGCGCTGCGCTTCGCCAACGGCATGTTCGAGCCGGTCTGGAACCGCAACCACATCGACCATGTCCAGATCGACGTCCCCGAGACGCTTTCGATCGAGATGCGGGGTTCCTTCTACGAGGGGACCGGCGCCTTCCGCGACATGATCGTCACCCACCTGTTTCAAGTCCTCGGCTTCGTGGCGATGGAGCCGCCGACCTCGCTGGAGCCGAAAGCTCTCGGCGTGGAGCGGGAGAAGGTCTTCGAGTCGATGCCGCGGCTGCGGCCCGAGGACGTCGTCCGCGGCCAGTACGAGGGCTACCGGGACGAGGACGGCGTCGCCGAGGATTCCGATACCGAGACCTTCGTCGCCGTCAAGGCCTTCGTCGATAATTGGCGCTGGGAGGGGGTGCCGTTCTACCTGCGCTCGGGCAAGCGCCTGGCCGAGAGCCGCCACCTGCTGACGGTTGCCTACAAGCAGCCGCCGCGGCGGATGTTCCCGCTCGACTGCGACCAGATCGCGGAGTCCTTCGGCCACGACCACCTCACCTTCGAGCTCGGCGACCCCGGCAGCATCTCCGCCTCCTTCCTCGCCAAGGTGCCGGGGCCGCGGATCGAGCTCGGCGAGGCCCACATGCGCTTCAGCTACGCCGACAACTTCGGCGGCAACGACCACGCCCTCGACCCCTACGAGCGCCTGATCCACGACGTGATGGTCGGCGACCGGACGCTGTTCAGCAGCTCTGAGGCGATCGAGCGCCTCTGGGAGGTCTCCGAGCTCCTGCTGACGGACCCGCCGCAGGCGATCCCCTATGAGCCCGGCTCCTGGGGGCCGAAGGAGACCGACCAGCTGATCGCGCCCCGCCACTGGCACCTGCCGAGCGACCACGTCTAGGCGGTGCGGGGAAGAGAACGGAAAAGGGCCCCTGTCGGGGCCCTTGTTTCCGAGAGGACGTACCACCAAAGACGATTCGATTCCCTGGCTCGTCGGTCCTCGAGCTTTTGAAGTTCGACCCCATAAACACCGGGGGATTGCAAAAGTTGCACTGCTTGCATCGACACTTGCAACAGAAGCTTTAGCCCGCCGCTCCGGCGCCGCCGCTTCCGCTTTCCCGCTGCTAGATTCAGGCGCCCCGGGCGTTTAGCTCAGTTGGGAGAGCGCCAGCTCGACAAGCTGGAGGTCACTGGTTCGAGCCCAGTAACGCCCATATCGGCCGGGACTGGTTCAGACGCCGGCCGGAAGCTTCACCTCGGTGAGGCGGATGCTGTTGCCGGACGGGTCGCGGAAGCCGGAGTCGATGCCGTAGGGGCGCTCTTCCGGGGCTTCGGTGAACTCGACCCCGCGCGCCTTCAGCCGCTCGTAGTCGCCGCGGCAGTCGTCGGTGGTGAGGAAGACGGTGCCGGCGAAGCCCTTCGCCATCAGCTCCTCGACCTGGCGGGTCGTCTCCTCGTCCATCATCGGCGGGCCGGGGATCGCCATCAGGACGATCGAAACGTCTTCCTGCCCGGGAGGGCTGACAGTCAGCCAGCGGAAATCGCCCATCTCCGGCAGCGTCACGTCAGCGCTGACCTCCATGCCGAGCTTCTCGGTGTAGAAGGCGAGGGCCTCGTCCTGGTCGTGCACCCACACCTGCGCGTTTGAGATTTTCATCGGTGTCCTCCTGGTTTTGAGATTCGGGTGAGGCGATGCTAGGCCCGCGGGGGCGGGCTGTCTTCTCGAAACGTGCGGTGTTGAGGACGGGCGTAGGCGCGGACGACACAGGCGGGGACCCGGGCATGGGCGGAGGCCGGAGGCGCGGTGGCGCGGTACGCGGTGGGCGTCATCCCGTACATCCGCTTGAAGCTGGTGGTGAACGAGCCGATGCCCTGCAGTCCCACCTCGAGGCAGATCTCGGCCACCGAGTGGTCGGTGTTGCGCAGCAGCGCCGCCGCCCGCTCCAGCCGGCGGGTCAGCAGGTACACGTAGGGGGACTCACCGAAGGTGCGGCGGAACTCGCGACTGAAGTGGGCCTTCGAGAGCCCGGCAGCGCGGGCGAGGTCGTCGACCTCGAGCGGCTCGAAGTAGCGCGAGTCCGCGAGGTCCTTCGCTCGCAGCAGGTGCCGGGCGGGAGGGACATGCGCCATGTGGGCAGTCTAGGCTCGCGGGTCTCGTGATCGGGACCTATGCAGCGGTGGCGGCGGTCTGCATCTCGGCGCCGGCCCTCGGGCAGGCGGCGATCTGCCTCTGCGGCGGGCGGCGGTGGTCCTGGCTGGCGCCGGCGGTAGGGCTGGCGCTGCTGTGCGCGCTCTGCTGGGGGACGGTGCGCTTGCCGGGGGACGGGGTGATCTCGGCAATCGCCGTGCTGCTGCTGACGATCGCCGCCGTGGCTTACCTGCGAGTCCGGGTCGAGGGCACCAGGGAGGCCCTCGCCGCCGGTTGGCCGGTGGCACTGGTCGCCCTGCTGGCCGCCTCACTCCCGTTCGCGGTCGAAGGCCACTTCGGGATCCTTGGGACCAGCTTCAACCCGGATATGTCCCAGCACCTGCTGACGGCGGCTCGGCTGGCCGAAGGGCACTCGTCGCAGCTGCTGACCCAGGGCTACCCGCTCGGCCCGCACTCGATCGTCGTCGCCCTGAACAAGGGCTTGGGGGTCGGCCTGGTGCAGGGCTTCAGCGGCCTCACGGTCGCCGTCGCCGTCCTCGCCTGCCTCACCGCTCTTGCCGCTTTCGGCGACCTGCCGTTCTTGCCCCGCACCGCCGGGGCACTCCTCGTCGGCCTCGCCTACGTGGTCGTCTCCTACTTCGCCCAGGGCGCCTTCAAGGAGACGATGCAAGCACTCTTCCTTCTCGGCTTCGTGCTGGCGCTTAGGGAAGCGGATCGCCAGTGGTCCGGCCTCACGCTCCGCTACGTCCCAGCCGCCCTCATCGCCGTCGGCTCCGTCTATACCTACAGCTTCCCGGGCCTCATCTGGCTCGGTGGAGCAGCCGTCTTGTGGCTGATCGCCTCTGCAGCGGGTGGTGCCGTAGGGGGGACCATGTCTGAGGAAGCTTCAGCTGCCGGAAGACATGGTGGGTCCCCTACGGCGACGGGACCCGCGGCCCGCGCGCTAGGCCTCGCGCTCCTGACCTTCGTGGTCCTGATCGCCCCCGAGATCGGGCGGATGATCGACTTCCACTCCTTCGAGACCTTCGACCCCAACGGCCCGGGCCTCGGCAACCTCTTCGGCCAGATCTCGCCCTTCGAGGTTCTCGGGGTCTGGCCCTCGGGGGATTTCCGGCTCGCGCCGGGGGACGGTGCGGTGCCTGCGCCCGCCTACTACCTCGGGATCGCCTTCGCACTCGTGCTCTTGATCTATGGCGTCGCACAGCTGTGGCGGCGACGGGAGAAGACGATCCTCGCGGGCCTCGGCGCCGCTGCTCTTGCCTATATCGCCGCACGGGTCGGTGGCACTCCCTACACCGCTGCGAAGGCGATTGAGATCGCGGCCCCGCTCGTTGCGCTCTCGATCCTGTTGCCGCTACTGGGATCGATCGAGTGGCGCTTTCCTCTCGCTATGCGAGAGCAAGTCGACACCCGGCGCCTGGTCCTCGGCGGCACAACTGTGCTCTTCGCCGCCGCAGCGGGCATCTGTTCACTCCTCGCCCTCGCCAACGCCCCCGTCGGCCCGACCTCGTTCTCGCCCAAGCTGAGCGAGTACCGCAAGCAGGTGGGCGAAGGGCCGACGCTGGTGGTCGCCTCGCCGCAGCTGCTCTCAGAACAGCACGGGTCGCCCTTCCTCTCCTGGGAACTCCGCGGCGGGCGGGTCTGCATCCAATCGACCGATGAAGCGGGCGGTAAGCCGCCGGCGGGCGTCCGCTTCGTGATCCGCGAAGGGGACGACTGGACCCTGACCAAGGTGCGGCACCCGACGCCCGGCAAGACCCCGTGCCCGCTGATCGCCGTGCGTCAGGCTCGCCAGGGCCCCGGTCGGTAGCGCCAATACCGGTAACCGGAATCACACCAGTCCACTTGCACGAACCACTCCCCGTACCATGGCTCCCACGCATGGAGGCGGCGACTGAGAAGACGACTTACACCCTTCCTGACGGGAACCCGCTGGAGCTGCCGGCGGGCGCGACGGGCGCCGACGCCGCAGCGGCGATAGGCCCCGGCTTGGCCAAGGCGGCGCTGGCGATCAGGGTCGACGGGGCGCTGCGCGACCTCGCGGCGCCGCTTCCCGAGGGCGGGGGAGAGGTGGCGATCCTCACCGACCGCGACCCCGACGCGCTGGAGCTGATCCGCCACGACGCCGCCCATGTGATGGCCGAGGCGGTGGTCGACCTCTATCCCGGCACCAAGGTGACGATCGGGCCGCCGATCGAGTCCGGCTTCTACTACGACTTCGAGTTCCCGCCCGGGACAAGGATCACCGAAGAGGACCTGCCGAAGATCGAGGAGGCGATGCGTGCCCACATCAAGGCCGACGAGGAGTTCTCGCGCCGCGACGTCCCGGTCGCGGAGGCGATCGAGATCTTCAAGTCCCAGGACCAGGGATTCAAGGTCGAGCTGATCGAGGACCTCGTCCGCGACGAGGGCGTCGAGACCGTCTCGCTCTACCGCAACGGCCCCTTCGAGGACCTTTGCCGAGGTCCGCACGGCCCCTCGACCGGCCGCATCAAGGCGATCAAGTTGAACTCGGTTGCCGGTGCCTACTGGCGGGGCGACGAGAAGCGCGAGAGCCTGACCCGGATCTACGGCACCGCCTTCTTCTCCAAGGGCGACCTCGAGGAGCACCTGGAGCGTCTCGAGCAGGCCAAGGAACGCGACCACCGTCGCCTCGGCCCCGAGCTCGACCTCTTCATGCTGCGCAAGGAGGCGCCGGGGATGCCGTTCTGGCTGCCGAACGGGACGACCCTGCTGCGGACGATCGAGACAGAGGTGCGCGACCAGCTGCGCAAGCGCGGCTACCAGGAGATCGCCACCCCGCAGGTGATGGACGTCGACCTCTGGCACCGCTCCGGCCACTGGGACAACTACAAGGACGACATGTACTTCATGGAGGACGACGACCGCGGTTACGCCCTGCGGCCGATGAACTGCCCCGGCGCCTGCCTCGTCTACTCCGCCGACCGCCACTCCTACCGCGAGCTGCCGCTGCGGCTGGCCGAGTTCGGCCGCGTCTCCCGCAACGAGCGCGAGGGCGTCCTGCACGGTCTGCTGCGGGTCCGCGCCTTCACCCAGGACGACGCCCACGTCTATTGCACCGAGGAGCAGATCGGCGGCGAGGTCGCCTCGATCTGCGAGGCGATCGACCAGCTCTACGCCCGCTTCGGCTTCGAGGACGTCCACGTCGAGCTCTCGACCCGGCCGGAGAAGTCGATGGGAAGCGAGGAGCAGTGGGCGAAGGCCGAGGCGGCACTGGCCGAAGCGCTCGACAGCCAGGGGCGCGAGTACACGCTCAACCCCGGTGACGGCGCCTTCTACGGGCCGAAGATCGACTTCCACATCACCGACGCGCTCGGCCGCTCCTGGCAGTGCGGCACCTGTCAGCTCGACTTTCAGATGCCGGAGCGCTTCGAGCTCTACTACACCGGCGCCGACGATGCCGCCCACCGGCCGGTGATGATCCACCGCGCCCTGCTCGGCTCGATGGAGCGCTTCGCCGGGATCCTGATCGAGCACTACGCCGGCCGCTTCCCGGTCTGGCTGGCGCCGGTGCAGGCGATCGTCCTGCCGATCTCCGACCGCCACAACGACTACGGCCGCCGCGCCTTCGAGCAGCTGCGCGAAGAAGGTGTCCGCGTCGCCGTCGATGACCGCTCGGAGTCGGTCGGCAAGAAGATCCGCGACGCCTCCACGATCGGCCGCTACCCCTACATGTTGGTGGTCGGCGACCGCGAGGAGGAGACCGAGGCGGTGGCGGTCCGTTCCCAGGTCGAGGGCGATCTCGGGGCGATGCCGCTGGCCGAGTTCGCCGCTCGCGTACGCGCCGAGACCGAGGCTCGCTGAGGCCCGGATTTGCGCGTGGCCGTTCTGTCTCTATACTGCGTGGAACTTGATCGCCGGCACGAACAAACACCGCCGCTGCTGAGCGCCCCGTGCCCGACCCCAGTTTCGTCCTCTTGAAGTCTCACGGTCTCTCGCGATAGTGCCGGTACCTCGTAGGTTCGACCGGCGCCCTCCAGAGCGCGACACCACCCGGATCAACGAACGGATCCGGGTCCCGCAGGTGCGCCTGATCGGCGCCGACGGCGAGCAGCTGGGGATCCTCGACACCAACGACGCGCTGAGGAAGGCGCAGGAGGCGAACCTCGACCTGGTCGAGGTGGCGCCGAACTCGAAGCCGCCGGTGACCAAACTGCTCGACTATTCGAAGTACAAGTACGAGCAGGAGCAGAAGCAGAAGGCCGCCCGCAAGCACCAGCAGCAGGTCAACGTCCGCGAAATCAAGCTGCGGCCGAAGATCGCGACCCACGACTACGAGACCAAGAAGGGCCATGTCGAACGCTTCCTCAAGCACCGCGACAAGGTCAAGGTGACGATCATGTTCCGCGGTCGCGAGCAGGCCCACCCCGAGCGCGGTCGGGCGCTGCTGCAGAAGCTCTTCGAGGACCTCGACGGCCTCGCGGTGATCGAATCGGCGCCGCTGCAGGAAGGGCGCAACATGAGCATGCTGCTCGGCCCCAGCAAAGAGGTCGACAAGCTTGCCGACGCCGCTCCGGCCGCGACCGACGCCGAGCAACCGGCCGAGGCTCCCGCGGCTGCTGCCGCGGCATCCGCCGACGCCGAGAAGCCGGCCGAGGCTGACGCTCCCGGCGACGCTGCCGCTTAACCCTGCGCGCCGATCACGTCGGCGATTCGCTGTGCGGCCCGGCCGTCCCAGAGGGGCGGGGGGTCCAAAGGCCAGTCCCCGCGCTCGGCCATCAGGACCGGGATGCGGGCGATCGACGCGGGGTCGAGGCCGAGCAGGGTGTTGGTGCCGGAGGTCAGCGTCACCGGCCGCTCGGTGTTGGCGCGCAAGGTGAAGCAGGGGATGCCGAGGTAGGTCGTCTCCTCCTGGATGCCGCCGGAGTCGGTGAGGACGCCGCCGGCGTCGGCGAGCAGGGAGAGGAAGTCGAGATAGCCGAGCGGCTCGACCAGGTGCAGGCCCGGCGCGTCGGGCTCCAGGCCTTCCATCATCTTCCGCGTGCGCGGATGGACCGGGAAGACGACCGGCATCTGCTGCGCCAGCGCCGCCAGCTGCGCCACGGTCTCACCGAGCAGCGGCCCGTCGACGAGGGCGGGCCGGTGGAGGGTGACGAGGAGGTAGGAGCCCGGCTCGGCGCCGAGGCGCGCCGCCGTCCCCGCGGCCCGGAAGCGGTCTTCCAGCGCCACCAGGGTGTCGATCATCGTGTTGCCGACCATGTGCATGCGCTCATCGGGGATGCCTTCGTGGCGAAGGTTCGTTACCGCCTCCGGGCTGTGGAGGAAGAGCCACTCGGCGAAGCGGTCGGCGACGATCCGGTTCACCTCCTCGGGCATCGTCATGTCGAAGCTGCGCAGGCCCGACTCGATGTGGGCGACCGGGATCCCCATCTTCACCGCCGTCAGCGCCGCCGCCAGGGTCGAGTTGACGTCGCCCGGCGCCATCACCAGGTCGGGTTTCTCGTCTGCGAGGACCGGCTCCAGACGCTCCATCGTCCGCGCCGTCTGCGTCGCGTGGCTGCCCGAGCCGACCTCGAGCATGTAGTCGGGCGCCGGGACGCCCAGCTCCTCGAGGAAGATCTCCGACATCAGCCGGTCGTAGTGCTGGCCGGTGTGGACGATCGCGTGGCGGCCGTCGGGGTGGCGCTCCCGCAGCGCCCCGATCACCGGGGCGGTCTTGACGAAGTTGGGCCGCGTCCCGACCACGTAGAGGATCCGCATCGCGGCGCCAGCGTACCCATGAGCGTCACGGGAAGTGGCGTGTCACGCCCGTAACGGTGACGTGGGGCGCAGGCGTAGCCGCTCGTCTGCTTCAATAGCGGACCCGATGCCGAAGATGAAAACGCATTCCGGCGCCAAGAAGCGCTTCAAGAAGACCGCCACCGGCAAGCTGCGTGGCCGTCGCGCCTTCTCCAGCCACATCCTGGAGAAAAAGTCGCCGAAGCGGAAGCGGAAGATGGCGAAGCCGGTCGAGATCGCGCCGAGCGACCAGAAGAAAGTGCGGACCCTGCTCGGAGGCGGCAAGTGAGCCGCGTCAAGCGCTCCGTCCACGCGCGCAAGAAGCGCCGCAAGGTTCTGAAGGAAGCGAAGGGCTACTTCGGCCGCAAGCACTCTTCCTACCGCTTCGCCAAAGAGCAGGTGCAGCGGTCGGGGATGTACGCCTACCGCGACCGGCGCAACAAAAAGCGGACCTTTCGCCGCCTCTGGATCACCCGCATCAACGCCGCCGCGCGGCTCGAGGGCATGAGCTACTCCGAACTGATGCACGGCCTCAACAAAGCCGAGGTCGAGGTGAACCGGAAGATGCTGGCCGAGATCGCCGTCTCAGACCGCGACGCCTTTCGCCGATTTGTGGAGCTGGCCCGGGAGGGTGCGGCCGCCTGAAGCGGATCCGACACTTCCTCTCTCCCGGGCGGGCCGTTTATCGGCCCGCTTTTTCGTTCCAGGAGAAGAAACGACTGAGAAGAACACCGCAGAAGATGATCGAAAGCCCCCAAAACGAGAAGCTGAAGCTGGTCCGCAAGCTGCGCGACCGCAAGCACCGCGAGCGCGAGGGGCTGTTCACGACCGAGGGCGAGGACCTGCTGGAGGCGGGACTGGCGGCCGGGGTGCAGGCGCGCTTTGTCCTGGTCGCGGCGGGGTCGGGCTTGGAGGGGGAGGAGGTGGAGCCGGGACTGCTGGCGGATGTCTCCTCCCTAGGCTCCGGAACCCGGGTGATTGCGGTCTGGCCGCGCACCTGGTCGGAGGAGGCCGTGGCGCCCTGCATCTACCTTCATGGCGTGGGCGACCCCGGCAACGTTGGCACGATCGTGCGGACGGTCGACGCGTTCCTCGACGGCCCCGTCGTCCTCGGCCCCGAGTGCGCCGATCCATACTCGCCCAAGGCGGTTCGCGCCAGCATGGGATCGATCTTCAGTCACCCGCCTACGAAGGCCGAGTTGGAGGCCACTCCCGAGCCCCGTGTCGCTTTAGTTGCCCACGGGGGTCAAGAACTCGACACGCTCGACGGTGCCGCCACGGTTTGCCTGGGCGCGGAGCGGGAGGGACTGCCGAACGCGGTCGTCGCTCGCTGCGCTCACAAGGTGACGATCCCCCTGCGACCCGGCGGTGCCGAGTCGCTGAACGTCGCCGCGGCGGCTGCGATCGCCGCTCAGCGGTTATCTTCGCTCGCCATGCGGAAGGCCCAGAGCGATGGTTGAGCGGATCGAGGAGATCAGGGCCGAGGCAGGCTCGGCGATCGAGGGCGCCGGAACCAGCGCCGAGCTTGAGGAGCTGCGGGTCCGCTACCTCGGCCGCAAAGCCGAGCTGACCTCGATCCTGCGCGGGATCTCCGAGCTGCCGCCGGAGGAACGCGGGCAGGTCGGCGCCGCCGCCAACCGCGCTCGCAAGGAGCTGGAGGCGCTGCTCGAGGCAAGCGCCGAGCGGCTCGACGCCTCCGAGCTGGAGGCGCGGCTGGTCAGCGACCGGATCGACGTCACCCTGCCCGGGGCGCCGCCGCGGCCGGTCGGCCACGCCCACCTGATCTCCCGCACCACCCGCCTGATCGAGGACACGATGGTCGGCCTTGGCTACCACGTCGCCGAGGGCCCGGAGATCGAGCACGACTACTACAACTTCACCGCCCTCAACCACCCGCCCGGCCACCCGGCGCGGATGCTCCAGGACACCTTTTACGTCCAGTCCCACCCCGACGTGCTGCTGCGCACGCACACCTCGCCGATGCAGGTGCGCTCGATGGAGACCCAGCCGCCGCCGATCTTCGTCATTGTCCCCGGCAAGGTCTACCGGCGCGACTCCGATGCCACCCACAGCCCGATGTTTCACCAGATGGAGGGGCTGGCGATCGCCGAGGGGATCACCCTCGCCGACCTGCAGGGGACGCTCTTGGCGATGTGCCGGGCGATCTTCGGCCCCGACCGCGAGGTCCGCCTGCGGCCGCACTTCTTCCCCTTCACCGAGCCCAGCGTCGAGGTCGACGTCTCTTGCTTCCAGTGCGGGGGGACCGGCGAGCTGGCGGGCGGCGAGCGCTGCAACCTCTGCAAGGGCCAGGGCTGGATCGAGATCCTCGGCGCCGGCATGGTCGACCCCAACGTGCTCGGCTTCGTCGAGAGCTACGGCTACGACGCCGAGCGGGTCCAGGGGTTCGCCTTCGGGATCGGGGTCGAGCGGGTGGCGATGCTGCGCCACGGTGTGCCGGATCTACGGCGCTTCTTCGACAACGACGTGCGAATGCTGGAGCAGTTCGCGTGAGGACCCTGTTGATGAAGAGGGGTCGGAGATGAGGGTCCCGTACAGCTGGCTGCGCGAGTATTGCGATCCCGGCATGGAGCCGGCGGCGGTCGCCGACCGCCTGGTGATGACCGGGACCGAGGTCGAGCGGCTCGACCAAGTCGGGCCGCCGGCGGCCGACGGCTTCGTCGTCGGCAAGGTCGTCAGGTGCGAAAAGCACCCGAAAGCCGACCGGCTCAGCGCCTGCATGGTCGATACCGGCGACGGCGAGCGGCCGATCGTCTGCGGCGCGCCGAACGTCGCCGCCGGGCAGACGGTCGCGGTGGCGCTGCCGGGGGCGCGGATGCCGAACGGCGAGAGGCTGCGCAAGGCGAAGCTGCGGGGAATCCCCTCCGAAGGGATGATCCTCGCCGCCGACGAGCTCGAGATCGGCGACGACCACGAGGGGATCATGCAACTCGACGACGGGCTTGCGGCCGGAACGCCGCTGAGCGAGGTGCTGCCGCTGGGCGAGCCGGTGCTGGAGATCGAGGTGACCCCGAACCGGACCGACTGCTTCGGCGTCCACGGCGTCGCCCGCGAGGTCCACGCGATCACGGGCGCGGCACTCGCCGCCGACCCCTGGGCCGAGGACGCGCCGGCCGAGGGGGAGGGCGAGGCCTCAGATTACGCCTCGGTCAGCGTCGAGGTGCCGGAGCTCTGCCCGCGCTTCACCGCCCGCGTCTTCACCGACGTCACGATCGGCCCCTCGCCGCTGTGGCTGCAGGCACGCCTCGGCGCCGCCGGCCAGCGCCCGATCAACAACGTCGTCGACATCACCAACTACGTGATGCTGCTGACCGCGCAGCCGCTGCACGCCTTCGACCTCGACAAGGTCCCCGAGGGCGCCCTCTTCGTCCGCACCGCTGAGGAGGGCGAGAAAATGACCACGCTCGACGACGTCGAGCGCAGGTTCGACGCCGAGACCGTCCTCGTCTGCGACAAGAACGGCCCTTCCGGCGTCGCCGGGATCATGGGCGGACAGGTCTCCGAGGTCTCGGCGAGCACGACCCGGGTCCTGCTCGAGGTCGCCTGCTGGAGCGGAACCAACATCCTCCGCACCTCGCGGCTGCTGGGGCTGCGATCGGAGGCCTCCTCGCGCTTCGAGAAGCAGCTGCACCCCGAGCTGACGATGCGGGCGCAAAGAATCGCCTCGCGGCTGATGGTCGACCTCTGCGGCGCCAAGCTCGTGCCTGGGACGATCGACGTCGCCGCCGAGCCGCCGCCGCGGCGGCGGCTGATCCTGCGGGCCGAGCGGGTCGAGGGCCTGCTCGGGATGTACATCTCCCAGGCCGATCAGAAGACCTACCTGAAGCGGCTCGGCTTCGAGGTCCAGGAGGCCGGCGACGATCTCGAGGTCGTGGTCCCGCCCGATCGCTACTACGACGTCACCCGCGAGGTCGACCTGATCGAGGAGGTGGCGCGGGTCCACGGCATCGACGAGCACCTGCCGACGACGCTGCCGGCGGTCGGCGGCGCGGTAGGCGGTCTCAGTCGCGAGCAGCGCCTGCGCCGGCGGGCCGAGGACGGGCTCCGCGACCTCGGCTTCGACCAGGCGGTCGGCTGGAGCTTCACCGACCCCGGCGAGGCTGAGCGGCTGCGCATCCCTGCCGACGACCCGCGCGCAGACCCGGTCCTGCTCGCCAACCCGCTCTCCGAGGACCAGTCGGCGATGCGCACCCTCCTGCTCGGATCGCTCCTGGACATCGCCGCCAGGAACACCGCCCGCGGCACCGCAGCGCTGTCGCTGTTCGAATCCGCCCGCGTCTACCTGACCGAGCAGCCGCCGACGGGACGAAAACCGTTTGATGTAAGCGGTAGTCGTCCCGTCGACCCCTTGGCGGGGCGCTTCGCCGGGGATCAGCCGGCTCCGTTTGCCGAGCCGCACCGGCTTGCCGGGATCGCTCTGGGGTCGCCGGCGCCGCGTTCCTGGCGCGGTGGTGGCGAGGGTGCCGACTTCTTCGCGCTCAAGGGGGTGCTGGAAGCCATGGCGGCGCAGCTCGGCTCGCAGCTCGGCTTCGCTCCGGCGGAGGAGCCGTTCCTGCATCCCGGCCGCGCGGCCGCAATTTTGGTCGGCGATGCTGCCGTCGGCTGGCTCGGCGAGGTGCACCCGCTGGTCTGCCGGACCTGGGACCTCGACGCCGCTGTTGCCTTCGAACTTGACCTGGCGCCGCTGCTGGCCGCCGCGACGGTGGGCGAGGAGACCTACGAGGACGTCACCACCTTCCCCGGCGTGTACCAGGACCTTGCGGTCGTGATCCCGGCCGAGACGCCGGCCGCCGAGGTGCGTGCCGCGGTGAAGGCCGGCGGCGGCGAGCTGTTGCGCGCGGCCGAGGTCTTCGACCTCTACGAGGGCGAGCAACTCGGCGAGGGGCGCAAGAGCCTCGCGCTCAACCTCGAGTTCCGCGCCGACGACCGCACTCTCACCGACGAGGAGGTCGCCGAGCGGCGGCAGGCGATCGAGGCGAAGCTCGACGGGATCGGGGGGTCCCTCCGTGAGTGACTTCGCCAAGCAACCGCTCGACGGCGAGCCTGCTGCGCGGGTTCTGGTCGCCGGGGCCTCCGGCTTCACCGGCGCCCTCGCCGCGCAGATCGTCTGGAACCACCCGCAGCTGGAGCTGGTCGCCGCTACCTCGCGCAGTGACGCCGGCACGCGCCTGGACGCGATCTACCCCCGCTACCGGGTGCCGATCGGGCTGACCGAGCTCGACCTGGAGAACCTGCCCGAGGTGGACGCCGCGATCGTTGCCTATCCGCACGGCGCTGCCGCGCCGACCGACGCGGCGCTGCGGGCGCAGGACATCCGCGTCGTCGACCTCTCCGCCGATTTCCGCCTCCGCGACCGCGAGACCTACGAACGCTGGTACGGCGAGCACGGCGCCCCCGACCTCTTCGGGACCGGCGTCTACGGCCTCAGCGAGTTCTATCGCGCCGAGCTGCGCGAGGCGAAGCTCGTCGCCACTCCCGGCTGCTACCCGACCGCCAGCGTGCTGGCCCTGGCGCCCCTGGCCGAACAGGGGCTGCTCTCCGAGGTCTTCGTCGCCGCGATGCAGGGAACCTCGGGCTACGGCCGCTCCAGCGATGACCTCGTCCACTTCTCGAACATGACCGAGAACGCCTTCCCTTACAAGACCGAGGGCCACCGCCACCGGCCGGAGATCGAGCAGGAGCTGGCGGCGCTCGGCAGCCCCGCGCCGGTCGCCTTCGTCCCGCACCTGCTGCCGCTCGACCAGGGGGAGCTCGCGACCTGCTTCGCGATCTTGGGCGAGTCGACTTCGAAGGAGGCGATCCGCGATCTCTACCAGCGGCGCTATGGCGACGAGCCTTTCGTCCACGTCCTCGATGGCCCGCCGAACCTGCGGGCGGTCCGCGACACCAACCACTGTCACGTCTACGTCGCCGTCGAGGAGCGCGGGAGGGTGATGGCCTTCTCGGCCATCGACAACATCTGGAAGGGCGCTTCGAGCCAGGGCGTTCAGAACCTCAACCTGATGCTCGGCATCGACGAGACGGCGGGGCTGCTGTGAGCGGGTTTACGAGAACCCCGCCGGAAGCGGACGCGAAGCGGAGCATTTCGGCGGATGGCTTCTTCCGTTCGCGGTGGGTCGAGGCCCCCGACGGGATCGAGGAGCTCGATCCCAACCACCTCGCCCCCGGCTTCCGGGCCGGCGGCGCCCACTGCGGGCTGAAGGGCGGCGGGCGTACCGATGTCGGGCTGATCGTCTGCGACGCCGAGGAGGTCACCTCGGCGCTGTTGCTGACCCGGAACGCCTCGGCGGCGGCGCCGATCCGGGTCTGCCGCGAGCGCTGCGACCACGGCGGCATCCGCGCCGCCGTCGTCAACAGCGGCAACGCCAACGCCGAGACCGGTGAGCAGGGCTACGCCGACGCCCTGGCGATGTCCACGGTTGCCGCCAAACAGCTGGGGCTGGAGCAGCCGCAGGCCGCGGTCGCCGAGACCGGCACGATCGGAGTGCCGCTGCCGCTTGAGGCCGTCCTTGTCGGCATCGCCAAGGCCGCCTCCACGCTCTCCGAGCAGGGCGGCAACGCCTTCTCCGACGCGATCCTCACCACGGACCGCTGGCCCAAGCGCTGCACCCTGCGGGCCGGCGGCGTGACGCTTTCCGCCCAGGCGAAGGGGGCGGGGATGATCGAGCCGAACATGGCGACGATGCTCTGCTTCGTCCAGACCGACGCGGTCGTCGAGGACGCCGACGCGCTGCTGCGCGCCGCCACCGACGCCTCCTTCAACCGGATCACCGTCGACGGCCAGATGAGCACCAACGACACCGTGCTGCTGCAGGCCTCGGGTGCCTCGGGGCAGCCGCTGCCCGAGGGCCTGCTGGAGGCGGTGCTGAAGCAGCTTGCGATCGAGATCGTCCGCGACGGCGAGGGTGCGGTCCGCACCGGCCGCATCGAGGTGACCGAGGCCGGCTCGCAGGCCGAGGCAGAGCGGGTCGCTCGCGCGATCGCCAACTCCCCCTTGGTCAAGACCGCCCTCTTCGGCCGCGACCCCAACTGGGGCCGTATCGCCCAGGCCGCCGGCGCCGCCCTGGCCGGCGAGGAGTTGCCCGAGCTCGGCGCCGAGAACATCGACGCCGCCGAGCTCGGCGCCGACGTCCCCGAGGCCGAGATCGGTCTGCGCCTCGGCCGCGGCGGGCACAGCGCCCACGTCTGGTTCTCCGATCTCGGCTACGACTACGTCAAGCTGAACGCGGAATACACGACGTGAGCGGCACCAAGAACAACCGCTACGACAGCGGCAGCGTCGCCACCCTGCTCGAGGCGCTTCCGTACATCCGCGAGTTCCACGGGCGGACGGTGGCGATCAAGTACGGCGGCGCGGCGATGCTCGATGACGAGCTGCGCGAAGCCTTCGCCACCGACGTCGTCCTGCTCAAGTACGTCGGCCTCAACCCGATCATCGTCCACGGTGGCGGCCCCGAGATCACCCGCTACATGGAGAAACTCGACCTGGAGGTCCGCTTTCACGAGGGCCTGCGGGTCTCCGACGCCGAGACCGTCGAGGTCGCGCAGATGGTTCTTGCCGGGAAGATCAACTCCGAAATCGTCCAGCGGCTGAACCGCCACGGCCAGGCCGCCGTCGGCCTCTCCGGCGAGGACGGGAACCTCTTCGAGGTCTCGCCGGTCGCCAACGCCGAGCAGGTCGGCTTCGTCGGCTCGATCGAGCGGGTCGACGTCGACGTCCTCAACCACATCGCCGCCGACTACATCCCGGTGATCGCCTCCTCGGCCTCGGACCGCAGCGGCCAGTCCTACAACGTCAATGCCGACGAGGCGGCCGGCAAGGTCGCCGCGGCGCTCGGGGCGCACAAGGCGATCTTCCTCACCGACGTCGAAGGCTGGCTTGCCGATCCGGCCGACGAGGGCTCGCTGATCTCACGCGCGACCGTGGCGGAGGTCGACGAGAAGCTGCCGAGTCTGGAAGGGGGGATGCGGCCGAAGCTGCAGGCCTGCGCCGACGCGATCCGCGGCGGCGCCCAGTCCTCCCACATCATCGACGGCCGCATCCCGCACAGCCTCCTGCTCGAGCTCTTCACTGACGCCGGCATCGGCACGATGATCACGCCATGAGCCCGGCGCCTGCAAACCGGCGCCTGGCGGTGTCCTCAGTCGGCCAAATAGCGCCGCTATTCGGCCTCCCTGCGTCCTTGCCAGGCTTGGTTTTCGGCGCCTGGAGCCGCAAATGACCCTGGGCCTTGACGAGACCCGCGCGCTGGAGGAGCGCTACCTGATGCGCACCTACAAGCGCGCGCCGGTCGACTTCGTCAAAGGCGAGGGGCCGCTGCTCTGGGACGCGGAGGGGAAGAAATACCTCGACTTCCTCACCGGGATCTCGGTCTGCTCGGTCGGCCACTGCCACCCCGAGGTCGTGAAGGCGGTGCGCGAGCAGGCCCACCGGCTGATCCACGTCTCCAACCTCTTCTACACCGAGCCGATGGCCCGACTGGCGGAGCGGCTCTCGGAGTCGAGCCTCGGCGGCCGCGTCTTCTTCTCCAACTCGGGCACCGAGGCGATCGAGTGTGCGATCAAGGTCGCCCGCAAGCACGCGCACGGTCGTGGGGTTTCCGACCCGGAGATCGTCTCCTTCGAGGGCGATTTCCACGGCCGCAGCTATGGCGCCCTGGCGGCGACCCCAGGCCTGGCGAAGAACGAGGCCCTGCAGCCGATGCTTCCCGGTTTTCGCTCGGTCCCGCGCAACGACCCCGCGGCGCTGCGCGAAGCGGTTGGTGAGAAGACGGCGGCCGTGCTGATCGAGCCGATCCAAGGCGAGGCCGGTGTCTTCCCGACCAGCGAGGAGGCGTTGCTGGCGGCACGGCGGGCCTGCGACGAGGTCGGCGCCCTGCTGATGCTCGACGAGATCCAGACCGGCGTCGGCCGCACCGGCTCGCTCTGGGCCTACGAGCAGACGCCGGTCCGCCCGGACGTCCTCACCACGGCCAAGGCCCTCGGCGGCGGCATGCCGATCGGTGCCTGCGTAACTGCGCCCAACTGTGCCGACGCGCTCGAACTCGGCGACCACGGCTCGACCTTCGCCGGCGGACCGGTCGCCACCGCCGCGGCCCTTGCGGTGCTGGACCTCGTCGACGAGCCGGTGCTGCTGCGGCAGGTCCGCGAGCTCGGCGCCTACCTCTGCGAAAAGCTCGAATCGCTCGACGGGGTGCGGGAGACGCGCGGTCGCGGGCTGATGATCGGGGTCGGCCTCGAGGAGGGGTTCGACGGCCCGGCCGTCGGCGCCGACCTGCTCGAGCGCGGCCTCGTCGTCAACGTCCCGCGCCCGGACACGCTGCGCCTGCTGCCGCCGCTGGTGATCGATTCCGACCACGTCGACCTCGCGGTTGATCTGATCGGCGAATCGCTTCTAGCCTGTACCGGTTCATGAGCACCCGTCGACGGGACGACCTCCCGAAGAAAGAGCAGGAGCTGCGCGCGACCACGGCCCAGCGCCTCGAGTCGATCGTCGAGGCTGCCGAGCGCGCCGCCGAGGGCGTTATCGACGACGCCGAAGCCCAGGCGCGGCGCTATCTGACGCAGGCACGCGCCGAGGCAGACCGAATCACCGACAGGCGGATGGAAGACCTCACGCACATGATCGACGTCCTGCTCGGCCAGGCCGACTCGCTGCAGCGTGAGGCAGAGCGCATGCAGACGCTGCTGGAAGAAGCCAAATTCCGGGTCAAGCCCGAACAGGCCGAGGGAGACAGCCCGGCAGTCTTTACCGCGGCGGAGGCGGCACCCGCGCCCGAGGATTCGGTGCTCCCGCGCCAGGCGCCGCGCCTGCGCGCGGTGACGCACCCCGAGCAGCCCCTGTCCGCGCCGGAAACGCCTGCGACCGACGCTGCCGGGGCCCGTCTGCTGGCGACGCAGATGGCCGTCTCGGGCAGCAGCAGGGAGGAGATCGAGCAGCGCCTGCGAAACCGGTTCGAGATCGAGGACCCTGGTCCGATCCTCGACGCCATCCTCGGACCCGAGAGCTAGGAAGCCGATGCACGAGGACCCGACCCGGATGATGGGACCCGAAGACCGCGGTCCCGGCGGCCGCCCTCCCGAAGGTCGCGACCACAACACCCGCTGGCTGATCGCCGGCCTGGTCGCGGTGATCGTCGGCCTGCTGATCGCGGTGATCGTGATCGCCGGCAACGACAGCGGCGGCAGCTCGGCCGGCTCCAGCAGCACCATCACCTCGACGGTCCCGACGACGACCGAAAGCTCGACCACGACCACCACGGAAACGTCGACGACCGAAACCGAAACCACCGAAGAAGAAGAAAAGGCGCCCGAAGAAGCCGAAGAAGCGCCGGAAGAAGAAGAAACCCCTCCGGTCGAAGAAGAAGAAGGCGGCTCGGGCGGCATCGAAGCCCCCTAGTTGGCAGACTGCGCTCCGCGTGAGCGTCGACCAACCTCATTTCCAGCCGTCCGCGACCTACGAGGCTGATCCCTCGACCGTCGATCGCGTTCTCCTGCTCTACTCGGGCGGTCTCGACACCAGCGTGATGCTGAAGTGGATCCAGGAGGCCTACGAAGCCGAGGTCGTCTGCCTGACCGTCAACCTCGGCCAGCCCGGCGAGGACTACGGGGTGATCGAAGCGAAGGCGAAGCAGCTCGGCGCGGTCGAGTGCCACGTCGTCGACGCCCGCGAGCGTTTCGCCGCCGAGTTCATCGCCCCGGCGATCAAGGCCAACGCCGTCTACGGCAACGGGTATCCGCTGTTCACGGCGCTCGGCCGACCGCTGATCGCCCAGCTCGCGGTCGAATACGCGCAGAAGACGGGCTGCGACACGGTTGCCCACGGCTGCACCGGCAAGGGCAACGACCAGGTGCGGATCGAGGCGACGGTGGCGACGCTGGCGCCGGAGCTGAAGACGATCGCCCCGGTGCGCTCCTGGGAGATGGGGCGCGACGAGGAGATCGCCTACGCCCGCGATCACGGGATTCCGGTCAAGGGCGGTACGGAGGTCGCTCCCTATTCAATTGACGACAACCTGTGGGGCCGCTCCTCGGAGGGCCGCTGGATCGAGGATCTCGACCACGCGCCCGAGGACGACGTCTTCCAGCTCGTCACCCGTCCCGAGGAGGCGCCCGAGGAGGCGGAGACGGTGTCGGTCGGCTTCGAGGAGGGGGTGCCGGTGTCTCTGAACGGCGAGCGGCTCGGCCTGGTTGAGCTGCTCGAACGGGCGGCCGGGATCGGCTGCCGTCACGGCGTCGGCATCGTCGACCACATCGAGGACCGGATCGTGGGCCTCAAGGTCCGCGACATCTACGAGGTGCCGGCGGCGGCGATCGTCCTCACCGCCCACGGGGAGCTGGAGCGCCTGGTCGGGACGATCCACCAGAACCAGTTCAAGCCGGCCCTCGACCAGAAGTGGGGCTACCTCGTCTACGCCGGACTCTGGTGGGAGCCGCTGCGCACCGACCTCGACGCCTACATGGAGGCGGTCAACAAGCAGGTCACCGGGGAGATCGGTCTGCGCCTCTACAAAGGCAGCGTACGCGTGGTCACCCGCTCTTCGCCCAACGCCGTCTACGACGCTCAGCTGGCGACCTTCTCCGAGTCGGGCGGCCTCTTCGACCAGAACGCCTCACCCGGCTTTATCGAGCTCTGGTCGCTGCAGTCGCGGATGGCGCACCGGCTTCGCAACCGGGGCGGGGGAGGCTGATGTACGACCGGATCGGGAAAGCGACGCTGAAGTTCGCCTTTCGCTACGTGCGCCGGCGCTATCGTCGCGAGGCGCGCGTCGCGCTCGGCCTCGGGATCCTGGGCGCTCTCCTCGCCGCTTATCTGGCGACGCGCGAAGTCCCGGAGGGGTAGCCGCCGGGCGCAAGTTCTCTTGCGGTTTATCGGCAACTTGCAGGGAGTTCGAGACCGCCTCGCTAGCCTCAGCCGCCCGTGCGGCCGCTGCAGCTCAGACCGGAACTCTTCAAGATCGGCGCCGCATTGGTGCTCTGCGCGCTGCTCGCTTTGCCGATCGTCGCCGTCGGCAGCGCCAGCGCCGGAAAAACGCAAACGCTCGAAGCGAAGCTGTCGCAGGGACGCGAAGAAGCGACCTCGCTCTCGGCTGAGCTGCAGTCGACGACGGCGGAACTCGGCGGCGCCGAAGCTGAAGCAGCCAAGGCGCAAGCGCACGAGGAAGCGCTCGACGCGCTGCTGGCCGAAGGCCGCGAACGAGCTGCCGCGCTCGCCCGGAAGCTCGCGGCGACGCGCCACCATCTCGCGGTCGAGAAAGCCCGGCTGCAGCGCTCGCGGCAGGTCCTCGCCGACCGGGTGGTGGCGATCTACGAGAGCGGCACCCCGGACGCCGCGACCCTGGTCCTCGAAGCCGACAACTACCGCGACCTCGTCGCCCGCAACGACTATCTTCGGGCGATCAACGAAGGCGACAGCGCCCTCGCCGGGCGGGTTGCCGAAGTCCGCGCCGCGGTTAACCGCGAGGTGCTGCGGGTCGGGGAGCTCGAGGACGAAGCGGTCGCCTACGATGAACGGCTCGAAGCCGCCCGCGTAGAAATCGCCTCGGTGCGCGAAGCCGCCGAGGCCGCGGCAGCGCACTTGCAGTCGCTGCGCGCCAGGCGCGCAGCTTCGCTCGGGAAGCTCAAAACCGACATTGCCACCTGGGTGAATGAGGTCCAGGAAGCGCGCCTGGCCGAATCGGAAGCCGAAGCCGAAGAAGAAGTCGGCCGCTGGCTCGGCGGTCCTTACTCGATTCCCACCTACATAGTGATGTGCGAGTCGGGCGGCAACTACAGCGCCCTCAACCCCTCGAGCGGCGCCGGCGGTGCCTACCAGATCCTGCCCTCGACCTGGGAGCTCTACGGCGGCCAGGGCGAACCGCAGAACGCCCCAAAGGCCGAACAGGACCGCATCGCCGGCGAAATCTGGGCCGACTCGGGCCCCAGCGCCTGGGTCTGCGGCTGAAAGGCTTCGCGGTCACAGTTCCGCGCGCAAGCCGATGGCGAAGATCTACTTACTGCGCGCTACTGATGACAGTTGGCTTCGTATGGTTGCCTCCATGGCAGTCATGGCAAGGGAAACCTGGAGCGACGAGCGGTTGGACGATCTCAAGGAGAACGTCAACCGACGGTTCGATGAGGTCGACAGACGATTCGGGGAAGTCGACAAGCGGTTCGACAAGGTGGACGCGCGGTTCGACAAGATGGACGCGCGGTTCGACAAGGCGGAAACCGAGATGAAGGCCGGATTCGCCGAAGTCAACGTCCGTTTCGATTCGATGCAACGGACGATGATCATCTGCTTCGTCACGCTCTTTGCGAGCATCTGGGCCAGCGTGATCGGCGCGGTTCTCGCAGTCCTGTTGTAAGTAGCCCGGAAATCGCGCAGAAGCGTCACGAAAGGCGCGATTGCCATCTGCCCTGATTGGCATTATCGACGGACCCGTGAGCTCTGCCTCAGCCGTCCATCTGCATGCCCACAGCGAGTACTCGCTGCTTGACGGCGCCTGCAAGATCGACGCGATGGCGGCGCGGGCCGCGGAGCTCGACCAGCCGGCCCTAGGGCTGACCGACCACGGCGTCATGAACGGCGCCGTCGAGCTCTACAAGGCTTGTCAGAAGCACGGGATCAGGCCGATCGCCGGGCTCGAGGCTTACCTGGTCGACGACCGTCTTGCGATCAAGGAGCAGACGCGCTACGAGCGCAACCACCTCACCCTGCTGGCGGAGACCAACGAGGGCTTCTCCAACCTGGTCAAGCTCACCTCCGCCGGCTTCCTCGAGGGCTTCCACCGCGGCAAGGCCAATGTCGACATGGAGCTGCTCTCCAAGCACTCCCAAGGCGTGATCGTCCTCACCGGCTGCCTGCAGTCGCGCTTCTGTCGGCGGCTGGTCGAAGAGCGAGACGACGACGCCCGCGCCCACCTCGACGACCTGATCCAGGCCTTCGGCCCCGAGCAGGTCTATTTCGAGGTGCAGAAGAACGGGATCGAAGAGCAGGACAAGGCGAACGCGGGGATCGTCCGCTACGCCCGCGAGCTGGGTCGCCCGCTGGTCGGGACCGCCGACGTCCACTACCTGCGGCGCGAGGACTTCGACAACCACGCGGCGCTGCTCTGCGTGCAGACGAAGTCGACGCTGCAGATGCCGAAGATGAGTTTCGACACCAACGAGTTCTACATCAAGGACAACGCCGAAATGGCGGACTCGTTTGCCGAGTGGCCGGAGGCGATGCCGACGACGCTGGAGATCGCCGAGCGGTGCGACATCGAGATCGAGCTCGGCAAGCTGCTGCTGCCGCGCTACCCGGCTCCCGACGGTGAGGAGCCGGAGGCGATGCTGCGGCGGATCGCGGCCGAGGGGCTGCGCGCCCGCTACGGCGACCCGCCGCCCGCCGAGGCGGTCGAGCGGCTCGAGTTCGAGCTCGGGGTGATCGAGGAGATGGGCTTCTCCTCCTACTTCCTGATCGTCTGGGATTTCGTCACCTACGCGAAGCAGAACGGGATCGCCGTCGGTCCCGGCCGCGGTTCGGCCGCCGGCTCGATCGTCTCCTACAGCCTCAACATCACTGACCTCGACCCGCTTGCCGAGGGCCTGATCTTCGAGCGCTTCCTCAACCCCGGCCGCAAATCGATGCCGGACATCGACATCGACTTCTCGGTCCGCGGCCGCGAGCGGATGATCCGCTACGTCGGTGAGAAATACGGCCGCGAGTCGGTCGCCCAGATCATCACCTTCGGCAAGATGGCGCCGCGCGCCGCCACCCGCGACGCTGCCCGCGTCCTCGGCTTCGACTACGCCACCGGCGATCGCCTGGCGAAGCAGATCCCGGAGCCGATCATGGGCCGCAGCCCCTCGTTCGCCGAATGCCTCAAGCCCGGCGAAGAGCTGAAAAAGACCTACGACGCCGACGCCGACGCGCGGAAGGTCATCGACGTCGCCCGGGGCCTCGAGGGGATCGTCCGCAACAACTCGATCCACGCCGCTGCGGTGGTGATCGCCGACCGGCCGCTGCACGAGGTCGTGCCCCTGCAGCTGGCCGAGGACAAGAGCGCCTCCGCCGCCACCAACGAGAAAGGCAAGCCGGAGCGCCAGTACAAGATCGTCACCCAGTACTCGATGAACCCGATCGAGGAGATCGGACTGCTGAAGATGGATTTCCTCGGCTTGCGCAACCTCGACGTGATCGAGGACGCGATCGACATCATCGAGCGCTCGCGCGGCGAGCGGATCGACGTCACCGCAATCCCGCTCGACGACACCAAGACCTACGCCATGCTCGCCGAGGGCGACTCGACCGGCGTCTTCCAGTTCGAGTCGGAGGGAATGCGCGACGCCCTGCGCAAGGTGAAGCCGACCGAGTTCGCCGACCTGGTCGCGCTCGGCGCGCTGTACCGGCCCGGCGCGATGGCCTACATCCCTACCTACGCCCAGGGTAAGCGCAACCCGGCCGGCGTCCGCTACCCGGACCCGCGACTGCAGGAGATCACCGCCGAGACCTACGGCTGCGTCATCTACCAGGAGCAGCTGATGGCGATCGCCCGCGAGCTGGCCGGTTTCACCGGCGCCGAGGCGGACGATCTGCGTAAGGCCGTCGGCAAGAAGAAGCGCGACCTGATGGCGACGATGAAGGACAAATTCATGCAGGGCCTGGCGGAATCGAATACGGACCCGAAAGTCGCCGCCGACCTCTGGAAGCTGAACGAAGCCGCCGCCGACTACTCCTTCAACAAGTCCCACGCCGCCTGCTACGCGCTGATCTCCTACCGCACCGCCTACCTCAAGGCCAACTACCCGGCCGAGTACATGGCGGCGGTGATCTCCTCGGTGATGAACACCAAAGATAAGGTGCCCTTCTTCGTCAACCGCTGCGCGGAGATGGGGATCGACGTGCTGCCGCCCGACGTCAACTCCTCCGGCCACTCCTTCGTCGTCTCCGAGAACGCGATCCGCTTCGGCCTCGACGCCGTCAAGAACGTCGGCCACTCGGCGGTCGAGGCGATTCTGCGCGCCCGCGAGGAAAAGCCGGTCGAGTCGATCTGGGACTTCTGCGAGCGCGTCGACTCGCGAGCGGTGAACAAACGGGCGATCGAGTGCCTGGTCAAGTGCGGCGCCCTCGACTCCACCGGCGCCAGCCGCAAAGGGATGCTGGAGGCGCTGCCGGCGGCGCAGTCGGCCGGGCAAAAGGCGCAGGAGGACGCACAGCTCGGCCAGGGATCGATCTTCGACTTCGGCGATAGCGGCGGCGGCCAGGCGCAGTCACATGCCCACCAGCGGCCACCGATCCCGGCCGAGGAGTTCGACCGCGCCGAGATGCTGGCGATGGAGAAGGAGGTGCTCGGCACCTACCTCTCCTCGCACCCGCTGGCTGAAGTCGGGCCGGCGCTGCGGGCGCGGGTCGACTGCAGCCTCGCCCAGCTCGGCGGCAAAGCCGACGGCGCTTGGGTCACGGTCGGCGGCATCGTCGTCGAGTGCAAGAAGATCCGCACCAAGAGCGGCAACCAGATGATGTTCGCCACCCTCGACGACGTCGAAGGCCAGGTCGAGATGCTGGTCTTCAAGGCCGACCAATCCGAGAGCGCCGAGGTGATCCAGCCCGACTCGATCGTCCTCGTCCGCGGCCGCCTCGACCACAAAGACCGCGGCGAGACCAAGCTGGTCGTGCAGGAGGCGCAGCGGTTCGAACCCGACGAGGCCGAGATCGCCAAGGCGAAGAAGGCGGCCCCGATCGCTGCGGTTCCCTCCGGCCCTTTCGAGGTCCCGATCAACCTCGCGATCTGGAGTGAATCGCTCTGCGACGAGGTGAAGGCGGTGCTGGAGCACCACAAGGGCGAGGTCGAGGTCCACCTCGTGATCGGCGAGCGCCGCTACAAGGCCGGGGAGCGCTACAAGGTCAAGCCGTCCAGCAGTTTGCGGATGGAGCTCGACCACGTCCTCGGCTCGGCGGCAGTGGCGGCCTGATCGTCCGAAACCGCTTGGTTCCGCGATCTCGTATCCCTAAGCTTTCCCAATGAGCGCTACGCGCACCACTGTCGGCGAGTGTCGCCAGTGCCGCTCCTTCTGCGACAAGATGGTCGAGCCGCGGGGTTGCGTCGAGCTCGGCTGCCGCTACCTCTACAGCTACCTCGACCGTCTCACCGGCGAGCAGTACGTCGGCTGCATGCAGGAGGTCTACGGGGCGGAGGTCGAGCTCGCGGCGGTGCTTGAGACGGGAGGCTTCGGCGGTGTCAAGATGACCGGCGAGCCGCTGCCGCACTGCCAGTTCTCGGTCGAGCGCGCCTACGAGGGCGAGGGCGAGTCCTACGGGTGCGTGAACCGCCGTTTCTTCGACTGCACCGACGCGGGCAACGAGGGGTTGCGCGCCTTCGATCTGCGCGACGTCTAGCGGGTCGTTTTCGGGCACGCGACGATCTCGACACCCTTTGATGACGCGACACCGTTCCATGTAAACTTTGCCTTCATGGCTGATTCCTCCGTCGCCGACGTCGACGCCAACGCGCTGCTCGACGAGGCCAACTCCACGTCCGAGGCTCAGGGCGAACCGAAGTTCACGCTCGAGCTGAACCAAGACCAGAAGGACATCCGCGAGTGGGTGCACGGCTTCGCCGAGGGCGTCGTCCGGCCAGCCGCGTCGGAGTGGGACGAGCGCGAGGAAACGCCGTGGCCGATCATCCAGGAGGCCGCCAAGATCGGCCTCTACAGCTTCGAAGCCGTCGGCCAGTTCTGGGCCGACGAGACCGGGCTGACGCTGCCGATCGCCAACGAGGAGCTGTTCTGGGGCGACGCCGGCATCGGCATGGCGATCATGGGCACGACGCTCGCGGTCGCAGCGATCTTCGGGCAGGGAACCCCGGAGCAGATGGGCGAGTGGATCCCGCAGTGCTTCGGCACCGCGGACGACGTCAAGCTCGGCGCTTTCTGCGCCTCCGAGCCCGACGCCGGATCCGACGTCTCCGGCATCCGCACCACCGCCAAGTACGACGAGGGCAAGGACGAATGGGTGCTGAACGGCCAGAAGGCTTGGGCGACTAACGGCGGTATCGCCAACGTCCACGTGATCATCGCCTCGGTTGACCGCGAGCTCGGCTCGCGCGGCCACGCCGCCTTCGTGATTCCGCCCGGCACGCCCGGCTGCGAGCAGGGCGCCAAGGTGAAGAAGCACGGCCTCCGCGCTTCCCACACCGCGGACGTCCACCTCGACGACTGCCGCGTCCCGGGCTCCTGCCTGCTGGGCGGCAAAGAGAAGCTTGACGAACGGCTCGCCCGCGTCCGCGAGGGCAAAAAGGCCAAATCGCAGGCGGCGATGCAGACCTTTGAGGCCAGCCGGCCGACCGTCGGCGCCCAGGCGCTCGGCATCGCCCGCGCCGCCTACGAGTACGCGCTCGACTACGCCAAAGAGCGCGAACAGTTCGGCAAGAAGATCGTCGAGAACCAGTCGATCGCCTTCGATCTGGCCAACATGAAGCTCGAGATCGACGCCGCCCGGCTGCTCGTCTGGCGGGCCGCCTGGATGGGCCGCAACGGCCACAAATTCGAAAACGCCGAGGGCTCGATGTCGAAGCTTAAGGCCGGCGAGGTCGCCGTCTGGGTGACTGAGCGGGCGATCCAGATTCTCGGCGGCAACGGCTACACCCGCG
>Ga0207702_10000928_pt1 | contig 30226 bp, 27 predicted proteins | sample KBSCornC62_FD_184302 | JGI IMG/M metagenome (GOLD analysis project Ga0207702, IMG submission 184302) | Corn rhizosphere microbial communities from Kellogg Biological Station, Michigan, USA - KBS Corn C6-2 (SPAdes) (version 2) | ecosystem: Host-associated > Plants > Roots > Rhizosphere > Soil ... | reverse complement strand
ACCGTCGCAACAAACGACCTGCGCCGCGTTGCTGATCGAGTCATCGGGAGGAACCCGTCGTGCAAAGGCGCGAAGAGCACGCTCGGCCACTTGACAGGATCGAGCCATATCAACGCCTGGGTTAAGCCGACTTGCGAAGCAAGTTCGGCTTGAACGAATTGTTATGTTGCATGCCGGTCCACTCCGAGAAGAACTGCTTGCAGGTCACTGGCTGCAACCTTGGCCGAACTGGTTGAGTCGCTACGCATGATTGCAACCATGCGAGTAAAGGTTTCTCGCTGTTCCGGACTCCTCATTGTTGCGCCAAGTCTCTCGAACTGCGCAAAAGCAGCAATTGCCCGAGATGAGCCATACAAGCAAATGCGACATTTTGCGTCAGCGGTTCTTGCTTCAAGCTCATGATAGTCAGAAGAGGCCATTTGATCTGGATTGGCGTGCTCGCTTACGCAGTGCAAGTAGTCGGTGTAGGCCTTTGTGCGTAAATCACGGTGCGCACGCAGGCTGTCCAAGTGGCGAGAGAAGAAGTGCTGAAGCGAAGCGCCGATGACAATACCGAAGAGAGAGAAAATTGCTACGGTCATTAGCGCCGCCTCCAATGCAACATAACTCAAAGTAGGTTTCAGATTGCAGCGTAATCCTGCAGTCTCACCCCGCCATCCGGGTCCCGGCCATCGGAAACGTTACTATACAAATCAAAGAATTCCCCTGGTCGTGCCGCCTAATCCCGCAGCCTTTCCCGAGCATGGCGACCCTCCGGCGATCCTCGCACCGGGAGTCGGCGTCGACAAGCCAAGCTGGCGATCGGCACCGTCCCTGGTGCCATCCACGACCCCATTCAACGCGGCTGCTTCAACATCACGGTGAGCCGATCGAGCTGTGCGCGATAACCATCCAGCACCTTGGCAGTGACTACGGCATAGCGATCCGTCTCACTCCAGCGCCGCGCCTCCAGCGCCTCGCGCACACCGGGCACGGTCTTGACGCCGTAGCCGGTGAGCATGCCGGGGGCGTAGATCATGTGCCGGAACCAGGTGCGGCCGGGCAGGCCGTCGGGGCTGGTGAGCGACTGTTCCATGCGGCCCATCAGCGCGTTCAGTTCGTTGCGCTGGGCGTCGCCGAGGTCGAGCCCGGCTGCAGCGCGAGCGTGATACGCGGCCTCCCAGGCCCGCGCGCTCTGCTTGAGTTGCTTCGCGGCGCGGTCCAGCGGCGTCAAGTCGATCGCCGGCATGTCGGAGTCGCGTTCCGGCGGCGCGACCGGACGGGTGGGGTCGCTGGTCAGCGCGAAGGCATGCTGGGCTAGCAGGCGGTGCTGCTCGTCGGTGGCCTTGCGGGTGTCGGCGACGAGCTTGTGCAACTGGTCGACGTAGCGGTTCAGCGTGTCGCTGAAGTCGCCGAAGCGCAGCGGCAGCACACGGGCGTCGGCGGTGCGCAGCACGATGTGGCCGGCGACCTTGGACAGCGCCACGCCGTATTCGAACGTGGGGTCGCCGAAGCGCGCGTAGTGGTCGAAGGAGTCGTAGCGCGAGTGGTACACGCCGCCGTCGTCGTCCTCGCCGCTGAAGCCGAGATCCAGCGAGGCGATGCCCAGGTGTTCGAGGAAGGCGCTGTAGTCGGAGCCGGAGCCCAGTGCGGCGATCGGCAGGTCGCCGCCCGCGGCGGCCAGCTTGGCGTCTTCCTTCGCCTCCGCGTTCGCGCCCTTCGCGGCGCCTTCCACCAGCATGCGGGCGCGCAGGCGCTGCTGCACGCTGACGTGGGTTTCCGGATCGGTGACGCCGGCGGCGACCTGGTTCACCAGGTGCTGCAGCGAATGGCTGCCGCCGGCATCGAGGAAGCCGCGGCCGTTGGTGTCGGAGTTGACGTAGAGCACGGCCCTGGCCTGCAACTCCTTCGCGTGCGTCTCGGCCCATTCGGTGGAGCCGAGCAGGCCCGGTTCCTCGCCGTCCCAGCTGGCGTAGACGAGGGTGCGTTGCGGACGCCAGCCCTGCTTGACCAGCGCGCCGATCGCCTTGGCCTCGGCCAGCAGCGCCACGTTGCCGGCGAGCGGGTCCCAGGCGCCGAACATCCAGCCGTCGTGGTGGTTGCCGCGGACGATCCACTGTTCCGGCTCGGTGGAGCCCTTGAGCATGGCAATCACGTCGTAGACGGGCTTGCGATCCCAGTCCGATTCGACGACCAGATGCGCCTTCGCCGTGCCGGGACCGATGTGGTAGGTGAACGGCAGCGCGCCACGCCAGTCGGCCGGCGCCACCGGGCCGCCCAGCGATTGCAGCAACGGCGTGGCGTCGGCGTACGAGATCGGCAGCACCGGGATCTTCATCAGCGTCTTCGCGTCCTTCAGCGCGAGGTGCTTCGCGCCGGGGACGGAGCCGTAGCCGGGCGTGGTGGGATCGCCCGGGTAGACCTGCATGTCGGCCACCGAGCCGCGTTGCACGCCGTCGGCGGGACGCCAGCCGCCTTCGGGATACGCATCGCCCTGGTAGTAGCCGTCGTCGCGTGGGTCGGAATAGATCAGGCAGCCCACCGCGCCGTGTTCCTGGGCAAGCTTGGGCTTCAGGCCGCGCCAGCCGCCGCCGTAGCGCACGATCACGATCTTGCCCTTCACGCTGATGCCGCGCCGGGCCAGCGCCTTGTAGTCGTCCGGCATGCCGTGGTTGACGTAGACCAGCGGCGCGGTGACGTCGCCGTCGGCGCCGTAGACGTTGTAGGGCGGCAGCGTACCTTCGCGGATCGAGGAGGTGGCGTCGCCGGGCACGGCCGGTTCGCTGAGCTTCGCGGTGTAGGGCTTCGGCCCCAGCAGTTCCAGCGCCACTTTCTTCGGCGTGGGGTAGAGCACGTCGAAGGTCTCGATGTGCGCGTCCCAGCCCCATGTGCGGAACTTCGCCAGCATGAACTCGGCATTCGCCTTGTCGTGCGGCGTGCCCACCTGGTTCGGCGCGGAGGACATCTGCTGCAGCCAGGCGCGCTGGTCGGCAGGGTCGAGCAGGGCGTCGAAGCGTTGCTCCAGGCCTTGCTGGCTTGCCGCGCCGTCGACGGTGAAGCCGAGCATCGGGCTGGCCGGCTTGCCGGCAGGCGTGGCGGTCGCGGCGCCGAAGATAAGCAGCAGGCAGCCCAGGGCCAGTGCCGGGCGGATGGTCGGGTGGATCATGCGGAGACTCTCCTTCATGAGCTGGGGTGTGGTGGGGTGATCGTCGTCACCGCTTTCGGTGCGCCTCGAAAAAAGACCGACGTCGCCATTCCCGTGAACTTTCGCTCGTCATCCCGGCGCAGGCCGGGATCCAGTAACCATATGGCTTGAACAAGCGTGGTCGCTACTGGATCCCGGCCTGCGCCGGGATGACGACCTCGATGGGTCATCGCCAGCCGATGTTGATTCGTTCCCTTGTCGCACCTCGTGCCAACAGCATCCGGCTTCACCACACAGCGCCAGGCCCTGATTATTCCGGACATCAGTGCGCCTCCGCGGGAATGACGAACGAAGCGCGGTTGCCCGGGAGCGTCCCCATCGCCGGCACGGTGATGTTCTGGTGGTAGAGCCGCCTGCCGTCCTCGGCGCCGAAGCGCAGGCGGTACTTGCCGGGGCGCAGGTAGAGATCGGAGCCCGGCACGCCCTGCGAGCTGATCGTCACCCGCAGGTCCAGCGTGCCGAGCAGCGGCACCTGGTCCAGCACCAGGCGATCGGCCGGGATCGCGTCGTCGCTTTCATCGGCGTAGCGCGCCTCGACCAGGCAGGGAAAGTGCTGCTGGCAGCGCGCGCCATCGACGAACCAGGCCTGGCGCAGGCCGCCCAGCTCCAGCCAGTCGGGCCTGCCGCGCACCCGATGGACCGGCGGGAAGAACACGCTGACGTCGTAGCCCGGACGCAGCGACCAGGGCTGGCCCGTGGCGCTGGTGAACACGATGGGCACGGCCGGATGCAGCTGCGCCATCACCGCGGTGTAGATCGGGTGGTCGTCGCCGGCGCGTGCGTGCGGGTACAGCGCGGTCTGCTCGACCGACAGCATCGGCAGGCCGGTGAGCTTGTACAGATGCTCGGCCATCGAGGAGCCGCCGAGGTAGCGCCCCGACTTCACGATGTGCCCGTAACCGGCATCGACCACCAGCCGCGCCTTGGGGTCGTGCTTGAACACGGCGGCGTCGAGGTTGCGCGCCTGCTCGGCTTCGCGCGCGTCGCCGGTGGCGTCGGACGTGGCCTCGTAGGCGACCACCTTGAAACCCAGCTTCAGGGCGGTGCGCACCATCTCGGCGCAGACCGGTTCCTCGGTGTAGAAGCCGCTCTTGTCGACGGGGTAGCCGCGCGCCTGCAGGCCGGTGTCGGCCTGGTACAGCGTCTCGGCGGCGAAGTAGTCGAAGCCCTCCGCGCGCAGGCGGCTCAGCAGCTGTACGGTGAGGCTGCGGGTGAGCGCCACGTTGTGCGCCTCGTTCAGCAGCACGACGCGGTAGTTCCTCGCCAGCGCGGGGATCGCCGCCAGCGCGGGACGGGAGTGGTAGCCGGGCAGGCCCAGCGGCGAAGGGCGGTCGTCCGGTTCGGGCAGCTGCCTGATCGAGAAGCTGGCCGTCGCGTCGGGATAGTCGCCGATGAAACTCTGGTACCAGCTGATGTACTGGCCGAAGATCAGCCGGAACGCCGGCGACTTGTCCTCGTCCCAGGCATGGCGCATCACCTGGTACTGCGCGAGCAGCCCCTCGTGCCGGTTCGCCGCGGCCATGATCCGGTCGGACTTGTTCGCCGCGGCGAGCTGCAGCGCCTGCCACTGGTCCGGTGTCAGGTCCGGTGTCCGGGCCGGCGTCTGGGCGGAGGAGGCACGCGGGCCGCATGCCAGCAACACGCAGGCAAGCAGGACGGCCAGGCGACGGTGAGGGAACATCGGTTGCCTCTGGGAGGGAAGGCCTCGCCGCCTGCCGTTTTACCAGCCTCGCCAGACGCTGTCCCGTGGCGATGCACGGAATGGGTCACAGGTCATGGACGAAGGTCACTGCAGGCCTTGCCACACCGCCTTGAGCAGTTCGCCGTCGGGGTCGTTGTCCTGCTCCCAGTACATCAGGCCACCCAGGTGTTGTGCTTTCACGTAGGCGGCCTTGGCGGCGATGGATTGCGGATCGTCGTAGCTGACGAAGCGGCGCGTCTGCGCGTTCCACAGGTACGGCGCCTCGGCCTGCGCATCCCAGTAGCGCACGTAGCCGTGGCGGTCGATGAAGTCGGCCTTGAGCTGCGGCCACGCGATCATGCCCTGGAAGTGGCCGTAGCGCTGGAACAGGCCGTGCTGGGCGGCGGCGACGTCGGCGAACTCGCGGCCGTAGAACGCCACGCCCGGCACCAGCTTGGCGCGCGGCACGCCGGCGGCGAGGAACTGGCGCACCGCGCGCGCCAGCGTGCGCGCATCGGCCGGCGCCAGCGCCGAAGCGTGCAGGCCGGTGTGGTTGCAGGTGGTCGGCGTCATCGCGTTGCAGAAGTCGTAGGTCATCAGGTTGAACCAGTCCAGCGACGGCGCCACCGCGGCGATGTCGATGCCGTCCACGAACGGGCCGTCGGCGGCGGCGATGGTGATCAGGTAATGCTTGCCATGGCCGGCGCGATCCAGCGTGGCGCGCAGTGTCTTGAGCAGGGCAGTGAAGTGCTCGCGATCCTGCGGGCTGGAGGCGATGCCGGATTCGTGGTGGCCGGGGTATTCCCAGTCCACGTCGAGGCCGTCGGCGTGTGTCTCGGCGAGCAGCGCGGCGGCGCTGTCGGCGAAGCGCTGCCGGCCGGTCGCGGTGGCCGCGGCCTCCGAGAAGCCGCCCGCCTCCCAGCCGCCCACCGACACCATCACATTCAACGCGGGGTGCGCGGCCTTCAGCGCGACCCGCTGCGCCAGCCGCTCGCGTGCGGCGGAATCCAACGTCACCTGGCCGTCGACCACCCGTGCAAACGCGAAGATCAAGGTGTCGATGCGGCCCACGTCGTCCGCGGGAATGGGGTGCTGCGCGGTGTCGTAGGCCACCACGCGGTAGTGTTCGTGCGCGGCGGGCGCGGCTTGCGCGGCCAGAGCGCAGACGCACAACACCAGAAGGGCCAGCAGTGGAAGCAGGAGACGACGTGACGGCATCGGGGGAGTTCCGCAACGGGGTAGCCTTCGATCATCGCAGCGTGCCGGCCGCACGGCCAGTGCGGCGATACACTGCAGCAATGCCCGACCGGAACCCTTGCGCGTGAGCACCGCCGACACGCCTGCCCGCCCACCCGACGATCCGCGGCCCCAACCGCCGCCCGAGCCCGATCCGTCCGATTGCTGCGGCGAAGGTTGCGTGCCCTGCGTCTACGACACCTGGGAGGCGGCGCTGGAGCGTTACAAGGCCGCGCTGGCGGCGTGGCAGGCGCGGCATCCCGAGGCATGAGAGCCTGTTCACGATCTCCGCATGGCCCGCGTTGCCTTGCCGTGGCTGCCAGGTGGTGGCCCGTGGCGCAGCTGCCTGGCTGGCAGGTCAAGCCGCGCGCCGCCGCATGGCGGCCACGGCGAGGCAACCCCTGCACCCATGAATTTCGGGGACGTGTTTGTTTGCCCGCATCCCGACGTCATCACTCGGTCGTGGACGGACGTCCACTTCCTCGTTCTTTCTTGATCTGCGCGCAAACAGCTCCCGGCGCGGGCCATGCGGAGATCGTGAACAGGCTCTGAGATTGCCAAACGCGGCATCTGCCCCCAGATCGGGGCGCATCGTATTCCCGGATGCCGCCATGATCCCGTTCTCCGTCCTCGACCTCGCGCCGATCACCGAAGGCAGCGACGCCGCCCAGGCGTTCCGCAACACGCTGGACCTGGCGCAGCTCGCCGAGCGGCTGGGCTACCGGCGCTACTGGCTGGCCGAACACCACAACATGCCGGGTATCGCCAGCGCGGCGACCGCGGTGCTGATCGGCCACGTGGCCGCCGGCACCTCGACCATCCGCGTCGGCGCGGGCGGCATCATGCTGCCGAACCACGCGCCGCTGCAGGTGGCCGAGGCCTTCGGCACGCTGGCCGCGTTGCACGGCAACCGGATCGACCTCGGCCTCGGCCGCGCGCCCGGCACCGACCACGCCACCGCGCGGGCGCTGCGCCGCTATTACGACAGCGCCGACGCGTTCCCGCAGGACGTGGCGGAACTGCTCGCGTATTTCGAGCCGGCGGCGCCGGGGCAGGCGGTGCGTGCCGTGCCCGGCGCGGGCAGCGAGGTGCCGGTGTGGCTGCTCGGTTCCAGCCTGTTCGGCGCGCGGCTGGCCGCGCAACTGGGCCTGCCGTACGCGTTCGCCTCGCACTTCGCGCCCGATGCGATGGACGAGGCGCTGGCGCTGTACCGCCGCGACTTCCGGCCGTCGGCGCGGCTGGCGCGACCCCACGCGATGCTTGGCATCAACGTGGTGGCGGCCGACAGCGACGCCGAGGCGCGGCGGCTGTTCACCACCCAGCAGCAGAGCTTCATCAACCTGCGCCGCGGCCGTCCCGGCCTGATCCCGCCGCCGATCGCCGACATCGAGGCGTACTGGACGCCGCCGGAGAAGCTGATGGTGGAGCGCGCGCTGGCCTGCGCCGTGGTCGGCGATGTGAATACCGTGAAACAAGGAATCGCGGATTTCATCGACCGCCACCGGCCGGACGAGCTGATGATCGTCAGCAACGTGTTCGAGCATGCGTTGCGGCGGCGCTCGTACGGGCTGGTGGCCGCCGCGTGCGACCGGCCCGACGCAGAGGTTCACGGGGATCGGTCATAATGGCCGGCTTCCCTTACGCTGACGAACCTCTTCACGCATGAAAACCCCGGCCGGCCTGCAGGCTCTGATCGATGACGGCGTGATCGACGAGGTGCTGCGTCCGCTGAAGAGCGGCAAGGAGGCGTCCGTCTACGTGGTGCGCTCCGGCGACGCGATCCGTTGCGCCAAGGTCTACAAGGACATGGCCCAGCGCAGCTTCCAGCAGCGCGTGCAATACCAGGAGGGGCGCAAGGTGCGCGGCAGCCGACAGGCGCGCGCGATGGGCAAGGCGACGAAGTTCGGCCGCAAGGAAGCCGAGGCCGCGTGGAAGAACGCCGAGGTGGACGCGCTGTACCAGCTCGTCGCCGCCGGCGTGCGGGTGCCGCAGCCGCACGGCTACTTCAACGGCGTGCTGGTGATGGAACTGGTCGCCGATGCCGACGGCCATTCCGCGCCGCGGCTGGGCGAGGTGGAACTGTCGGCGGACACCGCGCGCGAGTTCCACCGCGTGCTGATCCGCCAGGTCGCGCGGATGCTGTGCGAGGGACTGATCCACGGCGACCTGTCCGAATACAACGTGCTGGTGGCGCCGGACGGCCCGGTGATCATCGACCTGCCGCAGGTGGTCAGCGCGTCCGGCAACAACGCCGCGCGCACCATGCTGCGGCGGGACGTGGGCAATCTCACGATCAGCCTGGCGCGCTTCGCGCCGGAGCTGCTCGACACGCATTACGCCGAGGAAATGTGGGCGCTGTTCGAGCAGGGCGAGTTGCAGCCGGACAGCGAGCTGAGCGGCCACTTCGTGTTCGACGAGGGAAGCGTCGACGTGGACAGCGTGATGCAGTCGATTCTCGACGCGCGCGAGGAAGCGCGCATCCGCCAGCTGGGCCGCGAGGCCGCCGCCGAGGCGTAAGCGGCAGTCGCGGATGACGGGCCGGCGAGCGGGTCGTCATCCGCGACTGCGTGGGGTTACTGCTTGGCAGCCTTCTTCGCCGCCTTCTCGGCCTTCTTTTCCTTCGGCGTCTTCAGCGGCTTCTTCTTGTCGTTCTTTTTCTGTTCCTGACCTTTCATGGCGTTCTCCTGCGGGTGGGTGTGCGGTGGCTGCATGGTGCCACTTTGCAGGGGTGATGGCACTCAGTTCGGCTCGACTTCCAGCAGCTCGATCTCGAACACCAGCGAGGCGTCCGGCGGAATCGCGCGGCCGGCGCCTCGCTCGCCGTAACCCAGTGCCGCGGGAATCAGCAGGATGCGTTTGCCGCCCACGCGCATGCCGGCCACGCCTTCGTCCCAGCCCTTGATGACGCGGCCCTGGCCGAGCGGGAACGAGAACGGCGCGCCGTGGTCGTGCGAGCTGTCGAACTTCGCGCCGCGGTGGTCCTTCGCGTGCTGGTCGTACAACCAGCCGGTGTAATTCACCCGCACGTCCATGCCCGGCTTCGCCTCGGCGCCGCTGCCGACGATTTCGTCGATCGTGGTGAGCTTGTCCACGCGGCCACCGGTGTACGGCGCCGGGGCGGGGCCGCAGGCGGCGAGGGCGAGCAGGGCGAACAAGGGCAACAGCCAGCGCATGAGCAACTCCGGGTATGGGGAATGGGGGTAGGAGCGCACCCTGTGCGCGAAGCTTTTTTCGGCACCCCGGCAAGAGCATTCGCGCGCAGGGTGCGCTCCTACATGATTGCGGGTTCAGGCGACGGCGTAATCGCCCATGCGCGCCTGCGGGCGGATCGCCAGCGTGTCGTCGCCGCTGATCAGCTGCAGCTCGCCATCCTGGATCAGGCACTGCAGGCGCATGCCGCGCCCGCACAGCGCGGCCAGTGCGCGCACGTCGGTTTCGGCGATGTCCAGCACGGCGAGGTTGTCGTTGCGGGCGAGCGCGCCGGCCAGCTTGTCCCACCAGATATCCGCGCCGCGTCCGCCGTAGGTGAACAACACGACCTGGCGCGCGCGGCCGCAGGCCTTGCGGATGCGCGACTCGTCCGGCTGGCCGACCTCGATCCACAGCTCGATCTCGTCGGTATACGCCTTGCGCCACAGCGCGGGCTCGTCCTCGTCGCTGAGGCCTTTGCCGAATTCCAGCCGCTCGTCCGCGTACAGCACGAACGCGAGCAGGCGCACCATCAGGCGCTCTTCGGTCTCGGAGGGATGCCGTGCCAGCGTCAGCGCATGGGTGGCGTAGTAATGCCGGTCCATGTCGCTGATCGACAGCTCGGCCTTGTGGATGGTGGCGTTGAGGGCCATGCGCGTGCCTTGAGGACAACAGCCGCCCATTGTACGCGGCGATGGCTCAGGCCGCGGCGGCCTGCGGCTGCGGCCAGACGTGCGTGGGGTAGTAGACCCGCATCATGCGCGCCACGTAGCCGACCAGGTTCGGATGGCGTTCGGCAGCCGCGCGCAGCGGCGTGTCGAAGAACGGGGTGAGGATCGCCGCGAGCACGCCGAAGGCGGTCGCGTCGACGGCGTGCGGCCGGTCGCCGAACAGATGCTCGCGTTCGCCCAGCAGCGCGGCGAGGGTGTCGATCGAGCGCGTGCCCAGCTCGGCGATCTGCTCGCGGCTGTGGCGGCCCAGGCCGTGCGCGTGCAACTCGTTCTGCTTGGCGGCCTGCATGTCCTCGCGCAGCCGCTCGCGGATCGCCTCGGGCGCATGGTCGGCGAAATGCGCCGGACCCTTGGCGAAGTTCGCCGCATCGATCCAGCGGAACCACACCATTGCCCAGTACAGGTGGTCCTCGACCATCCGCTCGATCGCCCAGGCTTCGGCGCGCTGGCGTGCGTCCAGGCCCGCGTCCAGGTCCATCCCGTGTTTGCGTTCAAGGTAGGCGCGGATGAAGCTGGAATCGCACACCGTCTCGCCGGCGTCGTCGATGTACGGCAGCTTGCCCTTGGGCGCTTCCGGCGGGATCGCGAACACTTTCCGATAAGGCAGGTGGACCATCTGCAGCTGCACCTCGGTCTTGGTGACGAAGGGGCTGGGATCGGGCAGGCCGAAGGCCGGGGCGCAACCGTACAAGGTGATGGGGGCGGTGGTCATGGCGAGGCTCCGTGGAAGTCGCGAGGAGTCTGGCGATACCCTGCTGACAGCATCGTGTCAGCAGGGCGTGGGTTGCGCTGGATCCCTACGACCGCTCGCCCCGAGCGCGGCTCCCCGCGTCAGCCCTGCGGGCTCACGCCTTGGGCAACGCATCCAGCAGCGGCTTGATCAGCTCCATCGGCAGCGGAAACACGATGGTGGAGGCCTTGCCGTTGTTGGACATGTCGGCCATCGTCTGCAGGTAGCGCAGCGACAGGGCCTGCGGCTGCTGCGCAAGCAGCGCGGCGGCGTCGCGGAGCTTCTCGGCGGCCTGCAGTTCGCCCTCGGCATGGATCACCTTGGCGCGCCGTTCGCGTTCGGCCTCGGCCTGCCGGGCGATCGCGCGCACCATGGCCTCGTTGAGGTCCACGTCCTTGATCTCGACGTTGGTGACCTTGATGCCCCAGGGGTCGGTGGCCTCGTCGAGGATCTGCTGCAGGCTGTGGTTGATCGAGTCGCGCTGCGACAGGATCTCGTCCAGCTCGTGCTGGCCCAGCACCGAGCGCAGCCGGGTCTGCGACAACTGGCTGGTGGCCTGCAGGAAGTTCTCCACCTGCAGCACCGACTTGTCCGGTTCCACCACGCGGAAATACACCACCGCGTTCACCCGCACCGAGACGTTGTCGCGCGAGATCACGTCCTGCGGCGGCACGTCCATCACCGTCACGCGCAGATCCACCCGCGTCATGCGCTGCACGATCGGCACCAGGATCACCAGGCCCGGCCCCTTGATGCCGGTGTAGCGGCCCAGCGTCAGCACCACGCCGCGCTGGTACTCCGGCAGCACCTTGATCGAAAGAAACAGCAGCAGGACCACCACGATGACGACGACACCACCGAACCCGATCATGGAAACTCTCCCTTGTTCGCCTGCGAGGGCGTGACTTGAAGCAGCAAGCCGTGCCGTGCGGTGACGCGCACGCGCGTCCCGGCCGGCAGGCCGACATCGCAATGTACTCGCCAGCGTTCGCCGCCGATCAGCGCCCAGCTTTCGCCGCCGGCCGGCACCGCCTGCAGCAGCTCGCCGCCGGCCTGCAGCATCGGCTCGTCGCCGAGGACGGGCCTGGCCCGGCGCGCGCGCGACACCAGCCGCAGCAGCAGGGCCAGCAAGGCTACGGCACAGAAGGCGAGGCCGGCGATCACGCCCAGGTTCACCTCGTAGCCCGGCACGCCGCGGTGGAACAACATGATCGAGCCGATCACGAACGCGATCACGCCGCCGATGCCCACCACGCCCGCGGTGGGCACGAAGGCTTCCGCCAGCAGCAGGCCGATGCCCAACGCCATCAAGGCCAGTCCCGCGTAGTTCACCGGCAGCAGCTGCAGCGCGTACAAGCCCACCAGCAGGCAGATGCCGCCGGTGACGCCGGGCAGCCAGGTGCCGGGGTGGAACGCTTCCAGGATCAGCCCGTAGATGCCGGCCAGCAGCAACAGGTAGGCAATGGTCGGGTTGGTGATGATGCCGAGGAAGCGCGCGCGCCAGTCCGGCGGGTAATCGTGCACGGCCAGGCCGCGCAGCTTCAGTACCACGCTTCGGTCGCCAAGTTTCACCGTGCGGCCATCGGCCTGCGCCAGCAGCGCGGCGGCGTCATTGGCGACGAAGTCGACCACGTGCTGGCTGGCCGCTTCGCCGGCGGTGAGCGTGGACGCGCCGCGCACCGCCTGCTCGGCCCACGCCGCGTTGCGTCCGTGCAGTTGCGCCAGCGAGCGGATGTAGGCGATCGCATCGTTGAGCACCTTGCGGGTTTCGGCATCGGGTGCGGGGCCGCCGGATTCGGGCGTGCCGCTGCTTCCGGATGAAGCGGGCCGTGTACTGCCGATCGGCAGCGGCGTGCCGCCGCCGAGGCTGACCGGAGTCGCCGCGCCCAGGTGGGTGGCCGGCGCCATCGCCGCGATCGGACAGGCATACAGGATGTAGGTGCCGGCGGAGGCGGCGCGAGCGCCGGCCGGCGCCACGTAACCCAGCACCGGCAGCCGCGATGCCAGGACCGCGCTGACGATGCGCCGCATCGATTCGGCGAGGCCGCCGGGCGTGTCCATCTGCAGCACGATGGCCGTGGCGCCGTCGGTGCTTGCTTGCCGCATTGCAGCATCCACGTATTCCGCCGCGGCCGGGCCGATCGGGCCGTCCAGGTCGATCCGCGCCACGAAGCCGGCGTCGCTGCGCGCAGCCAGCGGCGATCCGGCCGCGAGCGCGATCAGCGCCAGCGCCAGGGCAGTGGCGGCACCCAAGACTAGCCATGGTCTGCGCCACATGTATTCGCCTCCTGATCGCGCCACCACCACAGTGCGCCAGTGGCTGTTGCGGCGATGTCTAGGCCGTTTCCGGGTGAAGCATGCCTGCCACGCCAGGCGCCGGGACAGCAATATTTCGCGGTACGGCTGATCCACGCTATCGTGCGCGGCAGCGTCCATCCGGGGAGTACCAGCGTGAACCCATCGGCAGCCAGCGCGCCTTCGCGCGCCGAACTCACCTTGCGCGGCCTGGTCATCGGCATCGTGATCACCGTGTTGTTCACCGCCGCGAACGTGTTCTTCGGCCTCAAGGCCGGCCTCACGTTCTCCACCTCGATCCCGGCGGCGGTGATCTCGATGGCGATCCTGCGGGCGATGAAGAACTCCACGATGCAGGAGAACAACATCGTGCAGACGGTGGCCTCGGCCGCCGGCACGCTGTCGTCGATCATCTTCGTGCTGCCCGGCCTGATCATGGTGGGCTGGTGGACCGGCTTCCCGTTCTGGATGAGCTTCGGCATCTGCGCCACCGGCGGCATCCTGGGCGTGATGTACACGATCCCGCTGCGCCGCGCGCTGGTCACCGATTCGGACCTGCCGTACCCGGAAGGCGTGGCCTGCGCCGAGGTGCTGAAGGTGGGTTCCGGCGGCGACGAGGCGGCGGCCGAGTCGGTGGAATCCGGTGGGGCGGGGCTGAAGGCGGTGCTGGCCGGCTCCATCGTCTCGGCGGTGTTTTACGTGGTGGTGCAGACCAAGCTGTTCGCCACCTCGGTATCGAGCTACTTCCGCATCGGCGACAAGGGCGCGGCCACCGGTTTCGATTTCAGCTTGTCGTTCGCGCTGTTCGCGGTGGGCCATCTGGTCGGCCTGTGGGTGGGGCTGGCGATGCTGTTTGGCGCCGCGATCAGCTGGATCTGGGCGGTACCGCATTTCCTGTTGCTGCATCCTTCCAATCTCGCCGCCGACATTGCCGCAGCCGGCACCGCCGCCGACATGGCGCAGGCCACCTGGAGCCACGACGTGCGCTACGTGGGCGCAGGCGCGATCGGCGTGGCGGCGATCTGGACGCTGGCCAAACTGGTCAAGCCGGTGGCCAGCGGCTTGGCCGGCGCGATGGCCGCCGCGCGTGTGCGCAAGGCAGGGCAGGCGCACACGCTGGCGCGCACGGAGCAGGACATGCCGATCGGCGTCGTCGGCCTGATCACCCTGCTGTGCCTGATCCCGGTGGCCTGGTTGCTGTGGCATTTCAGCGTGATCAGCGGGCTGGGCGGGCATACCGCGCTGCTGGTGGGCGGCGGCGTGCTGTTCGTGGTGATCCTGAGCTTCCTGGTTTCCACGGTGTGCGGCTACATGGCGGGCCTGATCGGCTCGTCGAACAGCCCGCTGTCGGGCATCGGCATCCTGGTGGTGATCATTGCCGCGCTGCTGCTGGTGCTGGGCGTGAAGTCCATGCTGCCGGCCGACGCAGGCAAGGCGCTGGTGGCGTTCGCGCTATTCATCACGTCCATCGTGTTCGCGGTGGCCTCGATCGCCAACAACAACCTGCAGGACCTCAAGACGGGACAACTGGTCGACGCTACGCCGTGGAAACAGCAGGCGGCGCTGGTGGTCGGCGTGATCGCCGGCGCGGTGGTGATCCCGCCGGTGCTGGACCTGCTGCAGCACGCGTACGGCTTCCTCGGCGCGCCGGGCGCGAACCCGGCGACCGCGCTGCCTGCGCCGCAGGCCGGGTTGATCTCGGCGCTGGCGCAGGGCGTGATCCAGAACAATATCGACTGGAGCCTGATCGGCCTGGGTGCCGGCATCGGCGTGGCGCTGATCGTGCTGGATGCGGTGCTTGCGAGCACCACCAAGTCGGTGCGCCTGCCGCCGCTCGCGGTGGGCTTGGGCATGTACCTGCCGACCTCGACCACGCTGATGGTGGTGGTGGGTGCGCTGGTAGGGGCGTGGTTCGACAAGCGCGCCGAGCGCGGTCCGAAGCCGGAGCCGACCAAGCAGCTCGGCGTGCTGCTGGCTTCCGGCCTGATCGTGGGCGAGAGCTTGCTGGGCGTGCTGGTGGCGGCGCTGGTGGCCTTTACCGGCAAGCCCACGCCGTTGGCGCTGGTGGGTGCGGGTTTCGATACGGCGGCGATCTGGATCGGCGGCATCGTGTTCGTGGCCAGCGTGGTGGTGATGTACCGCTGGATCGCGCGCATGGGGCAGGGGCGCTGATCTCCTTCCCTGTCCGCTGGGGAAGGAGCGCCGTTCATCGCTTGCAACGCGGCGTGCCTTAAAATCGGTTGTCACCAGGGAAAAAGAGCGTCGCGTGGAGCAGGAAAAAGTCGAGCAGGTGCCACGCACGGATGATGCCCTGAACCCGCCCAGCCAGCGGGTGGTGCTGCTGCGGCGCATCGCCGGGCCGTTGCTGTCGGTGGGCATGCTGGTGCTGGCGCTGTGGGCGCTGCACTTGCTGGCGCGCCACGTCACCTATCACGAGATCCGCGAATACGTGGCCAGCGTGTCGCGCGAGCGCCTGTTGCTGGCGATCGTGCTGACCATGCTGGGTTTCGGCGCGATGTCGCTGTACGACCGCTTCGGCTTGCAGGCCATCGGCAGGAAGCTGCCGTGGCGGCGGGTTACCCTGATCTCCTTCATCAGCTACGCCTTCAGCAATGCGGTGGGCATGTCGTTCCTGGTGTCGGGTTCGATCCGCTACCGCTTCTACGTGCAGAACGGCCTCTCCACCGCCGAGATCGCGAAGCTGGTGCTGTACTGCACGCTGAGCTTCTGGCTGGGTCTGCTGGCGCTGACCGGCGTGACCCTGCTGATCGTGCCGCTGCCCTCGGGCGTGCCGCTGAGCGACTGGCGCGTCACCCTGGCGATCGTGCTGACCGCGGTCCCGCTGGCTTGGGTGCTGGGCGGCTTCATCCGCAAGCCGCTGAAGCTGTGGCGCTGGCGCGTGCTGCTGCCGCGGCCGGCTTCCGCGCTGCGCCAGGTGCTGGTGGGCGCGCTGGACTGGTGGCTGGCCGCCGCGGTGATGTACGTGCTGATGCCGGACAGCCTGCATGCCGGCTTCGGGCATTTCCTGGCGATCTTCGTGATCGCGCAGATCGTGGGCCTGGTCAGCCACGTGCCGGGCGGCCTGGGCGTGTTCGAGACGGTGATGCTGGCCGGCTTCCACGCCACCGACGACAAGCACCTGGCCGCGCCCATCCTCGGCGCGCTGGCGATGTTCCGCATCGTCTACTACCTGATGCCGCTGTGCGCGGCGACCATGCTGGTGCTGCAGCGCGAGGCGCGCGGCCTGCGCCGGCAGTCGCTGTGGTCGCCGTGGTTCAACGGACTGCTGCCTTCGTTCTTCGCCGGCCTGACCCTGGTGTCCGGCGCGGTGCTGCTGTTCTCCGGCGCCACGCGAGCGCTGCCGGAGCGCATGGCGATCCTGCGCGACGTGTTGCCGCTGTCGGTGCTGGAGGTCTCGCACCTGCTGGCCAGCGTGATCGGCATGCTGCTGCTGATCCTTGCCCGCGGCCTGCAGCGGCGGCTGGACGCGGCCTACTGGCTGACCCTGGTGCTGCTGGTGGCCGGTGCGGTGCTCTCCCTGCTCAAGGGCATCGACTACGAGGAGGCGAGCCTGCTGGCCCTGCTGGCGCTGGCGCTGGCGCCGGCGCACCGGCTGTTCTACCGGCGCGCCTCGTTGTTCAGCACCAGCTTCTCGGTGGGCTGGATCGTGGCGATCGTCGCGGTGTTCGGCTGCGCCACCTGGCTGGTGATGTTCAGCTACAAACACGTGGAGTACAGCAGCAGCCTGTGGTGGGAGTTCAGCTTCCATCAGGGCGGCGCGCCGCGTGCGTTGCGCGCGCTGGTGGGCGCGGCCGTGGCGGGCCTCCTGTTCGCGCTCGCGGCCTTGATCAAGCCGCAGCGCCTGCGCCGTGCGCCGCCCAGCGAGACGGAATTGGAACGGGCGTTGCCGCTGATCCGCAATTTCCATTCCGCGCAGGCGCATCTTGCACTGATGGGCGACAAGCACCTGCTGTTCGACGAGCAGGGCAAGGCCTTCCTGATGTACGACACCGAGGGCCGCAGCTGGGTCACCATGGGCGACCCGGTGGGCGAGGACGAGGACGCGCGGCGCGAGCTGGTGTGGAGCTTCCTCGAACAATGCGAGCGCGCGGGTGGCTGGCCGGTGTTCTACCAGGTCTGCCCCGAGGACCTGGACATGTACCTCGAAGTGGGCATGAACCTCCTGAAGATAGGCGAGGAGGCGCGCGTGCGGCTGGAGGACTTCAACCTCGACGGCAAGTCGAAGAAGACCTTGCGCGGCACGATCAACAAGCTCGGCCGCGACGGCCTGCGGCTGGAGATCGTGCCGGCGGACGCGGTGGCGCCGCTGCTGCCGCGACTGAAGGAGATCTCCGACGCCTGGCTGGCCGACAAGCACGCGCGCGAGAAGCGCTTCTCGCTGGGCGCGTTCGACCCGCGCTACCTGGTGCGCACGCCGATGGCGCTGGTGTGGCAGGGCGAGCAGCTGGTGGCCTTCGCCAACCTGTTCCTCACCGAGACGAAGGATGAGGCCTCGCTGGACCTGATGCGCTTCGTGCCCGAAGGCCCGTCCGGTATCATGGATTTCCTGTTCGTCGAACTGATGCAGTGGGCGAAGCGGGAGGGCTACCGCTGGTTCAACCTGGGCATGGCGCCGCTGGCCGGACTCACCAGCCGGCGCCATGCGCCGCTGTGGAACCGCTTCGGCGCGCTGGTGTTCGGCCGCGGCGAACGCTTCTACAATTTCCAGGGCCTGCAGCGCTACAAGGACAAGTTCGATCCCGAATGGGAACCGCGCTACATGGCCGTGCCCGGCGGCATCGCGCTGCCGATGATCCTGACCAACGTGGCCAGCCTGATCTCCGGTGGCCTCACCGGAGTCGTGCGTCGATGAGCCTGTCGAAACGAGGAAAGCGGATCATGTGGGCAGGTATCGGTGCATGCGTGCTGGGGCTGGCCCTGGTCTGGACGCCGTTCTCCAAGCCGAGCCTGGAGAACTCCACCATCGTGCTCAGTCCCGCGGCCGGCGTGCAGGCGCCGGCGGGCGAGGACGACGTGCTCACCATCCTGTATTCCGGCGACGGCGGCTGGGCCGACCTCGACAAGCAGCTCGGCAATGCCTTCGTGGCGCGTGGCATCCCGGTGCTGGGCATCAATGCGTTCAAGTATTTCTGGCGCAACCGCGATCCGGATGTCGCCGCCGCCGAGCTCGACGCGCTGATGACGAAATACCTCGACCAGTGGCACAAGCGGCGCGTGTGGCTGGTGGGTTTCTCCTTCGGCGCCGACGTGCTGCCCACGCTGATCGACAAGCTCAGCCCCGCGAACCGCGCGCGCATCACCCAGCTGGTGCTGCTCTCGCCCAGCCGCGACACCAGCTTCGAGATCCAGTTCGAGGGTTACATGATCACGCAGGGCCGCTTCAAGGCCTTCGTGAAGACCGTGCTGGAGAAGTTCAACAAGGTGCCGCATTACGACGCGCTGCCGCCGGTGGTGGCGCTGAGGCACCAGTTCCCGGTGGTCTGCTACTACGGCAAGGACGACGCCGATGACAGCCTGTGCACCGCCCCCGGCCTGCCGGCATGGGTGACCGTGCACCCCAAGAACGGCGACCACCATTTCGAGGGCGGCTACCAGCCGCTGGCGGCGCAGATGATCGACGAGATCCCGGCCGGCACAACGGTCGGCAACACGGCGCATTGACGGGCCCTGCACCACACTTGGCGCCTTTCGAACGGGAGACGCCCACATGCTCGACTGGCTGGAATACCGCAAGGAATTGCTCGGCCGCATCGGCGAGGTGGGCAAGCTCAGCCCCGACACGCTGCGTGGCTACCAGACCCTGAGTGCCGCCGGCAGCAAGACCAACCACCTGGACGCCAAGACGCGCGAGCTGATCTCGCTGGCGGTGGCGGTCACCACGCGCTGCGACGGCTGCATCACGGTGCACACCGGCGAGGCGCTGAAGCACGGCGCCACCCGCGAGGAGATCGCCGAGGCGCTGGGCGTGGCGGTGGCGATGAACGCCGGCGCCGCGATGGTGTACTCGGCGCGCGTGCTGGACGCGGTCGCCGCGCACAGCGGGGCGTGACCGCTTGCTGCGGGATGTCCGGGCGGTCGCGACCGTCGCATAATGCTCGCCGCGATTGACCGGACAGCCCGCGCCATGCCCAGCCCGAAGATCCCCGACGACGCCAGACTCGACCGCATCGTGGCCGAGGCGCGTCGCGCGGCCGAGCAGCGCGAGCTGGGCTATCGCGAGCGCGCGCTGAAGATGTACCCGTGGGTCTGCGGCCGTTGCGGCCGCGAGTTCACCCGCGCGAACGTGCGCGAACTCACCGTGCACCACCGCAACCACAACCACGACGACAACCCCGCCGACGGCAGCAACTGGGAGCTGCTCTGCGTGTACTGCCACGACAACGAGCATTCGCGCCACATCGACCATGTGCGCGGCGCCGGCTACGACCTCGCCGCGCCCGAACAGGCACCCGCCACCGGCAATCCGTTCGCCGACCTGAAGGCGATGCTGGAAGCGAAGGACCGGCGCTGAGCGGCGCGCACGCATGTCGCTGACGGCGCTCGGCTGGCTGTTCACGCTCGGCGTGCTGGCGATCCTTGCCGCGATGCCGCTGCTGTTCGCCCTGGGTCGCAAGCTGCGCCCGGTTTCCGCCTAGCGCGGCGGCCTCGTGGGCCGCGCATCCCGCGCACCGTACAATGGCCGCCCGTTTCCATTCCGAAATCACCGTGACTGCAGCCGGTTTCACCGCGGCCGCGCCCGAGGCGGCGCTGGACGCCTTGTTCGTGCCGTTCGCCGGCGGCGAGTTGTCGCTGCCGGCCGACGGCCGCGCGCTGTTCCTGCGCGCGCGTGCCGGCGTGCGCCTGCGCGAGCTGGCCCGGCCCGGCTGGCTGTGCGAGCAGAGCTTCCTGCCGTTCGCCGACGAGCTGGCGCGCTGCGGCCTGCGCGTGGGCGAGGCGGCCGAGGGCGAAACCTTTCCACTGGTGCTGTTGCTGCCGCCGCGCCAGCGCGACGAGGCGCGTGCCTTGTTCGCCCGTGCGCTGGATCATCTCGCACCCGGCGGCACGCTGGTGGCGAGCATGGCCAAGGCCGAGGGCGCGAAGTCCGGCGAGGCGGATCTGGCGCGACTCGCGGGAACGACCGGCAGCCTGTCCAAGCATCACTGCCGGGTGTTCTGGGCCACGCCGGAAGCGGACGCCATCGACCGTGCACTGCAGGACGAATGGCGCGCGCTCGATGCGCCGCGCGAAACCGCCGATGGCTGGTGGAGCCGTCCCGGCCTGTTCGCATGGGATCGCGTGGACCGTGCCTCCGCCTTGCTGGCCGCGCATTTCCCGGAGGACCTCGACGGTCGCGTGGCCGACCTCGGCGCGGGTTACGGCTATCTCGCCACGCAGCTGATCGCGCGCTGTCCCGGCATCACCGCGCTGGACCTGTACGAGGCGGAAGCGCGCGCTCTGGAACCTGCCCGCCGCAACGTCGCGAACGCGCTGCGCGCCGCGTGCCGCGAGTTGCCGGTGAGCGTGCACGGGCACGACGTCACCCGCGGCCTGCCGCAGCACTACGACGCCATCGTCAGCAACCCGCCGTTCCATCTCGGCCGCGCCGACCTGCCGGAATTGGGCCGCGCCTTCATCGCCAGCGCCGCCGACGCACTGACGGCGCAGGGACGCCTGCTGATCGTGGCGAACCGCCACCTGCCGTATGAGGCCTTGCTCGCCGCGCGCTTCGCCGACGTGCGCGCGCTCGCCGTGCAGGACGGCTTCAAGGTGATCGAGGCTCGTGGAGTGCGCACATGAAACTGGTGAAGCTGCTCGCCAATCTCGGCTACGGCAGCCGCAAGGACGTGGCCTGGATGTTCCGCGAGGGCCGCATCACCGACGCCGACGGCGAGGTGCTGTACGCCGACGACAAGATCGAGCACGCGCGCATCCGCGTCGATGGCGAGCCGCTAGACCCGCCCACGGGCCTGGTGCTGATGCTGCACAAGCCGCTGGGTGTCACCTGCTCGCGCAAGGATCCTGGTCGCGTGGTCTACGACCTGTTGCCGCCGCGCTATCGCCTGAGAGAACCCGCGCTCTCCACCGTGGGCCGGCTCGACCGCGACACCTCGGGCCTGCTGCTGCTCACCGACGACGGCGCGCTGCTGCACCGGATCATCTCGCCCAAGGCCGAAGTGGCCAAGGTCTACGAAGCCATGCTGGCGGAGGGCCTGCGCGGCGACGAAGCCGCGCTGTTCGCCAGCGGCACGCTGCTGCTGGAATCGGAAACCACGCCACTCGCTCCGGCCACGCTTGACGTGCTCGGTCCGCGCCATGCGCGGCTGATCCTGCACGAAGGCCGCTACCACCAGGTACGCCGCATGTTCGCCGCCACCGGCAACCGGGTGGAAACGCTGCAGCGCATCGCTATCGGCGCGCTCGCACTGGACGCGCTGGCGCCGGGCGAGTGGTGCGCGCTGAAAGCGGACGACGTGGCGCGGATCTTCGCCGGCGCGAGATGAATCGGCGTCAGCTCAGCACCACCGGCGTGGGGATGGGATGCGCGTTGCGCCATTTGCTCTGCTCGTGACGACAGCTGGGGCCGCCCATCGCGTACTTGCGGCAGATCCCGGGGCGCTCCTCGTAGATGCTGCAGCACATGCGCACCGGGTCGAGCGCGGCGCACCAGCCTTCCTCGCCCTTGGCCAGAGTCTCCATGCCATGCGCATCGCGATGGATCAACCAGGCGGGCACGTGGTCGTCCGGCATCAGCACCACGGTGAGGCGGCAGCACACGGCTTCGCAGGCGCTGCAATGCACCCGCGGATCGATGCTCTCGGCGTAGGGGTCGGTATCGTCATCCATGCGCCAGCATGACAGCTGTCGCCATGCGGCATGTGAAGTGCAGGTTCAGTCGGTGTCGCGCCACAGCGCCTGCCAGCCGGCGAGGCCGAGCCGGTGCAGCGTCTCCAGGTTGCGGCGGAAGATCGCGTCGGTGTCGCTCATCGCCTCCATCGCGCGTTCCACGCTGGCTTCGCGCAACAGATGCAGAGTGGGATACGGCGAGCGATTGCTGAAGTTCTCGATGTCGTCCGGCGTGCTGTCGGCGAACTGGTAGGCTGGATGGAAGCTGGCGACCTGCAACATGCCGTCCAGCCGCAACGCCTCCACCGCGGCATCGGCCACGTCGAGGAAGTCGTTGTAGTCGAGGAAGTCGCCGAACACCTCTGGATGGATCAGCAAGGTGGTCTCGCACTCGGCCGGGTCGGCCGCGGCCAGGCTCTGCAGTTCGCCGCACAGGTCGTCGAGCAGGCCGTCGGCGTCGCGTGCGTGGCTCACCGCATAGCGTATCGTCCCCTGTGCGAACGGCGCACGCGCGAACGGGCACAGGTTGAGCCCGACCACCGCGCGCTCCACCCAGCGTCGGGTCGCCTCGATGTACGGCATATCCGCAGGCATGAGGCCGGCAGTGATCGCGTCGCAGGGTTGGGGCATGGCCGCCTCGGATGATGGGCTGTTGCCCGCGGAAACATGCTACGCCGCGCGGCCAAAGAAAAACCGCGCCATGGCGCGGTTTCAGGAGTACTGCAGGGTGTTCCGGGATATTGGATTGGTGGAGCGGAGGAGGATCGAACTCCCGACCTTCGCATTGCGAACGCGACGCTCTCCCAGCTGAGCTACCGCCCCACGCGAGTCGCGCATCTTAGCAGCGGCTGGCGGTCACGCCAAGACCCCGCGGCGGTTTCGGCGGGTGCCGGCTTCAGTCGGGGAGCAGGGGGGGCAGCTGTTCGCGCAGCACCGTGCCGCGCCAGCCGTCGAGGAAATCCGGCCATTCGCGGGTGACCACGTATTCCTCCAGCACCTTGCGCGGGCAGAGCAGGCCGGGCGGCAGGTCCAGCTCGACGGCGCGCGCGTCGACCAGGGTCTTCATCGCGTTCAGCGCCTTCTTCGCCTCACCCTGGGGATGCGCAGGGATGGCGGCAGTGGCGGCGATCTCGTCCGCTTCGACGGGTTCGCGCAGCAAGGCGAACAGCTCGCCGCGCTGGGCGCTGCGCAGGGCGCGCTGGCCGCGGCCGCGCTGTTCGAGTTCGGCGAGGCTGGCGGGTGGCTGCTGGGCCAGGCTCAGCGCCAATGCGTCGTCCAGCAGCCAGGGGCGCGGGCGGTCCAGCGTGCGTGCGCTGCGGTCGCGCCAGAGCAGGAGGCGGCGCAGCAGCGCCTGCTGTTCCGGCCGCCACTCGGCGGCGCCGCGCAGCGCGCGCTGCGGTTGCGGGTCGCCGTCGCGATGGCTGGCGCGGCGCTTCAGGCGCTCGCAGTCCCCGGCGAACCAGTCGCTGCGCCCGCGCTGGCGCAGGCGTTCGGCGAGCTGGGCGTGGATGGATTGCAGGTACACCACGTCGAGCGTGGCGTAGCTGCGCTGCGAGGCGGTGAGCGGGCGCTGCATCCAGTCCGAGCGCGTCTCGCCCTTGTCCAGTTCGTCGCCGCAGAGCTCCGCGACCAGTGCGCGGTAGCTGATGCCCAGCCCCATGCCGACGAAGGCGGCGGCGATCTGGGTGTCGAACAGCACGCGCGGGCCGTCGGGCAGCAGCGGCGCCAGCGTTTCCAGATCCTCGCTGGCGCTGTGCATCACGGTGACGGCGTCGCCCGCGCCCAGCCCGGGTTGCAGCGCATCGCCGATCGCGAAGGCCAGCGGATCGACCAGCGCGTGGCGGCCGCGGCAACCCAGCTGCAGCAGGGCAAGCTGCGGATGGAAGGTGTCGCGGCGCATGAACTCGGTGTCCAGCCCGACCACGGCATCCGCCGGCACGTCGTCCAGCCAGGCTTGCAGCGTGGCGCGGTCGGCGATCCAGTCGGCGGTGACGTCGGGCAGGGGCATGCGGTTTCCTTGGAGCCTGTTTGCGATTCCCGCATGATCCGCGCCGGTAGCTGTCCGCGCGCAGACCAAGGGAGAACGAGGGAATGGACGTCCGCCCACGACTGAGTGACGACGCAAGGGTGTGGGCGAACAGACCCGGCCCTTCGGGTTGCCTTGCCGTGGCCGCCATGCGGCAGCGTGCGGCTTGGCCTGACGGCCACTCAGGCGCGGCGCCACACACTACCACCTGACGGCCAAGGCAAGGCAACGCGGGCCATGCGGGAGTCGCAAACAGGCTCTTGCGCGCGAGGCGTGGATTGCCCCGTCATCGGTCGTGACATATGGTGAGCAGCGCACGATAACAGGCCGATCCGGGAACGCCCAAGCATGCCGAGCAACATCACGCTGCATCGCCAACGCACCCTCGGTGGCGTGATCGGCATCGTCGTGCTGGCCTTCGGGCTCGGCTACCACTTCTTTCCGCGCCTGTTCCACGCCGAGCCGGGCGAGGTCGTGCGCCGCAGCGTGCCGGCGCTGCCGGCGGCGGCGCCCGGCGGCGCGTCGACGGCGAACGAGCCGGCCGCCGAGGAACTGAACGCGGGACCGCCGCTGACCCTGGCGCCCACCGCGGTGATCGCCGCGCGGCTGAGCCGCGGGCACGAGGCGCTGCCGAAGCAGCTGACGCCCGATCCACCGAAACTGCGCGCATTGCTGGATCGCGCCGACAAGGCGCTCGCCGCCGGCGACCTTGGCGGCGGCAAGGACAGCGCCGCCGCGCTCTACCTGCAGGCCGCAAAGGACAAGCCGGACAGCCGCCGCGCCGCGCAGGGCGTGATCGACGTGCATGCGCGGCTGGTGGCGCAGGCCGAGCGCGCCATCGCGCTCGGCAACGCCGAGGACGCCGGCGACCAGCTGGCGGCGCTGCAGCAGCTGCCCGGCAGCGCGGACGACGTGGCGCACCTCGCCGCGGCGCTGAAGACGCTCACCGACGTGCGCCCGCTATTGGCGCAGGCGGCCGGCCTGCTGCAGCAGGGCAAGGCGGACCAGCCCGCCGGCCGCAGCGCGCTGGACATCTACCGCCAGGTGCAGCAACTCGATCCGCAGAATGCGGTGGCCGAGCAGGGCGTGCTCGACGTGCAGCGCGTGGTGCTGGACCGCGCGCTGGCCGCCGTGGCGCAGAACGATTTCGCCGGCGCGGACAAGGTGCTGACCGAGGCACAGGCGATCCGTCCCGGTTCACAGCAGTTGCACGACGTGCGGCAGCGGGTGGACGACATGCGCACGGCGCGTGCAAGCGGCGTGCTGGGCCAGGCGCACTCCGCGCTGGATGCGGGCAATCTCGCGCTGGCGAAGCAGCTGGCCGGGCAGGCCGAGGCGATCAGCCCGCAACTGGCCGGACTCGCCGCGTTCGAGCAGCAGCTGGTCAATGCCCAGCTGTACGCCAGCCACAAGCCCGGCCAGGTATTCACGGATCGCTACGTCGACCTGCCGGGCCAGTCGCCGGCGATGGTGGTGATCCCCACGGGGAGCTTCCTGATGGGCGCGGCCGACGACGACAGCAGCCGCAACGCATCCGAGCAACCGCAGCACAAGGTCGGCATCGAACAGGGCTTCGCGATGGCGCGCAGCGCGATCACCGTGGGCCAGTTCCGCGAATTCGTGCGCGAGAGCGGCTACGTGCCCGACTCGGTGAAGCAGGGTGGCGCCAGCGTCTACGACGAACGCAGCGGCGCCATGCGCGACGACAGCAGCGCCACCTGGCAGGACGATTACGCCGGCCGCAAGGCCGATGACCACTTGCCAGTGGTCAACGTCTCCTGGGGCGACGCCAAGGCCTACGCCGACTGGCTCAGCCAGCGCACCGGCAGGAAATACCGCCTGCCCAGCGAGGCCGAGTTCGCATACGCGCTGCGCGGCGGCACCACCACGCGCTACTGGTGGGGCGACGGCACGCCGGACCGCAAGGTGGAGAACCTCACCGGCTCGCGGGACCGCTCGCCCAGCGGCCGGCGCTGGAACCACGCGTTCAACGGCTACGGCGACGGCTACTGGGGACCGGCACCGGTGATGAGCTTCTCGCCCAATCCGTTCGGCCTGTACGACATGGGCGGCAATGTCTCCGAATGGGTGGCCGACTGCTGGCACGACAACTTCATCCGCGCGCCGGTCGACGGCAGCGCCTGGCTCAATCCGGGCTGCAGCGTGCGCGTGTTGCGCGGCGGTTCCTGGGGCAGTTCGCCCGACCAGGCGCGTTCGGCGTGGCGGCAGGGCGCCGACGCCGGCGTGCGCAGCGGCCGGGTCGGCTTCCGCGTCGTGCGCGAGTTGTAGTTCGTGCTGCATCGGACTACACCAAAACCCCTAATTTCGAGGTAGATTGTGCAGGCCGCATGGCCATCGTCTCGCTGGAGGCGATGCCTTACTCACCACAATGGATGCCCATGGCTACCAAGACCACTGCCAAGAAAGCCCCCGCCAAGGCCGCCAAGCCGGCGCCGAAGGCCGCTCCCGCCGCGATCAAGCCGATCAAGGACACGCTCAGCAAGTCCGGCCTGATCTCCCACATCGCCCAGCAGACCAGCGTCGAGACCAAGCACGTCAAGGCCGTGCTCGCCGCGCTGGAGCACGCCGTGCTCGGTGCCGTGCACAAGAAGGGTGCCGGCCAGTTCACCCTGCCGGGCCTGTTCAAGATCAACGCGATCCAGGTGCCGGCCAAGCCGAAGCGCACCGGCATCAACCCGTTCACCAAGCAGGAACAGGTGTTCGCCGCCAAGCCGGCCACCGTGAAGGTGAAGGTGCGTCCGCTGAAGAAGCTCAAGGACGCCGCGCTCTGAGGCGCGCCGATGCCTGCCGGCGGGCCGCCGGCAGGCATCGCCTCATGGCCCGGTCGACGGGCAGCACACGGGTCGCGCAAGCGGCCCGTCGCGCATCTGGCGTCCCGTCGATGGGTTCCATCGATCGAGCCGCGGCATCTCCGGCACGCGTCACACGCCATCGGTCGCGCTGCAGGCGATCATCGCGAGCCGGATTGTCCACCACGAACCCGTGAGCCAGCGAGGAACAGCGCGTGCCAGCATCCATACCGCAAGCGATCAACACTCCACTCACGCATGCCGCCATCTTCCTGGCCGTGACGCTGAATCCCGGACCGGAACATCGCGACACCGTGCGTGCGTTCTGCGGCGACATGCCTGGTCTGCTGCGCGCGGTGGGCTTCCGTGATCCCGGCGGGCGGCTGTCCTGCGTCACGGCGTTCGGGTCCGATGCGTGGGACCGGCTGTTCGGATCGCCACGGCCCAAGGAACTGCACCCGTTCCGCGAGATCCGCGGCGTGCATCATGCGGTCGCAACGCCAGGTGACATCCTTTTCCACATCCGCGCTGGACATATGGACCTGTGCTTCGAGCTGGCGATGCAGATCATCTCCCGGCTCGGTGATGCCGTCGCCGTGGCGGACGAGGTGCACGGCTTCAAGTACTTCGACAACCGCGACCTGCTCGGTTTCGTCGACGGCACGGAGAATCCCGTGGGGCAGGACGCGACCGGCGCCACCGTGGTCGGCGACGAGGACGCGGCGTTCGCCGGCGGCAGCTACGTGATCGTGCAGAAATACCTGCACGACCTGAAGGGCTGGGACGGCCTGCCCGTGGAGGCGCAGGAGAAGATCATCGGCCGCACCAAGCTTTCCAACATCGAGCTCGACGACGCGGTGAAGCCGAGCTGCGCGCACAACGCGCTGACCACGATCGTCGAGGACGGCGAGGAGCTGGACATCGTGCGCGACAACATGCCGTTCGGCGACGTCGGCAAGGGCGAGTTCGGCACCTATTTCATCGGCTACGCCAGGTCCCCGCGCCGGATCGAGCAGATGCTGCAGCACATGTTCGTCGGCAACCCGCCGGGCAACTACGACCGCCTGCTCGACTACAGCCGCGCCGTCACCGGCTCGCTGTTCTTCGTGCCGCCCGCGGCGTTCCTGGAAAGCCTCGCGGATTGACGATCGGGCAGCGCTCGGCGAGCGCGGTGCTCCGGAAATGGCTGTCAGCCATGGCGCCGGCAAGGCCCGGCAGCAGCGGCGCCGTGAACGCCTCGCGGCGGCAAGTTGTGCGGTGGATCGGCTGGTGCGCCGGCTCGGCCTGCGCGGCGTGAACCGCGGCAAGGCCGTGCGCACCACGATGCCGGATGCCAAGACGCCGTGCCCGCTGGATCGTGTGAACCGCATTCCGCACATTCTCGAACCCGCGCCCTGTTGTAGCCGGGCCATGGACCTGCTTTGCGAAAATTCGCATCGGCCCGACGATTTTTGCTTTCCCGTGCCTGACCGGAAGGGGCGAGCGACACCGCGATGGTAAGTTTCCATACGGTTCAACGGCAGGGCATCGGGAATGAAGACGTGGCGCGCATGGCCATTCACCTTGGCGCTGGCCTGTTTGTTGGGCAGCCTTGCGCCCACGATCCGTGCCGAGCAGCCCGTCCGTCACATCGATGTCGATGTGGAAGGCCCGAAGGCGTCGCTCGATCGCTTTTTCAATCTGTCGGTCGGCTCCGACTATCCGGGTACGCTGATCCGCGCCGACAGCCTGGCGCAACTGGGCACCCAGCGCCGGGAACTGGGCTTCCGTTACGTCCGCTTCCACGCCATCTTCCACGACATACTCGGGACCTACCGCGAGGTCCAGGGCAGGCCGGTCTACGACTGGACCAGGATCGACTATCTCTACGACCACCTCCTCGCGATGGGAGTGCGGCCATTCGTCGAACTGGGGTTCACCCCCGAGGCGATGAAGACCTCGGACCAGCACATCTTCTTCTGGAAGGGCAACACCTCGCATCCGCGGATGGATAGATGGGCCGGGCTGGTCGCCGCCTTCGTGCGCCATCTGGAACAGCGCTACGGCAGGCGGGAAATCCGCAGCTGGTACTTCGAGGTCTGGAACGAGCCGAATCTGGCCGGCTTCTGGCAGGACGCCGACCAGGCGGCCTATTTCCACCTCTACGACGTCACCGCGCGCACCATCAAGCGCATCGATCCGAAGCTGCGGGTCGGCGGCCCGGCCACCGCGGGCGCCGCGTGGATCCCGGCGTTCATCGCCCACGTCGCGCAGGTGCGGGCACCGCTGGATTTCATCACCACGCATACCTACGGCGTGGACGGCGGCTTTCTCGACCAGGACGGCAAGGCCGACACCAAGCTCTCGCCTTCGCCCGATGCGATCGTCGGCGACGTGCGTCGGGTGCGCGCGCAAATCCAGGCATCGCCCCGGCCGGGGCTGCCGCTCTATATCACCGAATGGAGCACCAGCTACACCCCGCGCGATGCCGTGCACGACTCGTACGTGAGCGCCGCCTACATTCTCGCCAAGCTCAAGGCCAGCGAAGGCCTGGCCCAGGGCATGAGCTACTGGACTTTCAGCGACCTGTTCGAAGAACCCGGCCCGCCGACGGCACCGTTCCAGGGCGGTTTCGGCCTGATGACGCCCGAAGGGATCCGCAAGCCGGCCTACTTCGCCTATGAATACCTCAACGCGCTGGGCAAGACCGAACTGAAAACCACGGACACGCAGAGCCTCGTGACGTGGGACGACCGCGTGCTCAAAGCCCTCGTCTGGGACTTCGTCACGCCCCGGCAGGACAAGACCGACCGCGACTTCTACACCAGGGTTCTGCCTGTCGGTTCCGCGCCGCCGGTGAGCCTCGACCTGAAACACCTGCGCCCGGGCACATACCGGGTCGAGATCCACCGCACCGGCTTCGACGCCAACGACGCCTATACGGCTTATTTGCGCATGGGCTCGCCGGCGTCACCGAGCGCCGAGCAACTGCGAAAACTTCAGGACGCGACGCGGGACATTCCCGAGGTGCGTCAGCTGGCCATCGGCTCGACAGGTGCCGCCACCCTGCGCATTCCGATGCGGACCAACGACGTCGTGCTGGTCGTCGTGGAGCCGTCGTTTCAACGCTGAAGCGGCGCTTGTTTCATCGGCTACGCCAGGTCCCCGCGCCGGATCGAGCGGATGCTGCAGAACATGTCCGTCGGCAAGGGCGGCACGAAGCACTGAATGCTGACGTACGAATAGGTCGTCATCTCCGTCGATTGATCTATGTCGGTGTAGGTGGATGACATGCCCCGCCTATTTCCACTCAAGCCAGGAGTCAAAGAATGAAACGAACGCTTGTTGCCGCTGTTGCAGCCATGGTCCTGTCGTCGCCGGCGGCCGCGCAGACCGCCCCGGCCCACGTCACGCTGACCGTCGACCTGGCCCATCCCGGCCCGGTGATCGAGCCCGCGGTCGAGGGGCAATTCGCCGAAAATCTCGGTCGCGGCATCTACGGCGGCATCTGGGTCGGCCCG
>Ga0207702_10000922_pt1 | contig 30419 bp, 25 predicted proteins | sample KBSCornC62_FD_184302 | JGI IMG/M metagenome (GOLD analysis project Ga0207702, IMG submission 184302) | Corn rhizosphere microbial communities from Kellogg Biological Station, Michigan, USA - KBS Corn C6-2 (SPAdes) (version 2) | ecosystem: Host-associated > Plants > Roots > Rhizosphere > Soil ... | reverse complement strand
ACAGAACAGCCATGATTTAACGAGCGACCGTCAGCTTCGATTGATTCGCTCATCGTTACACGTAGGAAATGCAATGAGCGCTGGTCCGTCCGGCGGAGGTGTGCGGTCGCGGGCCGCATTCGAAAGGGGAACGTAATGTCGAAGAGCACTTTCAAGGGGTCGCTTCTTGCGACCACCATCATCGCAGGCGTGTCGCTTGCGACGCCGGCGTTCGCGCAGGATCCGCCGCAGCCGCCCGCGCCGGTTACTCCGACAGACACGCAGGGTGTCACTCCGCCCGCAGCTCCGAGCGACAAGACCCCGCCGGCCGGCGTCCAGTCGAACGAATCATCGGCGCCCGCCGAGCCGACGGCGAGCCAAGAGATCGTCATCACCGGCACGTTGATCCGCAACCCGAACCTCGTTGCGTCAGCGCCGGTCACGGTGCTCGGCCATGACGAAGTCCAGCTTCGCCAGACCAACACCGCCGAAGAAATCCTGCGCACGATCCCCGGCGCGGCGCCGAGCATCGGCGCACAGGTCAACAACGGCAGCGGCGGTTCCGCCTACGTCAACCTTCGCGGCCTCGGCTCCAACCGCAACATCGTCCTCCTCGACGGCGTGCGTATCGTCCCGGTCGACCTGGTCGGCCGTGTCGACTTGAACAATATCCCGTTGGCGCTCGTCGACCGTGTCGACGTGCTGACCGGCGGCGCGAGCTCGACCTATGGCGCCGACGCGGTCAGCGGCGTCGTCAACTTCATCACCCGCAGCGACTTCGCGGGCATGGAGCTTTCCGTCTCCGACCAGCTGACCCAGCGCGGCGACGGCATGTACAAGCGCGGTGATCTCACCCTCGGCGCGAACTTCGCCGACGGTCGCGGCAACGCGGTGATGAGCATCGGCTACCAGGAATCGGACCCGATCTACCAGGGCCACGACCGCGCCTACTCGCAGGTCGCGCTCAGCTCCTATAATGTGAATGACCTCACCGGTGCGACATCGGGAACCACGACCCCGTCGCGCATCGACATCACCGGAGCGCCGACGGCCTTCCAGGTCGACCCGACCGGATCGAATATCGTTCCCTTCTATCAGGGCTTCAACTTCAACCCGTACAACGTCTTCCAGACGCCGTTCAGGCGCTACAATCTCTTCAGCGCGGCCCATTACGACATCAGCGGCCATCTCACGGCTTATGCCCGCGGCATGTTCAACAATACGACGGTCGATACGATCATCGCACCTTCGGGCGTGTTCGCGTCGACCGTCACCGTGCCGGTGAGCAATCCCTTCCTCACAGCCGCCCAGCGCAGCTTCCTGTGCGCCAATGCCGATTCCAACGCGGCGCTTGCCGGCGTCCAGAGACTGACCGCCGCCCAGTGCGCCGCGGCTGCAGCTGCAACATCCGCCGCCGATCCAAATTATCGCACCCTGACGTTCCAGCTGTCGCGCCGGATGCCGGAGCTCGGGCCCCGGATCAGCGACTATGGCACGACCATGTTCGATCTTCGCGCCGGTCTGCGGGGCGACATCACGGACAAGATCGGCTTCGATGTCTATGGTGCGCGCGGCATCAGCGACAAGACGCAGACCATCCAGAATTATGCGTTGTTGTCGCGGGTGCGGCAGGCGCTGCTTGCAACCAATTCCGCGAGCTGTCTCGACGCGAGCAACAGCTGCGTTCCGCTCGACATTTTCGGCCCCGAAGGCAGCATCACGCCGGCCATGGCCGCCTTCATCAGCCAGCCGGCAAGCGTCAGCATTCGCACCAAGCTTTCGCAGGCCCATGGCGCCATCAACGGCGACACGCCGCTCGAGCTGTGGGCGCGCAACCCGGTCAGCTTCGCTTTGGGTACGGAATATCGCAAATATACCGCAACCCAGACGTCGGACAGCCTTGCGCAATCGGCCGGCGAGCTCGGCGGCCAGGGTGCTCCCCAGCCGAATATCAGGGGCAGCCTCGACGTCTATGAAGGCTTTGCCGAACTCATCGCGCCGATCGTCTCGGACCGGCCCTTCTTCAACGAGCTGCAGGCAGAAGCGGGCATCCGCCGGTCGCGCTATACGATCGAGGCGCCGGGAACGCCCCGGTTCAACACCACGACCTGGAAGCTGGCGGGGAGCTGGGCCCCGGTTCGCGACATCAAGTTCCGCGCCAATTACCAGCACGCGGTTCGCGCGCCCAATATCGGGGAGCTCTTCACGCCGGTGACCGGGGGACTGGTTGCGCTGAGCACCGATCCATGCGCGGGCGCAATCAGCGATCCCAACCTCGTCGCGGTCTGCCTTGCGCAGGGCGCGCCGGCCGGTTCGATCGGCAGCATTCCGCAACCGACCTCGGGGCAGGCGCAGCAGACAACGGGCGGCAACATCTTCCTGAAGCCCGAGACGGCCAAGACCTGGACGGTGGGCGCGGTCCTTCGCCCGCGCTTCGTTCCGGGGCTGAATGCGACGGTCGACTATTACAATATCGGGATCGACCACGCGATCACGCTGCCGTCGGCCTCCGACGTCATCAACGCCTGTTTTGCGAACCTCTCGTCGAGCTCGGCGGCCGATCCGGCCTGCACGAGCATCAGGCGAAACCCGACGACGGGATCGCTCTCGGGCAACCCGGCGGATACGCCCGGCCTGCCGCGCCAGTTGTCGAACCTCGGCAGGATCGCGACCGACGGCATCGACTTCACGCTCGACTACCGGCGCGGCATCGGCACCCTGCTCAATGCGCCAGCCAAGGTCGCGCTCGCGATCGGCGGCAACTGGACGCGCAGCTCGAAATTCCAGTCCGGCCCGTCTGCGCTCAATCGCGAGTGCGCCGGTTTCTACAGCATCAGCTGCGGCATCCAGGGTCCGGCCGGATCGGCCGATCCAAGGCTGAGCGTCAACAGCCGGGCGACCCTGTCCCTGGGCCGCGCCGACCTGTCGGTCCTGTGGCGCTATCTTGGACCGATGAAGTTCGAGCCGGCCCAGATGGCGGCAGACGTCGCCAGCGCGACCTCGAGGAATGCTGCAGCGGCCGCGGTCGGCAAGGCGCTCCCCTGTCCGGATTTCATGGGGGCCGATCCCAAGGGCTGCATCCTCGATCCGGCGTTCAGGCGCATCAGCCCGTTCAATTATTTCGATCTGTCCGTTCGCTTCAACATGAGCGAGCATTTCGAGCTGACGTTCACGGTCCCCAACCTGTTCGACAAGCAGCCGCCGATCGTCGGCAATACTGTCGGCACCGCCACCTTCAACAGCGGCAACACTTATCCCTCGACCTACGATCCGCTCGGGCGCCGCTTCGCGGCGGGCGCCCGGATCAAATTCTGATCCTTGCCGCCGGCGGCTGAAGCGCACCGGGGGGTGGGCGGCCTCGCGCATCCCCATCCCCCGGATGCCCCGTCAAAACACGGCTCTGGCGATCGTCGAGCTGGCCCGGCCGCGGGTCGGGGAGGGACGACTGCGCGCGGGCTCTTGCCTCGCCGCCCGCGGGTTTCTAGCAATTGGTGCTTCAAGGACCTGCCCCGGCCTGGGTCAGGATCCGATCCGGAGGCGCTGCCTGCTTTGCCCACTTCCGTCTCCCGGCTGACGCAGGACGAAGGAACGTTCCTGGCGCTTCTGGTGCGGGTCCAGCCGGCAACCGCTTATCAACTGTCGAAGATCTACGCCGAATCGCCGGTGAGCAATTTCGGGACGAGCAAAGGCAAGGTCTATCCGATGCTCCGGCGCCTCAAGGAACGGGGCCTGGTCAGCGCCCGCGCCGTCGATGACGGGCGCAACAGCGAGGTCCTGCGCTGCACTGCCCGCGGCCGGGAGGCGGTCCGCGCCTGGCTGAAGGACATCAAGTCCGCGCACCTGCTGCCCGAAGATCCTCTTCGTACCATGCTGCAATCCTTCGACCTGCTTTCGAAGGAGGAGCAGGCCGAATGGATTGCGAGGGCGAGACGGGGGCTCGAGGCCAAGCTTGCCGAGCTGGAGAAATATGGCGCCACCGTCCAGGTGCCTTATCACGAGCAGGTCCATGACAATGCAGTCACCTCAGTGAACTCGAGACTCGCCTGGCTGAAGCGGGTTGAAGCAAGCCTGATGGGCGGCCGCTCGCGCCGTTAGCCAGCCGAGCGTAAGGCTGCTCCGGACCCGATCGCGCAAGCAATGCGCTTGGCCGACAACCCCTTCAGCGCTGCCGCCGGGGCCGGCATCCTGGCGCGCCCGGTTGTTGCGCCGGGCGTTGCGCTTGCGTGCAGCACAAGTGCCTCCATTCAGCTCTCCCGGGCGCCGAGCAGTTGCAAAGACCGCAATCGAATAGTACGAATCATACTATCAATTTGGATCAGCGGGTGGCGAGTGAGTCGATCGAGTGCGCGGTTGCGGTCCGCGAATGATTTCACCAGTGACCGGAGCGCACTTCCACCCGAGATCGGGAAGCTCTTCCCGCGCGAGCAGCAAATCGCCGAAATCGTCTATGACAACGGTCTGGTGACCGCCAAGGACGTCGAACTCCATCTTTCGCAATCGCTCACCAATTCGGCGATCCGCTCGTTCCTCAATCGCCTGGTGCGAAAGGGGCTCCTGCTTCAGCAGCGATGCGGAAGGCATGGCACGATCCTCTACGCTCCAGCGCTTACCGATCCCTTCGCTCGCGAAATGGCCATCAAACAATTCGCCGCGGACTTCTATGACGGCTCGCTCGAGTTGATTGCCGACGAGCTTGGCGACTTGTTCGCGCGGCAGCCCACGCTCGCCCAGCTGCTTGAATCCTACGAGCGCGCGCCGCCGCTCCAAGTGCGCGAACTTTCCTCGCGCATGCGGCAAATTGCCGACATCGTCTACCGCAGCGGCGGCTGCACAAGCCGTGACATTCAGGCCGCCCTCGACATTCCCTTGACCAGATCCTGCATCAAGACGCTGCTCGGCCGGATGGCCGTCCGCGGCATCATCAAGACGCGCCCAAGCGGGCGTCACCGGGAATTTGCCTATCTTCCCGCGCTGATTACCCGGCAGGTGCGGCGCCTCGCCTTGAAGCGATTGGTGGAGAACCGCTTCGCGGACTCGGCAGGATCGGCGCTTCAGACGACCTTGCAGCTGATGCACGCACAGACGGAGCGCTAGGCACCCCGGGCCAAGGCTGCGCAGCGCCGGCCGCGACCGGCACTTCGGCGGCGGCCGCCCGCTCCGCCTGTCCGGCGCCTGCCAGAAGCAGCCGTCCGAAGAAAGGGAAGTGCGATACGCACCAGAGTGCAATTACTCCTGGTTGCCGGGGCAGCGTTGCCTGGGATGCCGGAGGAGCGCTGGCGATTGCCTTGGCGAACGGCCAGCAAGGTCCTGATAAATCGGGAGATCAGCGCCTTTTCAGGCCATCACTGTTGCCAAATTGCCACGCGAGCTCGGATCCGGCGTTTTTGAGTCTGGAACAGAAGTGCGTTTCGGACTAATTGCGGCACATCACGATCCTCCGGCCGCGCGGGGCAGCGCGGAAGGGAGGGGGGACGCTGCATGCGATTGAGGAGATAATGATGAGTGCATTCAATGTTCGCGCCGGGTTCGCGCTGCGGTGCGGAAGCGCCCTGACGGCGATTGCCGTTGCCGGCCTGTCGGCAAGTCAGGCCCAGGCGCAGGGCCAGGCGGCGCAACCGGCTGCGGCGCCGGCGGCGGATGCGCCCGCCCCGGCGGCATTGCCGATGCAGCAGGCTCCGGCTTCGTCCGATCGGCAGCCGGCGGCGGCGCCTGCCGCGTCCAAGGGCCCGCCGGCGAAGGCGGGACAGAAAGAAGAGCAGGCGATCGTCATCACCGGCACCGTCTCGAGGCAGACGCAGACCGCGTCGCCGGTGACGGTGGTCAGTGCCGCGAACCTCCAGGACCGCGGCATCACGACGGTCTCGGACGCAGTCCAGCAACTCGCCGCGAACAATGCGGGCACGGCTCCCACGAGCTGGACGTCATTCGGTTTCGCGACCGGCGCCAGCGCGCCGTCGCTGCGCGGCTTCAACGACGCATACACGCTGACCGTGTTCGATAATCTGCGCAGCGCCGTCTATCCGCTCGCCGACGACGGCTTCCGCAACTTCGTCGACATCAACACGATTCCGGAATCGATCGTCGATCGCGTCGAGGTGCTGCAGGACGGCGCTTCGGCGAACTATGGCGCGGACGCCATCGCCGGAGTCGTCAATGTGATCGTCAAGCGCGAGATCCGGGGCCTTCATGCGAACATGTCCTACGGCATCTCGCAGCGCAACGACGCCGGCGAGAAGCGCGCCGACCTGACGCTCGGCTACGGCTCGCTCGCCGACCAGGGATTCAATATCTACGTCAATGGCGAATATCAGAAGAACGACCCGCTGTTCATGCGCGATCGCGGTTACCCGTTCAACACGGCGGACCTCAGCCGCGTCTGCGGCACCTCCATTGTCGACGGCTCGCAAACCTGCGGCTTCAACAACATCGCCAACGGCATCCAGTTCAACGGCACCTATCGCGGATTCCAGGCGACGACGGTCGGTTTCGGCCGTCCGTTCGATCCGGCCGCAGTCGCAGCAGCGACCGCTTCCGGAACGACGGCGCCCGCGCTCGGCGCATTCCAGCTGCTCAATCCCGCGGGCGGCTGCGAAGGGCTGACGCCCTTCACGCTGACCGCCGCCCAGCGGACCGCCAGCGCGCCGGCGACGGTTTGCCAGCAGGATCTCGTGAAGCAGTACCAGCAATATTATCCGGACGTGGTGCGCAAGGGGCTCAATCTCCATGCGACCGTCAATCTCACGCCGGATATCCAGGCCTATGCGATGGCCAATTGGTATGAAACCAGGACCGTCAGCCAGATTTCGCCGCTGAACTTCACCGGCCAGACCGCCGCCGGCGGAACGACGGTTGCGCTCGGCGGGATCTTCCTTCCGGTCTATGTTTGCCCGACGGCGACGCCGACCATCAGCGGCGGGCTTGTGACCTTCTCGGGCTGCAACGCGACGAACGGCAGGCTCAACCCCAACAACCCGTTCGCGGCGCAGGGCGATCTTGCACTCCTCTCCGAGCGCTTTGACCAGCCGCGCGAAACGGTGAGCGATGCCAACACCTACCGGATGTCGGGCGGGGTCACAGGCACGCTCGGCGGATTCAACTTCAACGTGGATGCAACGACCTCCAGGGTCGACCTCGATCTCACGCAGAAGAATTACATCCTGTTGAAGAACCTGCTGAACGCGGTCGGCACCGGCTCCTATAATTTCGCCGACCAGACACTGAACAGCGATGCGCAGCGGCAGTTCATCGCGCCGACCAGCAACACGCATTCCACCTCGAAGCTGACGCAAATTCAGGGCACCGTGGACAGGGACCTGTTCCGGCTGCCGGGTGGTTCCGTGGACCTCGCGGTCGGCGTCTCCTATCGTCAGGAATCGCTCAACAATCCGAGCGCCAATCCGGCCAATGAAGTCGATCCGACCGCCCGATATTATAGTATCAACGCGGTCGGCGCGGTCGGCAGCCGCAACGTCTGGTCGGGTTATTACTCGCTCGACGTTCCGGCCTTCACCGGTTTCGATTTCAAGGCCGAGGGCCGCTACGACAAATATTCCACCGGCCAGAAGGCTTTCTCGCCCAAATTCGAGCTGCAATATCGGCCGGTCCAGCAGCTGAAGCTCCGCGGCACGTACTCGCGAGGCTTCCGGGTCCCGAGCTTCAACGAGGCGTTCGGGCTTCCGACCACCGGCTTTGTCGGCGCGACGATCAATTGCGCAAGCGCCGTCTTCACCGCATTCTGCGCCGCCCACGCGAGCAATCCCAACTATCTGGGCGCGTACAGTTTCGGCCTCACGTCGATCGGCAACCCGAAACTGGCGCCGGAGAAGTCGAACTCGTTTACCGCGGGCGCGGTCATCGAACCGAGCCGCCAGCTGACGATCACCGTCGATTACTGGCACACCAAGATCAAGAATATCATCATCCCCGCGGTCCCGTCGCAGTCGCTGATAAACCAATATTATGAGAATAACGGAAAGGTGACCGCACCTCCGGGCGTGACCCTCATCCCGGGTACGCCAGACCCGAGCAATCCCAACGCCCTGCCGCTGCTTGGCTTCATCCAGGCATCCTACACCAACGCCGACTCCGAAGTCGGCTCCGGGGTCGACATCAGTGCAACCGCGCGGCTGCCGCTGGTCAACGGCGTGCGGCTCATCAGCACGCTCAACGCATCTTATCTTGCCGAGCTCACGCTGACCGACCCGAGCTCGGGCCGGGAAGTCTTCGCCGGCACGCTCAGCCCATGCAACATCACCAGCTGCTCGGGTGCGCCAAGATGGCGCGGCTCGTGGCAGAACACGGTCGACGTCGCCGGACGCGCGTCGGTCACGCTCACCACTTATTACACCTCGGGCTATTCGGAGATCTCGACCGATTTCGGCGGGATCGTCGGCGACTGCAACGCCAGCACGGGCGCGATGTCGGAGCTGTTCTTCGACGGGTCGCCGATGCTTTGCCGCAGCAAGGCGATCTGGGATGTCGACCTGTCCGCGCAGGTCAAGCTGATGAAGCACCTGACCCTCTACGGGAACATCCTCGACCTGCTCGACACCAAGCCGCCGTTCGATCCCAATGCTGCTTATGGCTTGTACCAGTTCAACCCCGCCTGGGCCGACAAGAATTTCGTCGGCCGCTTCTTCAGGATCGGCGCTCGCGTCGACTTCTAGGAAGCGTCCCGCGTGGTTCGAATGAGCGGCGGGGCGCCTCCCGAGGCGCCCCGCCGCGACACGTTGCATAAGGAGAGCCGACGATGTTCAGCATTCAATGGAAGCGGGCGGGTACGGCCTTCCTCGTGCTGCTTTCGCCTTCAGCAGCGCCGGCCAGCAATGCGCCTCACCCCGCGGCGATCGTCAAGGTCATGGTCGTTGGCGATTTCCACATGTCGAACCCGGGGCGGGACCTTCACAATGTCGTCGCCGATGACATGCTCGCGCCGAAACGCCAGCGGGAGATCGGCTCCATCGTTGACGCGCTGGCGCGATTCAGGCCCACCAAGGTCGGAGTCGAGTGGCCGGCGAACCTCGTCTCCGCCCGCTACGGGCAATATCTTGCCGGCACCCTTCCGCAGTCGCGCAACGAGGTCGTTCAGCTCGGCTTCCGGCTCGCGCGCAAAGCAGGGGCGCAGGGTGCGTTCGGCCTCGATGTTCCCGGTGACTTCCCCTACCAGGCGGTGAAGAGCTTTGCCGCGGAGAACGGCATGGCCGCGCTGCTCGACGAAGCCGACGCGCTGACCAAAAAGGAGGTCGATCAGGAAGCGCGCAGGCTGGCGAGCGGCAGCGTCGGCGCAACGCTTCGCTTGCTCAACGATCCCCGCCGGCTGAAGACCGCGAACAGCTTCTACCGCATGTTGCTTCGCATCGGTGCCGGCGGGAACCAGCCGGGGGCCGACCTCATGAGCGCCTGGACTCGCCGCAACATCCTGATCTGCGCGCGCCTTGCGCAGCTCGCCCGGCCCGGTGATCGAATCGTCGTCTTTTTCGGCGCGGGACATGCCTATCTGTTGCGCCAGTGCGTCAGTGAAATGCCTGGCTTCAGGCTGGTCGAGCCGGATCGCTATCTGCCGCGATGAGCGCTCAACATGCGACGGACGAGGCGCTGCGCCAGTCCTGTCGGCCAGCGGACGAGCAACGGCAATCAAAGGGAGCCGCCATGGAGACGAAATATATAGTGCGCCGCTGGTCGTCGCGGATCCGGACCAGCGATGAGGATGCTTATGGCGATTATGTCCGGGCGACCGGCCTTAGCGACTATCAAGCCACGGCCGGCAATTTCGGGGCGCAGATCCTGATGCGGCGGCTCGACGACGGCACCACCGAGGTCACGACCTTGAGCTGGTGGAGGTCAATGGACGCGATCGAGGCCTTTGCCGGACGCCAGCCGCAGCTCGCCCGTTATTATCCCGATGACGACCGCTTCCTTCTTGAAAAGCCGCTGCACGTCGAACATCATCAGGTGATCGCCAGCATCGGCGACCGCGGCCCGGCGGCGGGCGCCCAGCGGCTGCCCGATCCGCATAATGATATCAATTACTGACATCTGAGCGCCGGCCTGGGCTTTCCCAAATGCCTGCGGGGCGTCGCCGTCGAGCGCAGGTCACAGGCCGGCCTTGGCGATCGCGGCCCGGGGCGGCGGCCGGTGCAGTTGCGCCAGCCGGCTCGCCAGCGGGACCAATAGCCACATGCATCCGAGCATTTCAAAGAGCCGGTCGGGGCGCGCATAAAGTCCGGCCGCCGAACAGAACATCGGCCCGAGAACCGCCCCCATGCCCCAGGCAAAGACCAGCGACGAGCTCGGCGGCGGCTGGCCGCGACGGGCGGCGATTTCGCCCATCGCCATGAGGGCGAGGCCATATTGCGAAAAGCCGGCAAGGCCGAGCAGCGCGGCCGCAGGCGCCGTCGCCGCCAGGCCTGCTTTGGCGGCGAGCGAAATGCACAGCAATGCCGCTCCGGCCGCCGGGCTGAGCCAGATCCCGGCGGTCATTCGGGTCCTCGGCCGGGCAAGAAAGCCGATGCCCAGCTGGACGGTCAGCGCACCGCCCCAGGCGGCCGCCTGCACCACCGGCACCGCTTTTTCGCCGAGCTCGCCATGGACCCAGCGCGGCAGCAGGACCAAAGCGGATGAGTTGAGCGCGCCCGCCGCGAAAGCGCAAAGCACCGCTGCGGGAGCAAGCCCCCAGGCGGCGTGAAATGTCGAGAAAAGCTTGAGCGGGGCTGATGGTGCGGGGGGATGGCTGCGCCTCAGGACCCGTCCGGGGATCAGCGAGGCCCACAGGCAGCCGATGCCATAAATGAGCGTCACTGGAGCCGCGAGGCGGCTCGCGAACGCGAAGGGCATGATCATCATCGCCAGCCGCTCGAACATGACATAGACGCCGATCGCCCGCGAGCGATGGTCTGCGGACGCGGTATCGAGGACTGCCGTGTCGGTCGCCGCGAACATTATCGCGAACGAAAAGCCGGCGGCAAGGCGGATCGCGAGCCAGGCCGGGTGTGAAGCGGTCCAGCCGAGCGCCGCGAGCGGGCTTGCAATGAGGCATGCCGCGGCGAGGACCCGATAGGCGCCCATGCGCCGCAGCGCCGCCGGAGCAAGGAATGCGCCGGCGAGAAATCCAAGCGCGTGGGCCGCTCCCGTCCAGCCGAACTGGGTCGCGGAGAGCCCGGCGCTTTCGCCGCGCAACGGCAGGGACACATCGAAAATGCCCTGCGCTGCCTGGATGCAGACGGCAGCGGCGATCACTGCTGCAAGGGTCCGGCCAGCCGACCGCGACATATCCATCACTCGGCCGCTCAGGGACGCAGCGGACGGAAGAAAGCCTGGAGGTCGGCGGCGTAGAGCTCGGGAACTTCCCAGCCCGGAAAATGCCCGCCTCTGGACAGCGCGGTGTAGCGCACGACGTTCAGCAGCCGCTCGGCCCATTCGCGCGGAGGCTGGGCCAGTTCCTTGGGCAAGGTGAGGACGGCAGCGGGCGGCTTGACCCGGTCGCCGGGCCTGAACGCCGGGGTGCGATGCTGCTGCTCGTAATAATAGCGCACCGACGAGCCGATCGTCCCGGTGAGCCAGTAGATCATGATATTGTCGATCAGCATGTCGAGCGGAAACAGGCCCAGCAGCTCTCCGCGACAGTCGCTCCAGCCGTGGAATTTTTCGACGATCCAGCTGGCGAGACCGACAGGCGAGTCGGCAAGGCCAAAGGCAAGGGTTTGCGGCTTGGTGCGCTGAAGCGCGCTATAGGCGCCTTCCTCCGCTCTCCAGCGATTGCGCATTTCCTGATAGTCGATCTCGGCGGGGCTGAGCGGCGCCGATCGGGGTCCGAGCGGGACATCGACAGTCGTCACATGAATTCCGGCGATGGCTTCGGGGTGACAATGGCCAAGCTCTGCCGCGACCCCCGCGCCGATGTCGGTTCCGGCGACGCCGAACCGCGAATAGCCGAGCCCCTCGGTCATCAAGCGATGGAAAAGGCTTTGGGCTGTGACTTGCTGCGGCTTCGCCGGGCGGTCGGAAAAGCCATATCCAGGCAAAGCGGGGATGACGACATCGAACGCGTCCTCGGGATCGCCGCCAAAGGCGCCTGGATCGGCAAGCCGCGGCGCGAGATTCTGATATTCGACGAAGCTCGACGGCCAGCCGTTGATCAGCAACAGGGGGGCGGGGCGCGGCCCTCGCCCCTTATAATGCAGAAAGTGAACGCCAAAGCCGCCGACGTCGGCGCGAAAATGCGGGAGAGCGTTCAGCCGGTCCTCGCGTTGCGGCCAGTCATAAGACGCGCGCCAATGGGCGACGAGAAGCTGAAGCATCGACCGGTCGGTGCCCCAGGACCAGCCTTCGGCGACCGAATCGTTCCATCGGGTGAGCTCGAGCCGCGCACGGAGATCCCGGAGCGCGTCGGGAGCGGCGCTGATGAGGAACGGCTTGATGTTCATCTCGGACCCTCTTGGAGGCACGCCCGCCCTGCTTCGCACCCCGTGCGGGCAGGACCCATCGCCGAAACCCGCGGCGGCCCCCCGGGCAAGCGCGACATTCGTTACTGTCAAAATCGAGTAGGTGGTAACGATTGTGTGTCAAGCGCCCTTATGCAAGCCTAGGCCATGCCTGAGCATCGTCCCGGGACGCCTGCCGCGTTCATCATGCTGGAATCGTTCCTGTGGTGGGACTTCCAGGATGCAGCCGATTGGAGAAAATGGGCGAGGAGGTGGGGACTTGCCCGGAGTAGTAGCGCAGCTCTCCCCGCTTATGATCTCGCCCTTGCCGCGCAACGCGCCCTCCGGCAGCTCGAGGCGGTGAATAATGGCGCGCGGCCGGATCGAAAGGCCGTCGAGGCCTTGAACCGGCTCATCGGCGAGCTTGAAATCCGCCCCGAAGTGTCGCCGTCGGGCAGCATCGCTTTATCTTCGGGAGGCCGTTCGGCGGCCCGGCCGGTGGCCGCGCTGCTCGTCCTCGCCCTCGAGGCGATGACCGCCGGACTCTGGCATCGCTTCAAGCTCTGCCGCGATCCGGCCTGCAGCGCGTCATTCTATGACGCATCGAAAAGCGGGACCAAGATCTGGTGCTCGATGGCAGTCTGCGGAAGCCGGAACAAGATGCGGCGCCTGCGCCAGCGCCGCAAATCCTGATGATTGCGCCCATGGCCTCATCACGATCCGCATTCTCGCGCGCGGCCTGGGCGCGCCAGGGACGGTCCATGCTGGCTTCCTTGGCTCCATGGGCGCGATGAAAGCCTGGAGCAATTTCGCGCCTTTTGCTGCCGCATTGCCTTCACCGATGCTTATCGCTGCGTCCTGCGCCCGGAGCGCTGGTGCGGCTCGAGCGCAAAGGCGACGACCACGTCGCTGAGAGTCTCCTGGTCGACCTTGGCAGAGCCGCCGGCCGCGATCACCACGAACTGCCTGCCGCCGGCCTCGTAAGTGATGGGCTGGGCATGGGCGCTGGCGGGAAGGTCCGCGGACCAAAGTTCCTCGCCCGTCGCGGCGGACAAGGCGTGAATTCGATGGTCCATCGTCCCGCCGGAGAAGACCAGTCCGGTGGCAGTGACGATCGGTCCCCCGAGAATCACCGATCCTTCCGTTCCCTGGATTGAATTGTGGAAGACATCGCGCATCGAGCCCAGCGGGCGCCGCCATGCAATGCGGTCCGAGGCGGGGTCGAACGCGATCAACTCACCCCAGGGCGGAGGAGAGCAGGGCAGGCCCGAGGGACCGAGCAATGGGGCCCTGGCGATGGCGTAAGGTGCGCCCAGTTGCGCAGCGACGGCGGCCCGGAAATTCCCGCGGTCGCCGGCCTTGAACTTGTCGGCCGGGATGAGCTGGACCTTGAACGGCAGGTTCGAGCTTGCGACGATCAGTCGCTCGTGGGTCGCGTCCCAGGCAAATCCGCTCCAGTTGATTCCGCCGAACGCGCCGGGCACCTCGAGCGAGCCCTTGAGGCTGGGCGGGCTGAACAGACCTGTTCCGGTGGCCTCCGCGATGATCCGCCGGCAGGAGTCCCGGTCGCCGGGCGTCGGCCCCCACGCGTCCTGCGGCCGCAGCTTCTGCCGTGCGAGGGCCGGCATGCCGACAGGGAACGGCTGGGTCGGCGACGCAAGCTCGCCGGGAACCGTGCTCGGCGGCACGGGCCGTTCCTCGACCGGCACCAGGGGCTTGCCCGTGTCGGGATCGAGCACATAGATCATGCCGGTCTTGTTCCCGACAAGCAGCGCCGGCACCTTGCGGCCGTGCAGGGTGAGCGTCGTGATCAGCGGCGGCGCGGCCGTGTCATAGTCCCAAAGATCGTGATGGACGAGCTGGAAGCCCCAGACCAGTGCGCCCGTCTTCGGGCGCAGCGCGACAACCGAATTGGCCCATCTATCGTCTCCGGCGCGAAGGCCGCCATAATAATCCGGGCTCGCGCTTCCTGTCGGCACATAGATGAGGTGCCTGGCACGATCTCCGCTGATGATCGACCAGGCGTTGCCCGCGCCCGTGCGCCAAGGGGCTGCAGCCGCTCCCTTTGGAACTTGCAGCGGGTCCCATTTCCACAAGAGCCTGCCGGTGATCGCATCATAGCCGCGCACGACGCCCGCGGGCATGTCGGCGCGCGCATTGTCGTCGATCGCCGAGCCGACGATGACGACGCCGTCCATGACGATCGGCGGCGAGGTCATGTGGTACCAGCCCACCCGATAATTGCCGACGCTTCGAAGATCGACCGAGCCGTTCGCCCCGAAACCGCTGCAGGGGCGGCCGGTGAGGCCATCGACCGCGACCAGCCGCGCGTCGAGAGTCGCTTCGAACAGGCGAAGCGAGCAGACGCTCCTGGAGCGAGGCGCGAAATAGGCCGCCACGCCGCGATTGATGAGGCCGTCGCCATAGGGCTGGCTGCGGTCGATCTGCGGATCGAAGGACCAGAGCGCCTTGCCCGTTCGTGCATCGAGCGCGACGATCCGGTTGAACGGCGTCGTCACATAAAGGCGCCCGTTGATCACCAGCGGCGTCGATTCAAAGCCGCTCCGGACACCGTTGGTGGCGCCCTTGGCGATGTCTCCTGTGTGAAAGATCCACGCCGGCCTCAGCCGGCTCACATTGTTCGGCGTGATCTGGCCCAGCGGCGAAAAGCGCGTGCCCTGCTGGTCGCGGCCATAGGAGGACCAGTCGTCGGCAGCCGCGGACGTCGCGAGGGCGAGCGAGGCGGCAAGCACCGCCGGCATGCTCCATCGCCAGCTGCGGCCGGCAATTCGCGGACGGAGCACGCCGCGCATTTGCCGCCCGAGAGCAACCCGAGCGCGGGCCGGCATGCAACAAGGCACAGTTGCGGGACGGTCAGCCATCAGCAGCCTCCGATGAGGACATTTTGCAGGCGATGGATGTCGTAGCGCATTCCGATCCGCGCGATGATCGCCGGATCCATCGACATAATGCTTTGTGCTTCAGCTTCGCTTCGAACGCGCAAGATCAGCACCCCCCAAGTGCTGGTCCCATCCTCGACCGCGGCGAAAATGGCGGCGCGCCCGGCCTCGGCTTGCGCTTCCCAATAAGCGACGCGCATTTTCATGACATCGCGTTCTGCGGGAGTCATGAACTGCAGGAAGGTCGCGCGCGGCAGGACCAGCCTGCAAAGGAAATAATCGACCTCGGCGTCGGCGGCAACAGGCTCGGGCATGATTGCCGCAACGGCTGCCGCGACCAGCAAGGCTGCTCCGGCAGCAATGCCTCCCGCCGTCAGGACAAGCTCTGAGATGCTCGATTCCAGCAGCATCTTTCCCCCTTTTTGAAGCAATCGAGGAACGCCCGCGAACAATCGTGACTGGCCGTGACAATTTGGGAGCCGGCGGCCTTGACCGGTTCGCTGATTACCATCTAACCGAATTGACGGTAACGAGCTACAGATTTGTCGAATCCAGCCGTGATGAGCCAGGGGATGATCAGCCTGCGAAAGCCGGTGCCCGCCGACGCCGGACGTCTGGCGCAAGCGGGCAACCATCCCGCAATCGCAAGCACCATGATTTCGCTGCCGAGCCCGTTTCGAAGCGAGGACGCCGAAGCATGGATCGCCGGCCTTGCCCAACGATCCGACGTGGATGGCTATCTGATCGTCGACCGCGCGCGGCAATGCCTGATCGGCGCCGCCGAGCTTCGCGACATCGATCGCGAGCACCGCCAGGCCGAAGCGAGCTTCTGGCTTCATCCGGCATCCTGGGGACGGGGCTGCGGTTCGGCCGCGCTGCTCCAGCTGACCCGGATCGCTTTCGATCGGCACGGGCTGAACCGTGTCTATGCCTTTCACATGGCGCGCAATCCCGCTTCCGGGCGAGTGATGGCCAATTGCGGATTTCAGTTCGAGGGCTGCCTTCGGGAGCGCGTGTGGAAAGGCGGGCGCACTGAAGATGCAATATTATGGTCACGGCTGGCGAGCGATCCGCCATGCAGCGCCGAACGGAGAGGCTGAATCGGGCCGAGCGGCGCAGCGCCTTTCCAATCTTTCGCTTCATGCGAACGGGCGCGGCGGGCGCTTTTCCGGCGCCGGTCAGGACGACGAAGCTGCGCTTCTTGCACAATTCAGCCTGTCGCCAAGCGCAAGCGGGGCATTGCCGCGGCTCACCGACCAATCGACCTGGAGCGCGTTGGGCGCGATGATCCGATAGGCGAATTGCTCGGCGGCCTTGCCGCCTTCGAACCTGGTCCAGATCAAGGCAGGCCCATCCCAGCCGGCCGATTCAAACCAGCGCGAGCCGTCATAGGAATCCGCGATCGTTGCCCGAAAGCCCCCGCGCGCATTAGCGGCGCTCCACAATTCAAGCGCGTGATAGGCGCCGGGCGGACGATCGTCATGCCTGACGATCAGCGCGCCGCTTGGCGGGTCGATCGAGAAATCGAGGTCGGAGGAGAGCGGCTTGCCGCTTGCGACAAAATAGCCGTCGCATTGCCAGCGTCCTTCGAGCGCCTTGAACGGATCGGTGCCGGCCGCCGGATTCGGCGCCGCGGCGGAATGCGCCGCGACCGCTAGTGCAGCCGCTCCCATGAGTCGCGCTGCGAGCCGCACCCGTCCTGTTTCCGGACATTTCTTCGCCGGTGCCCTCATCGCTTCTTGCTCCACCAGATTTGCCTTCGCGAACTTGAGGGTTTGCGGCGCCTTTTCGCTGCCGGTCCGACACCCGCCGTCAGCTCGCCTTTGAGGTCCATCCATCATCCGATCGCGGCGAGTGCGATCTTTGCAGCCGAATCGATGCGCCGCCGTTCCGCGCCGGCGCGAATCAGGACCTGCAAGCCGCTGAGCGAGGCGACGATGAAGGATGCGAGCGCGCGCGGGTCGTGGGTGCGCGTCATCTGTCCGGCCTTTTGCGCGCGCTTGAATGCGTCTTCGAAGATTTTCTCGAGGCGCCGGTGGTGACCGGCGACAAGCTTGGCGATTGCGCCATCGTGGGGCGCAAGTTCGACGGCGGTGTTGCACGTAAGGCAGCCCCACGCTTTTTCCTGGCCGGCTCCGGCCCGCGTGAAGCTTTGGATCAGCTGTTCGAGCGCGCGCTTGGGATCGGCCTCCGCCTCGAGCCGCCGCGCGATTTCGGCGGCCTGGCCGTCCTGGTAGATCTCGAGCGCCGCGGCGAACAGCTCGGCCTTGCTTCCGAACGAATGATAGAAGCTGCTCTTGCTCAGGCCCGTTGCGGCAAGCAGCTGTTCAAGCGACGAGGATTCATAGCCGTGCCGCCAGAACAGCTGCAGTGCGCGCTCGAGCGCTTCGCTTTCGTCAAACGCGCGGGGACGCCCCATATCGTGATTCACTCTCGTTGGCGCAGTTCGCGAGCCCCGGCCAAATGCGGCTCAATTGAGGAACTCCAGCGCCGGATAATCCGTATAGCCGCGCTCGTCGCCCCCGTAGAAGCTGCTGCGATCGCCCTCGCTTAGCGAAACGCCCCGGCGCAGCCGCGTGACGAGGTCGGGATTGCTGATGAACGGCTTTCCAAAGGAAATGAGGTCGGCATGGCCGCGGGCAAGTGCACTGCTGGCGCTCGTCCGGTCATAGCCCCCATTGGCCATATAGGTGCCGCGGTAAGCACGCCGGATCGGTTCCCAGTCGAAGCCCGGCGCCGCCGATTCCTCCACCATGTGAAGATAGGCAAGAGCGCAGTCCGAAAGCATCTCGGCAAGATAGCCGAAGGTTGCATGGGGATCGCTGTCGCTCATGTCGTTGAACGAGCTTGCGGGCGAAAGGCGCACGCCGACTCGCTCGCTGCCCCAGACCGCGCAAACCGCCTCGAGGATTTCTCGAAGCAGCCGGCCGCGGTTCTCGGGCAGCCCACCATAAGAATCGGTCCTTTTGTTGGTGCCGTCGCGGATGAACTGGTCGATCAAATAGCCATTGGCGGCGTGCAGTTCGATCCCGTCGAAGCCCGCGGCCATCGCCTGCTCGGCGCCGCTGCGGAATTGCTCGACGATTCCCGGGATTTCCTCGATCCCGAGCGGCCGTGGGAGGACGTAGGGAACGCGCCCTTCCAAGGTCAGCACGTCGCCCCGCGGGAGCACGGCGGAGGGAGCGACCGGCAAGCTGAAGCCCGCCTGGAAACTCGGGTGCGAGATCCGGCCGACGTGCCACAGCTGGAGGAAAATCCGTCCGCGCTGCGCGTGGACGGCGTCGGTCACCTTGCGCCAGCCGCGGACATGCGCGTCGCTGTAGCATCCCGGCGTGTTGAGATAGCCGGTCCCCTGCCGGGATATCTGCGAGGCCTCGGTGACGATCAGGCCTGCGCTTGCGCGCTGGCGATAATATTCGGCCATGAGCGGCAGCGGCGTGCCATCGGCGGATGCACGGTTGCGGGTCATGGGTGCCATTACAATCCGGTTGGGAAGCGTCAGCGGGCCCATTCGGAAGGGATCGAAAAGCGTTGTCTGATAGGCTGTCGGGCTGAACATTGGCGAAGTTCCAGTCGGTCTGCTGCGGCCAGGCCGCAAATGATCGCTGCGCGATCGTTCGGCCGAACCAGGCGCAGGGCCTGCAGGAGCCTGTCCGATCCGCAACGCGCATCGGCTAGCCGTTTTGGACCGATCAGTCCAGAATATTCTTCGAGCGGCCGAATTCATGGGCGCGCGCCCGATGCATTGCTTGCCGCCGCCTTGCCGGCCGATCGAGGGTTTGCCGCCCTGGCCACAGCTGCGCCCTTCTTCCACACCGCGACGATATTCTTGATGTCCTCGATATTCCTTGCCGGGTTCCCGCTGACGAGCAGGAGGTCGGCGCGCTTGCCGGCCCTGATTTCGCCGCGGTCGTCGAGGCGGAATATCCTGGCAGGCGCTGAAGTGGCTGCGACCAGCGCGTGCAGCGGCGTGATTCCATCGCGAACGAATAAGCTCATCTCGTCGAGCGTCGATGCGCCATAGGTCGAGCCGGGAACCGGGGCATCGGTTCCGATCAACAGCGGCACTCGAGCGCGGTCGAGCTCGACCAGCGCCTGGTCCGTTGCCGCGCAGGAGACGCTCGTCGGCCGCTGTGCCTGCCTGAGAAGCGCGGTGAACTGCGCATAGGTCTGCGCCATCATCCGCCCGTCGCTCGCAATCGCAACGCTGTCCGATCGCCCGCAGGCGAAATAGTCCGCCGCGAGCGTGGGAATGACGAAGATATGGTGCGCCGCAGCGAGCCGCGCAAAATCCGGCGATGCCGACGCGCCGATGAACAGATGAGCCAGCCCGTCCGCGCCGGCCCCGAGGGCCATGCGCGCATAAGCTTCGGTCTGCACATGGACTGCGACCAGCTTGTTTCGCCGGTGGGCAGCGGTGACCAGCGCCCGCAGGGTTGCCTCGTTGAGAGTCGGCATTGGCTTGACCTTGGGACCGAGCTGCCTTGCGTCCTCGAGGATGATCTTGATGAAGTCGGACCCTTCTTCGATCCGGTCCTGGACGAACCTGTCGGCATCTGCAGCGCGCGAAATGGTCGGGAAGGTCCCGCCAAGCTCGCTCGGATGGCCGCCCGGCGCGGTTGCTCCGACTCCCGCCGTCCTCAGATCGGCAAGTCCCGGCCCGTCGGCCGCTTCGAGCCTCTTCAGCACCCTGAGCGTCGGCTGATCCGTGAACATGTCGATGACCGTCGTCACGCCAAGCCGGGCTGACTGGCGAAGGGCATCTTGCGTGTGGACATGGGGCAGGTGGACGTGGCTGTCGATCAGCCCCGGCAAGAGCGTTTTGCCCCTTCCGTCGACCATGAGCGCGCCGCTCGAGCGAAGCCGGGCATTGCCGATGCGCGCGATGCGTCCCTTTTCGACCAGCACCGATCGGTGCGCGATCATCCGGTGACCGTCGAACAGCATGACGTCGCGAATGAGGAGAGGCTGCTCATTGGCCCGCGCAGCGCTCGCCATGTTGAGGGCGATCGGCGCCGCAAGAAGGCCCGTCCATCCGCCGCGCCATGCGTTGAGCAGAGCTTTCCGGCAAAGCTGCAGCAAGGCCGGGCCGCGGGCATGGCGCACGGGCGTTCGAACGGATGCCATTTGTGTCATGCGGGGGAAGCGTCGTTGCGGCGCAACCCTCGCGCGTCGCGCGGTGCCGGGGCTTGCACGCGCGCCGGCAGGCCAATGTTCGGTTGGCAAGGACCGGCACGAGCGGTCATCAGTAGAGGCCGGCTGGTTTGTCCGAGTTTCGGCGCAGAACGGTATCGCGACCGGGCTCGGTCGACATGAGCTTCGAGAATCTTTGGAATGAATTGAGGATGTCGCGCCATTGGGCGGTCACCCGGTCCGCGATGTCCTGGCCTGCGCTTCCAAGCGCTTCAAGGCGCGTGTGGATGATCGTCAGGTGCGAGCTTCCGTCGCGGTTCTGCGCGAAAAAGACTTCAAGCTCGCTGGTCAGCGTGGGACTGGGAACGAACTGAAGATCAAGCTTCCAGTCGATGATGATCGTGCGCGCTGGAACAAAGGCGACCACCGTCCCCCATTCTTCCTTGAGTCCGCGCGGACCGACTTCGAAAAAGGCGCCGTTGACGCGCGGCTCGATCACGATCTCGCGCCTCGCGGTCGTGCCCGCGGCTCGGCCGACGGGCCACCATTTGCCGATCTCTTTCGTGAACAGATCGAAGCAGAGAAGCGGCGCGGCGTGGATATCGACGGAGCAAGCGGCAAGCGAGGGACGATTGCCGGACTGCGCGCGTTCGAACCTGGAGAAGGCCTGCGAGCTGGTCATGACGCAAGGCTCGCGGCAAAGGCGCGCAGGTCGGACGCATAGAGCTCGGGCTGTTCCCAGGCCGGGAAATGGCCGCCGCGTTCGAACAAGGTGTAGCGCTGCACATTGTACAGCCGCTCGGCGAGTTCGCGCGGAGCGATCCCGATGTCTTTCGGCCACATCGCGACCGCCGTCGGCGCCTCGACATAATCGCTGCTGCGCAGGTGGGGCCGCAGGCGCGAGGCATCGTAATAATAGCGAATGCTGGACGCGATCGTGTTGCTCATCCAGTAGATCGTCAGATTGTCGGCGAGCATCTCCAACGGGAAAACCGATGCCGGATCGCCATCGCAATCCGACCAGCCCCTGAATTTCTCCAATATCCAGCTCGCCAGCCCGGTCGGCGAATCGGCAAGTGCAAAGCCCAGCGTTTGCGGCTTGGACGACTGGATTGCCTGGTAGCCGCCCTCGTCCTGGTCCCAGATCGAATCGCGCCGGTGGTAGGCGTTCTCGGCTTCCGAAGGCGGCGGATCGCCGGGCTTGGCGGGCCGTTCGAGCGCTTCGGCGACATGCACGCCGGTCACAAGATCGGGACGCCTGAGAGCGATCCTCGTTGCCACTCCGGCCCCGATGTCGGTTCCCGCAACGAGGAAGCGACCATAGCCGATGCTCTGCATCAGGGCCGGATAGAGATCGGCCGGCTCGACCTGATAGGGGCGGCTGGGCCGGTCCGAAAAGCCAAAGCCCGGATGCGTGGGCACGACGACATGAAAGGCCGGATTGCCGGTCGTCAAAAGCGGCGCCAGACGCAGATATTCGACGAAGCTCGACGGCCAGCCGTTCATCAGGAGGAGCGGCGCCGCATCCTTTTGCTGCGAACGGAAATGAAGGAAATGGATGCCGAAACGGTCGATCCGCGCGCGGTAGTGCGGGAGCCTGTTGAGCGCCTCGACCCGGCGCTCCCAGGAATAATGGTCCTGCCAGTAGGCGATGAAGCTGCGGAGGAACTTGAAGTCCGTTCCCTGCGACCAGTTGTCGACGATGGAATCGGCCCAGCGAGTCGCCTTCAGCCGCTGCCTGAGGTCGAAAGCGGCGCGGTGATCGAACGGAATGCGGAAGGCTTCCATGCGCGCGCCGGGAGCGCCGCGCGCCGGCACGGCGGCGATCATGGCTGCACCGGTGAAGAGCTGTAAGGCGTCACGCCTCGTCATGCGCTTTGCTGACGGGCGCGGCTCATGCTGCTGGCAATGAGCAACGGGTTCGGCATGAATTGAACTATGTCCCGGCCGCCGGTCCACTCAAAGCGAACAATGCTGCCCTTAACTTCAAGTCTGGCTTAATATACGACGATGCGCTCCAAGCTTCCGCCGCTCGAATCGCTGCGTTTCCTCGAAGCATGCGTTCGCCACGAGAATATGACGCGCGCGGCGCGCGAGCTCGGGGTCACCCCGGCCGCCGTCAGCCTGCGCATCCGCGACCTCGAGGCCGAACTCGGGACGCCGCTGTTCATTCGCGCAGGCCCCCGGATCACCGCGACCGAGCGTGCAAGGATCCTTGCCGGCCGCATCGGCGAGGCGGTCGGCGAGCTTCGCCAGGCTGTCGATGCCTGCAGGGCGAAGCCGCAAAGGATCCTCATCACCGCAGTGCCGACGCTCGCAGCGCGCTGGCTGACCAACGCGCTCACCGACTATCATCGCCAGCATCCGGCGACGGAGGTCATTGTGAACGCCAGCGACACGCTGACGCCGATCGGAAGCTTCGATATTTCGCTGCGTCACGGGCGCGGAAGCTGGAAGGGCATCATGGCGCACCGCATCTTCGGCGGCGAGGCAACGGCAATGCTTGCGCCGGCGCTTGCAACAGCCATTCGCGAACCCGCCCAACTTGCAGACTTGCCGCTCATCCCCGACCGCCGCTGGCGCGGCTGGTTCGCGCAGTTTCAAATCCCGATGAGGGAAGCGCGCTTCACCGCCGATTATTCGAGCCAGGAGCTGGCGGCCCGCGCCGCGCTCGCCGGAGCCGGAGTCGCGCTCCTTTCGCCGGTGCTGTTTGCGCGCCTCCTGGCCGAAGGCAAGCTCGTCCGTCCGTTCGGGAACATCGTGACGGAGGCCGACAGTTATTTCGTCGCCGTCGGCAGGGACGAGCAGCGTTCCGCGGTTCTGGAGATGCGCGATTTCCTGATCGCGCACGCCCATCGCCTGTCCGAATCGACGGGCGGGCTGGACAGCGGCGCCGGATTCGATCACTCGCGCCTGGTTCGACACGCACCAGTCAATCCCACGCGCAGCATGCCCAACGGCGGAGATTCGAGGAAGGCGATAGACCCGACCCAGGCTTAGCGCCCGATGCATCGGGCATCTGAACCGCCGTCAACGCCGCCGGAGCCGACGCATGCGTCAATGGCCGGGCGGCCCGCATTGCGCAGGAACAATCGAAAGGATCGCAGGAAGAATGAATCGCACAGGCTGGACTGTCGAGGAAGTGGCGGAGCGGTTTGAGCGGCCATTGCTCGACCTGTTGTTCGACGCCCAGCAGGTCCATCGCAAATGGCACCGGGCCAATGAAATCCAGCTCTCGACCCTGCTGTCGATCAAGACCGGAGGCTGCCCCGAAGATTGCGGCTATTGCAGTCAGTCGGTGTTCGCCAGTTCAGGTCTTGCCGCGTCAAAGCTGCTCGGGAAGGAAGAGGTTCTCAAGGCCGCGCGCGAGGCCAGGGCGGCCGGCTCAACCCGCTTCTGCATGGGTGCCGCCTGGCGCGAGCTTAAGGACCGCGACCTCCCCGCGCTTTGCGCGATCGTCGCCGGGGTGAAGCAACTGGGCCTTGAGACCTGCATGACTCTTGGCATGCTGAGCGCAGGCCAGGCGGTGCGGCTCGCCGAAGCAGGCCTCGATTTTTACAACCATAACCTCGACACTTCCGAAGACCATTATGGCAAGGTCGTGACCACTCGCCGCTACAGCGACCGGCTCGAGACGCTCGAGCATGTCCGCGCCGCGGGCATGGCCGTCTGCTGCGGCGGGATCATCGGAATGGGCGAAAGCCGTGGCGACCGGGTGAAGCTGCTGGTCACTCTTGCCAATCTGCCACAACCGCCCCAGTCGGTCCCGATCAACGCGCTCGTGCCGGTCCCCGGAACCCGCCTTGGCGACAAGGCGCTTGCCGAATCGCGGCAGGCACCCGACGAGATCGAATTCGTTCGCACGATCGCAGTTGCGCGTCTCGTGATGCCGCATTCGGTGATCCGGCTTTCCGCCGGGCGCGAATCCTTAAGCGAGTCCGGGCAGGCGCTGTGCTTCCTTGCCGGCGCCAATTCGGTCTTCACCGGCGACACGCTCCTGACCACGCCCAATTGCGGCGCGTCGGCCGACGCCCTGCTGTTCAAGAAGCTGGGCCTGTCGGCCGCGGCGCCGTCCGACACCGGCGCCCGCGCCCAATAAGCCGATGGAGCTTTCAGGCGGCGCGTCGCTGAGCGCCGGATTCCACGATCAGCTGATGATGCTCGAGCGGAAAGGCCGCCGCCGGCGGCTGATGCTTGCAGGCGGCCATGACTTTGCGTCCAACGATTATCTCGCGCTCGCCTCGAGCGCGGAGCTCAAGACGGCGATCGTCGAAGCGCTGTCGCGCGGCGTTCCGGTCGGCGCCGGCGCCTCGAGGCTCCTTCGCGGCAATCATATCGAACACGAGCTGCTCGAAGAAGAAGCCGCAATCTTCTTTGGATCCCAAAGCAGCTTGTTCTTCTCGAGCGGCTTTGCGGCCAATTCTACGCTCCTCTCGACGCTTCCCCAGCGCGGCGACATCATCATCCATGACGAACTGGTTCATGCGAGCAGCCGGGAGGGCATTCGCCTCGCGCGCGCGCCGGCCATTGCGGCGCGCCACAACGATGCCGATGCCTTTGCCGATGCACTCGCTGCGTGGCGGCGGGGCGGGGGCAGAGGAGCCCCGTGGCTCGTTGCCGAAAGCCTCTACAGCATGGACGGGGATGTCGCGCCGCTCGACGATCTCTTGCGCCTCGCCGGGGCGTTCGACGGCTTCCTCATCATCGATGAGGCGCACGCGACAGGCCTGTTCGGTCCCGGCGGACGCGGCCTTGCTGCGGGAATGGACGGGCGCGAGAATGTGATCACCGTTCGAACCTGCGGAAAGGCGCTCGGCTGCGAGGGAGCGCTGGTCTGCTGCCCGGCGACCATCAGGGATTTCCTGATCAACCGCGGCCGCCCCTTCATCTTTTCGACGGCGCCTTCGCCCCTGATGGCCGCCGCCGTCCGCGCCGCGCTCAGGATGCTCGATGAGGACTGCGGCCGGCGGCAGCAGCTGCAGGACCTTGCGGCTTTTGCGGCCGACTGCCTCGAGCCGTTGGGGGCAAGCGGCCACGGGACGCAGATCCTGCCCCTCATCGTCGGCGAAGATGCCCCGACCATGGCGCTTGCACGCAAGCTCCAGGCGCAAGGCTTCGACGTCCGCGGAATCCGTCCGCCGACCGTGCCCGATCATAGTGCGCGCCTTCGAATCTCGATCAGTCTCAACGTCGACCGGCGGGCGATTGCGGCCCTCGGCGCTGCTCTTGGCGAGGCGCTCGCGTGAGGATCTTTGTCACCGGCACGGACACCAATGTCGGAAAGACCGTCTTTGCCGCGGCGCTCGCGGGCGCGCTTGGCGCCTCTTATTGGAAACCGGTCCAGGCGGGCGACCTCGACATGACCGACAGCGATCGCGTGCGCTTGCTGTCAGGGCTGCCGCCGGAAAATATCCTTGTCGAGGCCCATCGCCTGAGGACGGCCTGCTCTCCCCACCGGTCGGCCGAGCTCGACGGCGTCGAAATCGCATGCGGTGCGATGTCGCCGCCCGATGCCGACCCGCTCGTCATTGAAGGCGCCGGAGGCCTGCTCGTTCCGCTGACGCGCGACATCCTGTTCGCCGACCTGATCGCGCGCTGGAAATTGCCTGCTGTCCTGGTCGCGCGCACGAGCCTTGGAACCATCAATCACAGCCTGCTCTCGATCCACGCATTGCGCTCCTGGACAATTGCGATCCACGGCATTGCCTTCGTCGGCGACGAGGCGCGCGACAGCGAGGAGATCATTTGCGCGGCATCGGGCGCGAGGCGGCTCGGGCGCCTGCCCCTCATCGACCCGCTCGAGCCCGCCAGCCTCAGACGCGCCTTTCTCGACAATTTCAGGCTTGAGGATTTTCGATGAAATCTCCCGTCTGGCACCCCTTCACCCAGCACGGACTTCATGAGCCCATCCCGCTGGTCGAAGCGGCCGAGGGAGCTGCCCTGTTCACTGCCGACGGCCGGCGCATCGTCGACGGGATTTCCTCCTGGTGGGTGACCACCCACGGCCATCGCCACCCGACGATCATGCGGGCGATCGCCGACCAGTGCGAGCGGCTCGACCAGATCATCTTCGCCGGCTGGACGCATGAGCCGGCGGAACGGCTTGCCGGTGAGCTGTTGAAGCTCATGCCGTCAGGGCTTGCCCACGTCTTCTATTCCGACAGCGGATCGACGAGCGTCGAAGTCGCGCTCAAGATGGCGCTCGGCTATTGGCTGAACCGCGGCGAACCACGGCACCGGATCGTCGTGCTCGAGGGGAGCTACCATGGCGATACGATCGGCGGCATGTCGGTTGGAGCGCGCGGAGTGTTCAACCAGCCCTATGCCCCCTTGCTGTTCGATGTCGACGTCATTCCCTTTCCCGAGCAAGGTCGCGAGCAGGAGACCATCGACGCGCTCGAACATCTCTGCCGCAAGTCTTCGCCGGCAGCATTGATCGTCGAGCCGCTGGTCCTCGGAGCCGGGGGAATGCGCATCTATCCCGCCCTGGTCCTCAAGGAAATGCGCCGCCTGTGCACGAGCGCTCAAATCCTCTTCATCGCCGACGAAGTGATGACCGGCTGGGGCCGCACGGGAACCTTGCTCGCCTGCGCGCAGGCCGGCATCGTGCCCGACATTCTGTGCCTTTCAAAGGGCCTCACCGGCGGGTCGCTCCCGCTTGCCGTCACCCTCGCAAGTCCGGCGATCTACGACGCGCATTATTCCGCAGACCGTCGGCGCCAGTTCTTTCATTCGAGCAGCTATACGGCGAACCCGATCGCCTGTGCCGCCGCGCTCGCCAATCTCGCGGTGTGGCGCGACGAGCCCGTGAACGAGCGCATCGCGGCCTTGGAGCAGCACCAGGAGCAGCGCAAGGGGCGCCTCGGCAAGGCCAAAAACGTCCGCAGGATCGGCACGATCGTCGCCTGCGAGCTTGGCGAGAGCAACGGCAATTATCTGTCCACGCGCGCGCCCGGGCTGCTCGCGCATTTCCGCTCGCGGAACCTGCTCCTGAGGCCGCTTGGCAACACCATCTATGTGATGCCGCCTTATTGTATTGGCGAAGCGGATCTTAACGCCATCTACGAGGGTATCGAGGAAGCGCTCGACTGTTTCTGACAGGCCTTGCCCAAAGGGTCAGATGGGTCACCGAAGAGGGCCGGCCCGCTTGGAAGCGCGTCGCCGCCCGCCGGTCTGCAGAGCCTGGATGCACGCCTGCAGATGAGCGCCCGGACGCCAAGTTGGCGAACATTGACTTGCCCCTGCCGATAACGCTCGCAAGTCCCCGTCGAGGCGGCTTTCCGCCGACCCAGCGCAATTCATCTCACGAGAAAGGAATCCGCAAGAATGGCCACCCGCGCGCCGAACTTGTTGAGCAGCGGAGCTGCAATCGTGCTGCTCCTCGCCCCGGGCGCCGCCGTCGCTCAGCCGTCGGCGCTGCAGATCGTCGAACAATCGATCGGTGTCGTTCAGCGCGGTCGGGATCTTTCCGCGCTCAGGAGCATGGACCTCAAGGTCCGCAACGCGATCAGCCATCTGACCGACACCGATCACTCGGATAGCGCTCCATGGATACTCGATTATTCGGACACCGAGTGGATCGAGGACCTGCCGGGAGACCGGCGCCTGGAATCTTCGGCAATCGTCTCCGCGACCGGAGAAAGGATCGAAAGCAACATCCTTTCGACGCCGCAAATCGTTCAGGCCTCGGGAAGCACGGACGGAGTTGCGGCTCCAATGAGGGTCGATGCGGCTCCGCCGGACTGGGAACTTGCCAATCCGGTGCGCAGCCTTCTCATTGCCCGGTCGGCACCGGATCTGCGCGTGCTTGGGACTGCAAAAGTGCATCTTGTGCCGGCTGACATTGTCGGATTCACCTTCCACGGCTTTGCGGTGAAGCTCTTCATTTCGCGGGACAACCGGTTGCCGATGGCCGTGGAATCTTTGGTCGATCTTCCAGGGAGCATCGCCTGGGGCTCACGCGGCGATCTTCTCGAGCGGACCGAATGGATGAACTGGACGCTTGTCGATGCAGTCCGCCTTGCGACCGAGTGGGATATGACCAGGAACGGCAAGCCGCTCGAGACGACGAGCGTGCTTGCCGCCAAGCTCGACGTTCCGCTCAATGAGAAGCTGCTGACTCCTGACCCGCAGGCCGTTGCGCAGCTGTCGCTCCCGGGCCGCAGGAATGTCGACGAGATCCCGCTTGGAGACACGGCTCGGCCGATTTCCGAAATCGCGCCCGGCGTCATCCAGATTCCGGGAAGCTGGTACAGCACGTTGGTTCGCCAGGATGACGGCATCGTCGTCATCGATGCGCCCATCTCCAACGGCTATAGCGCGAAGGTGATCGCCGAAGCCGCCCGCCGCTTTCCCGGACTCCCGATCAAGGCGGTCATCACCACCACCAACTATTTCTGGCACACCGCCGGCTTGCGCGAATATGCGGCGCGCGGGATCCCGATCTACGCGCTCGACCGCAATGTTGGTGTCGTCCGCGACCTTCTCGATGCGCCCCACCGCCTCGCACCGGATTCATTCGCGCTGAGCCACCGGAAAGGCGTGATCAAGCCGGTAACCGAGCCGACCCTCCTCGGCGCTGGCGACAACAAATTGTTGCTCATTCCAGTGCGCCGCGCCTTCGGACAGATGCTGATGGTCTATTTTCCCAATCGTCAGATCCTGCATACCGCGGAACTGGTGCAGCCGCTCGGGCCCGGCGGATCGATCCTGTTCCCCGAATATCTCCAGGAAGTCAGCGATGAGGTGCGGGATTCGGGCATTGCTCCTGCAACCATGATCGGAATGCACATGAGCCCGACTCCCTGGAGCAGGGTTGGCGAAGCGATCCGCGAGGCGGACGGCGGCTAGGGCGGGCGCAGTCTCCTCTCAGCAACCCCCGGTGCGCCGAAGGGAGCCTGTCGCGGGGTCATTGTTTCGGTGGCGGCCGAACTGTTCGGGCAAGACTTTGGCCCGCCGCATTCCTAAAAGGCGCGCCATGTCCGACGGACCCTTTATCGCGGAATGCGCATCGCTGATCGGCGATCCTGCGCGCGCGAACATGCTTGCGGCCCTGATGAACGGCCGCGCGCTCAGCGCAACCGAGCTTGGGCTTGCGGCGCGGGTCGCCCCCTCGACCGCAAGCGGGCATCTCGCCAAGCTGGTCGACGGACGTCTGCTTTCGGTCGTTCCGAGCGGCCGGCACCGCTACTTCAGGCTTGCTTCACCCTCGGTCGCGCGGGTGCTCGAGGAACTGATGGTGCTCGCAGGCGAGGGGCCGCCCCGGTACCGGCCGCCATCGCGCTGCGACGAGGAAATGGCGCGGGCGCGCACCTGCTACGATCATTTCGCCGGCAAGCTCGGCGTTGCCATTGCCGACAGCCTGTCGAGCCGCGGCTTCGTTCGGCTTGGCGACGACGGTGGGATCGTCACAGACGCGGGCAGGACATTCCTTGCCGGACTTGGAATCGCGATCGATCATCAAAAGGCCACGCGCCGCCCCTTTTGCAGGCCCTGTCTCGACTGGAGCGAGCGGCGCTGGCACATCGGTGGGACCCTTGGCGCCGCGCTGACGCTCCATTGCTTCGAAGCCGGCTGGGCCGAAAGGAAGAAGAGCAGCCGCGCGGTCGCCGTGACTGCGGCAGGCGCGCGCGCATTCGACCGATTGTTCGGAGTGCGCGTCTGACTCGCGGGCGTGGGTTGAAGGCAGTGCGCGACGATGCGAGTAAGCGGCGTCTCCCTCGCGGCTGAACTTCGGCCGCATTTCATCATTTCTGCCTTCACGCCGGCGACTAAAAGCCGGCCTGCGCTTATGCCGCCTCAGGCGGGATGTCCTGGAGCCGGCGGGAGCTGTGCCGGCCGCAGTCACTTGCCGATCATCCTGCAACCGAGCTAGTGAGGTACGAAACATACTATTATTCTTCTAAAGAACGGCTATGAGGCGGCTCGGACGAACGACCGGAGCGGCCAATGCCTGCCAATGATGACGAGCCCTGGGCGCTTGTCGATC